>R21__coassemble_291_pt1 | contig 42941 bp, 32 predicted proteins | sample R21__metabat2_low_PE_059 | metagenome-assembled genome bin R21
TAATCGCACTAGGGTAAAAGAGGTGTTTTTTGGAGGAAACGGGGACAATCGAATTTGTTAGAAATGCAGTAATAGCAAGCGTTTGCGGGCATTCGAGGGGTATAGGAGGAAAGCCCTGTTTTCGTCTCCTAAGCGACAGGGGATGAGTTCGATCCTCGCCGGGAGCGTTAAAGCCGTTGATCAATCAACTATCTTGATCATTTTTCAATGACAAAGATTGATAGATATTTGATTGATAATGATTTGATATATCAGTATTTATTCTACCTTAGTTTTATTAGATAAGTATTTTGTTGCATGTGATAATCCCACGTAGGAAAATCCAACGTAGGGTTTTCCTATTTTTTAATTGTTATGCTTTTCACGGTCTTGCAGTCTTTTCAGGGCAAAATCCATGTGGTATAATACACAATGGTTTTTTGTGCTTATTTCGACTTGGAAGAGCCGATTTTTTCACCTTTTTGAAGGAGTGACATCTTTTATGCCGACGCTGAACTGGATCGGAAAAGATAAAGTAGTCAATCACCACCTGGACGTGCCGTTCCGGACACTAGAGCGGCAATACACGTTTGCGCCGTCCGGGCAGGATGATGGCAACATGATCATTCATGGTGACAACCTGGAAGCGCTGAAAGCCCTGCTGCCGCAGTATGAAGGCCGCATCCGGCTTATCTATATCGATCCTCCCTACAATACCGGCAATGAAGGGTGGGTTTACAACGACAACGTGAATGATCCCCGCATCCGAAAGTGGCTGGGACAGGTAGTCGGCAAAGAAGGAGAGGATCTCTCCCGTCATGACAAATGGTTGTGTATGATGTATCCTCGGCTGCGTCTGCTGCAAAAGCTGTTGGCTGAGGAAAGCGTTATCTTTATCAGCATTGACGATACGGAATATGCCAGCCTCAAACAGATTTGTGATGAAATTTTCGGCAGTAATTGCTTCGTTTCCAATATAGCGTGGCAGCGTACTTATTCTACGAGAAATGACTCAAAAGGCATTGTGAACGAAGTGGAGCACGTCCTTTGCTACAGCAAACAACCGAATTGGAATCCTAACAAGTTACCTCGCACTGCTGAAATGGATTCAAAATATAAGAATCCTGATAACGATGTTGCGCTTTGGCGAACAGACAATGCTTTCGCACCAGGGGCTGCGACTCATCAAGGAATGGTGTACGCTATACAGCATCCATTCACTGGTGAGCTTCTTTATCCCGCAAACGGATCATGTTGGCGTTATCAGCAAGACACCATGCTGGAAATTATGTCGGGCTGGACGCAATATGAGCTTCGTGATATTCAGGATTGTGAGCAGAGGGCAATAGTCTGTGGCGTCTCTGCTGATGCGGTGCGAGCGGATGTAAAGGCGATCATGCTTTCAAAGCCAATTGAGGAAGCACGTTCTGACGCGGAAAAGATCATGAAAAGAGGTCAATGGCCGCGGTTCTTCTTTACAAAAGGCGGAAAGGGCGGTATTGCAAGAAAAACATACCTTGAAAACGTCGGTGGTCGCCTCCCAACAAATTTTTGGCCCTTCTCTGAAACTGGTCATACTGACGAAGCAAAAAAAGAAATGCTATCCATATTTGATGGGCGAGCAACTTTTGATACTCCAAAACCTGTACGCTTGATAGAATTTATTTTGAAAATCGCATCAGATCCTGAAACCATTGTTTTAGACTCCTTTGCTGGCAGCGGCACCACGGCTCACGCCGTTCTGAACATGAATCGAGCAGACGGTGGACACCGGAAGTTTATCCTGGTGGAAATGGGCGATTATGCCGACAGCATTACGGCAGAAAGAGTACGCCGGGTAATCAAGGGTTATGGCGAAGGAAAGAGCGCTGTGTCAGGGACAGGCGGCTCCTTCTCCTATTATGAACTTGGAGCGCCACTTTTTGTGGATGGTTTCCTGAATCCGGATGTGCCAATCGCCGATATTCGATTCTATGTTTATTACAGCGAAACGCATGAGAGTATTCCTGCACTCAAAGAAGATGATCCTTATCTCCTGGGGGTACAGGATGATACCGCCTATTATTTCTGCTATGAAAAAGATGGAGCGACCACTCTAAATGACACCCTGCTGGGCAGATTAAAAACGAGGGCGGAGCGATATGTCATCTATGCTGACACCTGCGCGCTGAGTGATGAGGAATTGAAACGCTGGAACATTGCCTATAAGAAAATCCCTCGGGATATAACCGTGCTGTGAGGAGGTTGAGGTTATGGAACTGAAGCAATACCAAAAGCGGGCACTTTCTGACCTGGACATCTTCATGGGACACCTGCGGGATTTGAAGAACATTCCGGGAGCGTATATTCAAACATGGCTGGAGAATGGAATCACGGTGGGTGGCGATGGAATGCCGCCTTATCAGGATACCATTCCACGCGTTCCGCATGTTTGCTTCAAAGTGCCTACTGGTGGTGGTAAGACAGTAATGGCGTGCGCGTCCCTCCGGCACATTTATGATGGCATTGAGCAAATCACAGCTGCGCCGGTTAAAGACAAAGTGGTGGTGTGGCTGGTTCCGTCAGATGCTATTCTGGAGCAGACACTTACCACGCTGCGGGACGCCAATCATCCCTATCGCCGTCAGATTAACACGGACTTTGGTGGCCGTGTGGAGGTTCTGGATCGTGCTCAGGCGCAAAACGCTCAGAACTTCACACCGGCAACTGTGCGGGAAAATCTCACCATTATCGTCATGAGCTTTGACAGCCTTCGTACCAAGCGGAAGGAAGGCCGAAAAGCCAACCAGGAAAATGCTGCCCTGGAGCCTTTTGTGGCCACCTATGAGCATCGGGAAACCATGATCGCTGACGTGCCGGAAAACGCGCTGACCCAGGTGCTGAATCAGAAATCTCCCGTGGTCATCATCGACGAAAGCCATAACGCCCAAAGCGAACTGAGCGTGGAGATGATCCGCAATCTGAATCCTTCTTTTGTACTGGATTTGACCGCTACACCGAAAAAGAACAGCAACATCATTTCTATCGTGGACGCTCGGGAACTGAAACGAGAAAACATGGTGAAGCTGCCCATTGTTGTCTATAACCGTTCCAGTCAGCAGGAAGTGATTGATAACGCTATCTATTTACGCATGACAATGGAGCAGCGGGCAAAAGCGCTCCAGGCATCTGGCGGATCGTATATTCGCCCCATTGTGCTTTTCCAGGCACAGCCGAAAACCAGCGATGACGCCGCTACCTTCCAGAAACTGAAATCTCTCCTAATAGATTGCGGGATTCCTAAAGAGCAGATTGCTATTAAAACCTCTGAAATTAATGAGATTAAGGGCATCAATCTGCTTTCGTCTGATTGTCCTATTCGCTATATTATTACCGTCAATGCGCTGAAAGAAGGCTGGGATTGCCCCTTCGCGTATATCCTGGCAACATTGGCCAATCGAACCTCCCGCGTAGACGTGGAGCAGATCGTAGGCCGTGTGCTTCGACTGCCCTATACCCGGAAGCATAATGATCCCAGTTTAAATATGTCCTATGTACTGACTTCATCCAATGATTTCATGGCGACTGTTTCCAGCGTTGTGAAAGGTTTGAATCAGGCAGGTTTCACTGACCGTGACTGCCGTGCTGTGGATACCGCTGAAACTTCTGTGCAGGCGCAGCCTGCTCCTGCTGAGCAAATCCCATTACAGCCTGCCCCTGCAAATGCACCAGATTCCCCTTCAACAGAGCCGTCGCAGCCCTATGAGCCTGATGATTTTGAATTTGATCCCGCTGTAACCCGTCAGCATATGGAAGATAATCCGAGTAACTCTGAATCTCCTCAAAGCGATGCACCTTTAGCTTCTTCTCCAGATACTCCCTCTACGAATCCCGTTGCTGATATTCTGCGGGATGCAGAACGTCAGGGGCAGCAATTTGAACAGGAAATGGAAAATGCCGAACGCTCCGGTTACACGCCGATGGGAGGCGATGAAATGCGGCATCGTTTTGAGATGCAATCAGAATATGAAGAAATGGCATCAGGCCTTTCTCTGCCGATTTTTGTCCGGGATGTATCCTCCTCAGCTTTCTTTGAGGCTGGTTTGAAGAAACTGACGAAAGAATCTCTTTCTGATGGGTTCTCACTGAAGGATAAAGATATCCAGATCAGCTTTGCCATGTCTGAAGTAGATGTGATCAAAGTGGATATCGACAGTGAGTCCCGTCCGCGCATGATTTCCATAGCGGAACGGCAAGCCATGCAGTTCAAAGAACTGATTCAAAGCGAATCACCCGAGAAAAAACGTGGAACAATTACACAAAACATTTACAACCAGCTTGATCGATTGGATTTCGTCGAAGCCGGCGATTTAAGACGATATATACAGCGGGTTGTGGATAATATGACGGCTGAGGAACTGGAAAAGGTCGAGAGTGCTTTCCTGTTCTATGTCAACCGCATCAAGACGAAAATTCTGGAATTGGTAGATGAATACCGGGAAAAGCAGTTCTTCCATCTGATCGAGACAGGCGAGATCAAACTGGATGCCCGCTGGCAGTTCCCCAAACTGATTACTCCGGTGCCCACAATGATGCCGCTCTCAAAAGCCCTTTATACCGATGAAGGGGATGTAAACACTTTTGAGCTGCGGGTTATTAAGCTTATTGCCTCTCTGGATAATGTAGTTTGGTGGCATCGCAATATCGAGCGTCATGGCTTCTGCCTGAATGGATTTATCAATCATTATCCAGACTTTATTGTCTGCACAGCTTCCGGAAAGATAATCCTGGTGGAAACAAAGGGAGATGACCGGGATAATTCAGACAGCAGGAAGAAATTGAAACTTGGCCGCAAATGGGCAGATATGGCTGGTGGGCAGTATCGGTATTATATGGTCTTTGATGAAAATGGAACGGGTCTGGAGGGGGCGTATAAGTTTTCCGATTTCGTTGATCTGATAAAGCACTTATAATAAGCTTCCTATCATTATCTGGATGAACTGGTCAGAGCGCTCATTATCCAATTACATACTGCATTTCTTTAGACTACATAAGCCGCGCAGCATGGCGCGGCTTATGTGTATCTTCTTATATTGCAGGCTTAATGCAGCATACTTGAATACCTTGCTGCCTGGCATATCGAATTGTCATCTCGGTTCCGCCTGGCTGTCCATCAAACGCAGCCAGAAGCATATCGGCATTGTTGACCATATAGCGGTTGCGATTAAACATACATGACTTGGTGTACTCGTGTCCAGTCACGGTTACTAAATCAGCTTGGCTGAACAAGCGATCATGACGCTCTCTATATGCGACTTGCCATTTATCCGCCTGACCATCAAACGGTGAAACCATTTCAAGAACAATGCCAGGATACTTCTCTTTCAACTCTTGGACAATCTCAGCAGCGAACATATCCATACCAAGTGCTCCACCGGATATGAAGTGCCGATAACCCTGCCAGATGAAGCTTTCTATCGTATTTCTGAGCCGATTCTTGAAATCGATGCAACGCGCATCCTGTTCGTTGAAGCCAAACGGCATTTTCTGAGGCCGATAGCCAGTAAACGCCAAGCGCAAAATCTTTCTTTCGGGATGCTCAGGATCAGGAGTTGGCCTGTGCCGGATGATGTTTTCCATAGCTTATGACACCCTTTCCGTTAATGCATCATAGGCTGCTTCACTCAGCTCATGACAGGCGATAACATGCCCACAACGATTCTGCATCCCTGTAATGTAGAATAGTCCTTCAAAATCCAGGAAACCTGATTGCGGACAGCAAGTTAGAACAATGTTCTCCCCGGTATCTGTTTTCAAACAGACGTGAATGGCCTCACGCTGCTTATGGTCGCCTTGTAAATCGTAGGCAATGCCTTTATTGACAGCTAATGTTCGTGGGGTTGCTTCCATGGTATCTTGGAGTATGCCGGCTTCCTTCATTTCTGTTATGTGCCTGTGAACACAGCCGGAAGATGATACACCAACACCACTTGCAACCTCTCTCATGGTGGGAGAATACCCATGTTCCTCCTGATATGAAACAATGAAGGCAAGGATACGATCACGAATGTCTGTTTTCCTGGGCATTTGCTACACCTTCCTTTCTACGAACCATTTGCCAAGCTTTTCGCTGCCATAATCAGCATTGTGCTCAAAGAACAAATGGCGCTCGTGGCCTTCGATCATTATAGTATAACGATCACCTTGACCACCGGCTTTCTGCGCTGGCGCAGGTTGGATTGCCTTGATGCGGTCAATCTCATAGCGATGCCCGTCTTGCCAGACCAAGCATCGGGGAAGCATTGTTCCGTCCGGGGCAAATGAAACCATCACTTCAACATACTCCTTCACATATTTCGCAGGTGCATTCATATCAGTCTCCTCCTCAAAAAGGGTATAGAAAACAAACCGGATGAGATTCCGGTTTTTTGATTTGAAAATAGATTAGCTCTCGAAAGCGTTTTCTTTCAGGAGTTCCTGAAGTACAACCATTTCCTCGGCGGATGGATAGTCCGCTTTGTTCACTGTACCAAGAACACGACCGATGCAGCGGATCTGATCGTCTTCATGAAGAACAATGTCCGGATATTCGGGGTTCAGAGAATGAAGATGGTCTGCTGCCCATTCTTTGATAAAGCCTTCGCCGTTGACGACGAACAGACCTATATCTCCAACAGATAGTTCGCTCGTGTGTTCCACGAAAACATCCTGCCCATGATGGAACATCGGTTCCATTGAAGAACCATTGACAGTGACGATCTCATCAGCCTGCTCAGCTTCTTTGCTTTTTTTGACAAATGCCTGGTACGTTTCAGTGGCACTATCAAGCGGAGTGCCAGTACCAGCAGCAGCTTGCTGATAATTGTGAAGGATGGGAAGGAAGGATAACCGGCAGCGTTCCCACAATTCTGCCTCGGAAAGTTCGAGCATTTTTTCAATACTTGTCCTGATCAGCAGCCGATCACGCGGGGTGAGATGCCGATAATCGTCTACTAATTGGTGCTCTTCGCGGCTCAGGGCATCCTGTGCATCTGGGACGCTAAAAAAGGCAGAAAGACTGATGGCTAGTGTCTTACAGATTGCAGGGATTACATTCAAGTCAGGCCTGGCGCGACCGGCTTCCCAATTGGTGACGTGGTTCTTGGAAACTCCAACAAGGTCGGCAACCTGCTGTTGGGTATATCCCATTTTTTTGCGATTATCGCGTATTACATTCCCATAATGAGTCTTGTTAAAAGAAAACAGTTGCGTTTCTTTTGCATCTGAGAGGGAAATCACGTTGCTGGCGGATTCTTTCTTCATGCCAAATTCCTCCCTTACGAATTCACGAGTTTATCATAGCACAAGATTTTCAACCCGTCAATATGTTAGAACAACTTTTTCAACCACAAATTACGAAAAAGAGGCTGAATTATGTTGCAAATATTAAATTACATAAACTTGAACGTGTGTTCTCAATAGGCTCTTGAATGGTTGATATTTTTGTGCTAATGTTGCATCACTCCTATCGGACCATAGGAGAAGTGACACTTCAGAAGGAGGGGGCAACTGTGAGCATTATTCTTCATAGCGACCTGAACTGCTTCTATGCATCAGTTGAGATGAACGAAGCTCCTGAATTGAAAGGCAAGAAGGTAGCCGTCTGCGGTTCAACGGAAAATCGTCATGGTATCGTGCTGACAGCCAGCTATCCCGCGAAACGCAGCGGAGTTAAAACTGGCATGGCTAACTGGCAGGCTCAACAAGCTTGTCCAGGTTTAATCATGGTCCCTCCCCACTATGAGCTTTATTTGAAGTACTCCCGTATTGTTCGGCGGATCTACAAACGCTACTCTGAAACCATTGAAGCCTTTGGCATGGATGAAAACTGGGTGCGCCCGTAAGCCGCAAGAAAGCGGCGCGGGCAGAACAGAAATGTGCCGATAGCAAGGCACCGGGCGAGACACAAAGGCCCGTTATCATCCGACTGAGCTGTGAGGGAAACCAAGAGCAGTGACCAAAGCATGTCGGAAAAGGCGCAAGTCCGCCAATCAACAGGTGGCGACTGAGCGACTGAGATAAGAACTGTGTACGAGGATGAAGGCTTGATTGCCTGAACGACAACCAGAGGGGGGCTATCGTCACCCACGGCGAAAGTTGATCGAAACGCCGTGTAGCCAAGGGCAGGAAGCATAGCCAGCTGTAACCTGCAAGTGTCCCGGGCTGACCGCCGCCATAAGCGGAAAATGGTGAAAATCGCATCCGACAACACAGGCGCTACGTTCTGTTCTGTCTAAACGGGGACTGCCTAAGTCAGAGCGCACAGAGTGCTATGAGCGCAAGGCTCTGAAAATCTGATACGGCAGCGGAGTCTTCACAGTAGTCCGAGTCAGGGAAAGCCTGACACATGGCGAAGGAAGACAGTTTACATTTCGATACAAAACAAGGAAAGGTGCGTGAGGCATTTGAGAAATCCGAGTGATGTATTGAACAGTCTGAGCAGCAAAGCAACAGATCCCAAATACCAATACCAGCGGTTGTACAGAAACCTGTTCAATCCCCAATTCTACCTGCTTGCTTACCAGCACATCTACGTCAATCACGGAAGCATGACTCCCGGAATCGACGGAACAACCATGGACGGCATGGGAATGGAGAGAATCAACAGCATCATCGAAAAGCTGCGCGACCATTCCTATCAGCCCACTCCTGTACGGAGACAATACATTCCCAAGAAAAACGGGAAGAAACGTCCGCTGGGGATTCCCTCCACGGATGACAAGCTCGTACAAGAGGTCGTCCACATGATTCTGGAAAGCATCTATGAGCCGACCTTCCACCATCAGTCCCACGGCTTCCGCCCCGGAAGAAGCTGCCACACAGCACTGAGCCAGATTCAGAGAACCTACACAGGAGTCAAATGGTTCGTCGAAGGAGACATCAAGGGCTGCTTCGACAACATAGACCAGCACATCCTGACAGAAATTCTGAGACGGCGGATACAGGATGAACACTTCATCGCGCTGATCTGGAAATTCCTTCGGGCAGGGTACATGGAAAACTGGACGTGGAACGCCACCTACTCCGGCGCGGCGCAGGGCTCCATCATCAGCCCGATCCTGGCCAATATCTACATGAACGAACTGGACACATTCATGTCGGATTACAAACAGCAATTCGACAGAGGCGACCAGCGCGCGTATCATGCGGAATATGCAAGGCGCAAGGCCAGATGGTACGGATACCGGAAAACGACGGAGAAAAACTGGGAGCGCTACACAGAGCAGGAACGGGAAGAACGAACGGCAGAAATTGCGCGGCGGTTCGAGGCGTGGTCATCGCTGCCGTCCATGGAACCCATGGATGAAAAGTACAGGCGAATCCTGTACTGCAGGTACGCGGATGACTTTCTCATCGGTGTCATCGGCTCCAAACAGGATGCAGAACAAATCCGTATGGATGTGAAAGCATTCCTTGCAGAAAAGCTGCATCTGGAGCTGTCGATGGAGAAAACGCTGATCACCAACGCGGCGGACAAAGCGAATTTTCTCGGATACGAGGTAACGGTCTCCAGACGTGGAAAGCATTTCGTCAGGCGTAAGCAAGGCCCCTTCCGCCACTCGGAAGGAATCGTCAAGCTCTATGTGCCGAAGGAAAAATGGATGAAACGGCTGCTGGAGAACGAGAACATGATTATCTGCACGGGCAGCGACGGAAAGGAAATGTGGAAACCCGTCGCCCGAAGCAGCTTTGTCAACCGTGCACCGGTGGAGATCATCGCGGGCTTCAACGCAGAAATCCGGGGACTATACAACTACTACGCGCTGGCGAGCAATGTCTCGGTGCTGAACAAGTACTACTACATCATGCAGTACAGCATGTACAGGACATTCGCCTGCAAATACCGCTGCCCGATGACAAAGGTGATCCAGCGGTATAAGAAGGACGGCATCTTCGCCATGGACTATGTGACGCCCAAGGGCGTTCAGAAGCGCATCGAGTTTTACCATGACGGCTTCAAGCAGAAAGTGCCGATGCTCATGGCAGAGGTAGATCAGCTGCCGCGCCCGGTAACGGTCTACAACTACCAGCCATCCGAGCTGATTGTCCGGATGCTGCGGGGCACATGCGAGTTCTGCGGTAGCCACGGAAATACCGTAAAGGTACACCATGTGGCTGCATTGAAGGACTTGAATCCCGAAAAGCCGTGGGAAGCAAAAATGCTGTCTATGCGCAGGAAATCGTTGGTCGTCTGTGACCATTGCTTTGCTTTGATTCAGTCTGATATGTAAATGGGGAGCCGTGTGCTTCGAGAGTTGCAAGCACGGTTCTGAGGCGAGTATCCGGAAACCGGCTATGGTGACATAGCGCGGCGCTGGGTGCTTAGCCTACATTGAGCTTCCATTTACTAATGATGTAGAGGGAATTGGTTTCAGAACAGCTGAAGAAATCCGGCATGCAGTTGAAAATGAGACCGGATTAACTGTCTCTGTCGGCGTCTCATTCTCAAAGATATTCGCAAAGCTTGGAAGTGATATGAAGAAGCCTAATGCCGTCACCGTAGTTTCGCGCAGCATGTATAAACAGAAAGTGTGGCCCCTTCCGGTATCTGATCTTCTATATGTCGGGCCGGCCACAAAGCGAAAGCTCGCTTTGCTAAACTGCCAAACTATAGGAGATCTGGCCAACGCAGATCCCCTGTTGATCTATCAGAAGCTTGGAAAAAACGGGCTGATGCTCTATCAGTTCGCCAATGGTACAGATGGCGCAAAAGTCATGCCTAGCGAATATGTGCCCCCAGTGAAAAGCGTTGGCCATGGCGTTACCTGCGTACATGATTTGGAAAGTAACTATGAAGTTTGGTTGGTACTGTTGGCACTTGCACAGGATGTTGGGCATCGTTTGCGTGTTTACGAAATTCAGGCAAAAGGTGTTCAGATCACAATCCGTGATAACGAATTGGGATGGCGGCAGTGGCAAATGCCTTTATCTTATCCGTCGCAAAGCCCTTATGAAATCGCCTGTGCCGGATATGAGCTTTTCAGAATGCAATACCATTGGGAAAAGCCTATCCGTGCATTAACCATTCGAGGTATCAATCCTGATAGCGCATCTGCTCCCATCCAGCTTGATCTGTTTAACGATTACGTTCCCAGAGCAAAACAAAAAGCTCTTGACGATGCAATAGACGGCATCCGCAATCGCTTTGGTGAACGAGCGATATTCAACGCCTGCCTTATGAAAGATGTCGGCATGGCCAATGATCGCTGTGAGACAGTGCCCATGCCCAGTCCTATGTATCAATAATGCTGCTTCCCGTGCCTGCGTTTCCTGGCAATGCAGGTGTGGCAATGGTTTGCCAGTGCCATTACAGAAGAGAGGAGACAGTTATGGAACATCAAAAAGAGGGTTTCTCCGGTTTATCCGCTGTTTGTGACCAAGAAGAAATGAAAAACACCCATCTGGGAATACCGGAAGTGACTGATTGTTCATCGGACACCATTCCGGCTGGAACAGAATCCACAGCAGGAACAAAGAAAGTCCAGGTTCCTGATCTTGTCAGTATGTGGAAGTATCTCCTGAACAAGAACTACGCCAATAGACGGCTTTCATTTTATTCTAATCTGAACAACATGCTAAAAAGCGGTGAGCTATCCCGTATTGTCGGATTTAAGGTACTTAACAGAGTGATTAACAAAGAAGCGATGAAGCTTGTTAATGTGGATCTCTGGAAAATAAACCGCACTTCCTTTTACGCCGACATTCATGTGGAACTGACGCTGCAATCTGGGCATGGATCACGCACATGGAATGGGATACTAAACTGCTTATGTTCATTTGAAGAGAACAAAAAGTTTTTATGCGATATTCTGTCCCTGACCGATAAAGCCTGGCAGGATTATGACAAGGGTCGTGTAAGACTGAATCCGTTCCTGGTTCCATATTATACCAACAGCCAGATGGATCAGATTGCCGAACAGATATGGAAAGAATATGGCATGAAGGAGGCACTGACAGATCCGACCAAACGGAATGCCATCGAATTGGCCAAACGAATGGGTTTGTCTATTGAGTATTATAATGTATATGAGCATCAAGGCGTTAAGAGTATCCTTTTTTTTACAGATAGTGAGCTGATCGTTGGCGAAGATCGGATGGAAAGGCAAAAGGACGGCAGTAATAAGCACATAAAGGACGCGCACGGTGAAAAGGTTATGATCCGCGCAAATACCATCGTAATCAACACAAACAAGGTTCGTAAGCCATATTCCACTTTTGCAGTTTTTCATGAATGTATTCATTACTATCTGCATTACATGTTCTTTCGTCTTCAGGAGATGGGCAGTAATGATGTCCGGAACGTAAAAACGGTCGAAATCGAAATTGATGAAGACAAAGAATATAGTGACCCGATCTACTTCATGGAAAAACAGGCGGATCGTGGCGCATATGGTTTGATACTGCCTGCTACGCATACAAAAAGCATTATTGCTGATAATATCGGAAAGGCAGCGGGTTATCAGAATGAAGGCGAACTGTTTGAAATTGTCGGTAGTAGGATTGCTGAAGATCAGGGCCTTGCTGATTTCCGTATCAGAGCTCGGATGATTCAGCTGGGGCACATTGAGGCCAAGGGTGCTTTGAACTATGTAAGCAGAGAGAGGATTCAGCCTTTTGCGTTTAATCCAGACGCATGGAAAGAAAACGAGCTTTCGTATGTCGTCGATCCATGGACAGTCGAGCGACTTCAGAAAGAAAACAAGGACTTTCAGGCGTTTATGATTTCCGGTGACTATGTGTATGCAGATGGCCATGTAGTCCTAAATGATCCAAAGTTTGTTGAAGAAAAAGGCGGCAGGCTTTTTCTGACCAATGAAGCCAGAAAGCAAGTGGATGCCTGCTGCCTGCGGTTCACGAGGCAGTATGTTCAGAAAAATATTGGGCTGTATGTCTATGGCCGAATGTTTTATGACCCTGAGTATGTAGCACAGACGAAATTCTATCTCAGCGATATGATTAACGAAAGACACTTGGACGAGCTGGATGCCCGTATAGCATACAGGGATGAGTTTCCTCGCACATTCGTTGGTGCTTTCGACATGTTGATGAAGAAAAACGGCCAAACAAGGGAATCTGTTGCGCCCCTGCTGCACACAACGGAACGTTCTTTACACGATTGGCTCTATAACCCAGACCGTAAGATTACTCGTGACTTTATCGTATACATCACGCTCATGTGGAAAGTACCTGACTGGATTAGCTCCTTATTGCTGAAAACCGCGGGTTTGACTATGAACGAATATGACCGGAGACATCAGGCGCTGGAATATGTCCGAACAGTTCTCTGGGATCAAGGAATTGAAAAAGGCAACAAATACATGACCAGTAAGGGACTGGAACCGTTATCCGTTTGAAAAGATAAAAACCGGAAGGTATTTTTCTTGTCCGATAGCCGATCATCCGATAAGGGTGGTCGGCATTTTTTTGCTGTCAGAAGCATGGCATTGTAGTTTTTTTCTGGCGAATCGGAAGAAAAACTTCCGATGATCGGATGAAAAACTGCGTTTGATTTCGCAAAAATATTACTTTACTCGTAAATGAAGGCTCCCCAGTCCATTTTTACCCTCCAAATAGCCCAATATGGTGTCAAATCGAGCCCATACCAACCGGAAGATTTTCTTCATGGAGTTAATCCATGATCGCCGATAAAATGAGAGTCGTTCAAGGGAATGACCGCCAGCCAGGCGGTCAGACCAAAGGAACTTTTGCAGAGGACAGATGGCCGCTGATCACGGCGTATACCAAGCAACTGTCCCAAGCATGACCGCGCAGCCACTTGGCAGGCTGACAGAAAGAAGAAAGGACTGAACAATATGAATGACCTTTCCATCATTGAAACAAATGATGCTGGTGAGCGTCGGGTTTCCGGTCGTCGGCTTCATAAGCTGCTGCGGGTAGCAACTCCATATACCATGTGGTTTCCGCGCATGTGTGATTACGGATTCGTTGAAAATACTGACTTTTGGACGGATCACAAAAATGTGATCCGTGCCGACGGAACGCAGATGCCGCAGCAAGTTGCGGACCACATGCTTTCGATTGATATGGCAAAAGAGGTTTGTATGCTCCAGCGTTCTGAGATTGGTCGTAAGATCCGCCGGTACTTCATTGCTACAGAAGCGGCCTGGAACAGCCCTGAAGCTGTCATGGCCAGAGCGATGGAAGTTTTGCAGCAACAGCAGAAAACGCTTGATCAGCAGATGAAAGCACTGTCTGAATCGCTTGAGGCAAAGACTACGCTGGTTTCTGAAATGGAACCCAAGGCCGCATACTATGACATGGTGCTCTCGTGCAAAAAATCCGTGCCGATAACGCTGATCGCGAAGGACTATGGCTGGTCGGCACAGCGCATGAATGCGTTCTTGAAAGAACATAAGGTTCAATATCAAATGGGTGGGAGCTGGGTGCTTTATCAGCAGATCGCTGATCGTGGTTACACCAAGAGCGTAACCCATTCCCATCGTGATCCGTTAGGAACTGTTCATGTCGATATCAGGCTCCGTTGGACGCAAAAAGGACGCCTTTTCATCTATGAATTAATGAAAAAAGCCGGCATCATGCCGCTGTGTGAACGTGACCTGGAGGATAAAGAAAATGTGTAAGTGCAGAATTCTTGAGGCTGCTAACGTAGATGCGTACCTTTTCGATAACATGGTCATGGAGGAATTAGCCATACAGGATGTGGTCAAGGCAACGACATTGGATTTTGCTTGTACCGTAGACCGGTTGAAGCGCACACCCGAAAATCCCTTCCTCCTGCGTCATGTTTATGAGCTGATGCAGTTCATGCAAAGCGACGACTGTTTCCAGTTCATGGATATGGAGCCGGATACATATATCGAAATGATGCTGGCTGGAGCAGGTCTTACGGTAAGAGATGTGTTAGCAAAGGTTTCCTGCTGTCAGGTGTGCACTGCCGGTAACTCTGGCGGCATGACCGCCAAGAATAGGCAAGCGATGGCGGCGCGGCCGCCAGTAGAAAAACGGAATTCATCGTACAATATTTACGGTGGTTGGTATGGAAGCACTTGATAGCACTGGGAGCCGTATCCGGTATCTTCGGAAGAGAGCCGGTCTTTCCCAGGAAGCAATTGCTGCCATGATCTACGTTAGCCGTGAAGCCTTCAGAGATTGGGAACTGAATGAAAGCCAGCCCGGATGCGATTCACTTATAGCACTAGCGAAATGCTTCCGTGTCTCAGTAGATTTCATCTTAGGCATAGACGGGGCAAACGTTCGTCTGGATCGACTGACAGAGGATGAGGCGAAAGCAATCACCATGCTGGTTCAGGCTATGGAAAAGGCAAACGGATCAGCAAGTGAACCTTGACAACTTCATAGCCGGTTTACAGGTACGTTGTCCTATGCGGCGAGCGGCATGTGCGGCGACGCGAAGATGGTATAAACCAGAGCGATCTACGTAACGTACAAACCCTGCGAAGCGAAGCGGGTACGCCATGACCCGTATAGGCGATCATGATACTTCCTCACGGCCATCCACCAGACTTGAGATGGAGTTCTGGAGTGTGCGACAGCTTAGGTCAGCATCGGCACCCTGGGGCTATGATGCGGTGAGCAAACCGCAGCTTGTAAATCGCCCGGCTTTCAACTATAAGGAAGCCTGCCGGGGGCACGGGATAAATACGGCATATGGAAGTTCAACGGGCTGCGTCAGGCAACTCTGGCGCAGCTGTCTTATAAAGGAGAAGCACGATGAATCAGAATATATCGGAGAAGCAGGCTCCGGACGATTCCCTGGTAGATATACGCACGATTGCTGTGCGAAAGGATCTGTCAAAGGAAGAACGCATCGCGGAATTTGTCCGGCAGATCAGGAATCCATACAAATTCAAGTGCGGAGATTTTGTTGTTCAGGTCAAGTTTGCGTCCACGGGTGCCACCTTGGAGGATCGCCTTGCCGGGCTGATCCGGTGACCCCACCGGCGACAGCCTTGCAGTCCTCTGACAGTTTCCTATAATGAAACCTGGAAAAGGGACTGAGTTCAGCTCACTTGCCTGAACAGCATGGGTTTCCCCATGGCGAAAGGAGAAGCGAGCATGGAACTGTACAGAGCGATCAAGTACATCCGGCTGTCTTATACAGACGACCGGACAGTGGAAAGTGACAGCGTGGGCAACCAGCGCCGGATGATAGATGACTTCATCGCAAAGCATCCGGAAATCGAGACTGTCGCCGAAAAGGTGGATGATGGGTACAGCGGTGTGCTGTTTGACCGTCCAGCCTTTCAGGAAATGATGGACATGATCAAGCGGGGCGAAGCCAACTGCGTGATCGTGAAGGACTTGTCCCGGCTGGGCCGCGAGTATATCGAAACCGGGCGGTATATGCGCCGGGTATTCCCAGCATATGGGGTACGCTTCATCGCGATCAACGACAATGTTGATACCGCGAATGAAGGCGCGGACGATCTTGCTGTCTCAGTGAAAAATATCATGAACGAAGCGTATGCCCGTGATATTTCCATCAAAACCAGAAGCGCCTTGGACGCCAAACGGCGCAATGGCGATTTTGTCGGGCCGTTCAGCGTTTATGGGTACATCAAAAGCGGTGAACAGCATAAAAAGCTGATCATCGACCCCTATGCTGCAGGTGTGGTTCGTGAGATATTCCGCAGACGGCTGAATGGGTTCAGCGCGCAGAATATCGCGGAAAAGCTGAATCAGGAAGGAATCCTTTCCCCGTTGGCATATCGGCGCAACAACGGCACACCTTACGCCACCGGTGGGTACAGTGATCACGCGGACTGCAAATGGTCAGCGACGACTGTCATTCGCATCCTCCAGGATGAGACCTATACAGGAACACTGGTGCAGGGCAAACAATCGACGCCGCACTTCAAGCTGAAGGCGATGGAGATGAAGCCTGCATCGGAATGGGCACGGGTTGAGAATGTGCATGAGGCGATCATCAGCCGTCAGGATTACGAGCTGGTGCAGCGCATACGCGAAATTGACACCCGCACTCCGCCCAGCAGAGATTCCGTCTTTATCTTTTCCGGCGTCCTGATCTGCGGCTGCTGCGGTGGCCGCATGACAAGGAAAGTCAGGAAATACAAAGATACTGAATATGTATATTACTTTTGCCCTACGGGAAAGAAGCATGGGTGTACGGCGCCGACCATGATGAAGGAGAATGATCTGATCGGCTGTGTGACAGAAAGCCTGAAAGTACACATAGAAAATGTGATTTCTCTGGATAGTCTGCTATCCACTATCAGTCAGGAGCGCCTAAATCGCGAGTTGATACAGGAGTACAGCGGACAAATCACTAATTGTGAAGCGCAGCTGACGCGGATTGCTTCCTATAAAGGCAGACTGTATGGAAACCTGATCAATGGCTGCCTTACAAAGGAAGAGTATCTGGGGCTGAAAAAGCAGTACTCCAATGAATATGACGCGCTGCAGGCGGCCATAACCGGCTGGCAAGAAAAGATCACGGCAGTTAAAGAAAACCGCAGTGAACGCAGCCGCTGGATCAATCAATTCCGGCAGTTTGAGGGGATGCAGGACCTTGACCGAAAAGCCGTTGTTCAGCTGATCCGCAGCATCCGCATCGTTGGCAAGAGCCAGATTGAAATCACCTTCAACTATGACGATGAATATGAAAAGGCTGTGGCCATCACGGCGCAGCTGACAGAAAGGAGGGCAGTCTGATATGGCAAGGAAAAGCAGGAAGAACATCCCTGTGCCTGATACAGCAACGGCAAAGATGACCAAAGCACTGCGCACAGCGTTCTACATCCGCCTTTCTGTGGAAGACAACCAGGGGCGGGGTAATTCTATTGACAACCAGCAGCTTGTCCTCCGGGACCATATCGCGGACAGGCCGGAATTTCTTCTGACCCAAACCTACATCGATAACGGCCTGACAGGGACGAATTTCAACCGACCTGAATTTCAGCGGATGCTGGCGGATATTGAAGCGGGTAATCTTGGCTGCGTGATGGTGAAAGACCTTTCCCGTCTGGGCAGGAATTTCATTGACACCAGCTATTACATTGAGCAGTATTTCTTCAGCCATCATATCCGCTTTGTCGCCGTCACCGACCAATTTGACACGGCAGATCAGAGCCAGAGCCATGGTGGGATCATGCTTCCCCTGAAAAACATGATCAATGAAGCCTACGCGCTGGACATTGGAAAGAAAATACGGGCCCAGCAGCATCAGGCTATGCTGGACGGTAAGTTTGTAGGCAGCCGCCCTCCGTATGGTTATCTGAAAGATCCAAAGGATTGCCATCACCTGGTAGTTGATCCAGAAACCGCGCCTGTAGTACGACAAATCTTCACCTGGGTGATGGAACGGGTGCCGATCAATGAAATTGTCCGTCGGCTAAATGCGCAGGGCATTTTGACACCCAGCCATGAACGGCGGCAGAAAGGAATTCTCACCAATGACGCACAGATGGGTGGACAATACTGGCAGAGCCGGACTGTTCAGAAAATACTCAGTTCAGAGGTATACATGGGCGACCTTGTGCAGGGCAAGAGTCAGACAGTCGATCACAAGCAGCGGCCTGCATCGGCGGAGCATCATATCACCGTGCGAGATACTCATGAAGCACTGATCAGCAGGGAGATGTTTGCGGAAGCGCAGCGTATCCGGGCAGAGGCAGGCGAGGAAGCAAAAGCGGTACGGAAAAAGCATTTTACGCCAAACATGTTTATTGGAAAGGTGTTCTGTGCTCACTGTGGAAGGGCCTTGCATCGGCAATGGGCGGCAAGGAAGGTTATGCCTGACCGATACACCTACTACTGCCTTACAAATAGCCGCTATGAGCGTGGAGCGTGCCCTGGCGTCTGCATTGAGGAGCAGGAGCTGAGAGCTATTGTGACTGAACTTCTCATCCGTGCAATCAATCTGGAGCTTGGCAAATCCGTATCCGGGCTGAAAAAGGCGGCATCCCAGGATATAGAGGAAGTTATCCGCAAGGAAATATCTTCAAAGCATCAGGAATTGGAGAGAAACCGAAAATTCCTGCGGGGACTGTATGAACACCTTGTGCAGCATCTGATCACCCAGGAAGAATACCAGTCTATGAAGGATGATTATGATGCAAAGGTATCCTCGCTTGTTGGTGAGATCGAAGCGTTGACGAAGCAACAGACGCAATTGCAGGAAAAGTCAGAAAAAAGCGCCGGACTGAAGTCCGACGCGGAATATCTATCAGCGCATCATGAGCTTACTGCTGATCTGATCGGATGGCTGATTGACCGGATTGAAATCGACCATGAGCATCATGTCACTGTGTCATACAGTTTCACCGATACTTTTGTGGAGGTGAGAAAACCTTGAAAGAAGAAATTATTGCCCTGTACATCCGGCTTTCTCTGGAAGACAGCAAATATGACAGCATGAGCATTGAAAATCAGCAGATGATCCTGCGGGAAAAGGCTCTATCTCTGTCCAGCGGAGATCGTGCTGTAATCAGAGAATTCATAGATAACGGCCACACAGGAACAAACTTTGAGCGGCCTGCCATGCAGGAGCTGCTAAGTCTTGTGCAGACAGGAAAAGTGGCTTGTATTCTGGTAAAGGATTTTTCCCGTTTTGGGCGTAACAGCATCGAAACGGGATACTTCATTGAAAAGGTGTTCCCTCTGTATCATACCCGCTTTATTTCCGTCAGTGATAATTTTGATTCGGCGGATTACAAAGGCGATACCGGCGGGATTGATGTGGCATTCAAGTACCTGATCAATGAAGCTTATAGCCGGGATATGTCCATGAAGTCAAAGAGTGCTAAATATGCCAAAATGCGGCGGGGTGAGTATCAGAGCGTTGTCTGCTGTTATGGTTATCAGAAGGGAAAGGACGGAAGGCTTGTGCCAGATGAAGAAACCTCGCCAATTGTCCGGCAGATATTTACCTGGGCTGCGGAAGGATGTGGTGCGGCTGAGATTTCCCGAAAATTATACGCACAAAGCATACCTACGCCGGGACAGCTTCGTGCCATCCGGGGAAAGCCCCATCATGATGTTTCCCGTTCCGTCGGTATCTGGTCAAACACCACGATCCTGCGAATGCTTGCAGATGAACAGTATATCGGAACCTATATTCAGGGACGTGCCACTGTAAGAGACATCGGCAGCGATCACATGCGAAAAAAGGACCGAAGCGAATGGTTTATCCTGCCTGATCATCATGAGCCAATTGTCAGCAGAGATCTGTTTGAAGCGGCCAACAAAAATCTCAGACGGTTTTCATTACCCCAAAAGAAACCAAGGCAATATCCGCTGCGAGGTATTGTTTACTGTGGATACTGCGGCCATGCCATGAGCCGTGCGAATAATCGCTGGTTTGTCTGCCGATATATGAAAGGCTACGATAATCTTGGCTGCAACGGTCTCTCCATCCGGGCGGATGAATTGGAACGGATTGTGTTTGATTCTATTCGTTGTCAGATGGAAGCAACACTGGGGACAACTGCCGGGGCCGATGATATTCAGCTACAGACGCAGCAGCAGATAGAGTTGGAGAAGAAACTTCAATCTATGCGGCATCTCAAGAGGGAACTGTATGAGAGGTTTGTATCGGGGGAGCTGGATCAGGATGCCTACCTGACTGAAAAGCAAAGCTGTGATAATGAATTGCAGCAAATCCAGAATACCATGCGCATGATTGCCGTAAGACAGCAGGAAGCGCAGGAGAACATGGAGACCGAGGCAATACGAAATGAGGTCATGTCCGCTGAATCCCTGACACAAGCAATGGCAGAAAAAGTCATAAAAAAAGTGACGGTCTTTCACGACCATCGGATTGAGATTGAATATGCTGTTCAGGACTTCCTGAAGGGTGGAAACAGCGTATCAGAAAGGGCAGGTGGATAAAATAGTTTTTGTCATTAGCTTGACTTAATGGTGACGCAGATCATGGATGCGGATCTTTTTCACACCGGCTGCCTTGCTGCCGCGCGCCATTTCCTTTTCCAGATAGTCCTTCGTGAAAGGAAACATCCGATCATCCGGGCCAATGCCGTAAAACATTGCAATGTAATCCTTCATCTCATCTGCCAGCGCTGCGGGCATCTGCACCACACGATTGCTGCGCTTGGTCTTGGGCGGCGTGATCAGATCGCGCCCATTCAGCCGCTGATAGGATTTCGTGATGCTCACCGTGCCTCGCTTGAAATCAAAGTCTCCAGGCGTCAATGCCAACAGTTCACCCTCACGGATACCACACCAGTACAGCATCTCGAAAGCATAGAAGGACATAGGTTTATCCATGACTTCCTCAATGAACTGTTTGTATTCTTCATGCGTCCAGAAAAGCATCTCCTTTTCCTCTGCACCCATCATGCCGGCCTTACGCGCCGGATTGGACGGAAGATTGTAAAACTGTACGGCATGATTGAATGTGCTGCTGAGTGCAATATGAAGCGTACGCATATAGTTCTCCGAAAAAGGCCTGCCGCGGCGATCCTTCATCTTGCGGATCTCGTTTTGCCAGTCTTTGATGTGCTTGGGTGTGATCTCGCACAGCTTCAGCTTGCCAAGATACGGTAGGATCTTGCTCCGGATAATGCTTTCCTTGGTTCTCCATGTGGTTTCCCGCATGCCTGGACGAACATCCTGCTCATAGAGCTTCAGGAAACTTTCATAGGTCATGTTGATGTCAGAGCGTTTCTCCACCAGGAAAGTGCGCTCCCATTCCAGTGCTTCACGTCTGGTGGTGAAGCCACGCTTCAGCTTTTGCTGGCGTTCACCCTTCCAATCTGTGTAACGGAACTGGACATACCAGGTTCCTGGCTTTTTGTCCTTGTAGGCTGCCATCTTTTTCACTCCTTTGCTGCTTGGTTCGGGTCAGTAGCGTAGAATTTCTCATAGAAGAACTTGCGGTCGATACGCCCAGAGATCACAATGTGTCCGGTCTTTTTCAACTCATCGTTCATCTGCTGGATCAGCTTGTAGGCAAAGGATTCAGATACCTCCAACACCTTGGCTACTTCGCTGACACGCATAAATATAGATTCTGACATTTTCTGCTCACCTCCCTTCACTGTTCGTTTTTTGTCTGAAAACCTATGCAGTTGTCAAGGTTCAGCAAATTTTTGCCGTGTTATTTCGGCTGGTTCCATCCTACACAATTTCTACGATTTTGTCAAGCATATATGTATTGTGCTGCTTTGTTAAGCCTCTTTGTATAACTATTTATGCTTAATGTATATATAGGGGACGTATTTCCACGTATTTCTCTTAGTTTCCACGAACTTTATTTTTCTTTACTATACGTTTGCATTTTTATACACTTTATCTTGTGTATTTATGTGGTTGACAAAATCTCCTCCTTAATAATTTTTTTTGAAAAAAACCTACCGACTCGCAAAAGTCAGTAGGTTTCGATGCGGATATGGAGATGCACCTGCCAACCACCAGCCGCGTAAAATCACGTGGATAAGCGGCGAATCGGCAATTGCTATCATTTTGCTATCACGGACAGGTGGGCTGTGCCGGAAACCCAGTAAAATCAAGGGGTTTAAGGCCAGACAGCTAAATTTCCCTTATTCCCACTCCACCGTAGCCGGCGGCTTGGACGTAATATCATACACAACGCGGTTCACATGCTCCACCTCATTGGTGATGCGGCCGGAAACCTTGGACAGAATGTCGTAGGGGATGCGGGCCCAGTCGGCAGTCATAAAATCGTCCGTCGTGACCGCGCGAATGGCGATCAGGTGATCATACGTGCGATGGTCGCCCATGACGCCCACAGTGCTGACACAGGGCAACACGCAGAAGAACTGGCTCAGCTGCTTCTCATAGCCGTTCTTGGTCATCTCGTCGCGGAGTACCCAGTCGGCCTCCTGAAGCACCTTGACCTTATCGGGGGTGATGTCGCCGATAATGCGCACACCCAAGCCGGGGCCGGGGAAAGGCTGGCGCCAGACCAGTTCCTTCGGGATGCCCAGCTTCTCGCCGACCGTGCGGACCTCGTCCTTGAACAGATCGGCCAGGGGCTCGATGGTGCCCAGGAACTTGATGTCATCAGGCATTTTGACCATGTTGTGATGCGTCTTGATGACCGCTGTGGCCGCCTTGCCGTTGGTCTTGCCCTTGCCGGACTCGATGCGGTCAGGATAGATGGTACCCTGCGCGAAATAGGTGTTCTCACCGGCCTGGCGGCGGATCTCGCCCCAGAAGGCGGAATAGAACTCGCGGCCAATGATCTTGCGCTTCTCCTCGGGATCAACCACACCGGCCAGCGCAGCCATAAAGCGATCGCCGCAGTTGAGGCGCACGAAGTTCATGTCAAACAGCGTGGTGAAGGTGTGTTCGACAAAATCGCCCTCATCCTTGCGCATGAGGCCGTGGTCCACGAACACGCAGGTCAGCTGCTTGCCGATGGCGCGGCTCAGAAGGCCCGCCGCCACAGAGCTGTCGACACCGCCGGACAGGGCCAGGATGACCTTCTTGTCTCCGATCTGTTCGCGCAGGGCCTTCACCGTGGTGTCGATGAAGCTGTCCTTCTGCCAGTCGCCCTTGCAATGACACACTTCGTAAAGGAAGTTGCGCAGCATCTCGCGGCCATACTGGCTGTGGGTCACTTCAGGGTGGAACTGCACGCCATAAAAACCGCGCTCAGCGTCGCAGATGGCCACGTTGGGACAGGCGTCCGTGTGGGCCACCAGCTCGAAGCCATCGGGAACCTTGGCCATATAGTCGCCATGGCTCATCCAGGTGACGCTCTCCGCAGGCAGACCCTTGAACAGCTTGCAGTCCGTGTTGAAGAAGGTGTCCGTCTTGCCGTACTCACGGGCAGAATCGTCCTGTGCAGGAGTCACCTTGCCGCCCAGCGCGTCAGCCATCAGCTGGCAGCCGTAGCAGATGCCCAGGATCGGGACGCCCAGTTCAAAAATCTCGGAGGTATAGTGGGGGGCATCCTCCTCATACACACTGCCGGGACCGCCGGTGAAGATCATGCCGACGGGATTCATGGCCTTGATTTCTTCGATAGGGGTGGTGTAGGGCTTGATCTCGCAATAAACGTTGTATTCACGCACACGACGGGCAATCAGCTGATTATACTGTCCGCCAAAGTCCAGGATGACGATTTTCTGAATATCCGCCATAGTTTTCCTCCATCATTTCGGCTTGGATCAAGGGAGAATCGTACCCTTGTATTCTGCCACAAAACCTGTCAAATTGCAAGACAGCGCCGCCCTTTTTTCATTTTGTTCGCCGGGAAAATTTTCATTTTTTGTCGTCAAAGACAGACAACGCATGTATTCTGCCTGATCTGGGCTGCTTCACTTATTTCTACCTCTTTGCTGTTTTTCCTCATTGGCCTGCAATTTGCCAAATCAGACATTCGCCGTTCTTTGCTGTTTTTGATCCTGCAAACCGACAGGATAGACGAATCCTGTTGCGGACAGACTGACAATATGCTATGATAACCTTGTATCCGAATCCAAAGGAGGGAATCCATATGTATTACGATTGGACATATTTTCTGGTATTGATTGGTCTGGCGCTGGGTCTGTGGGCCCAGGCCAGCGTGAAGTCTGCCTATGCGGAGCAGAGCCGCGTCCGCACGCGTCTGGGCGTTCCAGCAAGCCAGGTGGCGATGGATCTGCTGCGCCGCAACGGGAACAATGTGGTGACACTTGCACACGTCAACGGCGAGATGACCGACAACTACAATCCGGCCAACGAAACGCTGAACCTGTCCGACGGCGTGTACAACTCCGACAGCGTGGCCGCGCTGGGCATTGCCGCTCATGAGGCCGGTCATGCCATGCAGAAGATGACCGGTTATGCGCCCCTGGCGCTGCGCAGCATGGTCGTTCCCGCGGTGAACATTGGCTCCACCGCCGCCATGCCCGTGTTCATCGCCGGTCTGATCTTCTCCTGGCGGCCGTTGGTCACCGTCGGCATCATTCTTTTCAGCCTCTCCGTCGCCTTTTCGCTCATCACGCTTCCCGTCGAGTTCGACGCCAGCCGCCGCGCCCTTCAAATGCTGACCGAAGGCGGCTACGTCACCGCCGAAGAGGAATCCGGTGTCCGCAAGGTCCTCCGCGCTGCCGCCATGACCTATGTTGCAGCAGCGGTGGCAAGCATGCTGAACCTTCTGCGGTTGATTCTGATCAGTAATAATCGGAGGCGGAGGTAATCAGGGGCTGCTGATCTGAGGACGATGCTGCCGCAGCTTCCGCCTGCCGTTGTTACCATTCCGCTTCCAAAACCGCCGTGATGCTCCCCCATCCGATGACACTTGGATGATGCTCCGGATTGCATCGACGGACTGTCCCCTGTGCAATAAGCTGGTCAAGAAGTAATCTTTCTCCTCCGGCCGGGCGGCATTTGCTCACGATGCCGCCCGGCCCTTTTCGGCAAGTCAGAAACAGTCCACACGCATTTGTTTGCGAAAAAAACAGAAGTTTGTGGTCTGACCGTAGGAATCACGCAGGTTTCGTAATATAATAAATATCACCAACGATTATCCATCGATCAGAAGGAGACGCGCCATGAAGTATACGCTGAACAAGACCAACTACCATGACTTTGCCGCCTATGAGCTGAACAAGCTGCCCGCCCGCAGCTACTTTATTCCGTACCCCGCCCGCAGCGAAGCCGACGCGGTGACGCCCAAGCAGAAGCGCTACCAGTCCGGCAAGGTGCTGTGCCTCAACGGCGAATGGGACTTCAAGTTCTATCCGATACCAAAGGAACTGCCCGATACGCTGGATACGGCAGCGGTGAAGTGGGATAAGCTGGATGTGCCCTCCTGCTGGCAGTTCCGTGGCTATGATAAACCTTTCTATGTCAACATCCGCTATCAGTTCCCCTTCAAGCCGCCGTTCATCCCGACGGAGGACAAGGTAGGCACTGTGTTCTCCTGGCTGGGCGTGGATCAGAAGGTCATGCCACGCTGGAAGAAGCCCGACGATCAGTACAACTTCGTTGGCGTGCATCGTCGCTTCATTGATGTGGCGGACGACAGCAAGCGCTTCACCATCGGCTTTATGGGTGTGGCAAGCTGCCTTGATCTGTATATCAACGGTGAGTTCATCGGTTACAGTGAAGGCGCACATAACACCGCCGAGTTTGACCTGACGGGCAAGCTGCACAATGGTCAAAACGAGCTGGTAGCCGTGGTGCATCGCTGGTGCACCGGTACCTACCTGGAAGATCAGGACATGTTCCGCAACAACGGCATTTTCCGTGACGTTCTGCTGCGCATTGACGAGCCCACCGATTTCGCGGACATTGACGCCAAAACGAAAAAGACCGGCAGCACCTATGCGCTGACCATGACGGCAAGCAGCTACGCTGATACTGCTGTGACCTTCACCATCGAGGGGCACGGCGTGAAGCAGAGTAAGACCGTGCAGACCAGCGGCAAAACGGCGACCGTGACATTTGACAATCTATCCGTGACCGAGTGGAACGCCGAAGCCCCGACCCTGTACAGCATCTATTATGAAACCGCATCCTCCTGCGTCAAGGAGCACATCGGCTTCAAGACCGTGGAGATCAAAGGCGATGTGCTGTATTTCAATGGCCGCAAGATCAAGTTCAAGGGCGTGAACCACCACGACAACAGCCCGACCAACGGATACACCATGACGCCCGACGAGATCGAGCGCGACGTGCTGACCTGCAAGGCGCACAACATGGACACCATCCGCACCAGCCATTATCCGCCCGATCCGCTGCTGATCGAGCTGGCGGATGAACTTGGCGTCTACATTGTGGATGAGAACGATCTGGAAACGCATGCGACCTTCGCCATGCAGGTTCCGCCGACCTACAACACCATCAGCCACGATCCCAAATGGCAGCCGCGATATATCGACCGCATTACGCGCCTGTATCAGCGCGACAAGATCCATGGCAATACCTCTATCTTTATGTGGAGCCTGGGCAACGAGGCAGGCGGCTACAACAACACCGATGCCATGGCTGATTATCTGCATCAGCATTCCGACCTGCCTGTGCATTACGAAAGCGCGGTGCATTGCAAGCGCATCGCCTACGATGTGGGCAGCGAAATGTATCCTTCCGTACAGATGGTGCATGATGTGGGCGAGCATTGCCGCAAGCAAAAGCCGCTCAATGACCGCCCCTATTTCATGTGCGAGTATGCACATGCGATGGGTGTCGGCCCCGGCAACACGGAAGCCTACTGGCAGGAGATCTACAAGTATGATAATCTGATGGGCGGCTGTGTGTGGGAGATGGTGGATCACGCCGTGCTGCACAAGGATGGCAGCTACACCTACGGCGGCGACCACGGTGAATGGGAGCACGACGGCAATTTCTGCGTGGACGGCCTTTTCTACCCCGACCGCACACCCAGTACCGGCGCGAAGATCATGAAGTTCATCTACCGCCCCATCCGCGTGACGCATGTGCAGGGCAGCACCTTTGAGCTGTTCAACACCTGCGGCTTCTCCGATGGCAAGCGCTATCAGCTGACCTTTGTCTGGAACGACGGTACCACACAAACCATCGTGCCGGATGCGCCGCCTATGACCCGCAAGAACATTGAATTGACCTGCGGCAAGCCTGTGAATGGCACCCAGGCCGCCATCGTGACCACAGTGGATACCGTAACCGGCGAGGCCGTGGCGCAGGAGCAGATTATCCTTGCAATGACTGTCCCTGCCGCACCTGCCGTGTCCGTGATGGACTCAGCCTGCACCGTGATCGACGGCAAGCTGATCGTGAAGCAGAGCGGCAAGTCCGTGCTGACCACCGCCGACGAGGGCACCATCCTCTACCGCGCTGGCACGGACAATGACACCGATCCTTTCTTTGCCTACACCATGAAACCCTATCTGGCGCAGACGGAGAAGGTCGTGTCCACTGAAAAGACCACGAATGGTTACAAAGTTGTTTCCACGGTAGCCAACAAGAAGGCAAAGTTCGAAGTAACGGACACCTACGAAGGCGTTGATGGTGGTATCCTGGTCACCAGCCGCATCCATTGCGTGAGCGGCGGCGGCATCCTGCCCCGCTTCGGCAAGACCTTCCGGCTGGACAAGGTGTTCGATGACGTGGAATACACCGGACGTACTGGTGAAACCTACATCGACATGCGCGACCAATTCACCATCGGCAAGGTCACCTGCAAGGTGGCCGACATGACCGAACCGAACATCAAGCCGCAGGAGAGCGGCAACCGCATGGACTGCACCGAGGTGAACGTCAGCGATGGCAAAACCAAGGTCAGCTTCATCGCCATTGACAAGCCCTTTGAGTTGGGCATCAAGCCCTACACTGACCGTGCGCTGGCCGCCATGAAGCATCGCGAGGATGAGAAGCACACCGGCACCTATGTCACCATCCAGGCGTTCCAGCAGGGCATCGGCACCGGCGCCTGCGGTCCGGCCATCGCCAAGGAGCATCAATACAGTGCCAGGCAGGACTACGAGGTCAAGTTTATCATCCGTTTGGAAAAGACGTAAGGGCGGACGATGCGGAGCTGCTGCACTATTTCAACCCTGTCGGCGCACATGAGCGCGGCGATTCCGGCCATTCGCAAAACAGCCGGTGAGTCCGTGATGACCTTTGCGCCCGACTGTACCGAAAAAGACAATGCATGGCGGTCGTCTATTTTAGGCGGCCGCTTTTGCATTGTCTGTTGATGTTGTGATGCTTTCTGAAACAGTTTGCTCGCTTACCGAATGGAGAAGAAGAACTGTCGCGCCTGTGCCGCGTCCCGGGCCAGCCGCTCGCGGCAGTCGGCGGTTTCCGGCGTCTCGCGCAGCTGCTTCATGAAGGTCAGACGCACCTGCCGTCCCTTCAGCACCAGCACGCTGTCCAGCGCCCAGACCTCGACGCCGCCGTCTACAAATGCCAGCGCAGGATAATTCTGCCCGCCCACCGTCAGGTAGCAGGCGTAGGCGCCGCTTGCGGGCAGTGCTTTGTTCCTGGGCACGGTCATCGGTGCAGCAGGCGCATGGCTGTCGATCTCCTTCACCGTGCCGCTGAGGGTGTAGGCGTGGCCCATCAGGCAGGAGACCTCCGGGATACGTCCCGCCTCCAGCAGCCTGCGGATGCGGGTGGAGCTGACCGTCGCGCCCTCCAGGATCACCTCGGGCACAATGACCGTCTCGAAGCCATGATCCGCGCCATAGGCCCGAAGCATATCGCCTGTGCCCTTCCCGGTGCGGCCAAAGGTGAAATTGAAGCCGCATACCACGCACTTCGGCGCGAAGGTCCGCACCATGTCCGCCATGAAATCTTCGGGGACCTGGTCGGCCACATCGCGGGTAAAGGTCATCACGCACAGATTGTCCACACCAAAACCGGCCATCAACTGAGCCCGCTCGGTCTGGGTCGTGAGGCGCGCAGGCGCAAGCTCCGGGCGGAGAACCGCCAGCGGATGCGGCTCAAAGGTGCATACATTCAGCGGCAGGCCGTATTCCCCCGCCAGCGCCGCACCGCGCATCAACAGCGCCTGATGGCCGCGATGGACGCCGTCAAACATGCCCAGCACCAGCACGCAGGCGCCCATCTGTTCAGGATTGCGAATAATTCTCATATTACCTCTATCTCTTGTCGTCAGGGTTTGGCCAGCCATTCCTCGGCGCGGCTGGTCATGGTCAGTCCAAACAGCTCCCGCTCGCCGGGAAGGTCGATCAGCCGGAACCAGTCCGGGTGTTCTTTCATCAGCAGCTTCCACATCTCGCGGTCATCCGGCAGGCAGCCGGTGCGCAGTACCCAGTTTTCGCAAAGCGCGGTGATCTCATGGCACAGCGTCAACAGCCGCCCCTCAGGCACCACGATCATGCTCATGTCCGGCTTGCCGTTCACCTGCGCCAGCACGATCCGTTCGGTGCAGATGGTCTCCCAGTCAAGCGCCGCGCCCTCATACACCGGGTAGGACAGATAATCCATGTCCATCCAGATATAATGACTGTGCGTGAGGAACTTCTCGCGGCTCTGCGCAAGCAGGAAGGGGCGCGACAGACGCGCATACCGCGGCAGGTCCTGGGGCCGCATGCGCGAGGTCATGGGCAGGCCGTAGCGGCCCTTGTATTCCATCACGTTCGGGTGACTTCGGGCCACGCGGCGCACCGTCTCATTGTCCACATAACAAAGCAGGGTCAGATCTCGAATTGCCCCCAGTCGGCGCAGACGCACCATCGTCCGGTCAATATCCGGGTTTTCCGGCATGGTGAGCCATGCGGTCACGCACAGCGGGTCAATGCGGCTGCGCCGGTTTCCCTGGCGGCGCAGCCATTCCTGAATCCTGACCGCCAGCGGCACATGACTTGGGAAGTTCGCGTCCGCATAGAAAATGCCGTCCATCGCCAGTGGACTGATCGCACCATTTTTCAGGTCAATGCCGAAATGCGCCGCGAATCGGTCCGCGCCGTCCATTTCCTCCATCAGCGGCATAGGCGGCAGCGGGTCGTCCCACTCCAGGCGGATCACCGGCTTATGCAGGGTGAAAGCGTCCATTCGCTCACAGAAGGCCGTCAGGTCCCGCGGCTCCAGATTGCCGGTCAGCCGCTGGAACGCCTCCGCCTTGCCGAAGCAGAAGTCGGGATGGATAAAGGCGCTGCGGATGGGCGTCGTGGCATAGCGCAGGGGCGTACCCCGGGTCAGGCAGAGCTGACCTTCGTCATCGAAGCCCTCCGCCGCCACCGGGCTCACCGCGTCTATCAGTTCGATCGTGCGCGGCAGGCAGCCGGTGAGCAGCACCGGCTCCCGGCGTCCCTTTTGCAGCTGTTTGAGCAAATGCAGGAGCTTTCGGTCCCAGTGCCGGTCAAAATGCATGGCCTGGTGGCCCATCAGCACATACCCCTCGCCCTGCCAGAGCTGGGGCATGCTGCGCCATTTGTCCGTCTCCGGACAGAGATAGCGCACCTGACCGATCTTTTTCAACTCGGCCAGACCGGCCTTGTCCGGCTCGTTCAGCAGCGCAAGGCCAAAGCTGATCCGCTCCGGCCTCGCAGCCGCTTCCTTTGCGCTCTCCATCGCGCCAAGGCAATCCTCGCAGCCCGTGCCTTGCAGGATCAATTGTATCCGATCCATGCTTCCTCCTCCCGCGCCGTTTCTGCGGCACGGTCCTTTTCGTATCCTGCCCCGCATGCCGGCAGAGGCAGTTCCAAGCAGTTGAAGCTCATCTTATTTGTGCGACACGGTGCGCCATGCCAGCGACAGCGCATAGCAGCCCGCCGCGTACAGCACGATGGCCGCGCCAGCAGAGGTGTTCCAGCTGTAGGCGCTGAACAGACCTGCCAGACCGCACACCATGGCGATCACCACGCTCCACACCGCATGCTGGCGGCTGTTGCGGGCCAAATTGCGGCCCGCCGCTGCGGGCAGGATCAGCAGCGCGTTGATCAGCATCACGCCCACCCAGCGGATGGACAGCATGACCGCCACGGCCACCAGCACCACAAATGCGCATTCGCACAGCGCCGTCCGCACGCCGCGGCTCTTGGCCAGGGACGGATTGACACTGGTCAGCAGCAGGCCGTTGTACATGACCACCCAGATCGCCACGCCGCCGATGAGCGCCAGCAGCAGCCACAAAAGATCCGACGGCGTGACCGCCAGCACGTCGCCGATGAGCAGCGCGGAATACTTGGCAAATCCGCCGCCGCGGCTGAGGATCAGAAGACCCGCTGCCACCGACGTCGACGAGAACACGCTGATGATCGTGTCCGTCGACGCAGAACCGGTGCGCTTGATGACACAGATCAAAAGCGCCCAGAGAATGCCGAACACCAGCATGCTCACCAGATCGTTGCTCACACCCAGGATGATGCCCAGACCAATGCCGGTCAGTGCGCTGTGGCCCAGCGCGTCGGAGAAGAACGCCATCTGCTGATTGACCGCCATCGTGCCCAGCAGGCCCAGCAGCGGCGTGAGCAGCAGGATCGCCAGGAACGCATTCTTCATGAAGGTGAATTGCAGCGCCTCAAAGGGAAGCACCGTGCCGATAAACTGATAGATCGCCTGCATCACGCTTCCTCCTCCCCGCTGCCAAATACCTGATCAAACTCATCCGAGTCAAAGACATAATCCGTGGGGCCCTGGATCAAGACCGTCTTGTCCAGCAGCGCCACATGATCGGCGTACTCGCGGACCAGGCGCAGGTCGTGACTCACCAGCAGGATCGCCATATGATGGGTCTTGCGCAGGTGCAGCACCGTGTCCATGAACATTTTCAGGCCATTTTGATCCACGCCGGACACGGGCTCATCCAGCACCAGCAGATCAGGCGCCGGATGAATGGCCAGGGCCAGCAGCACGCGCTGCAATTCGCCGCCGGAGCAGCGGCCCAGCGGACGCTTGAGCAGGTCCTCTGCCTCTACATCGGCCAGCGCCTGACGGATCTGCTCGCGGGTCTTTTTGCTGATGCCCAGCCAAACAGGCCGCCGGGTGAACGAGGCAGCCATGAAGTCCTCCACCGTCACCGGCATTTCCTTGTCAAACTGCAAGTGCTGCGGCACATAGCCGGTGCGCATGTGCGGGATATCGCGGCCCTGGCCGTCCACATGACGGATGCTGCCGCCGTAGGGCAGCTCGCCCAGGAGCGCTCGGATCAGCGTGGTCTTGCCAGCGCCGTTCTGGCCGATCAGCACGGTCAGCTGACCGCAGTGGATGTGCATCGACACATCGTGCAACAGCTCGCTGCCTCCCCGCGTGACCGACACCTTTTTCAGTTCAATATGACACAGGCTGCAATGATGCTCCGCCATGCTGTTCCTCCTTGCATAAATCGCCATTTCGCGGTATGATATGTATTATAGCACAGAAGTGCCTGTGATGGAAGTTATTCCGCCACACAATAATAAGGAGGCTTTTCCACATGATTGCTCTTGCATGCGACCATACCGGCGTTGAGTACAAGCGTGAGATCATGAAGCTGCTTGATTCCATGGGTCTGGACTACAAGGACTTCGGTACCAATGAAACTGCCAGCTGCGACTATCCTGTCTTTGGCTATCGCGCGGCCAAGGCTGTGGCCAGCGGCGAGTGCGACCGCGGCATCCTGATCTGCGGCACGGGCATCGGCATCGGCATTGCCGCCAGCAAGGTGAAGGGCATCCGCGTCTGCACCTGCTCCGACGTGTATTCCGCCACCCTGTCCAAGCGCCACAACAACAGCAATATCCTGACCATGGGCGCCCGCGTGGTGGGCATCGACGTGGCCAAGATGATCGCCACCGCCTGGCTGACCGAGGAGTTCGAGGGCGGCCGCCATCAGCGCCGCATCGACCTGATCGCCGCCATTGAGAACGGCGAGGAGCTGTAACTCCATATCAACCCGAAAGAAGGCATTGCCATGTTTATTGCCGACACACATTCCGATACGCTCTTTTCCATCGGCGTCCAGCATGCCCCGATGAACGAGCTGATGATCAACCCCGACCGTTTGCGCAAGGGCAGCGTGACCCTGCAAACCTTCGCCCTGTGGTCCGGCCGCCATGGCAACCAGGGCGACTACGAGGCCATCGCCGCCGCCGAGCTGGCCGCCGCGCCCCTGTTCGAGGCCGCCGGTATCCGCAAGGTCGACGATCCCGCTGACGCCAAGGATGGCGAGAACTGCTTCATGCTTTCCCTGGAGGGCTGCGAGGTGTTCGAGAAGGGGCTCACCGCCATCGCCGACTATCGTCAAAAGGGCGTCCGCATGGGCGCGCTGGTCTGGAACAATCCCAACGCCATCGGCACCCCCGCCAAGGTGGACGCCAAGACCGGCCTGACCGCCTACGGCATTCAGGTCGCCAAGGAGATGCAGCGTCTGGGCATGGCCGTGGACACCAGCCATCTGAATGAGGGCGGTTTCTACGATCTGTTCAACAAGACCGACATGCCGCCCATGGCCAGCCACAGCTGCTGCCGCGCATTGTGCGACCATTTCCGCAACCTGACGGACGAGCAGATCAAGCTCATGATCCGCTCCGGCAGCTACATCGGCATCAACTTCTATCCGTATTTCCTGTCCAAGACTGGCAAGGCCACCTGCGAGACCATCGTCGATCATATCGACCATGTGTGCCAGCTGGGCGGCGAGGGCATTGTGGGCTTCGGTTCCGACTTTGACGGCATCGAGTGTACGCCCGACGACCTGTGCAGCGCCGATCAGATGGGCAATCTGATCGACGCCATGCGCCGCCGCGGGTTTGATGAAAAGACCATTGAGGGCGTCGCCGGCAGGAACCTGCTGGACTATTTCGCCCGCATCGGCAAGTAATTCTTTTCCCGGTCCATAGGGGCCGGGATTTTTTGTATGCTTTCGCGGCGATCGGCACACCATAACAGCGAATGAACTGTCTCGGAGGGCACATGATCTTTATCCGCAACCTGACCAAGTATTACACGCAGGATGGACAGCGCTTCGCTGCCCTCGACCACGCTGCCATGCACTTGCTTCCCGGCGCCTATGCCGCCATCGTCGGACCCAGCGGTTCCGGGAAAAGCACGCTGATGCATCTGCTGGGCTGTCTGGATTCGCCCAGCTGCGGGACCTATCTGCTGCATGGTCGGGATGTATCCGCCCTGCCGCCGGAGGAACTGGCCCGTGTGCGCGGCGAGGAGATCGGCTTTGTCTTTCAGGGCTTTCAGCTGCTCCCGGGGCTCACGGCCCAGGAGAATGTCGCGCTTCCGCTGCTGCTGTGCGGCGTCCCGCAGAAGGAGCGGCTGGAACGTGCGGAGGCGCTGCTGGTCCTGGTCGGCTTGCAGGATCGGCTGCGCCATCGACCCTCGCAGCTTTCCGGCGGTCAGCAGCAGCGTGTTGCCATTGCGCGGGCACTGGTGCGCGATCCGCCCGTTCTCCTGGCCGACGAGCCCACCGGCAATCTGGATACGGCCTCCACCGGAGACGTCCTTGCGCTGCTGGATCGACTGCATGAGCAGGGTCGGACCATCGTTCTCATCACCCATGACCCCCGTGTGGCCGACCGCGCTGCGCAGAGATTCAGCATCGCCGGAGGAAAATTGACGCCTTTTGCACAACTAAATCACAATTTTGTAACAATTTAGTTGTTTACCCTCTTGATTTTTTTAACAATTTATATTACAATCTACACAGTATCTGATGATAGATGCTTAAGCTGTCTCCATTATGCGGCAGTTTTGTATGATACACACTTGAGTTGACGGAAGGTGTTACTGATGAGTAAGAAGATTCTCCTGGTTGACGACGAGCCGCTCATCCTGAAGGGTCTGAAATATACGCTGGAGCAGGAAGGCTACGAGACGGACAGCGCCCTGGACGGCGAAGAAGCGCTCGAGAAGTTTTTTTCTGACCCCTGCGATCTGATCCTGCTGGATGTGATGCTTCCCAAGATGGACGGCATTCAGGTGTGCCAGCGCATCCGCGAGCACAGCAATGTCCCGATCATCATGCTGACCGCCAAGGGCGAGGATATGGACAAGATCCTGGGCCTGGAATACGGCGCGGACGACTATATCCCGAAGCCCTTCAACATTCTGGAGGTCAAGGCGCGCATCAAGGCCATCATGCGCCGCGCCGGCACGGTGCCTGCGCCCGTGGTGGAGGAAAAGAAGATCGTCCGGGTCCGCGACCTGGAGGTCAATCTGATCAAGCGTACCGTCACCCTGGGCGGCAAGGAAATCAAGCTGACCGCCAAGGAATTTGACCTGCTGCAGATGTTCATCAACAACCGCGGCGAGGTCTTTACCCGCAAGCAGATGCTGGAGAGCGTCTGGAAGTACGATTACACCGGCGACGACCGTACCGTGGACGTCCACATCCGCCGTCTGCGCGAGAAGATCGAGCGCAACACCTCACAGCCGGAATTTATCTTTACCAAGTGGGGAGTTGGTTACTATTTCACGGACAAAGACTGAGCGTCTGCCGCTGTCCAGCATCCGTTGGAAGATCCTGCTGGCCTTTCTGCTGATTATCGGTGTGTCCTTTGCCGTGATGGCTTCCCGTCTGACCAATTTTGTCAGTGAATATCTTTATGAGCAGCGCATCCGTCAGGACAGTGTTTCCGTAGAAAGACTGGCGACGACGGTTGCGCCTCTTTTTCAATCTGCGGCAAGCGACGCGCTCAACGACACCCTCTCCTCCTCCGGCGGCGAGCTTGGCGGACGGCTGATGGTGCTCGACCGCGCGGGCAAGGTACAGTTTGACAGCTACTCCCGGCTGGTGGGCGTCCGCCTGCAATTGCCGGAGGTGCTGAATATTCTCACCGGCGGCCAGACCTCGTCCTACGGCATTCATCACCTGACCGGCACAGAAGGCATTGACGACAGCGCCTCCTATGTCGCATACTGCACGGCAGCCCTGACGGGCACGACCGGGCCCCTGGGTGTTCTGCTGTACGTTTCACCTGTATCCGAGATGATGGAAAGTCTCGACCAGGTGCAGCGGCAGCTGATCACCGTTTTTATGCTGGTCGCAATCGCCGCCTTTGTCGCCGCCATGTTCTTCTCCCATGTGCTGACCAACCCGATCACCGCGCTGACCCGCACCATCCAGAAGATGGGCAAGGGCGATCTGAGCGTCCGCGTGCCGGTCAAGGGCAGCGGCGAATTGCGCAACCTGGCCGAGAGCTACAATACCATGGCCGAGCAGTTGGAATCCCTGGACAAGAGCAGAAACCAGTTCGTCTCGAATGCCTCCCATGAGTTGAAAACACCTCTGACCACCATGAAGATCCTGCTGGAGAACATTCTCTATCAGCCGGACATGCCGCAGGACATGCGCGACGAGTTTCTCTCCGATATGAACCATGAGATCGACCGGTTGACCAGCATCGTGACCGACCTATTGACGCTGACGAAGATGGACAGCCACAAGATGGAGCTGCATCTGGAGGAACTTGATCTGTCCGAGCTGGCCGCCGAAACGCTGCGCCTGCTTCAGCCCACCGCCGAGCAGCGCCGCCAGCTGCTCAAGAGCCGCATCATGCCCGGCATTGTACTGTCCGGCGACGCCTCCAAGCTGGGCCAGGTCATCTACAATCTGACCGAGAACGCCATCAAATACACGCCCGACGGCGGCCAGGTGGTCGTATCCCTGACCACCAAGGGACGGCATGCCGTGCTGACCGTGGAGGACAACGGCGTAGGCATCCCCAAGGAGGACCAGGCGCATGTTTTTGAGCGCTTCTATCGCGTGGACAAGGCGCGTTCCCGCGAGACCGGCGGCACCGGTCTGGGCCTGTCCATCGTCAATCAGCTGGTCACGCTGCACGGCGGTTCCGTGCGGGTAGACAGCGAACCCGGCGAAGGCTCGACCTTCACCGTGGAGCTGCCGCTGGAACGGGAGGTGAGCAACGCATGAAAAAGTCCATCGCATTGACGGCCATCCTGCTGTGCGCGCTGCTGCTGACCTCCTGTGCGTCGGTCAGCAGCCAGCTGGGAACGCCCATCACCGAGACCACCGCCATCCCCAAGGTGGATACGGTGATGCCCTCCACCGTGGACGACGAAAGCATTTCCTTCAGCGATACGGCAACCTTGTATTTCCGCTATCTTGACGAGCCGTATCTGGCCGCTGAAACCCGAACCATCCGCCAGCTGCCCAGCCAATCCTATGAGCTGGCCCTGCTCAACGAACTGCTGGCCGGTCCCGGTACCGGTTCGGTGGACCTGGCCGGACTTTTCCCGAGCAATGTGCGCGTTCTGTCCACGGTGAAGCAGGGCCGCACGCTGTTCGTCACCCTGTCCGGCGAGATCATGAATCAATACGCCGACGAGCCCATAGACTGGCAGGAGAACGACTACTGGCGCCGCGAGGTGCCGCTGCGCCGTCAGCTTTGCATGCAGGGGATCGTCGCCACCGTGACCGAAAACTGCAATGTGGATCAGGTTCAAATCCTGGTCCAGAGCGTGGGCGTGACAGACAGTCTGCGCCTGAAGCAGAATTACTTCATGGACGACGCCGAGGACAATGTGCTGGTAGGCCCCATGACGCGCGACGAAGCCCTGCTGCTCAGCCCGGATACCACGCTGGACGTCGCCCTCTCCTGCTGGACGACCCATGACTGGCAGCGCCTGTATCTCTACATCGCCGCCCGCGACCGTCAGACCAGCATTGCCCGACCCGTATACCGCGATTTTGTCTCCCGCATGGAGGCACTTCCGCACATTGCTGCGTTCGCACGCGAGAGCGGCAGCGTCACCGCCAATGGCCTGCAGGCCACCTTTGCCGTTGATTTTTCTGTGTTGCGCGACGGTCAGACGACCGTGCTGCCCAACCGTATCATCCATCTTTCCCGCGAGAACGGGCTGTGGAAGATCAGCCTGGCCCAGCTGACCGGCTGGCTGGAGGATGACCGATGAAAAAACGCACGCTGATTTTGCTGCTGGCGCTGTGCCTGCTCACCCTGAGCGGCTGCGTTTCCGCCGCCAATCCAACAACTGTCCCGGACGTGCCCACGCTTGCGCCCGCTTCCAGCGCTTACGAAGCGCCGGTCAATGACGACGGTCTGGCCTATACCACCACCGCCGTGCTGTATCTGCCCAGCCGCGACCGGCAATCTCTGCTCGCTCAGTACGCAACGGTGGAGCTTCGCCACAGCGTGAGCAGCGCAGAAACCATTGTCCGCGCCCTGCTGGCCTATCCGTCGAATGACCGCGTGACATCCCTGAGTGGCGCGGTCACGCTGGGCCTATACGGACCCAATCCGGTGGAAGTGGCAGGCAATGTCTGCACGGTGAACCTGTCGTCCTCCGTCCTGCAGCTGGAATACAATGACCGCTATACCGTTTTCCTCGCGCTGGCGTCAACGCTTGGCGAATTGGACAACATCCGCTTCGTCAATGTGCTGGTAGCCGATCAGGCCATTGGCCTGGACATTTCCGGCAATCTGGCCGCAGGCAGTCTGATCGCCCATCCAGGCGAGGAGCTGCCTGTGCTCTGGGAGCAGATGGACGCCCGCCGCACGCCGCTGGGCGCCGACCCCGCCGTGCAGCCGCTGACCGCTACGGCCACCTTGTACTTTCCTCTGGCCGACGGCACCGGCATTCTGCCTGAAACGCGCAACCTGACCTTCACCGGTCAGACCGCCCAGGCCCTGACCACGGGTTTGCTGAACGCACTTTCCGACGGCGCCCAGTACCTGGATGGCACCGCAGCCATGCCGGACATGAGCACCATCCTGACGTCCGCGCCGGAGCTTTCCGAGCTGGCGGGCGGCGGCCGAATGATCACGCTGCATCTGGCAGGCGATTACACCGATCGTCTGGATCTGCTGGGCATTGACCGCACGGATTTCATCGGTGCGCTGGTCTACACGATCCAGACCTTTGTGCCCTCCGTGGGCGCGGTCCGGATCTATGCCGGCAGCAGTCTGATGACCTCGCTGGACGGCATGACATTCGCCGACGGCATTCAGCATCGCCGCCAGTTTGCCGGGCTCCTGATGGATCAGGTGACGATCTATCTCGCCTGTGAAAACCGTCTTGTGCCTGTCATCCGCACGCTGCCTGCCGCGATGTCCGACGATCCCCGAAGCCTGTTGGCCCTCATTATGGCCGGCGCCACCGACGCCGATCGCGCCAATGGGATCAGCAGCGTACTGCCAGCATCCATGGACGGCAGCGACGTACTGGGCGTCTCCATCATTGGGGACACGATGCTCCTCAATCTTTCGCCCCGCTTTGAGCGCCTGATCAGTCAGAACGACCAGAGCAGCGAGCAGCTGCTGTGCTACAGCATCGTCTCGACGCTCTGCCAGGCCAAGCATCTGCGCCGCATGCAGTTCTTCTTTGGCGGCGAGATGCGTGAAAGCCTGGGCGGCCAGCTCTACTGGGGCGGCGAGTTTATCCTGAACACCGGCCTGATCGACCAGACAATGGGGTGATGCAAATGAAACAACTGCTGCTTGGCATGACGTCCATGATCCTGCTGACGATGGGCATGATCTTCGCCAGCTTTATGCTCCCGTGGCCTTGGTGCCTGGGCGTGCTGCTGATTCTGGCTGTGCCGCTGGCGCTGATCGCCAGCCGCGTGCTGCCGGAGGAATGGTTCGATCCGCAGTGGCGTCTCACCGGCAGCCTTCCGCGCCGGGGAGAAAAGCCGCTGGTCATCATCGACGAATCGCTGCTGCGCGGCGAGGATCGTCTGGTCGCCGACGCACGTCTGCCATTTGCGGCAGTACCGCCGGAGCGTTTTCGTGCCCAGTCCGGCGCGATGGTCCTTTCTGCAGCGGCCGCCCTGGCCAAAACCAGGCTGCCGAGCACAGCCTACGCCTCGCTGAACATCCAGACCGAGAATTTCGCCAAGCGCTTCCCTGTTCAGGATACCATCGTCATCGACGGTCTGACCGGCGTCGTGGTGCAGGACGGCAGCGCCCAGCGCGCCTATTTTGCCGCCGACGCTTCGTTGGTCAAGGTCTGCGCGCAGGTGATGGACAACCGGGAGCGTCCCATGCAGGACGCCGACCGCAAGCGCGTGAACCATCTGCCCGGCATTCATTATGCGACCGCCGAGGTGCAGGACGGCAAGCCCGGCGCCTTGACCTACCTGGGCTCGGTGGAGACCCGCCCGGTCCCGACCCTGTCCAGCGAGGCGCAGAAGGCGCTGAGACGTTTGACCGCTGCGGGGCATGACGTCAAATTCACCGGCTCCGGCGTCCTTGCCCGTAAGGCCGGTCTTGCGCCCGCTGCGGAAGGCGACGCCGGTTTGACGCCCGAACCGCTGGACGACGAGGCCAAACGCTTTGACCTGCCTGTTCTCGGCTGGCTTAGGCACCAGGAGGCACGCCAGGCATTGCAGCTCCGCATGGTCTTTGTCTGCGTGCTGCTGGTTCTGCTGGGCGGCATTTTGACCTCAGCTCCTGCCGCTGCGGTGAGCGTTTTGCTTGCCTGCTATCTTCTGTCCCGGCGTGTTGATCATCTGCTGCGGGATCGGGTCGCCAATCTGATCCTGTCGGCGGTGCTGGCAGTGCTGCTGGGCCTCGGATATAGTTTGTTCCTGCATTTGATCGGCCTTAACGGCAATCTTTGCTGCCTGCTGCTGGCCGCGTGGGCCTGTGTATGGGCTGCCATGCCAGATCTGGATCGCGCCGCTGAGCGCTGGCCGCAGCTGCTGGCGCGTTTGGGTCTGCTGGCTGTGCTTGGCGCCGCAGCTGCCATCTTTGCCCCGTTCTCTCTCACGCTGACGGAGGCCGCCTTTGGCCTTTGCGCCGGCGTTCTGGGCGGTCTTGTTTCCTGGCTGCCGCTGCGTCAGGCTTAACAATTTTCATTTGATTGTTCACGATTCGTTCATCACTGCGTCAAAATCAAGACGTATACTTCAGTCAGAAGTTGAGAGAAAGGCAGCGAGCCCTTCCCACTTCCTGATTATCGATACTGCAAGGAGGATCAATGTTATGAAGTCTCGTCGTTTGCTTGGCACGGTCGCCCTGGCCGCTGCCTGTGTGATGCTCGGTTCCGGTCTGACTGCTTCGCTGACGCCCGTCACGGCTGCGCAGGCCGAGACCCAGACCATCATTGTTACCAGTCCCTTTACCCAGGCCATCGCTGAGGTTCGCCAGAGCGTGGTGGGCGTCAACAATTATCAGAATGTCCGCTATAACAATTACCCCAACGGCTGGGGCAGCTATTTCTTCGGCTACGGTTATGGTTTCGGCAACGACCGCGGCAATAACGAGCCTCAGACCCAGGAAGTGCTGGCCGGCACCGGCTCCGGCACGGTCATCGCCGACGGTTATGTGCTGACGAACTATCACGTGGTCGAGGACAATGCGCGTCTGACCGTTTCCGTGTCGGATTACGACACCGGCGAAATCCGTACCTGCGACGCCGAGCTGGTCGCCTATGACGATACGCTGGACATTGCCGTCGTGTACGCGCCGGACATGAAGCTGCCCGCCGTCAAGCTGGGCGACAGCGACTCCCTGCTGGTCGGCGACTGGGCCATCTGCATTGGCAATCCCCTGGGTGAGAATTTCTTCGGCACGGTAACCACGGGCATTGTGTCCGCCATGAACCGTTCCGTCTCCTCTTCCAGCTATGACAAGTACGGCCGCCGTGAGACCATCACCAACACGATGATCCAGACGGATGCCTCCATCAACAATGGCAACTCCGGCGGCGGCATGTTCGCGGTGACCGGCGAGCTGATGGGCATCCCGACCCTGAAATACAGCGGCTCCTCCTATACCACTGCTTCCGTCGAGGGCATCGGCATGTGCATCCCGATCAATGTGGCCAAGCCCCTGATCGAGGAAGTCCTGTCCGGCAAGATCGCCACGCCCGAAATGAAGCCCGCCGAAAGCGCCGCCGCCGCCAGCACCGGCAACGATCTGACCGGTCGCCCGCGTCTGGGCATCACCATCAAGAGCATCAGCGCCCAGAGCACGGCCGTCCTGACCGGCGCACTGCCCAAGGGTGTGTACGTAGGCAGCGTGGACGAAAATGGTCCCGCCGCACAGGCTGGCATGGAGGCCGCTGACATCATTGTCGATGTTGACGACACCGTCATCACCTCCGTGTCCCAGCTGCAGGAGATCCTCGCTTCCCATAAGGAGGGCGATACCCTGGCCATCAAGGTCTATCGCGTTCCCGGCCTGGCCGATCTCCCCGCCAACGAGAGCATTCCTGACGGCAGCTACATTGACCTCCAGGTCACCCTCGCCGTCATCGACGATGTTGCTCAGTAATCCCTGCCCCTGAATTCAGCCGGGCCTTCGGAGCCCGGCTGAATTTTCTCTGATGACTTGCGCGCTTGCGGGTTCACTCCTGCCGGCGCGCTTTTTTTGCACCGTGCGTCTGGCTTGACCGGATCTCACTTCATGCTTTTGCCATGTTTTTTTCAAAAAAATGAAAAAAGCCCTTGACAAAACTGCCGGAATGAAGTATGATTAACAAGTCGCCACGATAAGGGGTTGACATGGGAGCATAGCTCAGCTGGGAGAGCATCTGCCTTACAAGCAGAGGGTCACAGGTTCGAGCCCTGTTGTTCCCACCACAATAGCGAGGCCCGGTAGCTCAGTTGGTTAGAGCGCCAGCCTGTCACGTTGGAGGTCGAGGGT
>R21__coassemble_316_pt1 | contig 40977 bp, 27 predicted proteins | sample R21__metabat2_low_PE_059 | metagenome-assembled genome bin R21
ATGTGGATCGCGGCGTACCTGAGGTTTGGGGCTCCAAGTATGATGTCCGCGAGCTGCTCCGTGCCTGCTACTATGCAGTGGATAAGAAGTCTGTGGATGATCTGCCCACATCCTTCAAGGAGGAAATCCTGCTGAAAGTGCTGCTCAAGCATCTCAGAGGCACGGACCTGGAAACACTGCTGAAGGAGAGCGGACTGGTTAAGTAAGCATCCATTATCACTGTGAAGAAATGTTCTGCCTGCCCCTGCCGCAATGCTACGTTGCAGCAGGGGCCTCTGTAATGCAACACAGCTTGATGGATGAATGGATGGATAAGATGTGCCTACATCATAAAGGAGAGTAACATATGAGTATGTTTCTGACCTTGGCTTTTCTGTTTGCCATTGGATCTGTCGCTGGATGGGTCTTAGAGGTTTTTTTCCGACGTTTTTACTCGGCGGGAAATCCAGAGAGAAAATGGATCAATCCTGGCTTCTGCACTGGTCCGTATCTCCCAATCTATGGCTGTGGTTTGTGTGCCCTTTATCTGATTTCGATGCTGGAGACATATTCGATTATTGAGAACGCAGTGCTGAATAAGGTTGTTTTGTTTTCTGTTATGGCCGTCAGCATGACCTTAATCGAGCTTATTGCAGGTTTGTGGTGCCTAAAGATCACCAAAGTGCGTCTGTGGGATTACTCCAATGAATGGGGCAATTATGAAGGTGTTATTTGTCCCAAGTTTTCGCTCTTTTGGGCAATTCTCGGCGCTGCATACTACTTCCTGATCCATCCGCATATTTTGCTTGCACTGAATTGGCTTTCTCAGAATCTTGCCTTTTCCTTTGGCATCGGTTTGTTCTTTGGCGTATTCATTGTGGACGCAGCTCATTCTGCTCAGCTGATTGCAAAGCTCAAAAAATACGCCAATGAGAATCAGGTGATCGTTCACTTTGAACAAATCAAGGAAGCTATCCAGGAGCATCATATCAAGACAAAGCAGAAGTATCATTTCTTCCGTCCCTTCAGAACGGAACGTCCGTTGTCTTCGTACCTGTCCGAACTTCGGTCATCCTTCGAGGAGGTCAAACACCGTATCAGAAAATAAATCAATGATTGATGAATGGGTTTATCAGGAGACTACTATAATATATACTGTCGCAGCTATCCTACATCAATTTTACTGGTATCGTCTCAGCCTCCTTTGATAATGAACCCGTTTTGATAGCTGACGCGGCAGCGAAATATGCAAGCAGTATCACTGAAGAACAGGCTTTGGCTGAAAGTCAGCATGATATCGCATACCGTAGTCTCCACCTGATCGTTTCCGTTCCTATCTTTCTGTCCAATCATAAGCGGATGATGAAAGTTGAGGTGCAGATCCACACCGTCGCAATGGATTCATGGGCAAGCCTGGAGCACCAGCTGCGCTATAAGAAGGACATTGATAACACCGATGAGATCGAAAATGAATTATTGACCTGTGCTGAACTTAGCCGTGAGCTCGATACGCGAATGAACGATTTGCGAAAAATCATCATTTCAGGCGAATAAAAACGAGGAATTAAAGCCCTTCAGGATAGCATTGATGAAACTGACTTGCCCTTTTAACTTTTCTTATATAGGGATTACTCAAAAAGTCGTATAAGTGATGTATATCGCGTATTTTATTTGATAAAAGAACAACTTTGACGCCAATAATTTCAGAATCCACTTTTTTCAAAAATCGAAATGACCCCAGAATCTGGGACTTTCCCGCAAAACCGTTGATTTAGGGGTACATCGATGTATGATGGCTGAATATCTGTATACAAAATGGCCTCCGAAAGAATTGCCTTTGTGACTTATCTGCAAGAATATACAACTTTTTTGCCGTTTACCTCAGCATATTTGCAAAAGTCGACTTTTTCAGGAGACCCTATATATTTCGATATTCGCAGGAGAGATAAACATCCGGCGCGGCTTGCCGATATATAGTGTGGAGGTGGTTGCTGTGAAGCTTCTGATCACAGGCTTTGAACCCTTTGGCAGCGAGGAGGTCAATCCGTCTTACGAGGCGGTCAGGCGTCTCCCGGATGCTCTAGCCGGGGCGGAGCTTGCCAAGCTGGAGATCCCCACCGTATTTTCTCAGTGCGGTTCGGCACTGGAGAAGGGGATACGAACCCACCAGCCGGACGCCGTCCTGTGCGTGGGACAGGCAGGCGGACAGGCCCATATCGCGGTGGAACGGGTAGGGATCAACCTCATCGACGCCCGCATCCCAGACAATGCGGGGGTACAGCCTGTGGACGTGCCGGTCCGGCCGGATGGGCCTGCGGCTTATTTCTCCACCCTGCCGGTGAAGGTGATCGTGCGGCGCATCCGGGACAGGGGCATTCCCTGCCGGCTCTCCTGCAGCGCAGGGACCTATGTGTGCAACTGCCTCCTATACCAAGCGCTGGACATAGCCGCTCTCCGATATCCCCATATCCGCGCGGGCTTTATCCACGTCCCTTTTTCCAGCGAACAGGCCGCCGCCAAGCCGGGCGGTACCCCCAGCCTGCCCCTGGCGGTGATCACGCAGGCGCTTGCGTTGGCGGCGAAGGCCATAGCAGAAAACCCGCAGGATATTCATGAGAGCATGGGCAGCATTTACTGACAGGCGCACAGGAAGAGCGGCGGAACGATCGTCCCGCCGCTCTTCCTCTATGACAAGTTCAAATGTTGATCCCGGCATACCGCTCCTTCAGCAGCGACACGATCTCCATGTACTTCTCCCGGCTGAGCAGGATCTCTCCCTCATAGTCCTTGAAACGGATAGCATAGTTCTTCGTGCCGCTGTCCGCCCGGACGGCGGATACCTTGGAGAGGTTGACGATGAAGGACTGGTAGCACCGGTAGAAGCCGCTGCCGCTGAGCAGCTCCTCCAACTGGCCAATGGTATAACCCAGCAGCGCGATCTCCTGCCCGTCCGTGGTGACCATGCGGTTTTTGCGGGCACTGCGCTCGATAAACAGAATGTCCTGGAGAGGAATGAACTGGTAGCCGCTTTTCGTCTTGATCATGATGCTGCGATTGGATACCTCCCGCTTCGCCTGCTGGAGGTCGAACACATAGCGCAGCCGGTTGACCAGCGACTGGAGCGCCAGGGGATCGAAGGGAACCAGCAGATATCCGGCGCACTGGCACCGGTAGGCGTTGTACGCCCATTCCGCCGTATTGGAATAGATCACCACCTGGATATGGGGATGGCTCTGCCCCAGGACGGCGGCCAGATGCTCCCCGCCGCTGGTAACGCGGGGGTCAGCAGGCTGGTGGTTGACAAAGATAACGTCCACATCATTGGACTGGATATATTCAACAGCCTCCTCCGTGTTCTGTGCGGTCCCGGCTATCCGGAAGCATTGGAAAGCGTGCAGCATGACTGCCAGCTCGCCCCGCAGCCTTTGGTCGCTGTCCACCAGCAGGACTTTCATCTCCACCATTGTCAGTCCCTCCCTGTTTTTTACTTGGACTGCCCCACAGCCCGGAACGCCTCCTCCAGCGCCTTGGTATCGCCTTCATAGAGGTCCATCCACAACGCGAACGGTCCGTTATGGACACAGCTGATGATGTGTCCATTGCCGTAGAGATTGATGATCCCGTCCGCCTTCAGACTCTTGTAGGAGGTTTCCTCCAAGCTGCCTTCCTTCAGGTTGTCCAGGTCCCACCAGTAAAATTCTGCGCCGCTGACCTGGCGGGAATCGGTACACAGGCCATCGCTGGTCAGGGAGATGGCGGTGGACGGGTCGTCAATGAGCCCCTGGGCCGCGATTTCCGCCAGGACCTCGTCCATGGTCATATCCCAGATGGGGGCGTCCGGGTCCTCCCCCTCGCCGACGAACTGGGAGGGCGGGACGAACTCCGGCGATGCCGCCACATAGGCCAGCAAACCTGCAAAGCCCAGTGCCAGCAGGATGGAAAAAATGATGGTAAAGCGTTTCATCGGCTGACCTCCTCTCCCGCCAGGGCGCAGCCCTGGAGCTCCAGATAAGTGCGGTAAGTCGGACTGGCTTTCAGCAGCTCCTCATGGGTGCCCGCCGCTTCCAGGGACCCGCTGTTCAGAACGATGATATGATCCGCTTCCATGACCGAGCGCATGTCGTGGGCCACCACCACGATGGTCCGCCCCTTCATATGCTCCCGGACGGTGCGGAAGATGGTCATGTCGCTCTTGTTGTCCAGACTGGCCCCGGCCTCGTCCATCAGCAGGTAATCCGGGTCGGACAGCAGCGTCCGGGCGATGGCCACCCGCTGGCGCTGTCCGCCGGAGAGCAGCGCCCCGCCCATGCCTACATCAGAATCATATCCCTGGGGCAGCTGGCGGATAAAGCCGTCCGCGTCCGCCAGCCTTGCGGCCCCGGCGACAGCTTCATCCGAAACCGCCTCCGTCCCGCCATAGGCTATGTTATCACGGACAGAGCCGGAGAACAAGGGGTTATGCTGGAGGACGCAGCCGAACCGGCGGCGCAGCTGTGCCAGCTTCACCTCATCCACGGCGGATCTCCCCAGCCATACCCGGCCGCTGTCCGGCGGATAGACGCCCTGGAGAAGCTTGAGCAGGGTGGACTTGCCGCAGCCGTTGTTTCCAATAATGGCGGTGGTCTTCCCGGCGGGGATGGTAAGGCTCAGGTCATGGAGCACCGGCTGCTGGGGAACATAGCCGAAGCTCACTCGATCCAGTATAATATCTTGCCCTGTCCGGTCCTCCGGCAGGTCGTACCCGGCGTCCGGGTCCTCCTCCGGGCCGTCCAGGAGAACGCCCACGTACTGCATGGCGCCCTGGGTGCCCTTGAGGGTCTGGTAATGGGTCAGGACCTCCGCCTGGTACTGGTCCACCCTGCCCTTGTAGGTGGTAAAGTCGTTGATCCCCGTATCCGGCATCTGGCCCTTGCGGATCATATCGGAGCCGAACAGGGCGATGGCAATGCTGCCGATGGAGGTATACAGCGTATTGGAGAACACCTGCAAAACCTCCATAAAAGCGTAATAGACATCCGCCCGGTACCGCTCGTCGATAGCGCGCAGCCCTTCCTCCGTCTCAAGATCCTCCATAGCCTGCGCCTTGACGTGCTTGGCGGCGGAAATATGCTCTGAGAAGAACTCCGTCATGGTGTTCAGGCTCTCGTACCGCCGCAGCATCATGCGGTACTGGAGCTGGCCCACCAGGGCGAACACGCCGATGGCCAGAGGGACCAGCAGCAGCATATAGGCGGAGAGCTTTGCGTTGAACCGGGCCATCTCCACGCAGCAGCGGATAAACCCGTAAATGGAGGCCACGGTGGAGAAGATCACGCGGATCACCGAGCTGGCCTCGGTAATATCGTTGACCACGCCGGAGATCAGGGACGAGGGCTGGCGGCGCTCCACCTCCCGCATGGGCAGGTGGAGGATCTTGTCCCACAGCAGCTTCCTGGCCCGGAGGGTGATCTTCTGGATGCCGTACTCGCTGCAGATATTGCTTCCCATGGAGATGGCGGCATTGAGGACGGTCAGCAGGGCGTAGCCGATGATGACGCCGTTGTATAGTTCGCCCTTATTGATCTGGATCACATACTTTGAAATCGCCAGGAAAACCTCGGTATTGATGAGACTGAGCACCAGGGAAGCGATGAAGAGCCACCAGGGGATGGGGAAGCGGGTATAAAATGTGATATAGGAGCGGAAGGAGAATTTTCCCTTCTGCTGTTCCTTGTTTTTCATCTCAGCGCTCCTCCTTCCTGTTTTCCATCATTTCCCGGCAGTAGGGGTCGGAAGCCAGAACATCCTCCCGCTCCCCGGCGGACTGCACCTTGCCGTCCCGGAGGACAATCAGATAGTCCGCGTTGCGTATGGTCTGGGCGTCATGGGCCACATAGACCACGGTCTTTCCCGCCATGACCTGCCGGATGCTGGCCCAAACGCCCGCCTTGCCGCCGATGTCCATAGCGGCGGTGGCCTCGTCCAGCAGCAGGCAGTCCGGCTTTTTCAGCAGGGCGCGGGCCACGGAGAACCGCTGCCGCTGCCCGCCGGAGAGGCTGGCCCCGCTCTCGCCCACCGGGGCGTCGTACCCCATCGGCTGGCGGCGGACATAGTCCAGGATGCCCACGGCGGCGCAGGCTTCGTCCAGCTCCTCATCCGGCGGAACCCGGCCCAGACCGTGGAGCAGATTGTCCCGGATGGTCCCGGCATACATGACGCTCTCTTGGGTCACGTACCCCAAAGCCCGTCGGAAGCTGGACAGGGAATACTCCGCCGTATCCTTTCCTCCGATCTGCACCGACCCGCCGTCCAGGGGATAGAGCCGGTCGATCAGGTTCAGAAGCGTCGTCTTTCCCGACCCGGAGGGCCCGACGACGGCGGTGATCCGTCCGGCGGGGATATCCAGGTCCAGGCCCTGGAACAGCGGCTTGCTCCCGAAGGAGAAATCTACCTTTTCAAAATGGATCCCTCCGGCAGGATAGCCCATCGCGTCTCCCGCGCCCAGGTCCTCGGAGCGCTCGGACATGATCTGGCTCACCCGGTCCACCGCCCCCTGGGCGCGCTTGAAGGAGGTCCAGTAGCCGCAGTAGCCGCTGAGGATGTTGGTGAGCTGGACGGCAAAGCCGTAATAGGCGATCCACTCCCTCAGGCTCAGCGCGCCGGATGCGTAGTAGCCCCTGCCTACCAGGATGATGACGATGGTTTGCAGCACCCCGGCAATAGCTTGAACAGGCACCGCCAGGCCGGTGATCCAGATGTTCATCCCGGCGGCGCGGTAGCTGGCCTTCATCCGCTCCTCCCCGGTGCCGGCTTCCTTCGCCTCGGTGCCCATGGATTTGATGAGCATTAGGTTGTTGGTCCGCTCCGCCACGGAGGCGGTCAGCTCGGCGTTGCGGCGGTTGATGAGATCCTGCACGCCGAATTGCAGGCGGCCCAGGATAAAGCTGATGAGGATGTTCACCGGCAGCGCCGCCACCAGGGACCACATCAAAGCCCCGTCATAGCTGGAGACCTTCCGGAGAATGACGAAGCTGGCATAGGCGGTGGTGAAGATGGGGAGGAATACCTTCATGACCAGGTTGCTGATGCTGGAAATGTCGGTGGTGATACGACTGAGCAGCTCCTTGGGGTTGTTGTTCTCATAGAACACCAGGGGCAGGCTCACTGTCTTGCGCCAGACCATCCGGCGCAGGTTCCGGTCCATACGGGCCTCGCAGAGATTGTTGATAAGCCCGGTGACAGAGCCAAGGATCAGCGAGAGGATCTGATAGAACAGGTAAGGCAGTACCACCGCCGTCAGCCCCACGTTCCCGGCGAAGAGGGCGGCGCTGTACTCGGTGGCGCTGACGCCCACGTTGGCAATGACGGCGCTGGCCGCCAGATAGCCGATGATCCAAAGATAGGGCAGATCCGCCTTGCCCAGCATGGAGAAGAAGCGGCGGAAGCTGCCGTAATTTTTTCGGAAAATTGAGTTTGTTTCCATTGGTTTCTCCCTCCTGATTTGTACTTAATCAAAGAAACGCCCATACCCTATCCGCCATTGGATAGGGTATGGGCGTCCATATGTCCTTATTTCCCGGAAAGCCCCTGGAAATCAGCCATAACGGCATCCTTCTGGGCGTACCCATCCCCAAAGGCGATGGCGAAGCTGCCGTTATGGGCAGCGGTCTCCAGGACGGCGGCGCCGCCCATGTAGACGACCGTTCCGCCGTTCATGGCAATGTTCTGGAAGCAGTTGGTATACGCTTCGGAGGGCGCGGCGGCATCCCACCACATCAGCCAAAGCCCATCATAATCCTGGGCCTTGTCGGCGAAGGGGGCGAAAGGAATCTCCCCGCCGGTATTGTCCGTGAGATAGCCCTCGGTGGTGAGCATATCCACCGGGGCGGCATCCTTGGCGATATAGCCCTTAGCGGTCAGGTATTCCACCATTTTATCATATGTACAGGTTGCCGGGTCAACGGCCTTCGTGCCGCCGCAGGCGGTAAGGCCGCACACAAAAACCAGCGTCAACAGGGCGCAGAGAGTACGCTTTACGGTGTGTTTCACGGAACAAGTCCTCCCTCTTATATAATGAATATATTATATCACATCCGCGCCCCCCGGAAAAGAGCGCGTGTCGATTCTGTCCGAAAAAGCGATTATTCTGTCTGTATTACGCATACATGTACCGGGCGATCACATCCTTCACCGCCTGGGGCTGCATGACGCCCACATGGCTGTCCACCAGCTCGCCGCCCTTATAAAAATGGATGGTGGGGACGGCGGTGATGCCGTACTCCTCCGCGATCTCCGGGTTATCGGTGGCGTTGAGCTTGACGATGTTCAGGAAAGGGATCTCCGCCTCGATGTCCTCCAGGATCTTGGAGAACAGCTTGCAGGGGACGCAGGTGGTGCCGTAGAAATCGGCGATCACGAAATCCTCTCCGATCAGCTCCTTGAAATTGCTCTTGTCCGCGTTTTGAATGGCCATGATGGGTTCCTCCCTTAATAAAATTTTCTGATGTATTCCTTCAGCACCGTATAGGCGTGTCCGGCGTACTCGTTGAAGAGAAAGCTGTCATAGGGGTTGGCCTCCCGGGCGTTCTCCTCGGAGACGTGCCAGGACCTGACATAGTCCGCGATAAATTCCCCATATTCCGCTTCCCCTGTCCGGAAGCCATCGTTTTCTGCGTATAAACAGCCCAGCAGATAGCGGCAGAGCTTGTCCCAGCCCTCGTATTGCAGCATGGCCACCAGCTCATGGTAGCTCTTCACCGGGATGCGGCCCTGGAACTGCTCCGGGGTCATCTCCTCCAGGACCATCCCCTCCTGGCGGCACAGCGCCCGGCAGCGGTCCAGCTCCCGGTTCACCACAGCGGCCCAGTCCTCCCGGTTCAGGACAAATTCGGAGCCGTCGATGACATCCCGCACGAGCCGGTTCAGCGGCTCATAGGAGTCCTGCTTGAACGCGGCCTCTTTCTGCTGCGCCAGCAGATAGGCCCGGTAGTCCGTCACAGTGCGCACGCCCTCCAGCCCCAGCTTCTCCACCATCTCATCGCTGGGCGCGGGGACCGTGCGGTTCATCACGCCGGTCAGCGTGAGGGCCACGCCTCCCTCCGGCAGGACGGTCTTTCTGGTCTCCCCCACCTTCATGCCAATGGCCAGCGCCTCCAGCTCCTGATGGAACATCCCGCTTCCGGCCACGAACCGGACCTTCTCCTTGTTGAACCGGGGACAGTCCGATACTAGGCGGCAAGCGGCCTGATCCCCGGCGGAGACCTGCTCCCCCTCCTCCCAGCGGATGTAGGGGTTTGCCAGCCGCCGCAGCTCCGTCTCCAAAGCCTCCTCATCCGGCGTGAAGGGCTTCAGCAGGGGCTTCACGTCCACATCCCGGTAGTCCTTGACCTGTAATACTCTTGATTTCATATCTCTCCTCCTCTATTTTACCGCTCGTCCGTGCCGTTCAGGTAGTTCAGCACACTGTGCAGGGCCACGTTGCCCTCGCCTACCGCCTTGGCGTACTGGTAGGGCCGCCCTGTGCAGTCCCCGGCGGCGAAGCAGCCCGGCAGGTTGGTCCGCTGCTGCCGGTCCACCTGGATGTGCCCGCCCTCCGCCGCCAGTCCCGGCAGCAGAGCCGCCGGGGTCACGCAGGGCCGGAGGCAGAACACGCCTTCCGCCTCCACTGTCTCGCCGCCGCAGATGATGCCCGCAGCCCGGTTCTCTCCCAGAATTTCCGTAGGATAGCCCACCACATGCCGCACATTGTCCCGGCGGATGCCGCAGTCCTTATAGCTGGTGCAGAGGAACACCTCCGAGGCCAGCCCCGCCAGAAATTCGATCTCCTCCTCAAAAGAGGAATCCGTGCAGACCACCGCGATCCGTTTTCCCCGGTACAGCTCCCCGTCGCAGGTGGCGCAGTAGCTGACGCCCTTGCCCAGCAGCCTGCTCTCGCTGGGGATCTCCCGGCTGTTAGATACGCCGGTGGCGAGGATGACGGTTTTCCCATCGTACATTTTTTCGTTGACCAGGGCGGTGTAATAACCTCCCATGTCGTAGATGGAGTTGACCCGTTCCTCCCGGATTTTGATGCCAAGGCCATCGATCTGGCTCAGGAAAGCGTCCCGCATCTCTGTGCCGGTGACCTTGGGAAGTCCCGGGTAATTCATAATGCACTCGGCTTTTTCAATTTTAGGGCTCAATGATCTGGAGCCAAACCAAAGGAAATCCAGGTGCCGCGCCTCTGCGCTCAGCGCAGCGGAAACGCCTGCCGGACCGCTGCCGATAATCAGCAGATCATACATGGTGTCGCCCCTTTCTTTTTTTATTTCACACTACATCATACTTCCCATGAAATCAATAACCGCCGGCTATTCTGACTCGAAACCTGTCGATTCTGTACCAACAGCGCATATCTGCCTGTTGCCCGGCGGAATTGTTCGTAACACAGCCGGTATTGACAAGTTGGCCTCAAACAGGACAAATTAGCAGGGAATTAGACAGAATAAGCAAGCCGCCTTGCGGCGGCTGTAAAAATCATTATAATAGCAGGCAACAAGGACCGGTACACCGCAATCGATCATAAAGGAGATGCCGTATGAAACAGGATCAGATCATTCACAATTTTGCGATTCTTTCCAGCCGCAGGGTGGACGAGCTGGACGCCGTCCTCCACCTGATGAGCCACGAGAAGTCCGGGGCCTGGCTGGTATGGCTGGAGCGAGCGGAAGAGAACAAGACCTTCGGCATCGCCTTCCAGACCCAGCCCTGGGACGACACGGGGATCTTTCACATCCTGGAGCACTCGGTGCTGTGCGGCTCGGACCGGTATCCGTTGAAGGAGCCCTTCGTGGAGCTGATGAAGAGCTCCCTCAACACCTTCCTCAACGCCATGACCTTCCCGGACAGGACCTTCTATCCCGTATCCAGCCGGAACGATCAGGATTTCATCAACCTCCTGCGGGTCTACATGGACGCGGTGCTGCATCCGCTGATCCACTCCAAGCCGGAGATCTTCGGCCAGGAGGGCTGGCACTATGAGCTGGACGGGGATGGAGCCCCCTCCTATAAAGGCGTTGTGTTCAACGAGATGAAGGGCGCCTTCTCCTCGCCGGACACCCTCCTGGAGTGCGAGATGAGCCGCCGCCTGTTCCCGGATACCTGCTACCGCTTCGTCTCCGGAGGCGACCCAGAGCATATTCCGGAGCTGACATACGAACAGTTCACCGCCGCCCACAGCCGCCTGTATCATCCGTCCAATGCCTACATATTCCTGGACGGCCGTCTGGATATTGAGAAGGTCCTGGATATCCTGGACAGCGAATATCTGTCCGGCTATGAGCGACGCCCCGCGCCGGAAGCGGTCCCCCTCCAAAAGCCTGTGGAAGCAGGAACGTCCGTCATTCACTATGAGCTGTCCCAGCAGGAGGGCCTGGAGGGGCGCGCCCGGCTGACGGACGGCTTCGTGGCCTGCACCTATCGTGACCGGGAGATACTCGCGGCGTTGCACGCGCTGGCGGACATACTCTGCGGGGATAACCAAGCCCCGCTGAAACGGCGGCTCCTGGAGAGCGGTCTGGCGCGGGATGTGCGGATGGATGTTCACGACGGTATTCGGCAGCCCTGGGTCACGCTGGAGGCCCGGGACATCAGCGAAGACAAGATCGACGAGGTATCCGCCGCCCTGCGGGAGGAGCTGGAGCGGCTGGTCCGGGAGGGACTGGACCACCGGCGTATCCTCGCCGTGCTGGACAACCTGGAATTCGAGGCCCGGCAGCGGGACTACGGCCAGATGCCCCAGGGGCTGATCCTGGGCTTTCAGGTGCTGGAAAGCTGGCTCTACGGCGGGGACCCTGGCGCGAACCTCAGCGTTGGGACGCTCTTTGACGATCTGCGCCGGAAGTGCGGGGAAGGGTATTTTGAAAAGCTGCTGGAGCGGGTCCTCCTGCAAAATACCCACCATTGCCGGGTATTGATGAAGCCGTCCCACACAGTGGGACGGGAGCGCCGGGCGCGGGAAGCGGACCGCCTCCGCAGCGCCCGGGCAAAATGGAGCGCGGCGGACATTGCGGGCATCCGCCGGTACCAGAAGTCCATCGCCGCATGGCAGGCCACGCCGGATACGCCGGAGCAGCTGGCCTCCATTCCCAGGCTGCGGCTCGATCAGGTCCCGGCGGAGCCGGAAAGGCTGCCCTTAGCGGAAGAAAAAGCTGCGGGTATGACCCTGCTCTATCATGAGCTGCCCACCAACGGGATCACCTATCTGAATCTCTATTTCACGCTGGACGATCTGACCCCGGATGAGCTGGCCAGGGCTTCCCTCTTGGCCCGGATGTTCGGCTATCTGGATACGGGCCGCTATCCGCTGGCGGACCTCCACCGGGAGATGCGCTCCCTGTTCGGAGATATCCGGTTCGCGGTAGAGGCATACGGCGAGCGGAACGCTCCCGAGCGCTGCCGCACCTTCCTGTGCGCCTCGTGCAGCGCTCTGGACGGGAAGCTGGAAAAAGCCCTGTCATTCCTGACAGAGCTTCTGACGGGGCAGCGGTGGGACGATCCGGAACGGGTGCGTATCTTCCTGCGCCAGCACCGCTCGGCCATGGCGGAACAGACGGTCATGGCGGGGCACAACGCTGCTATGACCAGGGCCCTGGCCTGCTCCACCGCCGAGGGCGCTGTGCAGGAGCAGACAAGCGGGATCGCATTCCTCCGATGGCTGACGGAACTGGAGGGTGATCTCCCGGCCCGTTTCCCCACATTGGCGGAGGAGCTGAAGGCCCTGGCCCGGCGCATCTTCTGCCGGGCGCGCATGACGGTCAGCGTCACCGCCGGAAATAGGGCGTCTGTGGAAACGGTCGTCCGCGTGCTTTCCGAGGGCCTGCCGGGAGGGATGTTCGTCCGGTCTGCCGCGGCGGTCATCCGGCCCTGGGGACCCAGGCGGGAGGGGATCGTGATCCCATCCGGCATCTCCTTCGCGGCAATGGGCGGCGCTTTCCAGAACGCCGGGACAGGGGCGGCAAAAGTCATGGGCCGCACTGTCTCCCTATCACACCTGTGGAACGCCGTGCGGGTGCAAGGCGGGGCCTACGGAACAGGGATGGTCCTGCGGGATACCGGCTTTGCGGGGTTCTTCTCCTATCGGGACCCCAGCGCCGCTCGGACATTGGACTGCTACCACGCCTCTGCGGGTTTCCTGCGAGGCGCTGGCGATATGGATCTGACCGGCATGATCACCGGCGCGGTGGCGGAGTCCGATCCGCTGCTGACAGCCCGCATGAAAGGAAAGGTCTCCGACGCCCGCTATTGGCGTCGGATCACCCACGCGGATTTATGCCGTGTCCGGCGGGAGATGCTCGCCGCCGCGCCGGAGGACCTGGTCGCTCTGGCGGACCCCGTAGAGGAGCTGACCGCGCAGGGAGCGGTGTGCATCCTGGGGCCACAGCAGCAGATCGATGTGTGCGCCAGACTGCTGGACCATGTGTTGGTGCTGTGATATGGAGAAGAAACATTTTTCATCGGGGCCGCTGAAAAAAGGGGCGGAGGTCTGCGCCGCCATTCTGGCGGGAAATATGCTGCTGGGGTTCGCCGTGGCCGCCTTTGTGCTTCCCAGCGGCGTGATCATGGGCGGCGCTACAGGCGTTGGGGTCGTCTTAGGTCGGTTTATCCCCTTGGATACCGCGCTGATCGTCCTGGCGGTGAATTTGCTGGCCCTGGTATTGGGCTGGGCGGTGCTGGGCTGGCGCTTCGTCCTGGCTACGGTCGCCAGCTCTCTGCTCTACCCCGCCTGTCTGGGGGCGGCGCAGAGGATACCGGGCATCGGCCAGCTGACAGCGGACCCGCTGCTGGCGGCTCTGCTGGGCGGCGGGATGGTGGGCATTGCTGTTGGCCTGGTCATGCGGGTAGGTTCCTCCACCGGCGGAACTGACGTGGTCAATCTCGTGCTGCACAAGTGGACGCATATCCCGGTTTCTGCGGCGGTCTATCTGACAGATATCGTTATCATGGGCGCACAGGCCCTGTTCTCCGACCCGGAGCAGATATTATACGGTGTCGTGCTGCTGGTGGTGGAAACGATCGCCCTGGATCGGGTGATGCTTCTGGGCCGGTCCCAGATACAGCTTTTTGTGATCTCCGACCGGTATGAGGATATCCGGCAGAGGTGCCTGACGGACCTGCAGGCCGGAATCACGATGGTCCAGATCGAGACCGGCCGGACGAGGACCTCGCAGAGGGGCGTGCTGTGCGTGATCCCGCCCCGGAAGCTGCACGCGGCACAGACGCTAATCCAGTCTGTTGATTCCAATGCGTTTCTGACCATCACACAGATCAAAGAGGTCCAGGGACAGGGCTTCTCCAGAGAGAGAATCTATGTGGGATCCCCCATGCCGGACTGCCATACGGAAGGAGAAAAAGACGATGCTGACTGATAAGAAGGAAAAGGCGTACCTATCCATCCTAAAGGAGGAATTGGTCCCCGCCACAGGCTGCACGGAACCCATTGCCTTGGCTTACGCCGCCGCGCGGCTTCGGGACATCCTGGGAGCCAAACCGGAGCGGCTTTGGGCTGAGGTCTCCGGGAATATCATCAAAAACGTGAAAAGCGTTGTGGTCCCCAATTCCGGCGGCCTGAAGGGCATCCGCGCGGCCATCGCCGCAGGCATTGTGGCGGGCGCGGCGGAGAGAGTCTTACAGGTCATCTCATCTGTTCCGGCGGAACGGCACGCGGATATTGCGGCCTATTCCCGGGATGTTCCCATTGAGATCGCCTGCGCCGATACCACCCGGATGCTGGACATCCGACTCACCGGCTGGGCGGGAGCGCACAGCGCTTCGGTACACATCGCCAACAGCCACAGCAACATCGTTCGAGAAGAAAGAGATGGGGAGATTCTGCTGGAAAAACCGGTCACCGATTCCGCCGAGGACAGCTTGACGGATAAGAGCGTACTGAATGTGGCGGACATTCTGGAATTTGCGAATACAGCAGACCTGGAGGAGATCGCGCCGCTGCTGAACCGGCAAATCGCCTGCAATACGGCGATCGCGGAGGAAGGGCTGCAAAACGATTGGGGCGCCAATATCGGCTCCGTGCTGCTGGCGGAGTATCCCAATGACATCAAAACCGAAGCCAAAGCATGGGCCGCCGCCGGGAGCGACGCCCGCATGAGCGGATGTGAGCTGCCGGTTGTGATCCTCTCCGGCTCCGGCAACCAGGGAATCACCGCTTCTGTGCCGGTGGTGCGGTACGCCGGATACCTCGGGGCAAGCCGGGAGAAACTGTATCGGGCACTGCTGGTCAGCGACTTGGTGACGGTCCATCAGAAAAGCGGCATTGGTCGTCTCTCCGCCTATTGCGGCGCGGTCAGCGCGGGCGTCGGGGCCGGGGCGGGAATCGCCTATCTGCTGGACGGAAGCTATGAGGCCATCGCCCATACCATTGTGAACGCTGTGGCCATCATCAGCGGCACCATCTGCGACGGGGCCAAGCCCTCCTGCGACGCAAAAATTGCCGCCAGTATAGACGCAGGGATCCTGGGGTATTCCATGTATAAGAATCATCAGGAGTTCAAGAGCGGCGACGGCATTGTCACAAAGGGCGTTGACAATACTATCGCCAATGTCGGCATTCTGGCCAAGGAGGGAATGCGGCAGACAGACCAGACGATATTGTCGATCATGACGGAGCGATGTAAATGATGCTAGATGCTCTGACTGCTGTTTAGAAACATGGCATCATGGGCTGTTGCCATATACACTGATGACGATGAAATGATAGGCTATATATCGCGTTTCAAGAACCAATCCATTGCACGCTTAATGGATGCCGGAAAACGTTTTAATGCGCGTATTGATCCAGAACCCGAAAATGAAGACGTGAAAACACAGTACCAATCTCCAACCGAGTATGGTAATGTCTATTTTTCAGTCTATCTGGTTGAGGAATGATAAGTACATATGAACTATCAGAGCTTCGGTAAAAAGGTCAACCAGTATAGAAAGCAAGAGACACTGATCTCCATATGCAATGCATTGAATGTTTCGCCACAGGCTCTCCTTGCAGCAGATCTCACTTCGTGTGATCCAAGTCGGGTTATGGAAATTGATGCAGATCAAAAGAACAAACTGCTCCATCTTTTCGATCTTGCAGCGCAAGTTATCGCGGGATATGACCATTGAGGAGTTCATCATGATTGATAAGCCTACCCATTGGTAGAATCTTGTGCCATTGTCATTTGAAAAAATGAGTTTTGAGACAACCCCTTTTGTTATGATATAGTTGACAAAAATGGATTGTGTCATGATGCGGGTGCATATGTCCGATGCTTGACATTGCGTACTGTCTGACAAAAGAAACATCCGATCTTGAGAGGAAGCCGATTCTATGCTAAATTATTAAGAAGAAACCGCACAAAGCGGAACTGAAAGGAGAATGACCATGCCAGCCTGGCTTGATGACGCAGTTTTTTATGAGATATACCCGCAGTCCTTCCGCGATACGAATGCGGACGGCATCGGTGATTTCCAGGGCATCGTCGACAGCATCCCGTATATCCGTGAGCTTGGGTGCAATGCCATCTGGATGAACCCCTGCTTCGATTCGCCCTTCTATGACGCCGGCTATGACATCCGCGATTATTACACCGCTGCGCCGCGTTATGGCACAAATGCTGACCTGAAGCGCCTGTTTGACGCCGTGCATGCCGCCGGGATGCACATCATCCTCGACCTGGTGCCCGGGCATACTTCCATCGACTGTGAATGGTTCAAGCAGTCCTGTAAGGCAGAGAAGAACGAATATACCTCGCGCTACATCTGGAGCGATTCCGTGTGGGAGAACATGAGCGGCATCGAAAACATCGCCGGTGTTCTCCGCGGCGTCTCCGAGCGCAATGCCAGTGTAGCGACCAACTTCTTCTCCACGCAGCCTGCCCTGAACTATGGCTTCGCGCAGGTCGATAAGCCCTGGCAGATGCACTTCACCAGCCCTGAGGCTGCCGCGACGCTTGATGCCATGATGGATGTGATGCGCTTCTGGCTGCAGATGGGCGCGGATGGCTTCCGCGTGGATATGGCAGGCAGCCTCATCAAGGCTGACAAGGACCAGCAGGAGACGATACGTCTGTGGCGCAAGGTGCGCGCATTTCTTGACCGCGAGTTCCCGGAGGCGGTGATGATCTCCGAGTGGGGTCAGCCGGACCGCTCACTGGCAGGCGGCTTCCATATGGATTTCCTGCTGGCATGGGCTGATTCGCAGTATACCGAGCTGCTCCGCACCGATACGCCTTACTTCGGCTCGAAGTCGCCGCGCACAGGCGAAGCTTTTGCTGAGCGCTATGACCGTTACCGCGCCTCAGTAGGCGGCAAGGGGCTCATCTGCATCCCTTCCGGCAACCATGACACGCCGCGCCTGCGCCACTTCCTCACCGAGGCTGAGATGAAGGTCGCCTTTGCGTTCCTGCTCACCATGCACGGTGCTCCTTTCATCTATTATGGCGATGAGATAGCCATGCGCTATCTGCCGGACCTTCCTTCCGTGGAGGGCGGCTATGAGCGCACGGGCACGCGTACGCCCATGCAGTGGGATGCTACAGTCAACGCGGGCTTCTCGGCAGCTCGTACGGATAAGCTGTATATCCGGCAGGATCCTGATCCGGATCGCCCGACCGTTGCACGCAGTATGGCTGACCCGGATTCCGTGTGGAGCACGGTGCATGCGCTGCTCGCGCTCCGAAAAGCCCATCCTGCTCTGCAGACCAATGGCATGATGACCTTCCTTAGCACTGCGAACGGCGCAATGGTCTACAGCCGTGAAGCAGGGGAGGAAAAGCTGGTGGTGCTCCTGAACCCCAAGGCTGCTGACGCTGCCTGCACTTGGGAGGGGTGTGATGCCCTCGCGGAAGCGGCGGTCATCTACAGCCTGAACGGTGCAGCGGGGTACGACGGCATTTCTGTGACCGTGCCCGCAGGCTCTGCGACCGTGCTGCGCCTGAAGCAAAAATAAAAATTCGATTCGACAAAAATGGATAAAATGGATTGTGATGCTTTGACAAACGGTGGGTAATGTGATACAGTACTGTGTAGGGAACACGCTCTGATCGGCCATCGTCTGATGGATGGAGCGGCATCGTGTATGAAAGACAAAGGAGGAATCCCCATGAAGAAGATCCTGGCTATCATCCTCTCTGTAGCTATGCTGATGTCCATGCTCACCGTGGCTGGCGCTGATGCAGCTGCTGTGAAGACGGCTGACATCATCATTGTTGGCGCTGGCGGCGGCGGCCTGGCTGCTGCGATTGAGGCCATCAACGACGGCGCTCAGAGCGTCATCATCATCGAAAAGACTGGCAAGACCGGCGGCTCACTGAATTTCACCTCCGGCTCCATGTCCGGTGCTGAGACCATCATTCAGGAGATCGACGGCATCGAAGATACCAAGGAGTGCTATGTGCAGGACATCCTGAACAATGGCGCTCACCTGGGCAACGAAGAACTGATCCGCGCTTATGTGGACGAGGACGTGGACGCCATCCAGTGGCTGTGGGACAACGGCCTGGCTGACTATACCTTCTCTTCTATGCGCACCAGCGGCAAGCGCAGCGCTTTTGCTCCTGAGCATCAGCTGTACACCATTCCGCGTACCTACAAGCCCAGCGTGAATGATCCCACCAAGTACAAGGCTGCTGCCCATGAGATCATGGATGCTGTGCTGGCTAACGGCAACTATGACAACGTGACCATCGACTTCAACACCAACGCCACCGAGCTGGTCGCCAACGATCAGGGCCAGGTACTGACTGTGATCGCCACCAACGAAGCCGGTGAAACCGTGCGCTATGAGGCTGCCAAGGCCGTGATCATGGCGACCGGCGGCTACTCCGGCAATCCCACGCTGCTGTCTGCCTTTGCGGAGAACGGCGCGAACTATCTGCTGGGCGGCTCCACTGCCTCCGATGGCTACGGCATCTACATGATGCAGCAGGTCGGCGCTTATATCGATCCTGTGGCGATGACCTACATCCCCACCTTCCCCATGGGCCGTGAAACCGCTCCCGGCATGGGCGTCATTGCTTCTTCCTACATGTGGAAGGCCGGCGCTATCTCCGTGAACCAGGAAGGCCTGCGTTTTGCCAACGAGAACGACGCCGATGTGGTGGCTCGCGAGACTGCCCTGGAAGTGCAGACCAACGCCATCCAGTACGACGTGTTCACCGATAAGATCATCGCTGATACCGAAGCCCTGGGCTCCTCTGTGTTCTGGAACTTCTACTATGCTCCCGAGAAGCCCTATCACAGCGCTGTGGTGGAGGCTGACTCCATCGAGGAGCTGGCTGAGAAGCTGAACATCCCCGCTGAAAACCTGAAGGCTACCATCGCTGATTACAATGCTCATGTGGAATCTGGCGAGACCGACGAGTTTGGCCGTGAGTACACCGAGGCTGCCATTGTGAACAATCCTTCCTACTGTGCCGCCATCAACAAGATTGAGGGCGACAAGTACTACGCCATCCCCCTGAAGGCTCTGGTCGTGATGACCCTGGGCGGCGTGACTGTGAATACCGATTGCCAGGTGCTGGATGCTGACGGCACTGCCATCCCCGGCCTGTATGCTGCCGGCGAGTGCGTGGGCGGTATCTGGGGCAAGTTCGTGTCCGGCGGTACCGGCGTGATGGGTCCCATCGTGTTCGGCCGTCTGGCTGCTCGCGCTGCCATGGCTAACGACGTGGCTACCGGTTATACCCTCAAGAATCCTGGCACTGTGATTACTGCTGAAATGTTCGCCAAGGCTGATGCTGAGTCCCTGTTCGACATGAGCGCTGCCCTGAAGGACGGCGAGTATCAGGCTACCGTGGACGGCCAGGAAGGCAAGATGACCGTGAAGGTCGTGATTACTGACGGCAAGATCGCCGCTGTGGAGATCGTGGAGAACCACGAGACCCAGGTGATTGCCGGTGACGCCCTGGTGAAGGTGCCTGCCGCCATCGTCGAGGCCAACACCCCCGATGTTGACAGCGTGTCCGGCGCTACCCTGACCTCTGGCCGCATCATGGCTGCCGTGGCTGAGTGCCTGACTGAGGCTGCCAAGTAATCTGCTTGGTTTGCCGAGCATCATAACGGTAAAAAATGGAGGGGGTTGTCTCAAAACTCATTTTTTCAAATGACAATGGCACAAGATTCTACCAATCCGGTTGGAATCTTGTGCCATATTTTTATAGGGTTTCGTGGATAATTGGTAAATATTACCTGATTTGAGACAGCTCCTTCGTTCATGCTTACTTATTGTACATATCGGCAATGTTGTCGCCTGCCGACATGATCATGTCATCTCGTGAATAGTCACACACGCCGTCATGGATAAAATGATCCAACACAGTCATACTGTGTTGCAATTATGAATCATCCGGATCCGTGTGCTGCTTTCGATAACTGCCCGGTGTTATCCCGAATTGCTTTCTGAATGAACGGCTGAAATAGGAAACGTTATCAAAGCCAACCTCGGACGCGACTTCAAGGATGGTATTATCTGAACCTCGAAGAAGTCTTGCTGCCATTGTTAACCGGTACTCGATCAGATACGCGGTGAACGACTTTCCCAGGGTTTCCTTGAACAAACGCATAAAATGAGACGGAGAATAAGATGCGATCTCTGATATGCAGTCAATACTGATGCTTTCGTGATAATGATGTTCTATATATTTCAGGACCGACTTGAGTCGTTCTATGTCTTTCAAACCCGGTAATTCGCCGCATTTGATCCGGCAGTTTGTGTTCATTTCATAGAAAAGGTACAGCAATCTGGATTTCAGCAGCAACTGGTAGCCATCCTGTCTGAATTCTGAAATCCGGTCACATTCGTCAAGAATTGGCGCAATGTGGGAATAGTATCGATCCCCCGGAATGAAAAGTGTTGGAAACAGGATCTCACCGTTGAATAAGGGTTCAAAAAACATGCGGTTGCAGCTATCGATCTTTGAAGAGATCAGCATATCAGCATGAAACAGGATATTCTCATATTCCATGCGATTGTTGCCCAACTGGCTGATCGAATGCAGTTGCCCCGGAAGGACCAAAATGATGGTCCCCGCGGAGACATCAAATGCTGTCATATTGACCGTGACGGAACCCATTCCCTTTTTTATATAGATAAACTCCAGTTCCTCATGCCAGTGAAGCGGCACATTTGGAAAATCCAGCGGGATTGTACAGATATAGGTTGTGTACGGAAAAGAATAATCGCCGTGCCTTTTGCTTTCGTGATAATTCTCATATCTGATAATATCCATCCGCCCACGTCCTTTGCCCATATTCACGATATTATCATACACTAATTACAAGGAGATTTCAATCGTTTTGCTGACAAAATGATAGGATAGTGCATATTTCCAGCATGATATGACATGATTTATTCCAGCCGGCGTGCTATATTGAGAGCGGACCAATGCTCTAATGCACTGTAAGGAGGGAACAGATATGTCTACAAAGGAAACACTTGAACGGATGCTGGGAGCATCCATCCATGATAGTACGAATGCCGATATCTATTTTGCTCTTCTTCAACTTGTGAAGCAGAGGGCGGAGGATCAGGTATCTGCTCAGGGCAGGAAAAAGCTCTACTACGTTTCGGCTGAATTTCTGATCGGGAAACTGCTGTCCAACAATCTGATCAATCTGAAGCTGTATGATGAGGTAAAGGCGCTTCTTGCGGATGAAGGCAAATCGCTCGCAGAGATTGAAGAACTCGAACCGGAACCCTCTCTTGGAAATGGCGGCCTCGGAAGGCTTGCGGCCTGCTTCCTGGATTCTATCGCGACACTTGGGCTTCACGGTGACGGGGTTGGTCTGAATTATCACTATGGGTTGTTCAAACAGGTGTTTGAAAAGCACCAGCAGAAGGAAACACCGAACCCCTGGATCACAGAAAACAGCTGGCTGACACGCACTGATATCACCTATCCGGTCACATTCGGTGATATGACGGTCAGATCCAGACTGTATGATATCGATGTGATCGGTTATGAAAACCGCACGACCAAGCTGCATCTTTTTGATATCGAAAGTGTGGATGACAGCATTGTCGGCGATACCATTGACTTTGACAAGGATGATATCAGAAAGAACCTTACACTGTTTCTGTATCCGGATGATTCTGATGAAAAAGGCCGTCTTCTCAGGGTGTATCAGCAGTATTTCATGGTGAGCAACGCGGCAAGGCTTCTGATCGATGAATCCGTTGAACGCGGCAGTAATCTGCATGACCTTGCTGATTATGCCGCGGTGCAGATCAACGATACACATCCTTCCATGATCATTCCGGAGCTGATCCGGCTTCTGGGTGAAAAGGGAATTGACATGGACGAGGCGATCGGTATCGTATCCCGGATCTGCGCCTATACGAATCACACCATCCTGGCGGAAGCGCTGGAAAAATGGCCGGTGAAGTATCTGGAAAAAGCGGTTCCGCAGCTGATGCCGATCATCAGGGAACTGGACCGGCGGATCAAAGCAACGGTGACTGATGAGAGCACCTATATCATCAGGGATGATCACGTCCACATGGCTCATTTGGATATCCATTACTGCTACAGTGTCAACGGCGTGGCTTATCTGCATACGGAAATTCTGAAGAACTCCGAGCTGCATCCCTTTTATCGGCTTTATCCCGAGAAATTCAATAACAAAACCAATGGCATCACTTTCCGGCGCTGGCTGATGTCCGCGAATCCTGAGCTTGCCGGGCTGATCACAGAGCTGATCGGCTCCGGCTGTAAGAAAGACGCGGAAGAACTGAAGAAGCTGCTTGCGTTCAGGGATGACAGGGCGGTTCTGGATCGCCTGCTGGAGATCAAAACCGGAAAGAAGCAGCAGCTTGCAGATTATTTGTTCAGGACACAGGGGCTGCGGATCGATGCGGGATCCATTTTCGACATTCAGGTGAAGCGCCTCCATGAATATAAAAGGCAGCAGCTGAATGCGCTCTATGTCATCGACAAGTATTTTGAGATCAAGGCGGGGAAGAAGCCGGCTGTTCCGATCACGGTCATTTTCGGCGCGAAAGCAGCTCCGGCCTATACGATTGCGCAGGATATCATCCATCTGATCCTGTGCCTGTCCGATATCATTCGCAACGATCCCGAGGTCAGCCCGTATCTGAATGTCGTGATGGTGGAGAACTATAATGTAACGATTGCCGAGAAGCTGATTCCCGCCTGCGATATTTCAGAACAGATCTCTCTCGCCTCGAAGGAGGCCTCCGGAACCGGCAACATGAAGTTTATGCTGAATGGCGCGGTAACCCTTGGCACAATGGACGGGGCGAACGTGGAGATCGCCGAGCTGGTGGGTGCGGATAACATCTATACCTTCGGCGAATCCTCCGACCAGGTCATTGCACGCTATCATCGCGGTTACTATTGCCCTGGCTGGTATTATGATACTGACACCGCCATCAAGCGCGCTCTTGACTTTATCGTTGGCCCGGAAATGCTCGCGGTTGGCTGCAAAGAACGGCTTGAGAGGCTCTTCAGGGAACTGACCACCAAGGACTGGTTTATGACCTTCCCGGATTTCGAGAGCTACAAAGCCGAAAGAAATCAGGCTTATGCGGATTACGCCGACCGTTATCGCTGGGCGGGAAAAATGCTGACAAACATCGCCATGGCCGGATTCTTCTCCTCTGATCGCACCATCAGGCAATACAATGAAGAGATCTGGAAGCTGTAACCTTCCGAATGCCCGGTGATGAGCCGGACGACGGGGAACAGCGTACCATGCCGGTTTGAGAGACAAATGTGACGGTGCCGGGAGAGCTTTTCCGCCGATGTGATGTCAACTGACTCATTCGGCAGAGCGGAGACGGAATCAGCCCCGGCACTGTCACAGAATCGATAATCGTATCTATCACAACAGGAGTGGTATCTCTCTGACTGATTCAAGGGAAAGGGTTGAAAGATTGATGGTAACGACGATTCAGATTCGTCTCGATAATGTGGAGCGTGTGAAGGCATTTATTCGCGTGATCGATCATTATCGGCTGCGCATGTGGCTTCAATCCGGCCATGTCTGTGTGAATCCGCATTCAATTCTGGGGATTTTCAGCCTGAACCTGAGCTGTCCTTTGAATCTTGAGATCGATCGGCAGGACGAAGAAATATCCACAATGAATCGTCTCCTTTCTGATATCAGGACCTTTTGCCTGTCGCAATGCGAAAGGAAAGCACCTGCGGAAGACGAATAATATGGAAAACAGGAAATACGACAGATTGCATTTTGTATGAGGAGACTTGCACAGCTTTTTCAAGGCGGATAATTCATTGCTTGATCTGTATATGTGATGAGGCAACGCAGTGAATATGTTGTTTCGTTGTAAAGCGGTTGCCATGGAGAACGAAAAAAGAGAGCGATCCGGTCGGGGTGATCCTGTCCTGTCTGCCCGGAAAAAACTGAGTCTGCGTTACGATGCTGCAGGAGGGGGAGTTTGATTGTCTCCCTCTTCTTGTTTTCTTTCATCACTACCCTGCCCGGAGGTTGCTTGCGGAGCCCCGAACGACCAGCGTTGCATGAAGCTGCAGTGTGCTGATGGGGGTATGGTTCATCTGGCTCTGTAGCGCGTAGAAAGAGCTTTTTCCAAGCTGGACGCGGTCCTGACGGATGGTGGTCAGCGGCGGTCGTGTGACGCTGCACAGGGGAATGTCATCAAAGCCGACGACGCTGAGATCATTCGGGATCCGGATATTCAGCTCCGCGCAGTGGGTCAGGACAGCCTGGGCGAGCAGATCGTGATTGCACAGAATGGCCGTGCATCCCAGCGCCATCAGCCTTGGAAACTGCTCCTGAATGCACTCGCTGGTCAGGAGAGCCATCCCCACGGGCGCATCCGGCACGCCGAAGCTCGCCATCGTGTGCGAGAAGGCGATCTGCCGCTGCTGATAGACAAAGGCCTCCGGGGAGCCGCTGCTGAGATAGCCGATCTTCCTGTGGCCCAGACTCCAGAGGTGTCCGACAGAGAGTCTCATTGCTTCAAAATTATCCACACCCACATAGGTTATAAAGGGATTCTCGTAGGAAGGGTTGTCGAACAGGACGGTCGGTGTCTTGCACTGCTTGACAGAAGCGATCCAGGGATCTGAGTTGTTGATCCCCAGGAAGAACGAGCCTCTGTAATTGTTTGCCAGCATATATTCATCATAGGTCGTGCTCATCTGCGTTTTTTCGTCCAGATCGATCACGTCAACATGATAGCCATTGGGCTCTGCCAGCTGCAGAAAACCATTGATGATGTCATAACCGAAATCATCACTGGTGTGGTAGTCCATATGCATCACAAATACGCACAGCCGGGGAGCGACTTCACCGCGGCGGATCCGGGTGTATCCCATTTCCACCGCACGGGCCACAATGGCGTTTCGCGTAGTTTCGCTAATGTCCGGGGCGCCGGCCAGCGCCTTGGATACCGTTCCTTTTGATACACCGAGAGATAACGCAATATCATTCATTGTGATCACGTTTCATTTTCCTCCCCGGGGAGCAATACTTCATTTCTGCTATAGTATACGCTGTATTGCCGCATATCGCAAGTTTTTGTGATGTTTTTAGCCGGTAAAAACGAGAGAAAAGGCGCAAACGAAACAATAGTTTCGTAATCACAGCGTCAGAATCGCCTCAAAAAAAGACGGCGGAAGCATCAGACATGAAGAATCTGGGGCGATAATACAAAATTTTCTGCATCTTCCTATTGACATTTAGGTAAATCTGCGATAGAATCAAGATGAACGAAACACTACGAAACCTCGAAGCGCAAAGGAGTGTCTGCCAATGAGCCGCGCTGCCGGAATTCTCCTGCCGGTTTCCTGCCTGCCCGGGAAATACGGGATCGGTTCCTTCTCCCGGGAAGCGTACGACTTTATCGACTTCCTCTCAAAGGCCGGGCAGACCTACTGGCAGATCGTCCCGCTGAATCCGCCGAACCACGTTCAGTCCTTTGACACCCCCTATCAGTCCTTCTCCGCCTTTGCGGGCAATCCGAACTATATCAGTATCGAACGCCTGATCGGGGAGGGGTTGCTGACGCAGGAGGAAGCGGACGCAGTCGATTTCGGTTCTGATTCCACCTGCATCGATTACGATCTGCTCTACAGCAACCGGCTGCCCTTGCTGAAGAAGGCCTATGACCGGGCGGATGTCGTCCATGACGAAGGCTTTCAGCAGTTCACCCGCGAAAATGGCTGGTGGCTGGACGACTACGCCCTGTTCATGGCGCTGAAACAGCTCTTCGGCGGACAGGAGTGGCGGCTCTGGCCGGAGGACATCCGCAGGCGGTTCGGCTTCGCGCTGGATTACTACCGCGAAAAGCTGTACTTCGAGATCGAGTTCATCAAGTTCCTGCAATACCTGTTCTCGAAACAGTGGTATGAGCTGAAGGCCTACGCGAATCAGAAGCACATCCGCATCATCGGTGATATCGCGATCTATGTGGCGCTGGACAGCGCGGATGCCTGGACGCACCCGGAGCTGTTCCAGCTGGATGAGGATTTCAGACAGATCGCTGTCGCGGGTTGTCCGCCGGACCAGTTTGCCGCGGACGGCCAGATCTGGGGAACGCCGCTGTACCGCTGGGATAATCACCGGAAGGATGGGTATGGCTGGTGGATGGCCCGCCTCTGGCACAACTTCTGCCAGTGCGACATGCTTCGCATCGATCACTTCCGCGGGCTGGATGAATACTTCTCCATTCCCTTCGGCAGCAAGACCGCAGCGGCTGGTCATTGGGAGCCCGGCCCCGGCATGGAGCTGTTCTACACCATGTGGGATCACATGGGCTACAAGCCCGTCATCGTGGAGGACCTGGGCTTCCAGACAGAATCTGTCCGTGAAATGGTCCGCCAGAGCGGCTTCCCCAATATGAAGGTCCTGCAGTTCGGCTTCGATGTCAATGACCACGGCGCGGCGAACGATTATCTGCCGCACAACATTCCGGAGCATTGCATCATCTATACCGGCACTCATGACAACGATCCCATCAGCGGCTGGTTCCAGGGGCTCAGCGAAGCGGAGAAGGAATATGTCCGCAGCTACTACCGGGCGGATGACATTCCGGACGACCGGATGTGGAAGCTTCTGATCGCTTCCGCCATGACGACCCGGGCCGAGACCTGTGTAATCCCGCTGCAGGATTATCTGGGGCTTGGCAAGGAGGCCCGGCTGAACGATCCGGCTTACCTTGAAGGCAACTACCGGTGGCGCCTGCCTGCCGGTGTGCTGGATGACCGGCTGAGCAGCGAGATCCTGGAGTTCACCCGCCGGTCCGGACGCATGAATTGGGATACACTGTGATCCATTCCATCTGTTTCTTGCAGAGTGAGGACGATCTCCACTCTGGAAAGATATAATAAGCAAGGAGGATTTCCCATGAAGAAGCTTGTTTCTCTGTTCCTGGCTCTGGTACTCGTGCTGACTGCCGCCTGCGCCCTGGCCGATGGCAGTGTCTACTATCTGAACTTCAAGCCCGAAGCTGATCAGGCCTGGCAGGATCTGGCCGCAACCTACACGGCTCAGACCGGCGTGAAGGTCAAGGTCGTGACCGCTGCCTCCGGCACCTATGAGCAGACCCTGACTGCCGAGATGGACAAGGGCGCTGCCGCCCCCACCCTCTTCCAGTGCGGCACCCAGGCCGGTGTGGAAACCTGGTCTGACTATCTCATGCCCCTGGACGGCACCGCCATCATCAATGAGATGACCACCGCTGACTTCAACCTGACCAAGGACGGCCAGACCGTGACCCTGGGCTACTGCTACGAAGCCTATGGCATCATCGTCAACAAGGCTCTGCTGGCCAAGGCCGGCTACACCGTGGCCGACATCACCAGCTTTGCTTCCCTGAAGGCCGTGGCCGATGATATCCATGCCCGTGCCGCTGAGCTGGGCTTCGATGCCTTCACCTCTTCCGGCCTGGACGGCTCCTCCTCCTGGCGCTTCTCCGGCCATCTGGCCAACCAGCCCCTGTACTATGAGTTCCGCGATGACGGCGTGACCGCTCAGCCCGCCACCATCAAGGGCACCTATCTGGACAACTTCAAGGCCATCTGGGACCTGTACATCACCGATACCGCCACCGCTCCCATCGAGCAGCTGTCCGCTACCGGCGACCAGGCTGAGGCCGAATTCGGCACCGGCAAGGCTGCCTTCTATCAGAACGGCACCTGGGAATACGCCAACCTGACCGACACCTACGGCATGAATCCTGATGACCTGACCATGATCCCGATCTACATCGGCGTGGAAGGCGAAGAGAACGACGCTCTGCCCTGCGGCACCGAGAACTGCTGGGCCATCAATGCCAAGGCTTCCGAGGAAGACATCAAGGCTACCATGGACTTCCTGGTGTGGGTCGTAACCTCTGAGGAAGGCACCACCATGATGGCCGAGCAGTTTGGCCCCATCCCCTTCAAGTCCGCCAAGGCTTCCTCCAACGTGTTCTTCAACGCTGCCAACGATCTGCTCGCTCAGGGCAAGACCGTTGTGTCCTGGGCCTTCAACTGGACGCCCAATGTGAACACCTGGCGTGCTGACGTGGTGGCTGTCATGATGGCTTACACCGCCGGCTCCGGCTCCTGGGACGACGTGGCCACCATCTTCACCGCTGACTGGGCCATCCAGTACGCCGCTCAGTAATTGATCTGTCCCCGCAGTCAATACGTAAGTATACGGAAGGGAGGAGTGAACATTCATTCGCTCCTCCCTTCTTTCCGCCCCACCCCCGCACGATGCCGATAAGGAGGTATCCAATCTGATGCAAACCACCGCCGCGAAAAAGCAAAAGAAAGCAAAGAAGAACAGCAGTACCGAGCTGAATTCCCAGTTGATCCGCCGGCCGATTCAGCGCTGCTTCGCCCTTTTCCTGCTTCCGACCTTTATCTGTTTCTGTATCGGCTTCCTGTGGCCGTTCATTCAGGGAATATATCTTTCCTTCTGCAAATTCTCCACAACGAGTAATGCGGAATTCATCGGACTGGCTAACTTCGTTGAAGCAATCAATGACGCGCAATTCCGCTATTCCTTTGGATATACCGCGCTGTTTGCCATTGCTTCGATCATCACGATCAATCTGATCGCGTTCGCGATCGCCTACGCGCTGACCCGCGCAATCAAGGGAACGACCCTTTTCCGCGGTGTATTCTTCCTGCCGAATCTGATCGGCGGTATCGTGCTTGGCTATATCTGGCAGGTGATTTTCTCAGGCGTGCTCTCTCCCATGGGCCTGTCCATCAAAACCAGCACAACCCTCGGCTTCTGGGGCCTTGTCATCCTGATGAACTGGCAGCAGGTTGGTTATATGATGATCATCTATATCGCCGGTATTCAGGCTGTCCCGGCGGACGAGCTTGAGGCTGCGAGCATTGACGGTGCCAACGGCTGGCAGAAGCTGATCCACATCACCATCCCCACCGTGATGCCCTCCATCACGATCTGCAACTTCCTGACACTGACGAACTCCTTCAAGCTGTTTGACCAGAACATGGTTCTCAACGGCGGTGCTCCGCTTTCCATTTCTGTGGCCAACGGTGCGATCAGCAAGATCAATACCACGGAAATGATGGCGCTGAATATCTATAACACATTCTATACCAACGCGAATTACCGCGGCGTGGGTCAGGCGAAGGCTGTTCTGTTCTTCCTGCTTGTGTCCGCCATCGCGCTGGGCCAGATGTGGCTGACCCGTTCCAGGGAGGTGCAGCAGTAATGGAAATGAAGAAATCTCAGCGGATCACACTGACCGTCGTGATCGGACTGGTTGCACTCCTGTTCCTGATGCCGGTGCTCATCGTGCTGATGAACTCATTCAAGACGAGCCAGTTCATCAACACCGCGACCTTCGCTTTCCCGTCCGCGGAATCCTATGCCGGCTTCTCCAACTACATCAACGGCATGACCGTCGGCAACTATCCGTTCTGGAGCTCCGCCTTCAACAGTGTCTATATCACCGTTGTCTCTGTGGCGATGATCCTCGTGTGTACCTCGATGACCGCGTGGTATCTGATCCGCGTGGGTGATCTCTTCTCCAAGATCGTGTATTACCTCTGCGTGTTCTCCATGATCGTGCCCTTCCAGATGGTCATGTTCACCCTGGCCTCCACGGCGCGCACCATGCATCTGGATACGCCCTTCACTATCCCGATCATCTACCTCGGCTTCGGTGCCGGTCTGGCCACCTTCATGTTCTCGGGCTTTGTCAAGGGCATTCCCCTGGCCATCGAGGAGGCTGCCAGCATCGACGGCTGCGGTCCCATCAGGACCTATTTCCAGGTCGTGTTCCCCATGATGGGCCCCATCGTGATCTCTGTCGGTATCCTGGAGCTCATGTGGGTGTGGAATGACTACCTGCTCCCTTATCTGGTGCTGGACAAGACGCTCTACCGCACCATCCCCATCCACATCCAGTATCTGCAGGGCAGCTACGGTCATGTGGATATGGGTGCCACCATGGCCCTGATCATCATGAGTCTGTGTCCCATCCTGATCTTCTACTTCGCGGCGCAGAAGTACGTCATCGCCGGTGTCACCGCCGGTGCCGTGAAGGGCTGATCAGACAAAGGAATATCAATACCGCGAAAAGGGGCTGTTCATTCGGCCTCTTTTCATTCTGATGAGTTAAATTGAACTGGAACGCATATGTCCATCACATCATGCAAATACCAGACGCTTTTCAATTTCGACAGGCAGAAACCCTGTTCTCAAAAGCGTCTTCTCTTCGCTTCCCCACACAGCCTAGATCACCGCATCCTCAACAGCCCATGTCGGATGAGAATCGGTATCGCGTTTGGAAAACTCAGTGACTTCTGCTTCATGTTTCACAAAATCAAATCGGATCATACCCCAGTCACCGTCATGGTCTGCGAGATATTCGTAGGTCGCAGCGGTGATCTTCTTATTTTCTCTCGATACGGTTTTCTGCCTGAATTGAACACAATGCAGGGCGCCAAGCTTGACCAGCTATATCATCTCGTGAATGCGCATATGTGTTCAATGTAGTTTGAATATCTGAATGACCCATAATCGACTGGAGTGTCTTAGGGTCAAGATATTGATTGTGTTTTGTCTACAGTAGAATTATACCCGATAACCGCGGATTTTCAAGGTTTGCGAGGGTTTCCACCGTGATATGGCGCGTTTTTGCGCCAATGGAGGGTACGACGACCTGGGGCACGGTAGTATCGTACACATCTGCCACATGATGCGCCTTGTTATCAGATAGAATCCGAGTTAACAAAGCATAAAGATACTCTTTCTCATCGTTGTTCAGCTGCAATCTATCAACATGTAAATAGTTGCCAAAGAAGTTCAGAACGTCATGGTCGCTAGTGGCGAAATTCACCACAATTTCAGTGATACCAGGAAAAGCCGCTTGAATTTGAGCTTTACTGACGGGGTAGGCAGATTTTTTAATGTAATTGACAATGGCTGTATAGAACGAGGGAGCTTCTTTTTCTCTTGAGACGTAATCCCTTTTAAAGAATAGCTTTCCGTCAAAAATCTCTCGCAGAATTCCCTGAAGATAGTACTTATTATCTACACCTTCCTGTTTTAGTTGATCTTCAAATTCCGCGTAAAGAACATTTGTCATCAGCATTGGTTGCTCAGCGCTTTGAATATAGTGCATAATTGCCTTGGACAGATTTGAGGATATGTATTTCCGTTGCTTGGCTTTATATCTACCACGGCCACACAGTATGCAGATGTTTGATAAGCGAACGGTTAATGGCCTATCGTCTTCGGGAATACGGACATCACCAAAGTACTCCCGAATGGATTCCCTGAACCGATTGAGGTCATCATGATCATAAACATTGATGCCCATAGGGAAAGCTCGTTCCATAACGGTTGAGTACATTTCGCCCAATGATAGACGAGATTTGTGAAATACATCGCCAGTCTGTTTGAAAGTTGCATAGAAGCATTTTTCAACATACTGTATGGGCATGCCTTTACTAGTTGCGTCTTTACTAAGAATACTGTCAACTTCGGAAGCACGAATAACATCTGGTAGTGATTCTATGTACTCCTGGATATCGTCGTAAATAGACGTTTCGCCAACAACGAAGCAGTCATTTGCTTTATCAAAAATATACTGTGATGAATCCAGTATACTCAATAAATAGCAGGTTTCTTCAGCATAGCACAACAAAACGGTTGCAATATCATCTGGAGATATAACCACCGCCCCGTCAAGTTCTGCTTGGATCTTTTCAAAGATTTTTTTCTTTCGAACACTATCGTGAAAGCGGATAGCAATCTTACTCTCAATCTGTCGTACACGCTCTCTAGTTACATGCAGGCATTCACCTGTCTGTTCTAAAGTATGTCCGTTTGAGCGTTCACGTAAAACAGTTCGATAGCTATCCTTGGCTAGTATACTATCCAGCAGTGTCGAAACTTCAAAAGAAAGATCGAAGCTGCACCACTGAAGGAACTTTTGAAGTAATTCGAACGGTTTTTGTGGAAAAACAGAGTGTATATGTGAAAGCTCAGATATTGTGGATTCTTCGCTTACAAGTAAAGTGTACAGAGTCTCCCGCTCGTCATTTTTGCTAGTAAATGCATTGATATAATACTTTGCTTTCTTTTTCCTTCTGTAGTTGGGTAGGGCGTCAATGAGCTGTGTGAGTTTCGCTTGTTGAGATAAGCTCACGCTTATACTGTTTAATATGCGGATACAATTGCCAATCAATTCAGGGGTTTCGTAACATGTAAATACCAATTCTTCGCCAAGCAAATCGTATGCTTGTTGCACCTGTTCTGCTTCCAGCTTTCTCTGGTGATCCAACTCGCTAATAAAAGAGAAATTACCACAGAAAATGTCATCGGCATAAGGTGTCAACCAAGATTCCTTATCTGATGATGAATTGGACGTGCTTGGCTGGGAAGCCGGTTTTTCCTTAATTACTCGATGATGACCATCAGACAACAATGAACAGAATTTATGAATTTCAACAAGAGAATTAGCGCCGAAGCCATCCATGCTCATGAAGTCATCATCACTCATCAAAAGCAATTGTGCAACGGATAGAATTTTTCGACGATCCAGTCTGTTCATCACGCGTCTTGAGAACATATTATCAACAATCTCAACATCGTTATAGTTCTCAACCGGCAAATGATATCGTTCCGACAAAGGAATAGCCGATTCATCCAAATGATCACGCAATACATACGAAAAAGGCATATTATTCTGTAAAGCATCATCTATAACCAGTTTATGTTCTGCAGGAGTAGGTGAAACCATTGATAAGGCTTTATTCAGGAGAACCCTCCACTCAGACGGGTTGTTTCTGTATAAAGCAATGACATATGAATAAATAGGGTTATTGTTTTCGAGTCCATGAGAACCGCCAGAGAACAAGTAATCAATTCTACCAAGACACATTTCGATTCCATTGATCGATCTGTATTTGTCATCAACGATAAGTCCTTTATTTACAGCCATTTTCCGGACCTGTTCAGAAACCTGAGAGGCCGCTTTTGCTTCTGTTATTTTGCCAGACTTCATGTCTAAATATGCGTTTAGTAGGAGGGCAGATTCTTCATTTGTCCATGGTATTCTCAAATCAATTCCTCCTCCTATCTGGCGCAATTTAGCTTGGAACTCTGCGTGGTTTTCTCTATACAGGGCTACCGTATTGATAAACAGTCTAGACGTGTTCTGAAGCCCACCTTGACCGTTGTTAAACAACCTGCGGATTTCCTCGTAACGCATGCTGATGCCATTTTTGTTTCGATATACTTCGTCGACTTCAACCTTGTTTTGAATCGCCTTATTTTTCAGCAACCACGATATACCATTTACCAATTCTGTGCGAGAAATCAAGTCAGCCTGTTGCATCTGGAAGGCATCAACTAACAAAATGGCTTCATCTTCTGACCACGGAACTCGACTTGCCATAACAACGCCTCCCATAAAGATTATCGATTGACGAATACTTGCTTTCTCTTCAACTACAGTTGTGCTGAGCTTATAAACTCGATACTAACCATCAACCTGGATAGTAATAATTAGTATTTGAATTTATAAAACACCAGAATAAATTATAGCATGGTAGGCGGAAATCATCAAGGCTACTTTGCTCGACATGACAGGTAATGGCGTTTTTTGTAACCATATCAGGCATCATATTATAGAGCCAATGTTGGTGACTGATATTAGTGCAACACCAATAATTTGAACAAGGATTATCAAACTCAGAGACAACAAAAGAAATGAATACAGTAGCGACAACATTAATTGATAAGTAAATAATCGTCATTGCCCTATCAAACGCATGTATATTCTAATGTGGGGTCGACAAGGATCAGGAGAGGTTTCCTTTACGATTGCTTTTGTTAGAAGCGTCGCTCACCGATGTTAGATAAAAAAAACACCTTATCAGGAGACCCTGTTAGAAAAACAGCGAAATTGTTAGATGCCATCTAACAGGAACGAATTTCTGTTAGAAAAAAAACAGCCAGGGCAAAAAGAAAAGCTCGATCTTCTTCAAGTAGCACTGTTAGATGCTTTTTGATTGAAAATCGAGCAAATTGGTGATCCCGACGCGATTCGAACGCGTGGCGTTCCGCTTAGGAGTGGGAAAAAGTGATAGTCCGTGTTCGCCTTTGCTTGCCTTTCAACGCCCTAAAACCCTTGATTTTACTGAGTTTCTAACGATTGTGGTTATTCGCATTGCCGAGTAAAATACCCCGAAAATCCACTATTACTGTTAGATGGCTGTTAGATAAACTAACATTGGCGGGGGGTTCGAAAACCAGCGGCCACATTTGTTAGATGAAATATGTGTTATCTTATTATAAATATGTATCGCCAGATTGTGCATCCTCATAGATTATTTGTCTCACAAAGATTGAGTTGCTTGATGTCGAAGCTGGATCGTTTTCGAAGAACTCTCCATTATTTATAGATAGGAAGTAAACTGATAAGGGTGGCCCTGCACATTTGCGGGGCCACCGTTTTCATTATGTTATATAGTATTCTGAGGAATGCTCTATCAATATGTTGCCTTTCATAGACATCAAATATCAGTTTTCATTCCACTTTCGATTCGATAGGTAGCAGTTTCGTTTCCATCGTCATCAAACAGAGTGACATGCGGAATAGGACGTCTTGATGCACGCAATATGTCACTGGGATCATTAACGCGAACCAATGCTTGATCTGCTGCTAATACGCGGAAGGATGAGGGATTTGCCATGGTCTCCCTGTAATCCTCAACCTTAAAGCGACCATGCTGGTTTTGCAGAATACTATGACCTTCAGAAGCAAGTTTCCGGGCATAGGCCTCGTCACTGGTTAGGAAGCGATCTTCCTGCACAAGTCCGGTTGAAGAAAGATAGCGCCAGAAAGGTATGTCCTTATTCCGAAAAACAGCATAAGGGATGCTTGCTTCATCAACATCCAGGTTGTCGTCATTATACAGACTCCGCAGATATGACATGAGCTTCTTTTCGGTCAGAACCTGACCTGAAGGTATCTGAGAAACGTAGAACTCAAGAGCTTGAAAAGTAATATTATAGTGCGGCTTCGGGGGAATATACTCGACGTTCACAATAATCGCCTCCTTGAGTAACATTTCTTTATTATACCACTTTTTCATGACTTTGGAAATCCCGTAATTCTAGCATTTTTCCTGCTCTGTTGACGGCTTTGACACTAGACTTATTTCATTCATCCATTTATCCATAGGCAATTCGGGCATACCGTGTATTGATGATATCCGTGGACAGAACTTGCGACAGCCTCAACATAACCGCTCCGATATGCTATCATTAAAGGAAGGCCAACTTATATGTCAGCTATTCGCACTGTCTGACTGGTTGTTGGTTAAAAAACAGTTAAGCTATACATGGCGTAACCTGATATGATTCGTCAATAGTATATAAGGAGTGGTACGATGGTCTACGGTTATGTTCGTGTTTCCAGCCGAGATCAGAATGAAGAGAGGCAGCTTCTTGCTATGAAAGAACGTGAAGTGCCGTCAGAAAATATCTTTCTGGACAAACAGTCCGGCAAGAACTTTGTGAGACCTCAATACAAGGTGATGATGAAAAAACTTAAGCCTGGAGATCTGCTCTATATTTTGAGCATTGATCGTCTTGGCAGAAACTATGAAGAGATACAGGTTCAATGGAGAATCATCACCAAAGACAAGGGCGTTGATATATGTGTGATAGACATGCCCCTTCTTGATACAAGAACAGGAAAGGATTTGATCGGTACATTCATCGCTGATCTCGTTTTACAAATCCTTTCTTTTGTAGCGCAAACCGAAAGAGAGAATATCCGTAAGCGCCAGGAGCAGGGTATCGTTGCGGCCAAAGCTCGCGGAGTTCACTTCGGGCCCGAAAGAAAACCTCTACCAGAGGACTTCGATCAGCTTGTCGAGAAGTGGCGAGCCGGTGAAATCACGCTGGACGAGGTACTTTTGCAATGCAATTTTTCGGAGTCGACCTTCTATCGGCGTCTTCGTGACCGTTGACTGTCAAGTTGTCTACTTATTGAGGCTAAAACCTCCCATTAAATTTTACGCCCTTCTTGAAGTGTTTGTCAAGATCACGGACGTCTTTTTTTGTGCTTTTGGGGTGATCCTTGTGACATTTTATGAAGAAAAGCGTACAACTACTCAAACATGGATTACTGTCAAGAAGTAGACATTTTGAGCGATTGTCTTCACTGTTTCAGATCAGAGTAACCATAGTGAGCAATCCACCTCCCGCACGAATCCGATCAAATGACGTTTGAAACATAAATAAAGACACAATCTTAGGGAGGCATTCTGCATGGCAAACTATTACTGTCCGTGTTGTAACGTTCGAAAAGTATCCAGGGAAAATGAACTGTGTTCCAGCTGCCAAGATCCCTACCAGAACGTTTCTGTTACAAACACCCCAGTTCAAAATAATGATTACGAACAACATCAAGCCCCTATTCTTCATACTTCTGAAGATAACGAGAAGCAACAGCCATCAGTTAATAGAGGGGAAGATCATGCTCAGCCTTCGGGTGGATTTGTCACAATAACTCGTGGTAAGAGGACAACTTCATCCAGTAGTTCTCCTGCATATCAGCCAAAGCCAGTATATCAAGCACCCTCGACCCCTGTAACACCTGTAGCCCCACCAGCCTCAACCAGTTCCTCTGAGGTTAAGAATAAAAAATTACCGCAAGCTGATGGCATCGTCAAAAACATAACGACTTTCAAAGATAAAACGACAATTGTTGAAAAATGGTTTAGGTCGCTTTTTATGGGAGTGCCCTTCGCCATTGGCGATGATGCAATGGAATTCCAGGTTTTTCAAAATTGGAATGGCACTTCCAATTCAGCAACTGGCTATACAGCAGAGAAAGTTGTTGTCTATGGCACAATCACTACGGGACGCCCGTTGCAAGATAATTCAGTCCGTGTTTATGGGCATCGTGATAAGGGCAACAATATCATTGCATCAAAAATTGAAAACTCAACAGACGGAACCTGCACAATGTTCAAGCCAGAACCAATCTCAGCCGGATTTATCCGTTTTATCACACTTGCTGTATTAGGCTTGATTGTTTGGTTGGTTCTTGGCTCATCTTCTCTGTTTTCCTCTTTCACGGGTTTCCAGTTTGATTTTAGCGGTTTGCTGACAAACCTCGTTTGTGTGTTGTTGGGTGGAGCTGGTACGGTTTATTGTTTTAGAAAAGTTAAAAACTCCTTTGGCCGTGATTGGATGTATTTTTTCAGTTACGGTTTGGGATTGTTGTGCGCAGCTTATTTCACCATTTCCATGTTGGGAAGCATTTTCCATTGAAAAAATTCTCTGTAGGTAATATTTCGACTCTTTTCAGTGTCATGAATCATAAGGGAGCCACGAGCGATGACAAACTTGAGCACAAACACAGCAATTCAGAGAGCGAACGACGCTTTGACATCGCGTCGCCTGAATGCCTTGGAGGGGCCCGGGTTTCGTGATGGCATCGAAGCAGAGAGTGTTGGTGACATCACCTTCTTTGAAGTAGCAGGCATTGCAAAATTCTGGGGTGAAGATGAAGGCAAATCTTCAGTTTCTCTCATGCAGCAGATCATTGCCGGTCTGGCGGGGAACAATGCGATTTTCATTTATGCACTCATCGGCTCCAAAGAAGGTATCCGTATCCTTCTGGGGTTTGCTTCCGATACAGTCGATTCCGCCAAGGGTATGCTTCAGGCCATATATAAAGGAATAGAGATTAAGGATGCAGCAGCAAATGATATACGTCGTTTCTCCAATTGCTTTGGTGGCGTCATCACAGGTTGTGTGTCTTATTCTCGTGAAAAGGAAGAACAAGGCGAGAGCATTGACCGTATTTCCATGCTGAGTCACGCAATGCTTGGTCATGAGTTCATTTACATGGTCATTGCTCGCGGACTAAGCCCAGTTCAGACGAATCTCGCACACGATAAAGCGCTCAGTCGGTTGGAAGAGGCCAATTTGCAGGTGAGACAGACCATCAACGGCGGCGTAATGGCCAATCAATCAATCCAGATGGTTAACTTTGCCGCTCAGGAATATATGACCAATCTCAGATTGGTAGAGCGTGTCCTGGACGAGGGCTGCAATACGGGTCTTTGGCGTAGCGTATCTTATTACGGCGTTACTGAACGCGATGATTATCAGCGCATGGTCAACGCACTCAAGATGACATTCAGCGGTTCTGGTTCAAAGCCGCAACGAATCCGTTGCATCCGTATCTCCGAGGTTGGCCGACTCATCAATAATTTTCAGATGATAGCTAATCCGTCCTCTGATTTTCAAGATCATCCTATGGGTACATGGTGGATCAATGAACAGCAGCGCCAGTCCGCGAGTCTGTACACCTATATGTTCCAGAATATCGTCGATGTCCCACATCTGTCCGCTGCAGCCGCTCTGCCCATCGAAGAGCTGCCCGGTTATTATGTCGATGATTTCGTTTCGTTTGATACATCTGTGCGCAACAAGCCTGACGATAAGCACCGCATGGTTCTTGGACAAATCATGCAGGCCGGTCGTGAGGATACTGTACGGGTTCAGAATCCCTATCTGTTTGATGTAAGCGATCTTAATCGGCATGGCTTGATTATCGGCATTACTGGTGGTGGTAAAACAAATACTTCCAAGTATATCCTGGGCGAATTGTGGCGCACTCACAAAATCCCCTTTCTTGTTATCGAATCAGCAAAACGTGAATATTGGGAATTGATGAATCTGCCCGGTTTTGAAGAACTGATTCTTTTCACCCTTGGTTCTGAGGAGCCCGGACGTTCGATTAGATACCGTATTAACCCCTTTGAAGTGGTGGGTACGGTTTCTTTGCAGACTCATATTGACTATTTGCTTTCTACTTTCAAGGCAGCATTCGAACTTTATCCACCTATGCCCTACGTTCTGGAAACGTCGGTATACGAAGTGTACAAGGATCGCGGATGGGATATTGTCACCAATAAGAATACCTTGGGGCTACACGATTACCCAACGCTTACTGACCTATATCGCAAGATCGACGTAGTCACTGACAACCTGGGTTACCATCAGGAAGCCAAAGAGAACACAAAGGCAGCACTTAAGGCCCGTATCAATTCCCTGCGCATCGGCGGAAAGGGCGCGATGATGGATACTCGTTATTCGGTACCGATCGAGAAGTTGCTTTCAACGCCTGCCGTTCTGGAACTGGAGGACTTGGGCGACGATGACACGAAGGCTTTCGTGATCGGCATGTTGCTGGTCCAGCTCTACGAGTACCGTAAATCGACCCATACCAGCGGTCAGGCCAAACTGATTCATCTTTCCATGATTGAGGAAGCCCATCGACTGTTGAAGCGAGTTCCGGAAGGCGGCGAGGGCGGAAATCCCCGCGCAAAGTCCGTGGAGTTTTTCTGCAATCTGCTGGCTGAGATTCGTTCTTTTGGACAAGGTTTCCTGATTGCTGATCAGATTCCTACTAAGCTGGCAAGCGACACACTGAAGAACACCAACTTGAAAATTGTCCATCGCATAGTGATGGAGGAAGACCGAGATGCCATCGGACGCGCCATGCACATGAACGAAGAACAGATTAATTATCTGTCTGCTCTACGTCGCGGCTATGCAGCAGTATATGCAGAAGGAGACAACCATCCAAAGATGATTCGTTTCCCGCTCGTGAAAAATGCCAACGCTATGAAGCGCAGTGAAGTGCTGCAACTACTTGCCCGCAATGTTAACCGTATTGTTGGCGATTACGACCAAAACTATAGTTATCATTTTGGTTGTACATATTGCGAGGAACAGTGCAAGTGGCGAGATGCCGTGCAGGAGAAGCTGCGAAATGAGGAATGGTGCAAGAAATTGTCCACCCTGCTTGAAAAGAATCACTACGATTTACCGCACTTAAATTATGTTGCTAAAAAAGCTATGCAGTCTGAATCGGTTGTATCTTTCGCAGAGAAGCTGTGTATTGTCGGTTCTTTGTTGGAGCATAGCCAATTGAATGAAGAAGAGAAGACCATTATCATGGGTAATTACGTCAGGAAAGGGGCACGCTGATCATGTCAGGTTTCGAAAAAAGAACCGAAACAACTGAAACAACCGAATCTTCAGCTGCATCTTCCGAATCGAAGATTGATACTACCAAAGAAAGCACGGACGACGTAAACTTCGATGACGAACTGGAAAGTATCGATGTCCAGGAAAAAAGTGAACAGGCAACTGATAGTGGTGAAGAGAACGGCAGCGAAGATGACATTGAAAAAGAACTGAATAGCATAGAAATATCTGAATCAGATGAGAAAACTAATGCGAATAGCATAGAGGATATTGATGAGGAGGATTTTGACAAAGAACTTGCCAGTATTCAGATAGAACAATCTTCTATTGGTCAGAACGAGAATACCGAGGACGATCAGGAAGACCTTGAAGACAACGGTCAGAACGAGAATACCGAGGATGACCAGGAAGACCTTGAAGGCAACGGCCAGAACGAGAATACCGAGGACGATCAGGAAGACCTTGAAGACAACGGTCAGAACG
>R21__coassemble_415_pt1 | contig 35389 bp, 25 predicted proteins | sample R21__metabat2_low_PE_059 | metagenome-assembled genome bin R21
ATTTTCATTTACAACACCAAGAACATATTACACCAAAATGGTGCGAAAACAAGGCTTTTCTCATCATTTTGGTGCAGTAACAGGAGACTTTATGAAACTTGATCTTGACGCCATTATGGCAAACATGCCCAAGGACGAAGAAACCCTGAAGGAAGTGCAGGCCAAACACCGGCAGATCCTTCAGGAGAACCGTGAGAACGAGAAGAAGCGGAAGGCACGCAACCACCGGCTCTGCGAACACGGAGCCATCATGGAGGCATACTTTCCGCAGACCATTGAGATGGACAGCGCACAGTTCTCTGCATTCATGCAGGAACTGGCTGCTGGCCGGTGACTACGCCGGGGCGTTCCGGGGCAACCTGGGGCGTCCCTGGGTTCATTTCGGGGAGAAATGCGCACTTATACATACATTGCCGGAGGCAACGTATGTCGTGCGCCCTGCGGGGCTGTTGCGACTGCGTCGCGATGGGGCAAGCCCCATACCCCAGGTAACGATGCTCCTGCGGGAGCCGAAGAATAGGAGGCCCAATGAATTTCTTCCATTGTCCCATCAAGATCGTGTCGCGCAACAAAGGCCGCAGCGCCGTAGCATCCGCAGCCTATATCAGCGGCACACGTCTCGAAAACACGTGGGACGGAACCACACACGATTACACCCGCAAACAGCACATCATCCACTCGGAGATCATGCTGCCTGCAAACGCGCCGCCGCAATACATGGACAGGGCTACGCTCTGGAACAGCGTCGAATGGAATGAGACGGATCGCAATGCCCAGCTTGCCCGCGTATTCGAGATTGCCTTACCGGCAGAATTGACACACGAGCAGAACATTGCCCTTGCCCGTAAGATCGTGCAAGACCTTTTTGTGAGCAAGGGCATGTGCGCTGACTTTGGCGTCCATGACAAGAAAGACGGCAATCCTCATGTCCATATCATGCTGACCATGCGTGCTATCCAGGAGGATGGCCGGTGGGCACCCAAAAGCAAGCTGGTGTACAACCTGGATGCTGACGGCAATCGCATTCCAGCTAAACAGAAGGGCCGCTGGAAAACCCATAAAGAGAATTATGTTGATTGGGACAATCGTGGCAACGCTGAAATCTGGCGTGCTGCCATTGCCGATCATATCAATGACGCCCTGCGTGAAGCGGGTTTTACGCAGGGCTTTGTCGATCATCGGAGTTATGCTCGCCAGGGTATCGAACGCATCCCAATGAAGCATGAAGGCCCAGATGCCCGTGCAATGGAGAAGCGTGGCATCCGCACTGAGGTCGGCGACCTGAACCGTGACATTCGTGAACAAAACAAGCTGTTGGATCAGCTGGAAGCCCGTCTGACCCGACTGAACACCTGGGCTATGTTTGAGAAGAAGATGGACGAGACCTTAATTGCCGAGGGCAAGGATGTGTCCGATCCTAACCTGCGTTTCCTGCTGGCGAGCAGGATCTTCGATCAGGTCAAACCGGTCAATAAGCCTGACCATCGCCTGCGTGATGCATCCGGTCTGCTGGTCATTATGAATCAGTATCACATTACGGATGCTGCCTCCTGTGCAGAAGCAGTGAAAAAGGTCAACAGCAAATTCTACGATCTGAAAAGCAGGCGCAAGGAAAATGAAACCCTGTCCATTGAACTGAGCGCACGCATTACTGCTTATGATGAGTGGAAGAAGTACCGACGCTTCTACAAGACATGGGAGAAGCTGCCGGAACAGAAGCGCTCTGCCTTTGAGAAGCAATATGAGTTTGAGTTGCGTAAGTACCATGAGGCAAGCGCTGCCTTGAAACGTTGGGAGGATAGCGGTGAGCGTATCGACTACAAGGGCTGGAAGGAAGCACTGAAGTATCTGAATCAAGAACGCTTTGTGCAGGACTATGAGCTGCGGCAAGTCAAGGAGGAAGTGCGCAGGATGGAGGTTGTGAAACGGGAGTTTATTAAGGATAATAAGCAGAATAAACCGGATCGGTATACACGGTAACCATAGGATATTTATTTCTGTTAATCAAATCATATTTATCTATTTGAGTATTTGCCCCAAATCAATAATGTAGCAGCATAACTGTTATCATGGGACGCAACGGTTAACGGTTAATCCGAGACTGATGAGGATGAACTTGATAGAAAATGCCAATATTTCGTTTATTCATCTTGAAACATCATACTTTTGGTGGATGAAAATCAAAAATCTTTCAAGTATAATATAGTTGTTTTTATTTACCTGAAAGCGTGCCGATGAAAACCGATGAAAGGAGGCCCCCTTTGCTGACGTCCAAAGTCAAATTTATCCGTCAAGTGGTGGTTATCGCTGTTCTGTGGCTGATTGCTGTGGTGATCAGGCATACACAGGACTTGCTTTTTGTAGATGGTGAACTGGGATACAATTTCCTGGGTATTTGCCATACCATGATCCGGCTCGGCGTGGTCGGCGCATGGGGCATTTCAATTCCATGGCGGATCACCTCGCCGCAGGTGAAACGCAGGCTCGTCATCATTGCAACTCTGATGCTTTTGTGGATGCTGCTGCGCACAGCCCGCTACTACTTCGTGGATGAAGGGCTGCTGAAACGGCTGCTGTGGTATGCCTACTATATTCCCATGATGCTGATCCCGCCTATCGCGCTGATGACCGTGCTTTCCATGAACAGGTCGGATGATTACCGCACGCCTAAGTACCTGCGGGTATTGCTGGTCGTTGGTGCACTGTTTGCCCTTATTGTGCTGACGAATGAATTTCATCAGTGGGTATTTTCCTGGGATGATCCGCTGCTTCGCATAGATGATGCTGTCCATTACACACCGCTGTATTATGTGATGGCCATATGGGAATACAGCTGTGGCGTGGTCGCTTTCATCGTTGTGGTGACCCGTAGCAGGATTCCCGGCTCCAAGCGCAGGCTGTGGCTTCCCGTTGTACCGATCATGATCATGATGATCTATGGTCTGCTTTATATCCTTGAAGTTCCTCTGATCCGTACCTGGCTTAATGATTTGACCTCAATCATGATCCTGCTGTATATCTCCGTGTTTGAGTGTGTAATCCAATGTGGATTGTTTCATTCCTGCGAGCATTATCAGGCATTGTTCGACGCCAGCTCACTACGCGCCGCGATCACAGATAAGACATTGACCATTTATTCGGCGGGACAGGGCTTTTCGTCCCAGCCGGACGATTTGCACGCTGCCGTCGATCAGCCCTATCTGCGTGATACCATTCGCCTTTCCGGCAAGGAGATCCACGGCGGTTATGTGTTCTGGCAGGACGATCTGTCGGAGATCATGAAAACCATCCATGAGCTGCAAAGCATCAACGAAGAGCTGTCCGAGCAGAAGACACTGACCCGTGAGGAATTACGGATCAGGCAGGAGCAGTCCCACCTGAAGGAGATCAACAGGATCTACAGCGTGATGCAGCGTGAAACAGCAGGTCAGCTGACGCAGATGCAGCAGCTGATCGATGAGCTGGACAAGGCTGAATCGCCCGAAGCGCAGCGCACCATCATGGATCGTCTGTTGTTGATTGGTGCCTATTTCAAGCGCAGGAACAATCTGATTTTCCTGGCTGAAGCAGACAAGACGATCCCGGTCGATGAGCTGCGTCTCTGTCTGGAGGAATCGCTTCACACCATGGCCGGCGTGCTGTCCGTATGCAGGGTAACTTGCCGAGAGCCCGTGCTGCTGCGCGACGCTACCACGCTGTACGACCTGACAGAAAGTGTGCTGGAGCAAATGCTGGGGCATATCTCGTCCTGCGCCATCCTTATTTCTTTCGCCGGGCAGGCTTATCAGTTACAGATCAGCATGCAGGTATCTGACGATGCGGCAATTCCGACCTTCCAGTCCGCTTTTACTGTGGAAGCTGAGGATGACGGCGGTTTGGTCTTGACCGCGTCCGTGCAGAAGGGAGGCGGCATGGTATGATCCCGTTTTCTGCCATCGCAGAACCGCTGCGGGTACTGCTGCTCCTGCTGCTGGTGCTTGCCTTCCTTGCCCATGCGCTTTGCTTCTATCTGCGCCGGATGCTGAACGAGAAGCAGACATGGACGTCCCTAATCATGGCGGCATGCATCCTGCCAATCATTCCGCTGCTGTGTCCGGGACAGGACCCGCTGTATCAGTTCCAGCATAGCCTGCCCCTGATCCCGACCGCGGTCGTGCTGCTTGCCCTGACTGCGTATAGTGCGTATCGACTGGCAGGCGTTGTCCACACATGGAATACCCGATTGACCCCTTATTCCGTGAAGGAAGCGCTGGAACAGATGCCCATCGGCCTGGCCTACTTTGATGATGAAGGCCGCATGGTGCTGAGCAATCGGCAGATGGAGCGTCTGGTGTTCAGCCTGACAGGCCGTGACCTGCAAATGATCGATGACCTGAAAAACGGTCTCCTTCACCCGATGGATGGTGTCAAACCCTCACCGGTGAAGAACACCTGGCTGTTCCCGGATGGCACAGCATGGAGCTTCACCGAAAGACCCATCACAGATGCCGAAGGAACCGTCTTTACCGAGTGGATAGCCTCCGACATTACCGAGCAGGAGCATCTCCGCGCCGACCTGCACGACAGGAACGAGGACATGGAGCGCCTCATTGCCCGGATGCAGCGCATATCCGTTCACACCGCTGATCTTGTGCGCGAGCAGGAGATCCTGGCAGCAAAGGTGCGTGTGCATCATCAGATGGGCAGCTTGCTGCTGACAACAAGACGGTATCTTTCCGGCACGCTGTCCAACGAGGAAAAGAAACGTTTGATCCAGCAATGGCGCGAAGGCCTGGGTTCCCTGCAAGCTGAGGTCGGGAGCCGTGATGCGGTGGATGTGATGGAGGAAGTCATCCGCGTGTCGGGTAATCTCGGTGTAGTTGTTGAGGTGCAGGGCAACATGCCGGAGCAGAAGACCCAGCGCTATCTGCTGGCATCTGCGCTGCGCGAATGCGTGACCAACACCTTGCGCCATGCCGAAGGTAATCTTGTGCGGCTGCGGATCACGCAGACCTACGAAGGCGTGAGGGGTGTTTACACCAACAATGGCACGCAGCCCAAAGGACCCATCCGGGAGGGCGGCGGTTTGTCCTCTTTGCGGAAGACGATCGAAAATGCAGGCGGCAGCATGACTGTGACCGCCGAGCCGATATTCCGGTTGATCCTGGATCTGCCGGATGCGATTGGGGGTGATGAGTTTGATTGATGTGTTGATCGTAGACGATGAGCGAAATGTCCGCAGGGCGTATGAGGCGGATATCGAGGCCGCTTCAGATCGCTACCGGCTGGTGGACTCGCTGGCAAGTGCAAGGGATGCCGTGATGGTCTGCCGGGCACGTTCGGTGGATCTGGTGCTGATGGATGTGAACACCGCCCATCATGAAAACGGCCTGGATGCGACCCGGCTAATCAAGGAAATGTACCCAAAAACGAAGGTTCTCATCCATACTTCCTATCTGGATGATGATATTCTGCGTGATGCCAAAGCACATGGCGCAGATGGCCTGTGGTTCAAGGATTACAGCCCTGAAAGCCTGTTGGAAGTGATGGACATGACCATGCGCGGCGAGCACTACTGGCCGGAATCGATGCCCGCCATTCCGCTGGGCAGTACGCTGTTGACCAGCCTGACCGCTGGAGAAAAGCGCGTGCTGCGTGTGTTGGGCGAATGCATCAGCATCAGCAAAATGGCAGAGCGGCTGTGTGTGGAGGAAAGCACCATCAAGACGCATCTGCACAACCTGTGCATGAAGACTGGTTGCGCCAACAAGACAGAACTGCTGGTGCTGGCAATGGAGGCCAAGCTGTTCCTGCCGCCGGAGACCGCGCAGAACACCGAGCAGCCGTGACCCGGTGCTGAAAAAAAGCTGTCGGTCGCCTGAAAAATCATACTTTTGGTGGATGCGCGGAAAAAATGGGATCGCTATAATGATAGGTGGATAGCATTACCATCCATGAGGAGCATGGATGGAATGAGAGACCGTTCATGCAAGTTCAACAGGAGGTATCAGCATGAAAAAGAGAACACAACCCACAGCATGGATCAGGACCATCAGCACCGGCGTATTTGCCGCGCTGGTTGCAGTGGTGCTGCTGACGCTTGTCATGCCCACGCAGGCAAAGGCCGTTTGCGACGTGCACAGCTGGGGCAATTGGTGGACAGTGCAGCAGCCCACCTGTACGGAAGCAGGCATGGAGCAGCGCAGCTGCCATAATTGCGATACGAACGAAGATCGTGCCATCCCGGCCACAGGACATAGCTGGGGCACGCCACGGATTGAGCTTGAACCCACGTGCACCAGTGCTGGTAAAGGAAGACACTCCTGTGCAAAGTGTAGAACAAGAGGCGAACTCTTTGAAATTCCGGCTCTCGGTCACGACTGGGTGACCGTGGAGAACACGCCCGGCACCTGCATCCGCCCTGCGCGCACGGTGAAGCAATGCTCTCGCTGCGGTGAGCAGGACATTACCGAAGGCGCATACGGCACGCATGCCTGGGGTGCCTGGCAGACCACGGAGGCTACCTGTACTGCCAACGGTGAAAGTGTGCGTTACTGCACCACGTGTGCCGATGGTGTGGAGCACAAGACGATCTTCGCGTATGGACATAAAATGGTGCCTGATGAGACGGTGAAGGGAACATGTGTGACAGAGGGCTACGTTTCCGTGAAGTGTACCCGCTGCGGCCATACTGAGAAGGAGAGCACCGGCTACGGCGGACACGTCTGGGGTGCATGGGAGACCAGGGAGGCAACCTGTACGAACGACGGTGAAAAGGTGCGTTACTGTACCAAGTGTACGAAAGGCGTGCAGCGTGAAACCCTGCCTGCGCTGGGCCACAACATGGTGCCTGGTGATACAGTCATAGCTACCTGCATTCAGTGGGGCTATGATTCCACGAAGTGTACCCGCTGCGGCTATGAGGAGAGGACAAACGACAGTTGGGGTACACATTATTGGGGCGATTGGACGGACGACCCTGAAAACCTTATCAAGTTCCGCATCTGCAAACGATGTGGTGAGCGAGCGGAAGCCCCGATCAACGCTTCCCTTCAGCTGAAGGCTGAACGACTGACGCCCATACAGCTCCGGCAGGATGCCGCCGCCTCCGGTGAACGGACGTATGCCGTGGATTTCGATGTCACCTTTACGAACACCGGCGATCTGCCTCTGTTTGGATGTCTGGCTGAGCTGATCTTCGCCTCGGACGGCATCGCGCTCGGTGAGGCCGTTTCGGTCGAGACCTATACCGTCCTGGAAAAGGGCGAGTCTATTTCCGCGACGATAACCTTCACGATTGCACCTGATCTGTTTGAAACGAAGATCGCGCCCAATATCGGTCAGGACGGCGTCTTCACGGACATCATTTTCCTGGCAGAAGCCTTAACGGTGGATACCTGGAAAACGGTCAGTGATTCCATGCAGCTTGCCTGCCCTGTCATTGCTCACGAAGCAGATCATATAACCGGCAGTACCAGGATCCTGTCACCGGATCTGAAGCTGACCATGTGGACCGAGATCGGTGATCGACCGGTAAAATACGATGAATGGGTCAACTACCACTATCGCGTTGAAAATACCGGTGACGAGGCTGTTATTCCTTATGTGCTGATGAGTGGTTTTGTGAACGGAAGTTACGGACGCAGCTGGAATACGGACATTCTTGGCGAGACGCTGCAGCCCGGTGAAACAAGCCAGGAGTATTATGTCAGCTTCCGCCCGAACATTCTGACCATCGGAGAGAATGACCAGGGTGAAAAGGGCATGAAGCTCTCGTTTTACATTCGAGGATATAGAAATGTGATGGACGAGACTTGGCTGGAATCCAACGAATGCAGCTTCTGGAACCCGCTGGAGGGAGAAGCCAACCCGATGCTGTCTGTGGAATTCGTTACCGCCACGGTCGAGAGCGACACGGTCGCCAGCTGGTGGATGCTGACCAACCCGGGCAATATGGAGGTCAGGTTGAAGTCCCAGGAAGTCCTGGATCTGACGGGTAAGCCTGCCGAGTACGATAGAACTTATCTTGAAGGAGATATGATCGACGGCTGGGTCAACATCGGTATTTATCAGCTTTTCTGCCTTGAATTCCCCATTACTGCCGAGGATACGGCTGCGGGCCATTGTTACCGCAGCGTGCAGTATACTGCCCATCCGGGCGATGGTGCCCTGACAATCCAAACAGATGACTACTCACGGGACGACCGATATGACCAGAGCACGGTGATCGTGTCCAACATCGCGGTCATGGATATCCCGCTGGATACGCAGACCGGCGAGCGGCCTGCACTGCTGCTGTCGACCACTTCCGATCCGATGAATGGCACCGGGGTCACGATCGGTCAGCAAATCAGCAGGACGCATCGGATCTTCAATCTCTCCGATGCACCGATCCGGCTGGAAGGCCTCTACGCGCTGGAAACAGACAGCCCCATTGTTCATTTCATTGATCAACAGCTGCAGCCCGAATGGTATCCTGAATGCAGCACATGGGCGCCGACCGTTGGGGATGTGACTGACTGGATGATCACACAGAACGCCGCAGGGGAGAGGGGCGTAGACAGAGGCTACTATGCTGTCGGCTACACGGCAGATGGGCAGAAGGTCGTCTCCAATACATTCCACACCTGGCATCCGTTGGCGGAGGGTGACGCTTCCACCGGGGCGTTCGTGGGGACCCTGTTCGTTGGTAAGACCTATACCGCAGGCGGCGTCAGCATGGACGCGGCTGAGATGGGAAAGGCATATACGATCATTCTGAATGCGGACGGTACTGTGACCTATACGATGGCGGACGTTGAGATCCCCGGCTTTACCTGGAAAACGGCAGATGACTGCATCGAGGTGGAAGCTTACGGAAACGTAGTCATGACACTGACCATGCAGACGGATGGGACCATGCTGCTGGACTACAACGGTGCCTTCACGCTGCTGATGGAGCCGCAGCAATGACCGGATTCAGTATAGCATTCCCGCAAAAACCATACTTTTGGTGGATGCGTACCGGGAAAGCGATCGCTATACTGATAAGTGAATCGTAATCCCATTCATGAAGAACGTGGGTGGAATAAAGGATCGTTCATTTTCAATAGGAGGTATCAGCATGAAAAAGAGAACGTTAAGCACAGTATGGATCAGGACCATCAGCACGGGTGTGTTTACCGCGCTGTTTGCGGTGGTGCTGCTGACGCTTGTCATGCCCACGCAGGCAAAGGCTGTTTGCGACGTGCACAGCTGGGGCAATTGGTGGACAGTGCAGCAGCCCACCTGTACAGAGAACGGCATGGAGCAACGCAGCTGCCATAATTGCGATACGAACGAATATCGTGATATTCCGGCCACAGGACATAGCTGGGGCACACCAAGGATTGAAATTGAGCCCACGTGCACCAGTGCCGGAAAAGGAAGACACTCCTGCTCAAAGTGCAGAACAAGAGGTGAACTCTATGAAATCCCTGCTCTCGGTCACGACTGGGTGACCGTGGAGAACACACCCGGCACCTGCATCCGCCCTGCGCGCACGGTGAAGCAATGCTCTCGCTGCGGTCAGCAGGACATTACCGAAGGCGCATACGGCACGCATTCCTGGGGTGCCTGGCAGACCACGGAGGCTACCTGTACTGCCAACGGTGAAAGAGTGCGTTACTGCACCACGTGTGCCGATGGTGTGGAGCGCGAGTCTATCCCCGCACTGGGCCATAACATGGTGACGGTAGCGACCCATCCCGCCACCTGCATGAACCGCGGCTATACCGAATTGAAATGCACCCGCTGCGGCTACACCGATACCAATGAAGGCACCTATGGCGAACACGTGATGGGCGAATGGCAGACGACCACCCAGCCCACCTGCACCGCCGCCGGTGAAAAGCGGCGTACCTGCACGGTTTGCGGCAAGGCTCCGGAGCAGCAGACCATCCCCGCACTGGGCCATAACATGGTGCCCGGTGAGACCGTGACCGGCACCTGCATCCGGGAGGGATATACCTCCAAGAAGTGCAGCCGCTGCGGCCACGAAGAAAAGACCAGCACCGGCTACGGCGCACATGTGTGGGGCGAATGGCAGACAACCATCCAGCCCACCTGCACCGCTGCCGGTGAAAAGCAGCGCAACTGCACGGTATGTGGCAAGGCTCCTGAAAAGGAGACCATCCCCGCGCTGGGTCATGACATGGTGGCTGGCGAAACCGTGACCGGCACCTGCATTCGGGAGGGCTATACCTCCAGGAAGTGCCGCCGCTGCGGCTACGAGGAAAAGACCAGCACCGGCTATGGTGCGCACGTGATGGGCGAATGGCAGACGACCACCCAGCCCACCTGCACTACTGCCGGAGAAAAGCAGCGCAACTGTACCGTGTGCGGCAAGGTGCCGGAGAAGGAAACGATCCCGGCCAATGGCCACCGCTGGGGCGCATGGTATGTCAAGACGCCTGCGGAAATCGGCAAGGAAGGCCTGGAAGAACGCGACTGCCAGGTTTGTGGCAGGGCTGAAACAAGACCGATTCCCGCGCTGGAGGGCGAAGAAGCCAGGCCGGAGCTGACACTGACCATCCAGTCTGATCCTGAAAACGGCACGCCCATCAGCAAGGGTCAGAAAATCAGTCATGAGCAACAGATTACCAATACCGGCAATGTAGCCATTCGAGTGGATCGGCTGTACAAAAATGATAAGTATGTTGTCGGCTTTGTGGCGAATAACCTGCTGCAGCCTGGCCAAAGCATTTCTTCGGAAACAGTCGGTAAAATAAATGGTCAAGCCTCCTATTATGCAATCGGTCATACAGAGGATGGTCAGGAAGTCCGTTCCAATACGGTAACTTTAGAATATCCGTTGATTGAGGACGACCCCACCGCTTTGTCCAAGCTGATGGTCGAGAAGGTCACGCCTGATGGTTTTGCAACAACGATCGGCGCAGATATCCCTGTGCAGTATAAGGTGACCAATACGGGCGATGAGCCGATCACCATTGAGACCTCCTACCATCAGGAAGACACTGGCGACGTGCAGGCTGTGAACCTCCTGAACGGCAAGGTCCTTCAGCCGGGCGAAAGCGCAGAGACCGCTGTATTCACGCATCATGTCAATGGTTTCTTCCAGGCTGGTTCTAAAAACCAGCGCCCAGACGAGACATGGCTGTACGTTTATGTAACCGGAAAAACGCAGTCCGGTGAAGCTGTTCGGTCCAGCTGGGTCCGTTTCAGCTACAGCAAAGCCGAAGATGGAGAAACCGAGCCCAAACTGGTGCTGTCAAAGGTCTCGCCTGATGGGTATCCGGTGCACATGAACATGAAAGAAACTTATTGGAATTTCTCCTCAACTGTATCTGTGGATGGAATCTGGTCGGTGACTAATGTCAGCAGCGAACCTATCAAGATTACATTGGTGGAAAATAGTTATCCTTGGAGGGGCAATTCCGCTTCTAGCGGCAAAGCTGTGGATAAGACACTGTTGCCCGGCGAAAGCTATACATCAACGGACTTTGGTTACAATCCATATGTTACCATTATGAATCCTTTGACCTTGATGAATAATGGTGGTGAATACTCTACATGGGTTTCCTGGGAAGCCACCGGCGTCACTGAAAGCGGCGAGGAAGTCACATCCAATACGATCATGTTCAACTGGCCTGTGATCCTTGACGAGGACCCCGTTGATCCCACCATCGACCCCGAAGATCCGACCCATGATCCCGAAGACCCGAACGATCCCCAGAACATGGCTGCGTCCCTGACAGTCGTGAAGGCCGAGACCTCTGCGCCAGCCAATGGTCAGCACTACGCTGCCGGTGAGCAGATCAGCTTCAGCATCACCTATCAGAATGTGGGTGATAAGCCTATCAGCAACATTCATATCTATGACGCGCTGGCCGGCCTTTCTGAGATCGGCTCTACCGGCTCGCTGGCTCCGGGTGAATCCCGCCCCTGCTCCTTCAAGTACCGCGTGACAGCGGCGGATGTGAACGTGTATGGTTATGTGGCCAACACCGCCTTCGCCACCTATCAGGATGGCGGATTGACCCGCAAAGCAACGTCCAACCGCGTGGTCATCATCCTTAATCCCGATATCGTGCCGCCCGGCATCCTTGATCCCGAAAACCCGGATGATCCTGATGATCCGGACATTATTGGCCTGATCCCAGCCATCACCATCGGCGATCCCGACAATCCGTTTGATCCTGAACATCCCGAAGAATATGACGGACCGTTTGGCCTTCCCGGCATGCAGGGCGAGGATCATTGCGAGCTGATCGTGAAGAACCACGCCACAGGCACCACCGACTATGACCAGCACTATTGCGCGACGCATCAGTCCACCCGCACTGCGGTGCAGGCAATGACCAACGCGGCCTCCACGCCCGCTGTCAGCCTCTCTGCCTGGACCTATGCCCGTACCCTGTGGCAGAACGACTGCAATGTGCTGCTGGAGAAGCTGTACGGCTGTGCCAACGGCCCGGCCAAGGCCATCATCATGGAGGAGCATATTGCCTTTGAAACCATGGTGGCCATGCGTGGGGCTGCGCTGAACGTCCTGTATCCCGATCAGCCTGAAAAGGTTGCAGAGGAGATTGCAAAGCTGTACGAGGATCGCTGCATCGAGCTGTGCTACATGCTGCACACCCTGCCCAAGGCAAAGCCCGTGGAAGCCGCAAGCACCGAAATGTTCATGATGTCCGGCGATGGAACCATCTGCCGCACGGAGATCACCGGTGATACCGGCGCTGATGTGTCCTACACCGAAACGCTGTGCAGCCAGCATGGCATGACCGACATGATGACCGGCTTTGTGCTGGCTGGTGCTGACGATACCACCACCGCTATGAAGCAGATCGGCCTGCTGTGGCGCAGCGAACTGCGCACCGAGATGGACATCATCAGGGGCGCACTGCCGGAGGAGAACGCCGCCATCATCACCTACGATCTGGGCACGACCAGGATCTGGCTCGAAGCCCGTGAAGCCCTGCTGCAGCTGCTCTATCCCAAGCAGGAAGCCGCTGTGACCAATATCATCAACGATACCATCAAGCAGCGCGTAACCACGCTGTGCGAGGAAGCCAACAAGTAAAAAGTCCAAATTGGGGAGACGTTTCAATTGCATGGGGCGTCTCCCTTTCCGGATTATGACAGATGGTTTCCATGATCGATCATATAGGAGGGAACAACATGAAACGAATCGCGAGAATGCTGGCGGTCCTGTTGGTCGTGTGTCTGCTGACGGCAGGTGCAGCGCTGGCGGAGGGGCAGGTCACCTTCCTGCTGCCCATCAATTACTTCTGCGTCGATGACGACCAGACGGTCAGCACGCAGCAGCAGCTGGACGAGCACAGCAAGGACGGCTTGATGTACGAGTTCACCGCTGACGGACAGATCCGCTGCACTGTCACAGACCAGGCTGCTGCCCTGCAGGCGGTCATTCTGGACATGGAAAACACCTTTACCGAGGCCCAGGACCCGAATGGCGCTATGTATGCCAAGTCCTTCCGCAAGCTGGAATACAATGCAGACCTGAGTGAGATCACCTTGATCTGCAATAAGGACGACTGGGGTTTTCTGGACAGCTTTTACGGCATGTTCTTCCTGGCCAATGCCCGGGACTATCAGCTGTACAGCGGTGTTCCCGCAAATGAACTGAAGAGCATGGTCCGCTTTGTGGATGAAGGCGGCGAGGTGATTTACACGGACGACCTTGCCGAATACATGGATGTGGAGGCGGAGGAAGTCAACGCCGCAATCGAGGAAGAACCCGTGGCTACCGGTCCCGTCGAGCCCTCCTCCACGGGTGACGGCAAGATGCCCTATGACCAGGTACTGCGCCTGATCAAGTGGATCGACGAAGGTTACTACAAATACAAGACCTACGATGAAATCGTTGCATTTACCGGCGTGGAGGGCCTGGACAAGGGTCATAGGGACACCTCCATGACATCGCTGGGCGATCACTATTTCGACTGGATCGCAGATTCTGATCCGACGCATTACATCCACGTCTGCTTCCGCGGCCGGGATGCCAGCGGGCGGTTTGAAGCCTGCCAGTGGAACAGCAGCGGTTTCAAGTCCGAGGAATGGGCCAATGTGGATTTGAGCGACTGGGTAGAACAGAGTGTTGTCAATGTGACGGTGACAGCTGCCCCTACCACTGCCCACACCGCTGTGCCGACGCCCACACCTGAACCGCAGGTCACCACAGAGACTGTGCCTGTTGTGACGGAGACGCCCGCGCCTGTCGTGACCGAAGCGCCTGCGCCCACGGACGAGTTCGCGCCCAACGATCCCATTGCGTTCGTTGCCGCAGTCAGCGACCGTCCGGTTTCCTGGCAGGAGTATGCCTTCACCAATGAGCTGAACGGCATCACGCTGAGCTTCTGCATGCCGATGGATGAAGCGGCAGTCACCAACTTCTACGCCAACAAGGAACCCAACTTCAACCAGAACAATGGACGCGCCTTCTTCTACTGGAAGTACGACATCGCAGAAAAGGCCGGCATGCGCGTCGACGTCACTCAGATCTATCCCACCACCAAGGCGAACGAGATCAAGTCCCTTATGGGGCACAACGCGGACGGCAACACCTATACCACGCTGAAAACGGATCGCGGTATGACGATCTACCGCAGGATCAATTCCTCCGGCGAAGCCAGGTGGGCGATCGTCAGCGATCCTCTGAGCGACGGTTCCCGCGTACTGGCCCTGGTGGAAGTTGCCAACAGGGGCAGGGCTGGTGAACCCTGGTATGAAGCGATCATGCAGGCCTTTGAAGGTACGGTGCAGCTGATCATCCCCGGTGAGCAGTCGAATGCGGGCAGCGAACAGCCTGTGGTGACAAAGGTGCCTGCTACGCCTGTACCTGCGACGGAAGCACCTGCGACGGAAGCACCTGCAACCGCAGCACCCGCGACTCCGGCTCCTGCCATCACCGCAGGACCTGCAGATTATATCGGCACCTGGTACAGCACCTGGATGAAGGCGGGCGGCATGGACAGCGATCCGCGCAAGCAGTTTGGCCTGACCATTGTGCTGACGCTGAACGAGGACGGTACAGGTGATTTTGACTACTTCGGCTCCGATGGCGGTGGAACCTGGGGCGCGGATGAAGAAGGCATTGTGCGCTACTGGGGCGATGGTACTGCGTTGTCCTTCCTGGAGGATGGCAGCCTGTGCTGGGGCAGCTATCTGAGCGGATACATCCTGTTCAGCCACGACCAGAGCGCTGAAGCCCAGGTATTCCCCGCTGATCCCATGTCACAGATCACTGCAGCACCCGTTGCTACTCCTGTGCCGCAATCCGCTGAGGATAATGGTGCAAGCGCGTCAGGCGCAGGTATCCCTGTTGGTGTGAAATATGTTGCCAAAACATACACAGCAGCCGGTGTCAGCATGGATGCTTCCATGATGGGCGGCGAGTATTCCATCCAGCTGAACGACGACGGAACTGCCACCTTCACCATGGCAGGCATGGAGGTACCCGGTTACAACTGGCAGCAGGCAGATGACCACGTAGAGGTCGGTGCCTATGGCAGTGTGATCATGACCCTGACGATGCAGGAAGACGGTTCGATCCTCATGGATTACAGCCATGCCTTTACGCTGCTGATGGTGGTTGCGCAATAAGATTCCGTTGACTACCTGTGCAGTGTACCCAAGTCAAATCAGGGGACGCTCTCACGTTTGCCAGAGAGCGTCCCCGTTTCGTATCGTTCTCAGATACCAATGATTGATGTCATCTGTGGTCGATGCTGAGATATGTGGAAAGGGTGAATGAGATGAAAAAGCTGATCCTGTTTCTGTTCATGGCCTGTTGGATGGGTATCATTTCTTGTGCTGCTGCTGCAGGCTGGTGGGTGTGTGAGAGGTGCGGAGAAACAGAAAACTATTTCAATTACTGTACCGGCTGCGGCATGCCTCGTACGATTGATTCCTGGCTGAATGCTGACAGCACGGATGGAATACGCCGCGAGTATGTCAGTTTCGACAGAATCGATGCCTCCAGCTATATCATCAACAAAAAAGACCCATATCTCTACGAGCCATGGCGAGCAACTGATGGAGATGTAAGTACTCGCTGGCAGTTTTCTGCAAAAAAGGGTCTTCAGGAAAAGGCGTGGATCGCCCTGGAACTCGAAGGCGAAACGATAGATGAGATCTGGCTGCGTAACGGACTTCAGTATACCAATGACAAGGGCAGATATCTGTATGAAGACTACTCACGTCTCAAGGATATCCGAGTGGTTTTTTACGATAACAATGATGATACAGAGAGCATGTGCTTTACCCTCTCTGATGACAATGCTACTGGTTGGGAGCGGATTATCACTGGTCGACATGAATATGTCATGGGGATCATCATCTATATTGATACGATCTACCAGGGAACGTCCAATGCCGATACGGTGTGCCTTACTGAGCTGATGTTGGTCAAAACGCTCACAGATCACCCTTCTTCATATCATGATGGCAGTCATATCTGGCGAAAAGAGCATGTTACGCAGCCAGCAACTTATTTCGGATGCGGCACTAAGGAATGGATTTGCCGAGTCTGCGGTGAAACGCAGCAGGAAGCCTTCTATCCCGAAGGTACGCTTCGATTGGGCGATCAAGGCGAGGCAGTGAAAACACTTCAGCGCAAGCTGAATGAAACAGGCTACTCCTGCGGCAAGGCAGATGGAAAATACGGTGTAAAGACCGAGCAAGCCGTTCGCCTGTTCGAGAAGGATCATGATCTGGCGGAGGATGGTGTGGCATGGCCAGGAGTGATTGCCCTTCTGAATGGCGAAGTCCTTCCGTTGGATGCAGGTGATCCGTTTTACGAAGCGTTGTCCTTAACGGTCACGATAGGGTCCATTATGAGCCCTGTCGAGGCCGGAGACATCATGTTTGTTGAATGGATGATTGAAAACCCATTGGACTCACCTCTGACGGATTGGACGCTGACATACAGCGTGATGGATGAACAGGTCCTGATGGTAGCAAGCGGTTTCGTACTGGACGCACACAGCCAGGTCACCGGCACATGGACCCATGAGGTTGAAGATTCAGAAATCTGGTGGGCGAATGAACGCGGCGAGGGCTTGTTTTCACCTGGTTTCTATGCACAAGGATACGATCAGAGCGGACGGGTGGCATACTCCAACGATGTGGATTACTATATGACTGTTTCGGAGCTGTCATATAATTGAGTGACTTGCCGATCATCATGAAGGTCGCTTAGTTTTCTTACCATTTCATGTGGGAAACGGTTTTTGCCACACCTATGCGTCAAACCATGGAATCGAATATCGCCCTGGTCTACATTTTTACGAAAAGCACTCGATTTTCCCCTTGGAACAATGTGTTCCGATGGTAAATTGGGTGTTTTTCTGATGGACTCACATTTGATAAACAATGTGAAAAAAAACCCTTGACAAATGTGCTTCCAAGCCCTTGAACAATCGTCTTTTTCGTGCTGGTACGCGCTGCCGCGGCTGCGCAAGTTACTGTGCCTTATCACCTTGGAGCCTGCACACCCTCCGGGAGTGTGCAAATAACGGCACACTCGCCCGGTAGGGTGCCCACTCGAACGACCCAAACGCGGTGGGTTTAGGGACCCGCCGCGCCCCAGCGACCAACGTCATGCAAGAGTTCCCAACGCGTAACCTGTCGCCCCGCGAGGGGCAATAGGAGTGCCCTGTCCGCCCGGTCACGGCGTCATAGGACGACGGGGGGCCGGGGCCGCTGCCCCGGGGCGACGACATCAGCGGCCCCGGGCGGCTTTTGCCTACTTTTCGCCGAAACGAAAAGTAGGAAGCAACAGATTAGTCCAGATAATTAGATAAAAAACCAAAGAGAGCAGGGAGAAAACCCTCTCCCTGCCCGATCCTCATCAATACCCCTCGACCGCATTCTCTTTGGTGAACTTCACCAAATCATCCACGGTCGTAAACGCCAGCCCCGTCACCGTGTCGGCGCAGCCATAATAAATCGCAATCCTGCCCGTGTCCGCATCCGTCAGCGCCGCGCACGGGAACGTCACATTCGGCACATCGCCCACACACTCGTATAGTTCCCACGGCGCCAGAATGTAATCCCGCGTCCGCGCCTTCACCTTCCATGGCTCGTCCAGATCCAGCAGCGCACTGCCCATGCGGTATACATACCCGTTGCACGTCGTCAGCACACCGTGATAGATCAGCAGCCAACCCTCGTCCGTCTCGATCGGCGCAGGGCCAGGGCCCACCTTCGTGGACTGCCACGCAGAATAATCGTCCTTGATCGTGCCGAACACAAACCGATGGCGGCCCCAGAACTCAAGGTCCTGCGACTGGCTCAGGAAAATATCGCCGAAGGGCGTGTGGCCATTGTCGCTGGGACGGCTCAGCATCATGTACATGCCGTTGATCTTGCGTGGGAACAGCACGCCGTTGCGGTTGAAGGGCAGGAACGCATTCTCCAGTTGATGGAAGTGCTCAAAATCCTCCGTCCAGGCCACACCGATGGTCGGGCCGTGATAGCCGTTGCACCAGGTGATGTAGTACCTGTCGCCCATCTTCGTGATGCGCGCGTCGTAGCGGTATTCGCGCTTCAGAATCTCCGCGTCCGCGCCGTCAAACACCAGCGGCTCGTCGTTGATCTCCCAGTGCAGACCATCCTTGCTGCGGCCTGCGAACAGATCCATGCTCACCGAACGGCTGTCGCAGCGGAACACGCCCGCAAAGCCGTCCTTGAACGGCACCACCGCGCTGTTGAACACACTGTTGGACCGCTTGTTGCCGCGGCGGCCGATGATCGGGTTTGCGCTGTAGCGCCACACCGGGTCTGTATTGCCTTCGGGGCGATCCTCCCAGGGAATGTTGGGCAGGGATGCGCCAATAATTTGTGCCATATCCATCCACGCTCGCTTTCGTGTGATTTCGATACGGGAAGGATTCGCCGTCCGTTCTGTTTTTTCCTACTCATTTCCCGCCATACGGCCTTCAAAAAACGAATCTTTTTGTATGCAATCCCCCCGAACCGCTTGTATTTTTTGGTGAAAGCATTTATAATGATGAAATGCACGATTCTGAGCAACCCAACCGCTGGAAGGGAGGCGCTGCTATTATGGAAGAAGCAGCCGTGAAGAGTAATTTTATCTGGGACGCCATTGAGCAGGATCTGAAGGACGGACGTTACACCGAGGTGCATACCCGTTTTCCTCCTGAACCCAACGGCTATATGCATATCGGCCACTGCAAGGCCCTGATCATGGACTTCCTGACCGCTGAGAAGTACGGCGGCAAGTGCAACCTGCGCTTTGATGACACCAACCCCGCCAAGGAGGACACTGAGTTCGTCAACGCCATCACCGAGGATATTCATTGGCTGGGCTTTGAGTATAACGGCGGCCTGTACTATGCCTCCGACTACTACGACAAGTGCTATGAGATCGCAGAGGACTGGATCAAGCGTGGTCTGGCCTATGTGGACGAGCTGAACAAGGACGAGATGCGCGCCTATCGCGGCACGCTGACCGAGCCCGGCAAGAACAGCCCCTGGCGCGATCGTCCCGCCGAGGAGAGCCTCGATCTGTTCCGCCGCATGCGTGCCGGCGAGTTTGAGGAAGGCACCCTGACGCTCCGCATGAAGATCGACATGGCCTCGCCCAATATCGTCATGCGCGATCCCGCCATGTACCGCATCCTGTACAAGGAGCACTGGCGCACCGGCAGCAAGTGGTGCATCTATCCCATGTACGACTTTGCTCATCCCATCGGCGACGCGCTGGAGGGCATCAGCCACTCCATGTGCTCCCTGGAGTATGAGATCCATCGTCCCCTGTACGACTGGGTGGTGGAGAAGGCCGCAAACCTGCTGCCCGCCCACCCCCGTCAGATCGAGTTTGCCCGTCTGAACATGACCCGTACCATCATGAGCAAGCGCTACCTGCGCTACCTGGTGGAGAACGGCTATGTGGCCGGCTGGGACGATCCCCGCATGCCCACCCTGCGCGCCATGCGCCGCCGCGGCTATACGCCCGCGTCCATCCGCAATTTCGTAGACACCATCGGCATGAGCAAGGCCGATTCCATCATCGACGCCGCCGTGCTGGAGAACTGTGTGCGCGACGACCTGGGCGACAAGACCGCCCGCGTCATGGCCGTGCTGAACCCCATCAAGGTCGTGCTGACCAACTGGCCTGAGGACAAGACCGTCGAGTTGGAGATCGAGAATCATCCCAAGCACCCTGAGATGGGCACCCGCAAGGTGACCTTCAGCCGTGAGCTGTACATCGACAGCGACGACTTCATGGAGGTCCCCGTGCCGAAGTATCAGCGCATGTTCCCCGGCAATGAGGTCCGCCTGTCCGGCGCATACATCGTGAAGTGCGAGGGCTGCGAGAAGGATGCCGACGGCAACATCATCGCCGTGAACTGCACCGTCGATTTCGACACCCTGTCCGGTACCGAGGGCGCCAACCGCAAGATCAAGGGCAAGACCCTGCACTGGGTCAACGCCGCCGACTGCACGCCCTTTGAGGCCCGCCTGTACGATCCCCTGCTGGCCGCCGAGATCCCCGAGGAAGAGGAGACCGCCGGTGAGAAGAAGGACCCCTATCAGAAGCTGGTTGCCAGCCTGAACCCCGAAAGCCTGAAGGTCTGCCAGGGCTATGCCGAGCATGCCGTGGCCGAAGCCCCTGTTGGTACCACCTATCAGTTCATCCGCGTCGGCTATTTCTGCAAGGACAAGGATTCCACCGAGGCTCTGCCTGTCTTTAACCGCACCGTCAGCCTGAACGCACCCTTCAAAGCCAAGTAAGCTGACCTGCGCAACACCATTTGAAATGAGGTTTTGACCATGGAAGTTCGCACGAGATTCGCGCCCTCGCCCACCGGCTTTATGCACCTGGGCGGTCTGCGCACGGCGCTGTACAATTATCTCTACGCCAAGAAGATGGGCGGCAAGTTCATCCTGCGCATCGAGGACACCGACCAGGAGCGCTTTGTGGAAGGCGCCACCGAGGTCATCTATGACACCCTGCGCGGCTGCGGCATGACCTGGGACGAAGGTCCCGATGTGGGCGGCCCCGTGGGTCCCTACATCCAGTCTGAGCGCAAGGATCTGTACCTGCCCTACGCCAAGCAGCTGGTGGAGTGCGGCGCTGCCTACTACTGCTTCTGCACCAAGGAAGAGATCGACGAGCGTCGCGCTGCTGCGACGGCCCGCGGCGAAACCTTCAAGTATGACAAGCACTGCCTGAACCTCTCCAAGGAGGAGATCCAGGCCAAGCTGGACGCCGGCATCCCCTATGTCATCCGCATGAACGCGCCCACCGAGGGTGTGAGCACCTATCATGACGTGGTGTTCGGCGATCTGTCCTTCAACAACAGCGACGTGATGGACGACATGGTCCTGATCAAGCAGGACGGCATGCCCACCTACAACTTCGCCAACGTGGTCGACGACCACCTGATGCAGATCACCCACGTCATGCGCGGCATGGAGTACCTGTCCTCCACGCCCAAGTACAATTTCCTGTACAACGCCTTTGGCTGGGAGATCCCCACTTATGTTCATCTTACCACCGTCATGCGCGACGCTCAGCACAAACTGTCCAAGCGCGACGGCGACGCCTACTACTCCGACTTTGTGGAGAAGGGCTATCTGACCGAGGCGCTGATCAACTATCTGGTGCTGGTCGGCTGGAACCCCGGCGACGACCGTGAGTTCTTCACCATGGACGAGCTGGTGGATGTGTTCGACATCAACCGTCTGAACAACGCACCCGGTATCTTCGATATCAACAAGCTGACCTGGTTCAACTTCGAGTACATCCGCAAGATGGACCCTGCGAAGTACCTGGAAATGGTCACGCCGTGGTTCGATCAGGTGCTGGCGGGCAAGAACATGGACTACAAGCGCCTGGCCGAGCTGATGCAGGAGCGCACCGAGGTGTTCAACCGCGTGCCGGACATGGTCCGCTTCCTGGGCGAGCTGCCGGATTACGACATTGAGCTGTACACCCACAAGAAGATGAAGACCAACCCCGAGGTGGCCCGCACCGCCCTGACGCTGTGCAAGCCGATCCTTGAGGCGATTGCTCCCGCCGACTGGAACGAGACGGTCATCCACGACACCCTGATGGCCGCCATTGCCGAGGCTGGCATGAAGAACGGCGCCGTCCTGTGGCCTCTGCGCATCGCCATCAGCGGCCAGTCCTCCACCCCCGGCGGCGCCATGGAGATCGCCTACCTTCTGGGCAAGGAAGAAACGCTGCGTCGTCTGGACGACGGCATGAAGCGCCTGGAGAACGCGTAAGCAAGGGCTTTGCTCCTGCACCCCTCCAGGGCCGCGATGTGGCCCTGGACCATGGGGGTTCGCGCTGAGGCGCGACCAGGGCGCTGCCCTGGACCCATTCTGTACCGCAGCTTGACTTAGATTCGCAAAAATGACTTGGTCAGGGGCCCATCCCCTGACCAAGTCATTTTTGCGTGCGGTTTGCATGGTACCGTAACGCTGAAGTTAGTGCCACTGGTGATCGTGCTCTAAGCACACATTCTAAAAAGCTGCGGACACAGCCAACCAACACGCAAAAAGCAATTGCTCAAGGGTTGGGCCCCTGAGCAATTGCTTTTTGCGAACCTCAGCAAAGCTGCGGCAATCCCCCCATGCGGTACCACCAAACATGGAGCCGCCCAAGCCGCAACGCAGAATGGGTCAAGGGCCTGCGGCCCTTGTGGGATCCAGGGGCAAAGCCCCTGGTCGCCCGCAGGGCGAAACCCCAGAGGTCAAGGGGACTTGTAGTCCCCTTGCGGGGTCCAGGGGCAGCGCCCTGGTCACTTCTGGATTTCGATGCGGCGGGCGGCTTTGGGCTGGTCGGGATTGAGCTTGGGGAGGGCGACGCGGAGGATGCCGTCACGGTAGGCGGCAGTGATGGCGTCCTGGTCGATGCCCTCCAGGTTGAAGGCACGCTCAAGATGACCGCTGCGGCGCTCGGAGTAGAGATAGGACTCGCGGTTGTCCTTTTTCTCTGTGTTGAAATCGGCAGAGATGGTCAGCACGTCGTTCTCTACGTTCAGGTTGATGTCCTCCATGGGCACACCGGGAAGCTCAGCCTCCAAATGATAGGCGTCGCCTGCATCCTTCACGTCCACACGGAAACCAGCACTGCCAACCATGTCATCCATGTTAAAGAAGGAACGGAAGAAACGATCATTGAATGGGAAATCCATCGCATTGCGCGTCATTTGACGACCAGCACGGAAAGGTACCATCGTATACATAAGTCTACCTCCTGATAACCGGATGCTTCGCATCCTTAAACTCTTGCTTAGTGTGGTCTGTGACCACCCGGCTCATTCCCTGAACCGTGATTTTATTATAGTCATTTGGTCAAAGAAAGTCAATTCATGAAAATCATTATGTATACGCATATATCTTTGATTTTTTTATGTTTTCTATGTATTTCTAAGTTGTTTGACTTTTATTGACTTTTATGCCTGGTAAAAAAGCCCGGCATGCCTCCGCCCCTTCCTGCATAACCGCCGGTCAGGGAACACGCATGCCGGGCTCTGTTCTCAGTTCATTCCGCTGTTACTGCGGGATGTAGGTCGTCTGGGTCTTCAGACCTGCCGCATTGGTGTCCAGCTTTGCCATATCAAGGCTGGTGGGCACCTGCATCATCTCGCAATAGCTGTCAAGCATCTGATACATGGGAGATGCATAGTATGCCTCCACCGCCGCAGCGCCCTCCTCGGTCGCCATGAACGCATTCTTATAGGCGATCAGGCGGTCGATGAACGCATCGCTCAGGCCAAGATCATAGGCGTACTTGTCCTCGCCCTCCTGCACCTGGGTGAAGCGGGCGGCATTGCTCATCTGGGGGACCATATTCATCAGGAACGGCGCAGTGATCACAATGCGGTCCGGCACGATCTCATAAACGACCATGCTGCCTGCCGCCAGACCCTTGGAGATATAAGCCAGCTTGGCCTCGCGGATCGCCGCCTCGTCCTCAAGACCAGCCAGGCCCGCGCCGTAGGCCGCCCAGGTGGAAGCCAGCGTGGGATAATACTTGTCATAGAGGTTCAGGAGCGCAGCCGCGCCTTCCTCGGTCTCTAGGTCAGCAGCGGTGTACACCTTCACCGTGCCGTCGATCTGCACGCCGTAGGAGCAGTAATAGTTGTAATTCTCCTCGTCCTCCACGCGCAGCTGGCGGCACCAGGACACGGACACCTTGGGATTGCGCTGGAACTCAATCGTCTTGCCGGTTCCTGCCTCAGAGGCGCCCAGCAGGTGCAGATTGGAAGCGTCCAGGACCATTTCCAGGTTGGTATTGTGGGGCACATTGTTGTAGCTGGTGGCCAACTGATACATTTCACGGTAATTGTTGCCGGTCTCGTCCTGCGCAAAGGACGCATCGCCCAGGTACTTGCCGCCCTTGAGGAACTCACGCACTGCGGCCATTTGCAGTTCAGCATCCCATTCGATGGCGCCGTAATTTACGCCGCCGGCCTTGTTCTGGGTCGCGGAAGAGATCTCGTCGGTGTCTGCCTTGATGTAGCCGTTCTGCTCCGGATTGAGCACAAAGCCATGGGCCAACGCCCATTCCACATGAGCCTGCTCCTCCTCGGTCAGCTCGCCCAACTGGGTTGCAGCAGAGGCCGCATCGACCGTCGCGCTGCTCTGCGCGTCCGTCTGCTCAGCCATGGCCGCCGTCAGCGAGCACAGCATCGTGCTCGCCAGGATGGTTGCAATGATTCTTTTCATGGGGTACACTCCTTTGTTTTTTATTGCCAGAAGATCATTTGTGATCTCCGTGGTGCCGGTTTGATCGGTTGTCTATGTCCTTATTTGTACTTTTCCTCTGAAAATGGAACGTGCCTATGGCATGTCTCAGCCATAGGCACGGATGGATGTATTCAAATCTGATCAGCCGCGAACTGCATTCAGCTTAAGAATGCCGTTCTTGTGCAGATCCAGCACGCCCAGCAGCAGGCACAGCTGGCCGCCGATATTCACGCACTGCTCGATCCAGTTCATCATCGCGGAGGACGAATCGCGGGAGGACAGATAGCCCATGCTCAGCATGAGCACCAGTGCGCCGACGAACAGCCAAATGGCCTTCTTGCGCTTCAGCTTCGCGGCAATGCCGGACAGGCCGATGCACATGCCGACCGTGCCGACAACGATCACGCCAACGAACATCATTGTGCCGCTGTACACCGCCGGGGCCGCCGTCAGCACCAGATTGACCGGTTTGCCGGAGGTCTGCGGGAAGATCAGCAGCGCCACCAGGGAAATGCCCAGCAGCAGGAAGCCCACGGACTGCATCGGGAAGAACATCAGGTTCAGTACCTCAAAGTCGCAGATATCCGCCGCGTAGAGCAGCTTCCACAGGGCCTTGGTGGTGCCGGCGAAGCCGATCATGATGCTGCCCGCCGCCAGCAGTGCGTAGGCGCCCTTGCTCATCAGGTGATACAGGTCACGCAGCATGAACACCGCCGCAATGACGAACAGGATGCACGGGATGAAATCAACAATCGCCATGGGAATGGTAAATTCGCGGATCACGGCTTCTTCCATGGTCTCATTCCTCCGTCTTGTTCAGATGGTACAGGGGCACAAACGGGATGATGATGGGCGTCTTGGCAACGTACTTCTTATACGCAGGGAGCTTGCCATAGCGGCTGTTCTGGCGCTTTTCCAGGCGCTGGGCGCCGTTGAACATGATGAACACGATGCAGATCCAGGCAATGATCTCCATGATCCACTGCCCCGCGCCGCGCAGTGCGCCCCAGCTGCCGACGAACACGCCGGTCCAGAAAACGATCTCACCGAAATAGTTGGTGCAGCGCATATACTTGTACAGGCCCTTGGTCGCAACCATGTCAGGATGCTTTTTCTTCTGCTGGGTCTTTTCGTCGTCAGCCTCGGCCTCCAGGTACAGGCCCAGGGCAGACAGGACGATGCCGATCAGCGGAAGCACCGCATCCTTGCTGGCGCTCACGCGGTTGAACAGACGATAGAACACAGGGCTGAGCTGCGCGGTGTAGAGCAGTGCGCAGCAGACCCAGATGGCCACCATCACAAAGATGGGCATGGGCTTTTCGGTCTTGGTCGCTTCACCCAGGGTCTTGCGGTAATTGGCGGACTTGATCTCGCGATACACCAGGAAACCGGACAGGCGCGCGCCATACGCCACGAACAGCAGCAGCTGCGCCATCGGAATGAAGCTCAGACGGGTACGGAAGATGATGCCGATGGCAATAGCGCCCGCGGCAATGGCAAAGCCGTAACCGATGGACAGGAAGTAGACATACTTCTTGAAGCCAACGGCACAGGCAGCCAGCGCGACAACAAACACGATCCAGAGCAGATTCAGAGCCATGTTGATACGTCCTTTCTCACTGATTGGTCATTGGTACAGCACACAGCATGCACGTATATTACTTTTTCGCCGCCTGCTCGATATATTCCTTGAAGGACAGCTTGCCATATTTATTTTCCGCGACCATGCTCTCGGTAAGCGTCCACTTGGAGAAGCGCAGAATGGCTTCCTTGCCGTTATGCTTGAAATGGTTGATAAAGGCCAGCACATCAAACAACCAGGCGGGAGCACGCTTGATGACAGGCTCCTTGCCGGCGGCCTTGAAGAACATGTTGGCAATCTCCTCATAGGTATAGGTCTCGTTGCCGCCGATGTCATAGGTCTTATTGGTATCGCCCAGGTGCATGATGATGTAATCCGCCAGGTCGGTGGTGTCGATGACGTTGGCGGATACCGGCTCCTTGCCCAGCAGCGTGACCTCGCCCTTCTCGATCATCGGGCCGAACACATGGGCGATGTCATAGAAATAGCCGGTGGGGCGATAGATGACATAGGGAATGCCGCTCTTTTTGAGCTCCTCCTCCAGCAGGTGCTTGGCGTGCAGCATGGGCACCTTGGGGGCCTTGTCAGCCTTGAGCACGGACACATAGGCGAACTTCTTCACGCCCGCCTTCTTGGCCTCGTTCAGCAGGTTCAGGTTGCCCTGATAGTCGATCTCCATGTTGGTGACCGTCGCGCTGGTCTTGGTCAGGCCAACGGTCGTAATGACGGCGTCCGCCCCATCGCAGATGCCCGCCAGCTGTTCCGGCTTGGTCACATCGACCTTCTTCTTGGCATACTTTCCCTCGATGCCCTCGATCTCTCTTGTCACCATATCCACCGCCAGCACGTCATATCCCTCACGCACCAACGCCTTCAAAATATCACTACCCAGTTTACCGAATGCACCGGCCAATACGATCTTCATGTTTCTTCTCCTTTCCCAGGGGCGCTGCCCCTGGACCCTGCCAGGGCAGCAATGTGGCCCTGGACCCGCGTGGGTTTCGCGCTGTGGCGCGACCAGGGACGCTGTCCCTGGACCCTGCCAGGGTCAAAGACCCTGGACCCGTTCTGCGATGCAGCTTAACTGCTCTTTTTTTGTTGGTTCCGCATGCTGGTTAGGGGCATGCGGGGGTGTTGCACTCCTGTCGGTTGGGGGAGGGCCTTTATTTCAGCGGCATGACGATTTGACGGAAGAATGCTTCCGCACCTTCCTTGCCAAGGACCTTTTCCAGCGTGCCGGTCGAGGGGTTGCCCTCGCGGACCATGCGGTCAGCAAAGGCAGCCAGACCGCGCAGATTTTCCGGATTCGTGCCGGCATTGGAGGCGACGTTCATGTAGGCGGCAATGGAGTCCTCAACCATTTGGGTGAGACGCGGCTCATCTGCCGCGGTCCCGCCCTTGATTAAGGAGCAAGGCTTGCGCTCGCCCACGTACCAGTGTGGCTTTTCGGCGTAGGCAGGCAGATCGTTGTAGCGGTCATGCACCTCGTTGAGCAGCGGGAAATGGACACCCATCGCCGTGGTGTCATAATATTCCACAAACACGGTCCGCTTGCTGCCCATGGACATCATGTCGATCAGCAGATAGGGCACGTCAACGCCGCTGCACGGCATGAAAGAAGCGGTGGCCAGCTTCATCAGGCCCATGGCATTGGTCTGCATCACCATCAAATAGCCGAAACCGCCGATCCGGAAGCGGCGGACGCGGAAGCGCATCATCGGCAGCAGCTTTGGATAACGCATCTGCGCATAAGGAGCGGCGTCGATCTCCTCCACCGGGAAGTGCTTGGCAATCAGGCCCGTCGCCCGCTCCTCAAAGCCCGCCAGCATGCTCATTTTCCATTCTTCTCCTTCGCACGCTTGTCGTTGATGATGTCCATTTCCTTCTCGGTGATCAGCGTGACGCCGTTTTCCTCGGCCCACTTCACGCAGCCCTTCAGGGCGGTGGGCAGGAAGATACGCGGCACCTTGATCAGCTTCATGCAGGCCTCGTCAGTGAACTTGATGGTGTCACTGATGCGGTTGGCGGCGTATTTGACGGACTCCAGGCTGGTTTCGCGCACAGGCAGCAGCTCAGGAATAGGCCAGCTGAACTTGGTGTACCAGAAATTCTTGGAATCGCGGTAGCCGTAATCGACGGGCACGCGGGGGAAATCCCAGGCCTTGACGCCGTTGATGATGCCGTTGTACTGCTTCTCCTTCATCAGGATCTTATCGACCTTGAGGATGAAGTGGGCGCCGAACTTGGAGGTGATGCCGTTGAAATCATGATAGGGTTCCGGGTAACCGTTCAGTTCACCGGGCTGGTCGTCCTGAGCGTTGTCCAGTTCGCGGACCCAGGTGCACTCGAACACCTGATAGGCCTCGGCAATGACCTTCGGGAACTTCTCCTTGGGGTTCTCCTCGGCACGCAGGCCCTCCTCCAGGGTGAAGATGCAGTCCTTCATCTTTTCCTCGGTGGTATCGCCGGGGAAGCCCATGCGGACGGCTTCCTTGAAGTACTTGCGCTTGTCGGGGATGAAGCACATGGCGCACTTGCCGTTGCGCAGCAGGTTCTGCGCGGTGTTGGACGAATTGCGGGCGCACAGCAGCATCGCGTAGTAATCCTTGCCGGCGATGTAGTAGGGCGCGACCAGGGAATAGGGGCCCAGGTTGGTCTGTCCGTCGGGGGACAGGGTGCTGATGAGCACCGTGGGCATCGGGTAGAAGGCGGACGTCTGGTAGAAATTATCCACGATCCGCAGGTTCTTGAAGCTGGACATAAGATTTCCTCCCCTTCTTGTATCTCTCCGGTTTTGCTCGGTTCAGGACAACAGTTTGATCAGTGCAGGCTCGATCACGCCAAACGTGATCTCCCGCTGGGAATAATTCAGGAGCGAATTGACGGCGATCTCCACGCACAGGCTGTCACCGTTTCCGCCGAGGCGGACGACCATTGGCATGATCATCCCGCTGAGCTGATCCAGCAGCATGCCATGCCGCTCCTGCAAGGCCGACAACGCGCCTCCTGTTGCAGTATACTGCGACCAGGCCTTGCGGTATGTTGCACTGAACGCCATCAAGCCGTCAAAGATGCTTTTCAGGCCCACGCTGATGCTTGCGGCATTTCCGGTCTCCTGACGCATCCGGTTCAGCACTTGACGCCAGTCATCCAGCATGATGGACGCAATCAGCACATCCTTCGATGGGAAATAATTATAGACGGTGCCGACCGCCACGCCGCAGCACTTCGCCACCGCGCGGATGGTCAGCGCTTCATAGCCGGTCCCCAGCAGCATTTCCCGGGACGTTGCAAGGATTTTTTCCCTCAGGCCTTCGATGATTTTCGGCATACGTCACCTCTTTATATGAACACGTTCATATAAAACAGCATAGCACATTGTTAATTGACTGTCAATATCAAAAGCGGCAGAAATCAGTTTTCTGCCGTCCTGGATGCAAAAGGACCCTCACAGCCAGTCCGCTGCAAGGGTCCTCCATTTTGCCATTAGTCGGCGTACTTCACCAGGGCGTCACGGATCGAGGGATAGCGCCACTGGACCGATGCGCGGTCGATGATGCCGAACAGCTCGCCGTCGCCGGTGGTCGCGTTGTTGTCCCACCAGATGCAGGTCATGCCGCGCTCGCGGGCGGAGGCCACGTAATAGGCGGTGAACTCAGTGCGGGCGACGATGTTGCCGGACTTGTCGCGGGCGCCGAACTCGGACAGCAGCACAGGCTGACCCTTGGAAACATACATATTGTACAGCTTGTCCATGAAGCCGGTCACCTCTGCGCGGTTCGTGGCATTCTTCACAGACCACTTCGTGGTTCCCGGATACTCCAGGGCGAAGTTATAGGGCGTGTAGGCATGAACGCCCAGGATGATGCGCGTATCATTCTCCGCATTGGGATCGGTGGGAACCACAAAGCCCGCGTTGGTCACGCCGTCTGGACTGGCGTCGTAGCCGGGCACGATCAGATAGCGCGTCGCATTGGCGCTGCCGGAGGCGCGGACAATGTTCACAAAGGTCTGGTTCAGCTCGTTGATGCAGGCAATGGCGTCCTTGCAGTCCGCATTGTTGGCGTCGATCCACCACTCGTTCCTGTGCCCGACCAGGCGGGGCTCGTTCAGGGACTCGAACAGCAGATGCTCGTCATAGTCCACAAAGCGCTCGGCCACCTGCGTCCAAATGGCGCTCACATACTTGATGGACTGTGCCTGATACTTGCTGGAGGGATACATAAAGTCCGTGCTGTTGTCATGATGAATGTTGATGATGACGTAGAAGCCGCGCTCCAGCGCCACATCCACCACCTTCTGCACGCGATCCAGCCAGGGCGTGCTGATGTTGTAATCCGCGTCCACGTGGTTGTGCCACGACACCGGGATACGTACGGTGCCGAAGCCAGCCTCCTTCAACGCGTCAAAGAGCTTGCCGGTGGCCTTCGCGCCGCACCAGGCAGACTCGTAGTCCAATTCGTTCTTCAGCCAGCCACAGTCATACGCATCGAAGGAATTGCCCAGATTATAGCCCAGCTTCATGCCGCGGACAAAGGCCATGGCCTCCGTCTCTGGAACAGCCTTGGGCGCGAGCGTCAGCTCCGGTACCGTTGCTTCCTCCGCAAACGCCGCGCCGCAGCACAGCACCAGCAGCAGGATTGCCAGCAGACACTTCTTCATGTCATGATTCTCCTTTGCATGTTTTGGATGTGTCCATTATTGTACAGGATATTGCGATCAATTGCAAGCAATCCGGGACAATTTCACGCGCTGCGCTCCCGCTGCTTCCGTCGATAATATTCGCGCTTGAGCGTCAGAAAATCCTCCAGGCGCAGCAGCACATGATACAGCACCGCCCGGCTCTCAAACTCGCTGCGGCTGACCGGCAGCGGCTGGGCTTTCATGCCGTCCAGCACCGTTTGACGCCTCGTCAGCAGCCCCTCCACATCATTGTCCCGGTGATAGGCGTTCGCCACCGCATGCATCAATTCACACACCTCCTGATATTGCGGCGGACGCTCGGTCAATTCAAGCAGGTCGCTGCGCATCTGCATCAGCACATGCGACTGAGAACGGCGCAGCAGCACATAGCCCGTCTGGTCGTCGTCATGCCCCAGCAGACGATTCGCCTGGTTCGTCTCTGCCAACGCTTTGGCCTCGTCCAGCACCTGCTCCAGCTGATGGAACGTCACATCGTCCTCCGGCGCATCCGCCAGTGCATGCAGCGCCGCGATCATCGCCGCGTCCATCCGTTCTGCCAGGCGCGCCATCGCCGCCGCCCGCGGATGCAGATGCAGATTGACCAGCATGCCCACGCCCGCGCCGATGAACAGCAGCATCGCTTCATTGCCGACCAGCGCCCACGGCATGCCGCCGCTGGTCACATAATGCGTCACCAGCACTGAGATCGGCGCCAGCGCGTGCATCCACCCCATGCAGACGCACACTATCGCATACGCGAACAGGTACGCCGTGAAGCCTGCCAACGTATACCCCAGCGTGGCGAACGCCGCCCATGCAATCATATTCGCACACACAAACGCCAGCAGCCGCTGTCCCGCCACGCGCCATGTCGCCCGCTTGGTCTCCTGAATGCTGAGCACCGCGATAATGCCCGCCGTCATCGGGCTGCTGAGTCCGATCACGCCTGCCAGCACGATCGCCGCCGCCGCGCCCAACGCCGCCTTCAGCGCCACGATCAGATTTCTTTTCCACACAAGCTCCACATGCTCACCTCCCCCTTCATTATATCACAATCTGCCGCCTCTCAGGCTGCTTCTCCACGCAAAAACCGGTGATTCAAGGAGAAAACCCTGAATCACCGGCATAAGGGCGTCAGTCAGGCGGCCAAGACCACTTTTCTGCGTTTATTCCCTGCAATTCTTTTACTACGTGAATGCCCTTGCTTACGCCAGATACTTCTTCAGCGTCGCGCGGACGGCGCCCACGCCAGCCAGTTCTTCCTTCACGAAGGCCTCGACCTTGACAGCCAGACCGGCTTCGTACAGGTCAACGCCAAACAGGACGGGATTGGACAGGATGGGCTGGAGCTTGCCTTCAACAGAGGCAGGATTGCCCAGTTCGACGCCAGCCAGTTCGGCCTGGAGGGTCGCCAGCATCGGATCACTGGAGACCGCCATATCCGTGCCGTCGTCCCCCTTGCCGATCAGATAACGGATCCAACCGGCCAGCGCCAGCGGGATCGCGTTCAGGGACGCGGGGTCCTTGGCAGGATCGGCCATATAGGACTTGATGGTCTCGCCAAAGCGAATGGCCACCTTCTGCGAGGTGTCGGTCGCAATGCGCTGGGGCGTATCGGGCATGAACACATTGGGCAGGCGCTGCTCGATGACCTCGTCGATGAACGCCTTCGGGCTGATGATCTTGGGATCGGTCACCACCGGCAGGCCTTCCACATAGCCGATCGTTTTGACCAGCTTCACCAGCTCGGCGTCCTTCATCTCATTGGCGATGAGGTCATAGCCCAGCAGGCAGCCATACACAGCCAGCGCAGTGTGCAGCGGGTTCAGGCAGGTGGTGACCTTCATGCGCTCGGTCATATTCACGGTGTCACGGTCGGTCATGTACACGCCGGCCTTCTCCAGCGCGGGACGGCCATTCGGGAAGCGGTCCTCCACCACCAGATACTGCGGGATCTCCGCATTCACAAAGGGCGCGATGAACGTATTGCGGCTGGTGACGACAGGGGCCATATCCTCCACGCCCAGCTCAGCCAGCTGATCCTCAATGACCTTGGCGGGACGGGGGGTGATCTTGTCGATCATGCTCCAGGGGAAGGACACCTTCGTCTCATCCTGCACATAAGCGGCGAAATCGGCAGGCACCAGGCCGTTCTTGACCCAGGCATCGACGATCTCCACCACGCTGCCGCGCAGCTTCTCGCCGTTGTGGGAGCAGTTATCCATGCTCACCATGGCGATGGGCGCAGCGCCGGCCTGATAGCGGGCATACAGCATGGACGCCACGACGGCCATCGCGTGACGCGCCTTGTCGGGGCCGTCCGCCATATCGGCAAGCACGACGGGCATCAGTTCGCCCTTCATGTTGCGCAGGGCATAGCCCTTCTCGGTGATGGTGAAGGACGCCATCTGCAATTCAGGATTCACGAACAGCTCCTTCAAGGCCGCCCACTGCTGCACATCGGCAGAATTGGCACGGACGCCCTTGGCAATGGCCGCGATGACTTCCTTTTCAGTGGAACCGTCGGGCTTCAGGCTGACCATCAGGGTCATGGAGTCATGCGGATCATAGATCTTGTCGATGATCTCATAGTCGAACGTCTCGGCCGCCACAATGCCGCTCTGGGCCAGACCGGCATTCAGCAGGCGCTGCTGCAAGCCCGCGACAAAGCCGCGGAAAATGTTGCCTGCGCCGAAATGCACCCACACGGGATGCTGCTCAGTCGTGGCCGCCATAGTCGCCCAGTCATAGCCGGGCAGAGCAATACCGGCAGCGGCAAACGCCGCGGTATCCTTGATTCCTTCATAAGAGAGCTTCATGGGAAAACACTCCTTCTCAATATAATCTGTATCAACCGATAATGAAACCCACCGCACCTTCGTAGATGACCTGTGCAAGCAGCTCCTCCTCTGAAGGATAATCGGTGATCTTCATGTGCGGATGGCGGCGAACATGGTCCCGAAGGAAGATGTTCAGCGTTTCATCTGCCGTTGCACCGTTTGGATTTTCGATCGTGACCCGCAGGCGATGACCGGCGGAGACGATCGTAATGGTGTGCGCCGTTTCGCTTGGATATCCACCCAGGGCCATGCGATGCGCGGCACAATACTTGCACCAGTCAGAGAGAACATCGTCAGCATAGGCTTCAGCAAGGACACGACAGCACGCCATCAAATCTCCCCTTTCATCCACTTGTGCAGAACAAAGTGACGGACCACCCAGGCGAATGTACATCGCCGCATCGTGCGGTCTTTCTTTCACTTATAATAAGTATAGTGCTTCTCTCCCCTGGATGTCAAGGACATTTCTTATTTTTCTGTCTTTTCTGGTCATTTCCGGAACGTATCATACAAGTCGTGTCATTTTGTGAGTTCCAGCGTACCATCCGCCGCGAGCGTCACGCGGCAACCCTCCTGAATCCCGCGCGCATAGGCCAGGCTGTCCGCCATGCGCACGCGGCGCAGCTGCCCCTCGTCGTCAATGAGCAGGATCGTGACCTGAAGCTCCTCGCCCTCAGGCAGGCCTTCGCAGCCGAAATCATCCTCAACAATGCGCTTGACGATGAATCCTTCCCGCACGTCCTCGTCCTCCTCCATCAGGCCGTCCCACAGTCGCCAGGTCACGGCATCCAGTTCAAGGTCGCCGGGCAGGCGGCGGAAGATGCCAAAATGGATCTTCATGCCCTGGGCGGTGTATTTCTGCTCGTGTTCGGACACATAATTGGGCGTGAAGCCGCTGCTATGCAGGTCGTCCGTCACATAGACGCGTTCAAACCCACAGGCGTCGAAGTACACCAATGAGTCATTGAACAGCAGTTTATCATCTGTCTTGAACCAGATCTCGCCGCCTTCCTTCAGGAAGCGGCGGTACTGGATGAGCTGCCGCGGATGCGTCAGGCGGCGCTTGTGGTGCTTCGGGCGGCTGGACCAGGGATTGCAGAAATTGATGTAGATCCGCTCGATCGGATCGCGTTCGTCGAGCATGGTGTGGATGTATTCGATGTGGCAGTTGGTAAGCAGAATATTCTCCACCGGGTCCTGGCCATACGCCTTCTCCACATTGCGGCGGGTGCAGCCCATCACGTCCGCGTTGATGTCGATGGCGATGTAATTGACGTCCAGATTATCGTGCGCCATCTTTGCCGTTGAAACGCCCTTGCCGCAGCCCAGCTCCAGATGCAGCGGCTGCCGCTTCGGGAACAAATCCGCCCAGCTTCCCTTCTTCTCTTCCGGTTCCTGCACATAATACGCACAAGCAGCCAGTTCCGGCCTGGACCACTTCTTCTTCCGCATATGCACCGATATCACCCCCTTCATCTCCCCCATTATATCCCATTCTCCCCAATAATGCAACCAGGGGGCGCAGCCCCTTGACCCATTCTGTACCGCTGCTTGACTTAGGTTCGCAAAA
>R21__coassemble_420_pt1 | contig 35219 bp, 29 predicted proteins | sample R21__metabat2_low_PE_059 | metagenome-assembled genome bin R21
CCATGGCGCCTGTCAGCGGCAGCGTAAGCTCAATCGAGTGCTTTCCCGCTGCCAGGATCGCCTGCTCAATATCCGCTCCCCGCCCCGACGCCAGCCCATACAAAATTGATGACAGTACAACTGTCAACCAGACTGTTTTCACAACCATTTCACCCGCATTTCCTTTATTTGATCCAAACTGTTCAAAAAAAGCTATTGACATTCCCAGTCAACTCCTGTAAAATTAAGAAGAAATATATGGTTATATATTTCTTCTTAATTTTTGATAGGAGGGCTGCGTATGAAGTCTACCGGAGTGGTCCGCCAGCTGGATACGCTGGGTCGTGTCGTGCTGCCCATCGAGCTGCGCCGCACCATGGATATTGGCATGAAGGACAAGCTGGAAATCTTTGTTGACGGCGATGAAATCATTCTCAAAAAGTATCATCCCAGCTGTGTTTTCTGCAACGACGCCCAGGATGTTATTCCCTACAAGGGCAAGTTGGTCTGCAAGAACTGTCTGGAGGAGCTGCAGGCCTCCAAGGAGTGACGATCTTATCCGTTGTCTTGTCCTCCCGCTTCGACCGCATCATGTCGGGTCTCCGCTTTGGAGACCCTTTTCTTTTGCCCATCCTGTCCACTTGCCCCTTGCATCTCCCTGCCGCGCATGCTATCATACGTTTGGAGGTGAATTGCTATGCCTGAGATTCTTGATCTGTACCACCGGGACGGCACCCCCGCCGGCATATCGCTCGAACGCGGAGAGACTGCGCCGGAGGACCTGCTCTGGCCGGTGAGCGCAGTCTGGTTGGTGCGTCATGATGGCCGTCTGCTGATCCAGAAGCGTTCCGCGCTGAAGCCCAATTTTCCCAGCAAGTGGTGCTGCTCGGCAGGCGGCGCCGTCCAGCATGGCGAAACGCCATTGGAGGGTGCGCTTCGTGAAACAGAGGAGGAGCTGGGCCTTGTCCTGGATCCCCGTGATGGCCAGCTGGTTTTCACCGTCCCCGGTATCCATTCCCTGCATCAGGTGTGGCTTTTCCGGAAAGACATCGACCTGAGCGACCTGACGCTGCAAGCCGAAGAAGTGTCTGACGTCCGCTACGTCACACCCGATGAGCTTCGCGAGCTTGTCTCTGACGGGCAATTCGTCCGAAATCATTATCTGGAGCGTCTGCTGGCGCTCATTTGAAAAGAGGTTCAGCATGCAGAAAACTTATAAGGAAGAATTTCTGATCCGTACCTGCAATTGTGATATGATGGGCACCTGGCGCCCCAGTGCGATTTTGGAGGCCATGCAGGAGACCGCCGGTGCGCACAGCGCTTTGCTCGGCCTGGGCCGCAAAGCGCTGCTGGACCAGGGCGTCGTCTGGGTCATCACGCGCGTCGAGGTCGTGATGGACCGTTATCCCAAGGTGGGCGAGCGTATCTCCGTCGAGACCTTCCCCATGCCCCTGCGCCGCTGGTTCTTCCCGCGCTATTACATTTTCCGTGATGAGGCTGGCAACGAGATCGGCTGTGCAGTCACGTTGTGGGTGCTGCTGGACATCAACACGCGCCGCATGGCCCGGCCCGACGCCTATACCGCTCTGCTGCCCGACAACAGCGATTTGCCAGTTCCCCTCGGCCTGCCCGCCACGGTCGCCGAGATCTCCGGCACGCTGACGACCGCCGAGTTCATGCCTGACTTCACCGACCTGGACGTGAACCGCCATGTCAACAACACCAAGTATATGGACTGGTGCGTGAATGCCCTGGGCATCGACACCATGGAAACCAATGAGCTGGCCCGCTTTGACGTCAATTACAACATGGAGATCCGTCCCAGCCAGCAGGTCCGCACTGAGCTGCGCCGTCTGGGCGATGAGTTCTCCTTCAGCGGCTTTGTTGGCGATGAACGCCACTTTGATGTGGGCGGCGTACTTCGTGCCAGGTAAGCACATGAAAAAGGAGTCTGCTTTCGCAAGCAGGCTCCTTTTTCATGCCAGTCATCAGAAATCCACGCGCTGAATGTCCATATTGACGTCCTTGCAGGCGCGCAGCTTGATCTCCGCATCGCGCTCAGAGGTGCAGGCCTCAAAGGTGATGCGCTGAGCCTCATAGCCGGGCACATCAAAGCCGGACAGGTCGATGCAGGGCATCGCATGCAGTTCCGACTCCCAATAGTTCTTGCACCAGCCGGTGAAATGCACACGCTTGACCAGCATGTCCGAGAACACAGGCGGCACGGGCGAGCCCTCGCCGTCGTCATTATACAGCACAGCGCAGGTCAGGAAGCGGGGCAGCACGCTGTCCACCACGCGGACATTACGCACAAAGCCGCCGCGCTTCTTCGTGCCCTTGATCTGCACACCGTAGAGCGAGTCGCGCAGGTCGCAGTCCCAGATCTGCACATTCTCCACACCGCCGGACATCTCGCTGCCGATGGCAACGCCCAGGCCGTAATGGCTGATGCAGTCGAAGACGCGGATATTCCGGGTGGGACGGTTGATGACATTGCCTTCGGGGTTCTTGCCGCTCTTGATGGCCACGGAGTCATCGCCGGTGTAGAACTCGCTGGCAAACAGCGTGCAGTCCTCGCTGGAATCGGGGTCCCAGCCGTCGCCATTCCACACATTCTCAGACCGGAAGGTACAGTGGTCAGTCACGATATCGCGGCTATAGATCATGTGTACATTCCAGCTGGCGCCATTTTGGAGCGTCAGGCCGGTGACGCGCACATGTTCGCAGTTGCTCAGATTGATCAGGCGTCCGCGGGCACGACCAGGGATCGTGTGGTCATTCTCACATTCCTTCACCTTGTCGCCCAGGGACTTGATGTACTCCTCCAGCAGCACGCGCTCGGTGTCGATCACGTTCAGCGCCAGGGGCTGTCCGCCGCCGGAAATGGTGCCCTTGCCGTGGATCAGCACATTGCGGCAGGTGGGGCCGCCGTCGTGGTCCAGCTCGCCCAGATTAAGAAGGCTCTGATAGCACAGCTGCTCGATGCCCTCGAAGCGGCTGTGGATCTTCGGCAGATAATCAGCAGGATTGTCCGTACCCTGGAGCACCGCACCGTCCTCCAGATACAGCGACATATCGCTGTGCAGTCGCAGGCCGCCGGTCATGTAAACGCCCGCAGGGATGACCACCTCACAGCCCGCTCCGCAGGCGTCGATAGCCTTCTGGAGCGCCGCGGTGTTCATGGTCTTGCCATCGCCCGCCGCGCCGAAGTCCAGTACATTGATCTGCTTTGGCGCCTTGGTCGTCATGGCCTGCGTTTCGCCCAGCAGCTCACCATCCATGTAGACCTGTGCGTCACAGGACGTTTCAGGGGCCAGGCCCTCGACTATACAGTGCGTCCGGTTCACCTGAATTACATTGCCATTCGCCTTGACCGTATAGATAGCCTGCGCCGGAGCGTTCTCGGGCTTGTCCCACCAGATCGTCACCGCGTTGGCGGTTGCCCAGGAAAAAACCTGTGCCATATGCTTCACGCATCCTTTCATCATTTACATGCCCATATCGAAATACGCCGGAAGCAGCAGGAAATCCATGCCATTGCAGCCCGGCAGCGGGATAAAATGCGTGGGCGGATTCACGTCCAGCCACGCCTGGATCACCTTCGACGGCTCCTCAGAGCCCGTCTGGTTCACGGCAGAACGTGGCTCCTCAAAGTAGCTGAACAGCACATCCTCGTGCAGCGCCACCGTCATGTACTGATCGCCGCGAAGCAGGCCTTCCTGCGTCAGCGCAAAGTGATGGTACACATATTCAAACATCGTTTCATGCTTGAGATAGGCGATGCGGCCGCGGCGGCGTGCCCGGGCGGGATCACGCTTCCATTGCTCCACATCCGTGGGCTTTACATGCCAGAACACCGGGTACATCATCGCCCAATCGCATGACGCTTCCTTTTGAGGCCACGGCGACAGCGCCGGATGCAGCGCCTCCATGAAGCACTCCGGACCAAACGCTTCGCCAATGGGTTCATAGTACAGGAACAGCTGACGTCCGAAATAGTACAGCGCTACGGTCATCAGCTTGCCCTCATCCAGCATCTCTGACGCTTTCTTTTGGCATTCTGCCAGCAGCGCATCGAGATTCTGTGCATCTTCCTTCACCTGCGCACGATAGTGGCAGCGGAATACAGGTCTTGTATCCACGTTCTCCCCTCCCCGTTCTTCAATCGCTTCTGTAATGAATTATATCACACCTATCCGCAAGATGGACGGAAATCGTCAGAATATTCCGCGCGGCGATCTCGTATAATAGACTGGCCGTTTTTGTCAGGAGCCAAGCAGTTGTTCCGCCAGGGATTTGGCCGCCTTCATCGCCGTCGGGATCGTCAGCGCACGCATCTCGTCCAAGGAAACAAATCGCCAACCGGGCTTTTGCTGCCCTTTCTCCACCTGCATGGTGTAAAGACGCATGTTCCAGATTTGATGGGTAAACACATGCCGAGCCGCGCCTGCATCCTCAATGCGCTCAACTGTCAGGCCAGTCAGCTTTTTCACCTGCGCAGGCAGCCCCTTGATCGTGTGATGACCGTCCACCATAGGATACACCCACAGGCCGTTCAGCATCGTCTCCGTTCGCTGACGCATCAGCGCCTTGCCATCCTGCACGATCAGGCATACATCATAATCCATAGGTTTCGGCGGATTCTTGCGCGGCAGCTGCGGCAATTCTTCGGGATCGCCCTCAGCAAAAGCGCTGCACATCGCCCGCAGCGGACAGGCTGCGCAATCGGGCGTCCCCGGCACACAGACACCGCTGCCAAGGTCCATCAAGGCTTGATTGAAATCGCCGGGCCTGGCCGCCGGGATCAGCGCCGCCGCTTCTGCCTCCAGCTGCCGTTTTACCGAGGGGATGCCCACATTTTCCCGAATGCCGCGCAGTCGCGACACCACACGGATCACATTGCCGTCGACCGCAGGGACAGGCTGCCCATAGGCAATACTTGCAATCGCGCCTGCCGTATAGGGACCGATGCCCTTGATCTTTGCAAGCTCCGCAGTCGTCTGCGGGATCACGCCGCCAAAGTCATCGACCACCTGCCGTGCGCCCGCATGCAGGTTCCTTGCGACTGTAGTAGCCAAGACCCTCCCACAGCTTCAGCACTTCGGCCTCCTCCGCTGCCGCCAGCGCCTCCACCGTCGGGAACGCCGTCAGAAAGCGCTTATAATAGGATAAGACCGTTTCCACGCGGGTCTGCTGGAGCATGGTTTCGCTCACCCAGGTGGCATACGGGTTGCTGATATCGCGCCACGGCAGGATGCGCTTGTGCGCGTCGTACCAATTCAGCAGCGCACGGCTGATCGATTCCGGCATGTTGTCCCCTCCTTGTTTCTGGCGTAATTGTAACACAGAAATGAATTTTTTCATAGTGAACTGGAAAATCTTCATTTAGGCTTGACAAAGCTGGAGAAATGATGTAAAGTATCGACGTTGATTAGCACTCGACCATTCTGAGTGCTAACAGCCTACAGAGTGATCCAATTGAAGGAGGAACGAGTTATGACCGTGAAGCCTTTGTTTGACCGTGTGGTCATCAAGAATGTTGAAGCCGAGGAAACCACCAAGAGCGGCCTGATCCTGACCAGCGCTGCCAAGGAAAAGCCCCAGATGGCCGAGGTTGTGGCTGTCGGTCCCGGCGGCATGGTGGATGGAAAGGAAGTCACCATGCAGGTTGCTGTTGGCCAGAAGGTCATCTACAGCAAGTATGCCGGCACTGAGGTCAAGATCGACGGCGAAGAGCTGATCATCGTTCGTCAGAGCGATATCCTGGCCGTGGTCGAGTAAGACGCTTCCCTGACTTATTGATAAAAGGAGTGTTATCATTATGGCAAAGCAGATTCAGTATGGTGAAGAAGCCCGCCGCAGCCTGGAAAAGGGCGTCAACGCGCTGGCTGATACCGTCAAGATTACCCTGGGCCCGAAGGGCCGCAATGTCGTGCTGGACAAGAAGTACGGCGCTCCCCTGATCACCAACGACGGTGTGACCATCGCCAAGGAAATCGAGCTGGAGGATCCCTTTGAAAACATGGGCGCCCAGCTGGTGAAGGAAGTTTCCACCAAGACCAATGACGTGGCCGGCGACGGCACCACCACCGCGACCCTGCTGGCTCAGGCCATCATCCGCGAGGGCCTCAAAAACCTGGCCGCCGGCGCCAATCCCATGGTTCTGAAGAAGGGCATCGAGGCTGCCACCAAGGCTGCCGTCGAAGGCCTGAAGGAAATGTCCCAGCCCATCAACGGCAAGCAGGCCATTGCCCAGGTTGCCGCCAACTCTGCCGCTGACGAGACCATCGGCAAGCTGATCTCCGACGCCATGGAGACCGTGGGCGCTGACGGCGTCATCACCGTCGAGGAATCCAAGACCATGACCACCGGCATGACCACCACCGAGGGCATGATGTTCGACCGCGGCTATGCCTCCGCTTACATGGTCACCGACACCGAGAAGATGGAAGCTGTTCTGGACGATCCGCTGATCCTGATCACCGACAAGAAGATCAGCAATATCCAGGAGATCCTGCCCCTGCTGGAGCAGGTGGTGCAGGCTGGCAAGAAGCTGCTGATCGTCGCCGAGGATGTTGAGGGCGAGGCCCTGTCCACCCTGGTGGTCAACAAGCTGCGCGGCACCTTCACCTGCGTCGCCGTCAAAGCCCCCGGCTTCGGCGATCGCCGCAAGGAAATGCTGCAGGATATCGCCATCCTGACCGGCGGCACCGTCATCTCCACCGAGACCGGTCTGGAGCTGAAGGAAGCCAACCTGTCCATGCTGGGCCAGGCCCGTCAGGTCAAGGTTGACAAGGAGAACACCACCATCGTGGGCGGTGCTGGCGACAAGGAGAACATCGAGGCCCGCAACGGCCAGATCCGTGCCCAGATTGCCACCACCACCAGCGATTACGACCGTGAAAAGCTGCAGGAGCGCCTGGCCAAGCTGGCTGGCGGTGTGGCTGTGATCCAGGTCGGCGCTGCCACCGAGATCGAGATGAAGGAACGCAAGCTGCGCATTGAGGACGCCCTGGCCGCCACCCGTGCTGCCACCGAAGAGGGCATCGTCCCCGGCGGCGGCATCGCGCTGCTGAACGCCCTGCCCTATGTCAAGGCCATCGAGAACAAGTACACCGGCGACGCCAAGACCGGCGTGCAGATCATCCTGCGTGCCCTGGAGGAGCCCATCCGTCAGATCGCCCGCAACGCCGGCGTGGACGGCTCCGTCATCGTCGAGAACGTGAAGGCCTACAAGAAGCGCAACGCCAAGAAGGTCGGCTACGGCTACGACGCCCTGAACGACGAGTATGTCGACATGATCGAGCGCGGCATCATCGACCCCACCAAGGTGACCCGTTCCGCCCTGCAGAACGCCGCCTCCGTGTCTGCGATGGTCCTGACCACCGAGTCCCTGGTGGCCGACATCCCCGCTCCCGAACCCGCTGCTCCCGCTGGCGGCGCCGGTATGGGCGGCATGTACTAAGAGGATTCAAAAAAGCGACCCTTCGGGGTCACTTTTTTGAGTTTGGAAGGCATTTTTCCATGACAAGAGGTCATGGAAAAATGAGAGGAATGTTTTCCTGACGGAAAACGCCCCGCCCCGCCGGCAAAGCCGGCGGATACGATTGGAAGTCAGAGGGCCTGCGGGCCCTCCGACACCTCCCGGGGGTTATGTGATGCTTCCTGTGTTTTTTGGGGAGTGTTACTTTTATAATTACCAAGGGTTGCGTTGTTCAAAATTGTCATGTATAATGGAGCTATCATGAATGCAAAGGAGCGTTTCCTGATGAATACGCGCATGTTTGGCAAGACCGGCCGCGAGGTAACTGAGCTGGGTCTGGGCACCTGGCAGCTTGGCACCAAGTGGGGCGATCCCTTCAACGAAGCCGAGGCCGAAAAGATCCTGGAAGCTGCCTACGAGGGCGGCATCACCTTTATCGACACCGCCGACGTCTACAACGGCGGCAACAGCGAACTGGCCATCGGCAAGATCCTCAAAAAGTACCCGAACCATTTCTATGTGACCACTAAATGCGGCCGCCGCCTGAACCCGCACACCGCCGAGATGTACACGCCCGAAGCCATCGAGGGCTTTGTAGACGGCTGCCTGCAGCGCATGGGACTGGAGCGTCTGGACATGATCCTGCTGCACTGCCCGCCCACGCCCGTGTTCCAGCGCGATGACATTTTTGCCGCTCTGGACCGCATGAAGAAATCCGGCAAGCTGGCCGACTACGGCGTGAGCATCGAGAAGGTCAGCGAGGGCATTGCCGCCATGGACTATGACATCTCCGCCATGGAGGTCATCTTCAATATGTTCCGCCTGAAGCCGCTGGACGAGCTGTTCCCCATGGCCCAGCAAAAGAACGTGGGCATTATCGCCCGCGTGCCGCTGGCCAGCGGTCTTTTGACCGGCCGCCTGACCGCCGCTACCACCTTCGGCCCGAAGGACCACCGCACCTACAACCGCGAGGGCGCGTCCTTCGACAAGGGCGAGACCTTCTCCGGCGTGCCCTATGACATGGGTCTGGCCGCCGCCGAGGAGCTGAAAAAGCTGTTCGGCACTGAGGACCTGATCCCCTACGCGCTGCGCTGGATCCTGATGCATGACGCCGTGAGCGTCGTCATCCCCGGCGCCAGCCGCGTGGAGCAGGTCCACAGCAACCTGGCCGCCGCCGCTGCCGTCACCGAGCTGACGCCCGAGCAGATGGCCGGTGTGCAGCGTATCTACGACCAGTACCTGCGTGCTGAGATCCATCCCCAGTGGTAATGAACACATAAAGAACCGGATGTGCCTGACTTGAGGCGCATCCGGTTTTTGTCGTTTATTTCAGTTCGATCTTGTAATTATTGATCCACGCATTGCCATATTCGCTGCCATTGCGGGTCAATCGAAGGATGATGCCATCGGGCAATTCCTCCAGATCAATGGATTGCAGTTGGTGGAAATATGACCTTCCATCTTCCGTGCGCTCGATGTAGTGATATTCATCATACCCAGTCTTTCCCCTTGGGATCCGCTTGCTTGCGTAAGGCACCTCCGGCAGAGTCAGCGGCATGAAGCTGAATGCAGTCCTGTTGCTATAATCAAATGGGTAGAGCGGCGTCCCCTCCGGCAGCGAATACATCACGTCGATATAGGTGGTGATGGGCGTGCGGAACACCGTGACGCTTTCGATGCACAGCTCCGGGATCCGTTCGACCACGATCGGTTCTGTGCTCGTCTTGCTCACGATCACCGCCTGCCTGCATTCGCTCAGATCCACGTTGTATTCCATCCATTGGTGATCGGTGGGAAACCACCCTGCTTTTGCGTAGTCACTTTGATGCGGATCAGGATCATCATTGCCCCGATATTCGTATGTCTCCGTATAGCACCACATCCCCAGCCGGTCATAGCCTGCGTAGCTGGCGCGTGTCAGAATGGTCATCGAACCATCCGGATTGCGCACCGTGTTGGTCCCTGCGTTGCCCTGCATGATGTCAGCCTCCGGCGGATTCGTCATCACCAGCACGCGCACCGGCGTCAATCCATGCGCTATGCAATACTCGCCCACGGTCATGCCCTCCGGCCCCTCAAGGCCCGGCACATCTGCAATGTCTGTTGAAGGCTTGACATTATTCCGCCAATCTTCAATCGTTTCCATGTCAGACGGCAGCAGCATGTATTGCTCGCTGTTCGGCGTCACATCCAGCACCAGGTACGCGCCGTAGCCATCGTATAGCTTCTCGCGCACAGTAAAGGTCGCATGGCGCGTCTGGAACACTTCGCCCTCTGATTCAAGTACCAATTGCTCCGCGCCGGGGGCGTTTTGCTCCCCCATCAGCATATCCAGCAGTTTGGGCCAAGCGCCCGCCATGGCCGTAGCACTCAGCGCCAGCACGATCACCAGCGCCAGTACCAGTCCGGCGCTCACCTTTCTCTTCATGATCGGTTCCTCCTTCGTTTGCAGGCTCGCCAGCGTTTGGCGAACAGCCGCATCGAAGCGCTCATCCACCGGACCCATGGCCCGCTTGAAATCCTCTGCCTGCTTCATTCGTCAAACACCTCCTCTGTGAGCAATTCCCGCAAGCGTTGTCTGCCACGATTCATCCGCGATTTCACCGTTCCCTGGGGCCAGCGCAGCATTGCCGCCGTCTCCTCCACCGAATATCCCTCGATGTAATGCAGCACGATGGGCAGCCGCAGCTTATCGTCCAGGGCGCGAAGTGCGTCTATCAGCGCTCGGTCCTCTGGTTCAGCCGCCCGGTCCGGCAGTTCATCCGTTGGCGTCTCGCGCCGGCGCCGACGCTGCATATCGCGGCACACATTCAGCAGGATGCGCACCGTCCACGTCTGCATAAACCGCACATCCCGCAGCCGATCCCGCTTTTCCCACGCCCGCCGCAGCGTCTCCTGCACCGCATCCTCCCGGTCCGCCGCGCAGCTCAGCTGCATGCGGCACACGCGGTACAGCGTGGGCTCCATCGCCAGGATCATCCGGGCAAATTCGTCGCTTGTCATGTCCTTGCTCTCTTTCCTGTGTGTTGAAGGCCTTCATATGTTAGACGCAGATATGATGATCCAGGTTCTGCGGCTGAAAGAAAAAATCCTGTAAAGAAACGAAGTGCAGGAAAATAATCCTTCCATGCGCCGCATACCCTGTCCATGAAGAAGCTCCTGTGCGTGACTATCTTTGTCACAACGGCACTCCCTTTGTCGGAACCCGCCGCCCGGGTACTCTTTTTCATGCTGCGTTCATACGCTATGAAAGGATGGTGGCACACCATGACCCAGGTCAGTCCGCTTTATCCCAAACCCAAGCTCGACATGCATTCCGCTCCGCCGCCCAGCCCGCCCCGCCGGTTTCCCGGCTGGCAGCCATGGATGCGTTCCGCGCTGCTCAGTCTATGTCTGGCGCTGCTGACGATCTGCTACTGCGGGCCGCTGACGGAGGACGCCACCGCCGTTCTGGCCGTCAAGCGCGAGCTGCCCGTCTACAGTGTGGAACGCAGCGACGATGTGGTCTCCATCAGCTTCGACGCTTCCTGGGGCAGTCAGCACACGCTCAAGATCCTGGACATTCTCGACGAGTACGACGTGAAGGCCACGTTCTTCCTGGTAGGTCTGTGGGTGGACAAATATCCTGAGCTTGTCAAGGAGATCCACGACCGCGGCCATGAGATCGGCAATCACTCCGCCTCGCACCCCTACATGACCAAGCTCAGTGAAGCCAAAATGCGCGAAGAACTGTCGGCCATGTCTGACAAGGTGGAAGCCATCACCGGCGAGCGCCCGACGCTGTTCCGTCCACCCTACGGCGACTACAACAATGCGGTGGTGACGGTATCGCGCGCCGAGGGCTACGAATGCGTGCAGTGGAGCGTTGATTCCCTTGACTGGAAGAACAGAGGCGTTGAGGATCTGATCCGCCGTGCCACAAAGAACATTCAAAAGGGCGACATCGTGCTGTTCCACAACGACAGCGATTCCATCGCCGACGCACTGCCTGCCATACTGGACGACTACAAGGCCAAGGGCCTGTCGGTGATCCCGGTAAGCAAAATGCTTCTGCAAGGCAACACCACCATCGACATTCAGGGCAAACAGCATCCCGCGCCCTGATTCCTCCCGTTTTCACTTTGAAATACATATAAGGAAAGGTGATTGATCATGGACGAAACCGGAAACTATCTGCGACTGAGTGGTATTCTGACCGACGCACCGACTTATGGTCATGAAGTCTTTGGCGAGAAATTCTATTACGCGACGCTCTCGGTCCCGCGCCTGTCGGGCACCGAAGACCTCTTGCCCATCACGTTGTCCGAGCGCCTGATGGACGGCGCTGACCTGACGGAAGGCATGCCGCTCTCCATCGAGGGCCAGCTGCGCAGCTACAACAAGGTGATCGAGGGCGCAGGCCGACTGCTGATCACCGGCTTTGCGCAGCGCATCATGCCGCTTGATGACGGCGAAAACCCGAACCAGGTGCAATTGGTCGGCGCCCTATGCAAGCTGCCCTCGTATCGCACGACGCCCTTTGGCCGGGAGATTGCCGACCTGATGCTGGCCGTCAATCGCGCCTATGGCAAGAGCGACTACATCCCCTGCATCACCTGGGGCCGTACCGCACGTTTTGCCTCTCACCTGAAGGTTGGCGACCACATTCAACTGCTGGGGCGTTTCCAAAGCCGCGCCTATCAAAAGCAATTACCCGACGGCACCATCATCGGCAAAATGGCCTATGAAGTCTCTGTCGGACGTCTGCTCATGGCCGACGACGCGTCTCAGCCCGTGTCCCCCATTCATCGTGAACCTCTCTCCGAGCCCATCCTCCATGACCCTATCCTTCTTACCCGGCCACAGTAACTGGGGTTTCGCGCCTGCGGGCGCGAGGAGGGGCGCTGCCCCTCCACCCTGACAGGGTCACTGACCCTGGACCCTTTCTGCGCCAGGCTTGACTTCGATTATTGCTCGTGTGCGCCTGCGGCTGGGAGAATGAAACAAAAACGGATAGTCGAGCTTGCTGCCGACTATCCGTTTTGCGTATGCGTATTCATTTGATCTGGTAGGATTCGCCGACGGCGGTGAGTTGGGTCATCTGACCATCCCGGATCTCATAGGCCTCGCCATAAATCATGGCGTGACCATTTTCAACCAGCACATAACTGCCGTCGACCAATGCGTAGAACACACGGCCATAGCTGTCGCCATAGGTGATGTCATCATACAGGCGCTGGCCGTCAAGCCAGTAATCCTTCACCTTCTGGTAGTGCGGCAGGACCATCACGTCGGTCAAGCCCAGGCCGCGAATAAAGCGGCGATACGCTGGATCGGCGGCTTCTCCTGGTTCCTCGGGCTGCGCGTAGACCTCATCGCAGCAGTTCATCGTACCGGCGCTGATACCCATCACAATGCCCTCATAGTTCTGCATCAATTCCCGCAGACCCAGGCGCACAAAGAATGCGTTCTCCGTCGGCACATGTCCGCCGGCAAGGATCACCACGCCGCTCTCCCGCAGTGCATCGGGCAGCTCGTCCTCGTTTCGGCTGTCGATCAGCCTCATCCTGCTGAACGCCATGCCGTGATACGCAAATGCCTGCTCAAAGGTCCAGGCCATCTGGTCGTTGAGTGCAAAGGCATCCGGGGATGCCGCGATGATCACGCAGGATGTCCCGCTCGAAAACCGCTCCTGCAATCGCGCGACAAGGCCGTTCGACGCATCCAAAATGCATGGCAGCGTCACGCCCTCCGGCACATTATCGTCGCAGGGGCTGCTGGTCAAAAACAGCTGCATCCACTCACCCGCTCTTTTGTTTATTCGCCCTTCTGCCAGAAGAAACGGCGCTTGGGCTTGTCCACAATGCCCGCCTCGTTCTTGGCGCGGGCGATCAGCTGATCTGCCTCCGCTTTCGCCGCCTCCAGCGTCTGCTGCTTCACCCGATCCGCTTCGCGATTGGCGTTCACCGCCAGGTTTTTGGCCTCACGCTTCGCCGTCTCAACGATCTCGCTCGCCTGCGTTTTGGCGTCCGCAACCAGCATTTCCGCTTCATGCTTCGCGCCGCGCATCATGCTATCCGTTTCCATGTCCGCACGCTGACGGATCTCCGCCGAATAGGCGTCGGCCTCGCTGCGCAGGCGCTTGTCCTCCGCAGCGGCAGCGGTCAGCTTGGCCTCGATCTCGGCATTGGCCGCGGCCGTCTTTGCGTCGATTTCCGCATGTGCCGTCTTTTCATGGGCATCGATCTGGGCATTGGCCTCGCGTCCACGCGCTTCCAGCTCGGCCTGCTGGCGTTCAGTCAACGTGCGCACGTTTTCCAGGTACTGATCCGCCGCCTTCTGCGCCACATCGATCACCTGGTTTATTCCGATGCTGGCTTCCGCGATGGAACCGGCATTGTTGATGGCAATCTCGCGCACTTCCAGCTTTTTGCGCAGGTCCTCCAGCTTTTTGTGTAGGTCCTCTACCTGCCGCTTGGTCGCCTCCAGTTCACGCTCCTGCTCGATCATCATTTCCAGCAGATCCGTCCTGCTCAGCTTTTTCAAATCCTTTTCCGTCATATTTTTCTCCCCCTTGAAGTCGTCGATCGGTATGCTATTCATATATGCTGAAAGAGTGTATTCATTCCCATTATTTGATATTCCACAGAAAAGGCGGCAGTCCTCCCATTCCGGGAAGATTGCCGCCTGATTTTTACCGGGATCAGATGCTGGTCGATGCGCTGTTGTCATCGTCCGCCATCTGTTTGCGGCGCGCCATGCGGCGGCCGGAGCGATGGCCTTCACCCTCGGCTTCCGTGTCAGCTGCTGCGTTCTCAACCTTCGCGGGCTCAGTCGTCTCCGCCTTCGCCGCTTCTGGTTCGGGCTTCACCGTCTCCGTCTCAGGCTTGACTGCCTCCGACTCGGACTTCGCCTGAATCTCCGCCATCATCGCCTGAATAGCTTCCTCGGCGCGGCGCTTGCTCTCCGCTGCCTGCTCGGCTTCGGTCGCTTCGGGCTTTGCCGCCGGGGCGCTCTGGGTCGCAACAGGCTGCGCATACGGATTGGCGTAGGGAGATTTGTTCTCAGCCGCAGGTGTGCTGCCCGGCTGCTGTGCCGGTGCATAGCCGGTCACATTCTGCGCAGTCGACTGTGCGGCAGGTCTTGCATAGCCATTCTGGCCTGTCGGCTGCTTGCCGAACTGGCTCTGATAGGGCGTCTGGTTCGCCGTTCCCGCATAAGGCCGACGGGCCTGTGTCTGACCGTTCTGCTGAGGCTGAGCCGGACGCTCTGCGCCATTCGCGGCGGGCCGCTGCTGGGCAGGTGCGTTCACATTGGAGTAGGTGCCGGTCCTGGGACGGTTGGCCTGCGCTGCTGCGTCGGGACGCTGACCGCCGGGAACAGGCTTGGCCGCCTGCGCACGACGCTGCGCCGCACGCTGGGCTGCTCTGCGCTTGTTATTCTGGTACGTCATGTATCCATAGACGCCAGCGCCGCCAAGCAGCACCACGATCACCGCGATGATCCAGCCGATCATGCTGCCGCCCTTGTTCTCATCGCCGCCGCCCGCATCCATCGTCGCCACAGGTGCGAAGGAGATCGTCGGGCTGGCAGATGCTTCCGGGCTGGGCAGCTCGGTCAGGCTGACAGAAGCGGCGTCCACAAAGCCTACGCGGCCATTGGCCAGCTTCACGTTATACCAGGTGGTGCCCTGTGCGTCCGTTACCGTGCTGTTGATCGTCAGCTCCGTGCCGACAACGAGTTTTTCAAGCGTCGTGCTGGCCAGGCTGTTGTTGGACTTCAGCTCCACCGCCGTCTTCACATAGCCCTTGATGACATTGCCGTCATCCGCCGGCTGCATGGTGGGAAGCGCGGGGTTCGGCGTGGTCAGAGGCGCAGTGGTCGCAATGGGCGCCCAGGTCGCATAGTTGACATTGGCATTGCTGTTCTTGTCATTCCACTGGGTTGCGTTCTGGTTCTCCACAGAGGTCGTGGGCGCAGCGGTCGCACCGGCAGAGGTGTTCTTGTTCACCCCCTGCTTGTACTCCTCGCTGGTCAGGAACTCAGACAGCTCCGCCAGGGACATATGCTTGAAATAGTCGCCATGCACATAGCCGGCCACGCCGTTATACTGGATCTTATACCAGGTCACGCCGTTCACCTGCTGGGAACCCATCACCAGGCACAGCGCATAGGGATAAATGCTGCCGACCTTGGATGCGCCGGTGCTCGGGTTGGCACGAACATTCACGCTGTTGCCGTTCTTGGAGAAGATGTAACCATAGCTGGACAGCGTGTTTTCATTGTAGGGTTCAGGCGTGATCTCGACCGTGGGCTGAGGCGTAACCTTGCTGTTCCAGTAGGCCTCCACCTCGTCCGCCGTCATCATACGCAGCATGTCGGAGCGGATATAGCCCGCATAGCCGTTGTACTGGACCATGTGCCAGGGCCAGCCGTCCTCGGTATTGTACTCCTGGCCGGAGACATACACCGCCACGTTCTTATCCAGCAGCGCCAGAATCACGCTGCGGTCGCTGCAGGTCTGACGGAAGGGCACGTTATCACCGATCGTGTAAGCATAACCGGCCACCTGCGCTGGCGCATTGGTGGGAACCGGCGTGGGCGTTGCAGTGGGATGCTGCTGGTTCCACAGGTCGATGTAGGTCTTGGCTTCCTCATTGGTGATGGCGCGCAGCTTGCTGTGCTGCACATAGCCGTTCACGCTCTCCAGGTCCTCTACTTGGCTCCAGGCCACGCTGTTGCCGTCATAGGTCTGACCCTTGACATAGACCAGCGTGCCCGCTTTCAGGGCGGTGATGAAAGAGCTGGAATCGAACTCGATGCCGTCGCGCAGCTCCACACGCTCGCTCGTCAGTGCATACCCGATATAGCTGGTGGGCACGGGCGTCGCAGTAGGCGTCGGTTCAGGCGTCTGAACAGGCTCCGGGGTGGGCGTGTTCGTGGGAACGATCACGACCGGTGCGGTGGGCGTTTCAGTGGGTGTTTCTGTAGGCGCTTCAGTAGGCACCGGCACTTCCGTGGGTGTCGGTGTTGCCGTGGCCAGATCCTCCGGGCGCGTTTCGGGCACAGGCGTCTTGAGGCTGGCCTGCTCCTGATCGCTTTCGCGCTGCGTCAGCACAAGAATGAAATCCGAACGGACAAAACCTTCCTTGCCGTTCAGGATCACCCGGTACCAGGTCTCGCCGCTGCCATTCGGTTCCTCGCGGATGACCCAGACCTTGCTGCCCTTCTTCTGGATGGTTGCAACCGCCTTGCTGGACTTCTTCGGCTCGGTGCGAACATTGACCTTGCCGCTGGTGGTCACGCCCCAGCGATTGATCAGCTCGCCCAGCGGGATCGGCGTTTCCACGCTGATAGGCAGCAGGTGGAACACTACATGATCGGTCGAAGGCACGCCATCCACGCCAACGGTGATCACCACAGACTGCGGATCAGCCGTTTCGATGTCATAGCCTGCCTGATTCATCAGGTTTTCGTCCGGCCGGATCAGCATGGAGGAACCTGCCTCGACCACCACCGTCTGCGGCTCGACAATATCCTGCTCCCATGCATCACGATGGTAAACCGTGATGACCGCCGTGGGTACCTCCGTCGGGGCAGGCGCTTCGGTAATGACGGGCGGCTCCGTCGGCGCATCGGTCGCCGGAGGCACAAACATATAGACAAACTCGACAGGATTGTGGGAAAGTGCGCCGTCGCCAGAGACCGATACCGTCACCTGCGCTTCGCTGACCAGCTGATAGTGCTCATAGCTTCTGGCCTCGACCGTCACAGGCTGCTCGCTGGTCACCTGCACGGTCCATTGCTCGATCATGTTGTTATCCGTATCGCGGGCCACAACAGGCGCATCCATCACCACGACCTGGGGCGGGATCTGCACATAGAAGAATACGACCGGATTCACAGAAGGCGTGCCGCTCGCATCCACCGTGACCTGAACCTGATCGGCGCTGACCAGCTGGTAGCCTTCATACTGTCTGGCCCTGAAGGTGGCCGGCGCGTCGCTGCTCACGATGGCGGATTCGCTCTCAAAGATCGTCTCGCCGTCCTGTGTGCGCCAGTAGACCGTCACCTCGGCCTGCACGATCTGCGGGATCGCACGATAGATGAATTCCACCGTCGCCTGGCTGGGAACACCGTCGCCATTGACGCTGACCTGAACCTGTGCGGGACTGGTCAGCTCATAATCCGCAAAGTTCTTGGCGTCAAGGGTCTGCGGCGCATCGCTGCTCACCGTGACGATCTGCTGCTCCAGGGGCACATTGTCCTCGGTGCGATAAATCACCAGCACATCCGCGTACTTCACCTGCGGGATCGCGCGATAGATGAATTCCACCGCTGCGGGATCAGCCTCGCCGTTTTCATTCACCGTGATGGTGGCCTGATCGGCGCTGATCAGCTCATAACCGCCAAATGCGCCAGCCCAGACCGTCTGCGGGGCGTCGCTCCCCACCGTCACCGTCTGCTGGTCCAGCACCGTCGCGCCGTCCTCCGTACGGGACGTTACCTGCACGTCGGCATACTTGATCTGCGGGATCGCACGATAGATGAACTCCACTGCAGTCACGTCCGCATTGCCATATACGTCTACCGTGACTGTTACCTGGTCCGCGCTGATCAGCTCATAGCCTTCATATGCGCCCGCCCAGATCGTCTGCGGCGCTTCGCTCGTCACCGTCACGTACTGATCGTTCAGCACCACGCTGCCGTCCTCCGTGCGGGACACCACATGGATGTCCGCCGTGCCGATGGTCGGGATCGCATGGTACAGGAACTCTACCACAGAAGCGCTGGCATTGCCGTTTTCATCGACTGTGACCGTCACCTGGTCCGCGCTCACCAGCTCATACCCCTCATAGGCCTTGGCCCAGAAGGTCTGCGGGGCGTCGCTTCCCACCGTCACCGTCTGCTGCTCCAGCACCGTCGCGCCGTCCTCCGTGCGGTAGATCACCTGCACGTCGGCGTACTTGATCTGCGGGACCGCACGATAGATGAACTCGACCGTGTAGCTGCTGGCGTTGCCGTTCTCGTCGACCGTGACCGTCGCCTGGTCCGCGCTCACCAGCTCGTAGCCCTCATAATTCGTGGCCCAGAAGGTCTGGGGCGCATCGCTGCTCACCGTCACCGTCTGCTGGCCCAGCACAACCGCGCCGTCCTCTGTGCGGTAGATCACCTGCACGTCAGCATACTGCGTTCTGGGCAGCGCACGGTAAATGAACTCCACCGTGCCCTGGCTGGCATTGCCGTTCTCGTCCACATAGACCGTTGCCTGGTCGCCGCTGATCAGCTCATAGCCGTCATACGCGCCGGCCCAGAAAGTCTGAGGCGCGTCGCTCGTCACGGTCACATACTGATCGTTCAGCACCACGCTGCCATCCTCGGTGCGGGACAGCACGCGGACCTGTGCCTCACGAACCTGCGGTACAGCCTCCTGCGGCATCATCTGCGTGGAAACATACAAATTATACATGTCCGCATAGGCGCCGTTCTCATACAGCATGATCGGCAGCACTGTGTCGACATTCATTTCATAACCAGCGTCCATCAGGAACTGCATCGAGTATCCTTCCGGCAGCTCATAGGTATAAGCATGGCGCGGATGCATCACATCCAGCGTCAGGGCCGTGATCGGCGCATCCGGCGTCACCATGGCCCAGAAGGACTGGTCCTGGCTCCACAGCACAGGTTCAGCCGTCACAGACATCACATTGCCCGCCGCGTCCGTCCAGCTCAGGGTCAGAACGGCTTCGCTCCAGTCCGCCTGGGCGTATGCAGGCACCGTGATGACAGACAAAAGCATCACCAGGGACAAAAGCCAGGCAATCAGCCGCTGAGAATGCTTTTCTCCAACTTTTTTCATGGAATCATTCCCTCCTCCGGAACAAGCTGTTCCTTGAAACCTATTGTATACCACGCGTCGATTCTTGTCAATCTTGGCCGACTGACGCTTTCTGCCACTTTTGGCGCTGCGGCAGGATTTTCTCCCATTCCTGTCGAACCACTTCACACCAATTCCAGAAGCATTTGGAGGTTCTGTCATGGATGAGAAGCAACTGACTGAAACCGTGCTTGACAAGCACGTGGTATTCCCCGGGTGCATCATCAATCTGGAGCACTGGGACGTCCGTTTGCCCAACGGCGAAACGGCGCTGCGCGAGGTCGCCTGCCATCCCGGCGCTGCCGCGGTCGTCGCACTGGACGATGCGGGGCAAATCATCCTGGTTCGCCAGCAGCGCGTCGCCGTCGGCCGGATCACCAGCGAGATTCCTGCCGGCAAGTTTGACCATGCCGGGGAAGATCCGCTCGTCTGCGCCCAGCGCGAGCTGTCGGAGGAAACCGGACTGACCGCCGATCACTGGCAGCCGCTGACCGTTTTGGAGACCACGCCAGGCTTCTGCAACGAGCGCATCCATCTGTTCCTGGCCACCGGGCTCCACGAAGGGGAGACCCATCCGGACGAGGACGAGTTCGTCAGCGTGATGCGTATGCCGCTCTCCGACGCCGTTTCCCACGTGATGGACGGCGCCTTCCGCGACGGCAAGACTGCGCTGGGCATCCTGATGGCGTCCCGCACGCTTGCTTCTGCCCTATAAACGACCGCCGCGCCGTTTTTCTTCCCCTGCAAATCCATTTTTCTGGTTATTTTGCTGTTTGTTTGGAGGAATACCGCCCATGGGCGAGCATCTTGGCTTTTTCCGCTCCCTGCGCGAGCTCTCCGTCCCTTCTTCTGCGCGGGACGTCTTTTCGCGCCTGCCCGTGCTGAACACACCCCGGCTGATCCTGCGGCCCGTATCGCTGCGGGACGCCCAGGACATCTATGACTATTCCCGCGACCCCGAGGTAGCACGGCACGTGCTGTGGGACGCCCACCGTTCTGTCGCTGACAGCCGCGCTTACATCCGCTTCATCCAGCGCCAGTACCGCGACGGCACGCCTTCCAGCTACGCCATCGTGCTCCGCGAAACAAATCGCGTCGTCGGTACCATCGGCTTCATGGCCTACAGCGAGGAAAACGCCACCGTCGAGGTCGGCTACAGTTTGGCCCGCAGCCTGTGGAACCGCGGCCTGATGACCGAGGCGCTGGACGCCCTGCTGGCCCTCTCCTTCGACACCATGCGCCTCCACCGGGTGGAAGCCCAGTACGAGGTCGCAAATCCTGCCAGCGGACATGTAATGCGCAAATGCGGCATGCGCCATGAGGGCACGCTGCGCGGCAGGATCTTCAACAAAGGACATTTTTCAGACGTGGAGCTGTACGCGATCCTCCGTGAGGACTGGCAGCAGCTTCATCCGAACAACAGGAGGGATTGACATGACCACATTCCGACCCATGCGCCGCAGCCGTCAGCTGCTGTCTGAAAACGAAACGATTGCCATTCTGGAGCGCGGAACGCACGGCGTTCTGGCTGTTCTCGGTGACGAAGGCTACCCCTATACTGTCCCGCTCAGCTATCTATACGCCGACGGCAAGCTGTATTTCCATGGTGCCAATGTCGGCCACAAGCTGGATGCTCTCGCCGCCTGCGGCAAGGCGTCCTTCTGTGTCGTGGACCAGGATCAGGTCATTCCAGAAGAATACACCACCTATTTCCGCAGCGCAGTCTGCTTTGGTCAAGCCCGGCTGGTCGAGGACAAGGAAGAAGCCCTGCGCATTGTGGCGTTGATTGCCGCCCACTATCGTCCCGGCTTCGAGGTCGAGCGCGCCCGCGCCATCGCCAATGAGTCAAAGACCTTGGGCGTTATTGAGTTCACCATCGAGCATATGACCGGCAAGGAAGCCATCGAGCTGGTCCGCGCCCGGAAAAATGACTAAGCGCCTCGCCTATATATGATGAAGAAACGGCCGCGTACCTGCGTGGTCGTTTTCTGTTCGCGAAGAAAATCATGACATTTTTGTTAAGTTAATCTTTTTGATTTGTAATATTTTCTTGACAGTTTTGACGTATCGTGTTATGATGAAGCTATTGAAATATCGCAAGGAGGTGACAGACCGCTTGGGAAAGTTCTCTGACCTGGTCAAATGGCGAAATGGCACGGCAGTGATGATCCTGTATCGCCTGATTGTCTATCTGGGTCTGTTTCTCCTGTTTTTTGGTATCCTGAGGATCAACAACTGGTATCTGCTGGCACTCAACCGCACAACAGCCACCACGATTCTCACCTGGATCATCATGACGCTGGCCATGCACTCTGCCTATGGTGGATATGACGTGGGCCGGAAAAAGAGCAAGCCCATCATCACCAACATGGTCTTGGGCACCTTTTTCACGGATGTTGTCACCTATATTCAGCTTCAGATCATGAATGTAAACCCCAATAACAACGCGCACTTTGAGCTGGACGGCGGCGACATGAAGCTGCTGGTGCTGTGCTTTGTGCTTCAGGTGATCCTCATCACGTTCATGGCGCGGCTTGGCAACGAGACCTACTTCCGCATCAATCCGCCGCGCAAGTGTCTGATCGTCCTCGGCAACATGAACAACCGCGCACACATCGAACAGAAGATCGGCAAGTATCGCCTGCAATGGAAGGTGACCGACGTCGCGCTTTGGAACGAGCCGAATCTGGAAAAGCGCATTCGTCATGCGGAGGTCGTGTTCCTGGCTGACGTGCCTGACGAGCGCCGTATGCAGTTGCTGAAGATCTGCTACGACCTGCACTGCGACGTGCTGTGCAAGGCGCAATTACAAGACATCATGCTTTCCAGCTCCCATCAGGTGGTCGTGGACGACGCGCCGTTCCTGGAGATGGATTACAACACAGACGCCGTCGGCACCCATATGATCAAGCGTCTCATGGATGTGGTGATTTCCGCCGTCGCGCTGGTGGTTCTCTCCCCGCTGATGCTGGTCATCGCGCTGGCCATTCGCATGGAGGACGGCAAGCCCGTCATCTACCGTCAAAAGCGCATGACGCTGGGCGGTCGTGAGTTCTTCATTCGCAAGTTCCGCACCATGAAGATCAACACCGATTCCATGAAGCCGCAGTTCTCCGCCGAAAAGGACGACCCGCGTATCACCCATGTCGGTCGGATTCTCCGCCGCACGCGCCTGGACGAACTGCCCCAGCTGTGGAATATCCTCATCGGCGATATGTCGCTGGTCGGCCCGCGGCCGGAAATGCTTGAAAACGTGGAGCGCTACAAGCTGCAGCTGCCCACCTTCGCCTATCGCGAAAAGATGAAGGCCGGTCTGACCGGCTATGCACAGATCGAGGGCAAGTACAACACCTCCCCCGAAGATAAGCTGATGCTCGACCTGATGTACATCGAAAATTTCACGCTCTGGAGCGACGTCAAGCTGCTCTTCCGGACCTTCACCGTGTTCTTCAAAAAGGACTCCACAGAAGGCTTTGCCGCTGTGCAGTCCGATGCTTCGGCTGACAAGACCCACTCTGCCTGATGCCGCAAACTGTGCAATTTCAACCATGACCTATGCAGGAATGCGCACCTTCCCGGCAGCCCCTTGACAATCCAGGCAAAACAAATTACATTTTTCTTATCATATGCGAACATGCTGCTCTGACAGCGTTTTCTCAAGGAGGTATGGAGAAATGAACATTCTTCTGACCGGCGGTGCCGGCTTCATTGCGACACACACCTGTGTGGAGCTTACCAAGGCAGGCCATGACGTCATCATCGTGGACAACTATGTGAACAGCCAGCCCGAATCTCTGCGCCGTGTGGAGCAGATCGTCGGCAAGAGTATCCGCAGCTATGAAGCTGATGTGTGCGACCGTGAGGCCATGGACCGCATTTTTACCGAGAACCAGATCGACGCGGTGATCCACTTTGCTGGCCTGAAGGCTGTCGGTGAGAGCGTGCATCAGCCGCTGCGCTATTACCGCAACAATCTTGATTCCACGCTGACGCTGTGCGAAACGATGGCTGCCCATGGCTGCAAGCGTCTGGTGTTCTCCTCCTCCGCCACCGTCTACGGCGTTCCAGACGAGGTTCCGCTGCGTGAGGACATGTTCTGCAAGGGCTGCACCAACCCCTATGGTTGGACCAAGTATATGATCGAAAAGATCCTCACCGGCGTGGTCGAGGCCGACCCGGAATGGAGCGTTGTGCTGCTGCGCTACTTCAACCCCATCGGCGCCCATGAGAGCGGCCTGATCGGCGAGAATCCCAACGGCATTCCGAACAACCTCATGCCCTACATCACCCAGGTCGCCCTGCGCAAGCTGGATCATCTGACGGTGCACGGCAATGACTATGACACCCCCGACGGCACCGGCGTACGCGACTACATCCATGTAGTGGACCTTGCCCGCGGTCACGTGTCCGCCTGCGATTATGCGGCAGGCCACACCGGCTGTGAGATCATCAATCTGGGCACCGGCGTGGGCTACAGCGTGCTGGACATTGTGAATGCCTTTGAGCGCGTCAACGGCGTGGCAGTCCCCTATTCCATCGGATCGCGCCGCGATGGCGACATTGCCGCCTGCTATGCCGATCCCGCCAAGGCCGAAGCGCTGCTGGGCTGGAAGGCCGAAAAGAACCTGGAGGACATGTGCCGCGACTCCTGGCGCTGGCAGAGCATGAACCCCAACGGCTACGAGGCGTAATTCGCAAACGACGGACGCAGAGACCAACTCGCCTCTGCGTCCGTTTTTCTTCATCTGTTACGAATGACCCATACAGGAAGGACAGAGCGCATGAACTGCTATTTGATGGCACTGGGCACGGCCGGCGCAAGGCTGTGCGAGGCAACCTTATACGGCTGCATGGCAGGCGTGATCCCGGCAGACCGGGTCGTCATGCTCCTGCTGTGCGCTCCGAAGGACAGCAAGGAGCGCATCGGCCAATTGATCGCCGATTATTCGAATGTCCGCCATGCCATGGAATATGGCGTCGCCGGCGCCTTCCATCCTGCGCTTGAGCTTCGCGCATGGCCCGAAGCGCTCAGCGAGTCCTCCCTGAAGATCAGTGTCCGGAACGAGACTGACCAGCTGCTTTGCCGTGCACTGTTCACGGCAGAAGAATCCATGCAGGATACGTCCGCCGATCTTGGCGGATGCGGCCCGGTCGCCGCGCTGGAATGGGCAAGGCTGCTGGCTTCCGGTCATACGGCGCTGTCCGCCGCTCTCAACGATCTGACCGAAACCGACGAGCTGATCCTCTGCGGCAGCCTTTGTGAAGCGACCTGTGCTGCCGGTCTGCCTGCGGTCACCGACTGGCTGCTCAAAACACACCCGCGCGCCCGCGTCAGCACCGTGCTGTATCTGCCCGTGCATGACGGCGATGACGCCGCGCTTTGCCGCGCTGCGCTGCGTTCGATCAACGACCGGTTCTATCGCGCCCATTGCCTGGTCGGTCTGCCCGAGGACTGTCTGGACAGCCGCCGGAATGCGGCGCATCTGTGTGACTGGATGGCCGTCCGCTGTCTGGATGGCGTCCTCTCCGGTGCCATGGGCGGTCACGCCATCCGTGTGGAGGCCGATCATCTGGACTGGGACGACTTCGGCACTGCCGAGGATCGCTATCGCCGTGCCTACGACGGCTTGATGCAGTCCGCCTGGTTGATGCTGACCCAATACGGGCAAACCGCCGTCGATAAGCTGGCCTCGCCCAATTGGCTGCTGGACCGTCTCGGCTGGTATCCAACCTATTTCGGAGCAGCCCGAAGGATGAGCGAGGACGAACGCGCCGACCTGGCCCGTCAGCTGCGCACCGCCATGCGTCTGCTGGCAGGATACGCCGCCTGGATGCAGCAGGTCCTTGCGCAGCTGCCGCCGCCCATGCAGTGGATGCAATCCCTTGACAACGCGCTGACCGAAGCCCGCGAGCATTACCTGCCCATTATCGAACAGGCCGGTCATTTGTCGATGCTGGAGCACGAAGCCGAAGCAGGCAACATGGCCAATGAACGCTTTGTTCACCGTCACGACCTGGCCGACAGCGCCGCAGAGGCCATGATGAAGCAGATCGCCGCCCTGCGCACCGCCATTGACGAGATGGAAGCTGCTCAGGAGGAGTTGAACCAGCGCATCGGCGGCCGCATGCAGCGCAGCATGCTCACCGATTTCCTGCATGACTGCCGCGAGGAAGCCGCAGTGGTCCGCGCCCAGATCGACGAGGTCCGACAGAAGATCGACCATGCCGCCGCCATCGCCTCCCCTGCCGATCAGCCGCGAATCGAGGCGGCCCGCACCCGTCTGGGGCGCATGCTGCGCCATCTCGCCGCCATGGATGGCCGCGCCAATTGGGTTCTGCATGATTTGACGCTGGCCAATCAGGACGAGATCCGCACCCGCGCTCCGCTGCTTGATTCTGCCGATGCAGGCGGGATGACCCCTGCGCTCTATCCGCTTGAGCTTCTGGAGCAGCTTGGCCGGCTGCCTGAGCTTGACGTCCGCGACCGCAAGCGCGCCGTTTCGCTCCTGGAGCAGAACTGGCCTGCGCCGCAGCCGCTCAAAGCCTACACCAACGCCATTGCCCACATGCCCGCGCAGCCCATTGGCACGCTTGCCGGTCAACTGCTGCGCAATGTGCTGCAATGCACCATGACTCCACAGGAGGGAGGGATGACGAATGCCAAAGACCTGGACGAACGGCCTGGTGCTTCTGCCTGACGAGAACGGCATCGTCGCCCTTCAGGATGGACTCGGCCTGGTCCACGCGGTCAATGACCACACCTTTGCCTGCGAAGCAGCCGACGCGATCCATGGCGCAGACAGCGATGGACCAAATGTCCTCGCCGTGCGCACCCGGCTGCTTTCGCGCCTTTCTGCCGGTGACACATCCGCCTGGCGCGGTTTGCTGTCTGCCGTACTGCTGCTGGATCTCTGGCGCGAACCCGTTGAGCTTCGCACGATCCGCCTCACCCATGCTTCATCCGCGTTTACCGGTGCTGTGCTGGATGCCGCCGGTAAGGACACGCTGCACCTGATCGTCCTGCGCCACGAAGGGCACGATGCCGTTCTCGGCATGGCCGACCGCGAAGTGGGCATCATTCCCGCCGCCGATATGGAACGTCTGCCCCTGTCTGACCGTCTTTCCTGGTACGACAGGCACACCGGCGTTTTTTCCGATCCCTGCACGCTGCTGAACCAGCGTGACCGCCGACGTCTTTCTGCACGTCTGCGTCTGCTGGGCAGTCATCCCGCCATTACCGATTTCGCCAATGAGCTGGACCGCATCGACGCTCGCGTCACACTGGACGATGACTGGCTGCTGCGCATGAAGGCCGCTGTCAGTCTGATCCGCGAGCCGCACTTTTCTGAATTGCTCACCGTACATCCGGACGCCTATCAGGCAGGCCGTGCCGAAAATCCGCTGCTGACCGCGCTTGGTTTGACCGAACCCATTGATGTGAACCCGCCCCAGCAGCTGACCTACTATTGGCATGACGTGCCCTTTGCGCGCAGCAATGCCGCCGCGCTGGTCGAGCCTGCCTGCGATCCCCGCGAGGAAGACATGCTGACCGAGCTTCGCACGCAGCTGACCCTGCTTGAGGACAACAGTCCCCGCTATCAGCAGGATACTGTTTCGCGTATCGAGCATTGTTTGACGGACCCGTCGCTGCACCTGTCGGCCGCTGTGCGCATGCGCCTGGCGTCCTGGCGCAGCGAGGCTCACGAAGCCAGCCGCCGCGCCCCCTCTCCCCTGGAGCTTACCTGGCCCTGGGACATCAGCGCACCGTCCGTCCGCATTCTTTTGGAGGAAGCGCTCGGCGGCCAGCTGACCGGCGCATCTGTCTGCGCCTTCTCCGACCGGCTGACCCTGATGACCGGCGGCACGCTGAACGATGCTTTCCTCGATCAGGTTTGTGCCGTCACCATCGGCGACGATGCGTTCACAGCCCTGTTGCCGCTCTCCGATTCCATGGCCGAGTACATCGCACGCTTCGGCTGGTCGGGCAGCGGCATGGTTCCGGACAGCATCCATCTTACCGCCGAGGAGGACGGCGCCGTCACCGTGACGCTTCTGCTGGCTGCCAGCGGTCAGGTCCGTCTGACCCGCACCTACGCCCCGGACGAGCAGATCCGCTGGTCCGCCGATCAGATCCCCGAGATCTCCATGTGGCCCTCCATCCCCATGGACAAAACCCGTTGGAAGGCCTACTATGTCAGCGTCCGCGGTCAGGCGTCCGTGAGCCTGCTGCGCGGCGGCGTATGGACGTCCGGCGAACCCGGCGATGCCTTTGTCCGCTGTGCCGTAACATCGACCGACGATTTCCCCGGCTGTATGGCTGTGCATCAGGATGGCTGCTGCCTTGGCGCGATCCTCTATCAGGCCGCCGTCTATCAGCCAGCCTCCAGCGGCAACGCAACAGCCGCCATTGAGCTGGGTTCCGCCAGCGTCTCCATGGCGCTGACCATCGGCGGACAAGTGCAAATGGTGGAAATGCCGTCTCTCTGGCGCGTTCTTCTGCGCGGCTCCCGCACAGATCTTCCCGGCGAGGTTTTGCCTGTTTGGCCCATCGGCCCTGTGCTGCCCGCCAACGCCGTAATCGACCGGAGTGCTGAAGAACCGCTGCCCTTTGTCAACGGGCGCATTGTTCTGCCCGATGCCCTCTCTGACGCCGCTGTTCGCGAAGGCGTACTCTGCGACCTGCTCTGGCGCACCGACGCTCACGGCAGCAGCGCCCGCCGTTTGGTCCTGCATGAGGCCATGCTGCTCACAGCCTTGCATGCGGTGATGTGCGGCGCAGAAGCGATCAACTGGCGTCTGGCACTCCCCGCCGGTATGACCGCCGATCGCCGCGAGCTGCTGCTGGGCGAAATGCGCAGTCTGGCAGCCACGCTGCGCGAGGACACCGGCCTGGCGCAATGGGGTCCCGCCCCCGAGGGCATCGCCAACGACCTGGCCTCAGGCGCCTATCTGCGCGAGAGCGGTCTGATCCGCGGCTCGTTCGTCACGCTGGACGTAGGCGCCGCCAGCGCCTCCTCCGCCGTATGGCTGCGCGGAATCGATCATCCGGTAATGGATTTCTGTCTTGATTTTGGCGTATTCACGATGACTGTCGGCGGTCTGATTGAGCATCCGGAGCGTCTGGCGGAGGACTTCTCCGGCCTGGAAGCGCTGCCGGTCACAGCCCTCAAAATCGCGCTGGAAAAAGCCTCGACCAATCTGCGCAGTTGGGAACAGAGCCGACTGCTCCTGGATAATCTCCTCGGTCAACACCTGGCGCAGACCATGCCCTGGATGAACGGCCGCTGTGCCGCAGGCCGGATGACCTACACGCAGGCGCTGTTGGTGCTGGGTTTTGCCGAGTTGATGACGCTGATCGGCCTGGAGCTGGAAAAGCTCTATCGCTCCCCCACCCTGAACGACCACCTGCCGCAGGAGCTGCCGCTGTGTCTTTGCGGCCAAGGCTCGCAGGTCATGACCGCGCTGGACGAGACGATGCGGTATCAGCTCATGCGTTTCCTTCGTCTGCCGATGAGCGGCACACATCCCGTGCGCAGCATCCGTTTGACCGTGAGCGGCACGCCCCGTATGGAGGCTGTGCTGGGCTTGTCTCAGATGCCGGTGCTTCCGCGGACGCACATGATCAGTCTCGGCCCTTCGGTCGGTCCGGTGCCCATGCTGGTCAAATACTTCCTGCTGCAATTCCGCACCTGCTTCCCGCAGGCGGCGGCGCTGCTTTTCCCCGGCATGTTCGGCCCAAACAATCTGTTCAGTCCGACCGCCGAGAACGTGATCGACGCCGCAGCAGCGCACCCCACCGGCACGGAGGAGCAGGCCTTCCTCAGCGCGTTGACCAGCATCCGTTCCAGCTTCTCCTCGCTCTTCGAATAATGCATTTTTGTCACTGGAATCATGCGTGAATTTCCACACGATTCCAGTTTTTTCGTTTTTCTTGCATGTTTCACATTCATTCTTGCAGAAACAATGTATCCAAAGTCAATGAATGCAATATCTCTTGCAAAATCATCGTAAACGTGCTATACTTTCTTTCGCTCAATGACGAGCACTGGAAGGAGAAGTTCTGCGATGATGAAAATCACGAAGGACAAGATCAGGGAATTGGTACTTCTGACGCTTGGCACAGTCCTGATGGTAATCGGCATCTATTTCTTCAAGTTTCCCAACAACTTCTCCACCGGTGGTGTGAGCGGCATCTCGGTTATCCTTGGACATTATTTTCCGGCAATGACGCCAGGCGATTTTGTGTCGATCATCAACATTGCGCTTTTGATTATCGGTTTTCTGGTTTTCGGCCGCGGTTTTGGCTTCAAGACGGCATATGTGAGTCTGCTGACCAGCGCACTGATCTGGATTCTGGAGCGCGTGCTGCCCATGTCTGCGCCGATGACGACGCAGCCCTTCCTGGAATTGATCTTCGCAGTATCGCTGCCTGCGGTGGGCTCTGCGATCCTGTTCAACATCGACGCCTCCAGCGGCGGCACAGACATCGTCGCCATGATCGTGAAGAAGTTTTCGAGCATGGACATCGGCAAAGCGCTGATGGCCTCCGACTTCATCATTACGCTGATGGCCTGCGTGGCTTTCGGCATGGAGACAGGTCTGTACTCGATCCTGGGTCTTGTGACCAAGTCGCTGGTCGTGGACATGGTGATGGAGAATATCAACACCAACAAGTGCTTTCATATCATCACGGCCAGCCCGGAGCCCATCGAGCACTACATCACCCGCAATCTGAACCGAGGCGCGACGCGCGTCCACGGCGAGGGCGTCTACACGCATGAGGGCCGCGAAGTGATCCTGACGGTCATGTCCCGCCGTCAGGCCATCCATCTCCGTCGCTTCATCCGTCAAACCGACCCCAGCGCTTTTCTCCTGATCACGAACACCGGCGAGATCATCGGCAAAGGCTTCAAATACAGCGAGTAAGCAGGGGCGCTGCCCCTCCACCTCGCCAGGGTCAAAGACCCTGGACCCATTCTGCGCCGGGCTTGACTTCACTTATTGCCTGCGTGCGCTTGTGAGTTAGTGTTTTTGGGGATTGATTGCTCCTTTTGTTGATTGAAAACGTAAGAAAATGCATTTGAAAAGCTGCAAGGTTCTTCGCCTTGCAGCTTTTCATTCGCTTTTCAGTTAGTCAGCCAGCGTGCCCATGGGGTCCCAGGGATCCAGCACAATGGGCTCCTGCTCGTACTCGGCATTGGGAGCACACACATACTCCTTCTCCACAGCTGCCTGGAACACATACTGATCGAACCAGGTGTCGGAGCAGATGTAGTAGCCCTTCGCGCCCTTGTCGCCGCCCCAGCTGTTCTCGATCTTCCAGCGGGTGGGCTTGCCGTCCTCAAGGTTCACGCCGGTAATGACCATCGCGTGGTTCATCGCAGCGAACCAGTAGTTCAGGCTGTCCTCCTTGGTCAGGGCCAGGTCGAGACCGGTGACCAGCTCGGCGTTGAAGCACTGATCATCCCAGAAGCCGGACTCACGCTCGCCCCACTTGCCCACATCACTGCCGAACCAGACCACCTTGCCGGCTTGCAGCTGTGCGATCACAGCAGCCTTGAACTCGTCCATGGGCAGATTGAAATGCTTGACCGGTTTGCCGCCGACCACATTGCCGAGCATCTTGACCGTGAAGGTCTTGTGATAAGGCTTGTCTGCAGTGGGAGAATTGATCAGAGACACGGTCTTGGTCAGCAGGTCACCCACATAGGCATCGCAGAAGCTCATGGGCGTGCAATCCTTCACCACATGATACTCGCGGTTCTTGTCCACATACTCGAAGTCAAAGGTCTTGGGCGGCTCGCCGTAGCAGGAGCACAGGAAGCCATAGATCTTGCCCAGCAGCTCGTCCTTGGCGGCCTTGACGTCCGTTTCGGCGGCGCCGTCGGTGATCATCTTGCGCAGCTTGATGGCGCCCGCCTTCAGGGCACGGTTCAGCATGCCGTTCATGCCGCGGGTGTGGCAGGTCTGATAGGTCTCGTCGTAGACATCCTTCGGCACCACGCCGTACTTCTCGACGATGTTGGTGAACATATCCCACTGGCCGCCGTCATGCACGCCGGTCTTGAGCACAAACTCCACCACGCGGTCGTCTGCGGGCAGATCAGCGGTTTCGATGATGCACTCGAAGAAATAGTTGCAGCGCTCGAACTTATCCCAGAAGGCCAGGTAGCTCTGGCTCAGCTCGAAATTCTCCAGGTTCAGCTGGGCTGCGATGCGCTCGCGCAGCACGTTGGTGGCCGCAAACAGCCAGCAGCGGCCGGACTGCATCTGGTTGGTGACGGGAAGCGTCTTGATGTCAACGGAGAACTTCTGGCGCAGCTTATTGGCAGCGGCGGACACGAACATCACGTTGTTCAGCTCGGTCTTGGACAGAGCCAGGGTCGCCATCTGACGCTTGGGATCGTTTTCATAATCCGTCGTCCAGGCAGTCAGCAGTTCATTGGTCACGGGCGTAGCTTTCATCAGGATCATCCTTTCGTTCCGGCGGGTCGGACCCGCGTATTCGTCAACGGTTCTATTGTAGCTGCTGTGCGCCATTCTGTCAATTGATCCTGCAAATCCAGCACAATGCAAGAACAAACACACCGCAAAATGAAGGCTTGATCTGCAATCATTGCAAAGCAAAAGACCCGCGCTTCTTCCGCAGGTCTTTGCATTCGAGTTAAACCAGGCCCATGAACCATTCCACCGCGATGGCCACGATGACCACCAGTGCGGAGATGATGAAGCCATGCAGCATCGGCTTGATGCCGGACTTGGCCATTTCCTTGAAGCTGGTGTTCAGGCCGATAGCCGCCAGCGCTGCCACCATCAGGAACTTGCTCACGTCCTTGAGCACCGCGGACACGCCGTCGGGGATCAGGCCGATGCTCTTGATCGCCGCCAGGGCCAGGAAGCCCAGGATGAACCAGGGGAACAGCTTGGTGAACTTGATGTTGGCCTTGGCGTCGGAGGTAGAACCGGCCGCCAGCGCTTCCTTGCGCTTGAGATTCACCTGGATCAGCGCGAACACGATGACCGTCGGGATGATCGCCAGCGTGCGGGTCAGCTTGACCATGGTCGCAAAGTCGCCCGCCGCCTCGGAGAAGGCATAACCGGCAGCGACAACGCTGGACGTATCATTGACCGCCGTGCCCGCCCACAAACCATAGGCATTATCGGACAGGCCGATCGCGTGGCCCATGATCGGGAACAGCACGATCATCGCCATATCGAACAGGAACGTGGCGGACATGGCATAGGCAATGTCGCTGTCCTTCGCCTCGATGACCGGGGCAATGGCCGCAATGGCAGAGCCGCCGCAGATGCCTGTACCGGCAGAGATCAGGTTGGACAGTTTCCAGTTCAGGCCCAGCGCTTTGCCAATGAAGTAGCCGCCGCCAAAGCAGGTCAGCAGCGTGAACACCATGACCTCCAGAGACTGGCCGCCCACATGCAGGATGGTAGAGACGCTCATGGAAGCGCCCAGCAGGATAATGGCGAACTTCAGCACCTTCTTGGAGGTGAACTTGATGCCGCCAGCAAACTGCTCCGTGGGCTTCCAGAGGCTATTGATGATCATGCCGATGAACAGTGCGATGACCGACGCGCCTATATAGGCGTCGACCTTATTTGCTCCGACCGGGATCGAGCCGATCAGTCTGGCCGCCACGGCCACAACAAGCGCCAGGGCAAATCCGGGTACATAGGACAGATACTTCTTCATTCGTGCTCCCCGCTTTCAAAATCAGATACTTCATCAGTATACGCTTCTTCCATTGCAATTTCAAGTTTTTTTTGCCGCTTTCTGCCGATTGGTGTCAAAATTTCGAACCTGTTCCCTTGTGTGGCTTCTCCTTGACAATCATTTTGCGACAGGATATAATAAATGAAGGTACCATAAATTGTTTTCAGGAGATGTTTTCGCATGTCCGAGGATCAGACCATCATCGTTGTCGGTGGCGTAAATGTCGATATCAGCGGCACATCCGACACCGCGATGCTTGCTGGCGACTCGAATCCCGGTCGGGTCAAGGTCACGTTGGGCGGTGTGGGACGCAACATTGCCGAAAACCTGGCTCGCATGGGTGCGAATGTCCGCATGCTGACTGTGCTTGGCGACGACGCAAATGCGGACCGCATCCGCTCAAGCTGTGCCGAGCTGGGCATTGATCTGTCCCTGTCGCTGACGCTGCCGGGTCACCGCACAAGCACGTATCTGTGCGTGAACGATGTGGACGGCGATGTGTTTGCCGCGGTTTCTGACATGGAGATCTACAGTCATCTGACGCCCGATGATGTGGCGCAGCACCTGGACGAGCTGAACAAGGCTTCGCTGGTGATCGTGGACGCCAATATGCCGGAGGAGATCGTGCGCTATCTTGCCGAGCATTTGACGGTACCGCTGGCCGCTGATCCCGTGTCGGTGAAGAAGGCAGGCAAGCTGACGCCCTATCTGAGCCGCCTTTTGACGCTCAAGCCCAATCGTCCTGAGGCCTCGCTGCTGACGGGCGTGGCCATTGACGGCATGGATGGGTTGGATGAAGCCGCGAAGGTCCTGCTGGATCGCGGCGTGCACAAAGTCTTTATCTCCCTGGGCAGCAAGGGCGTGTACTACGCAGATGGCACGCTGACCGGCATCCAATCCTGCTGCCCCGCCAACATTGTGAACACCACTGGCTGCGGCGACGCCTACCTGGCTGGCGCGGCGCTGGGCCACGTGCTCGGTCTGGATATTGCCGGTATGGCCCTGATGGGTCAGGCCGCGTCGGCCGTCTGTGCCGAGGCGGACGCTGCCGTCAATCCTGACATTACCCTTGAAAAAGTTCAAGCCAAAATGAAGCAAACGGAGGGTTAACATCATGAATCTGAAGAAGTATCTGGACGTTTCTCCCGAGGTGCAGGCCGCGCTGGACGCTGGCAAGCCCGTTGTCGCCCTGGAATCCACCATCATCTCCCACGGCATGCCCTACCCCAAGAATGTGGAGACTGCCCTGACCGTTGAGAAGATCATCCGCGAGAACGGCGCGATCCCCGCGACCATCGCCATTATCAAGGGCAAGATGACCGTCGGCTGCACGCCCGAGCAGATCGAGTATCTGGGCAAGCGTGGCCTGGATGTGCCCAAGGCCAGCCGCCGCGACCTGCCCGTGCTGCTCGCCCGCGGCGAGGACGGCGCCACCACCGTGACCACCACCATGATCGCCGCCGCACTGGCCGGCGTGAAAGTGTTCGCCACCGGCGGCATCGGCGGCGTGCATCGCGGTGCTGAGACCACCATGGACATTTCCGCCGACCTGGAGGAGCTGGCCCAGACCCCTGTGCTGGTCGTGTGCGCCGGCGCCAAGTCCATCCTGGACATCGGCCTGACCCTGGAGTATCTGGAAACCAAGGGCGTCCCGGTCATCGGCTATGGCACGCCCGACATGCCCGCCTTCTACACCCAGAAGTCCGGCTTCAAGGTCGATTATGAGATCGACACCCCCGAGGAGATCGCCGCTGCGTTCCAGGCGAAGCTCGACTGCGGTCTGGTCGGCGGCATGCTGGTCGCCAACCCCATCCCCGATGAATACAGCATGGACCCCGACTACATCAACGCCAACATTGACGCCGCCGTCAAGGAGTGCGAGGAGAAGGGCATCACCGGCAAGAACATCACGCCCTTCCTGCTGGACAAGATCCAGAAGATGACCGCCGGAAAGTCCCTCGAAGCCAACATTCAGCTTGTTTTCAACAATGTCCGTCTCGGCTCCAAGATCGCCGCTGCGCTCAGCCAGCAGTAATCAGCCGCTACTGAACCCAAACTAAACAAAACAGTTATGAACCGTGGAGGATATGACCTTCACCGCTTCATAACTGCTTCTTTTTTGGTTCTTCACGGAAAGTTAGGCTAAGGAGAAAAAAGAGGAAGCAAAAAGA
>R21__coassemble_436_pt1 | contig 34606 bp, 24 predicted proteins | sample R21__metabat2_low_PE_059 | metagenome-assembled genome bin R21
GGGGTCAAGGGGCCTGCGGCCCCTTGCAGGTCCAGGGCAGCGCCCTGGTCGCGCCTCAGCGCGAAACCTCCGCGGGTCCAGGGCCACATTGCGGCCCTGGCGGGGTCCAGGGGCAGCGCCCCTGGTTACTCTAACAGGAACATCTGCTCGAGCTTGGGCTGGGCGCCGGTGACGGGGTCCATGACCAGCTCAAGAACGTCGTCCATGTAGACGTTCCACTTGTCGACGATGGGGCTGCCGGCCTGGGTCTTTTCGGCAAATTCGATGCCCTTTTCGCACTCATAATAGCCAAAGAGGGTCTCGCCATCGGACCAGATGGTGTAGTTGCAGATGCCGGCTTCCTTGAGCAGAGCCTTCATCTCAGGCCAGATCTCATCGTGACGGCGCTTGTATTCTTCCTTCTTGCCGGGTTTGATACGGCCCATCCATGCAAAACGTTCCATGATCATATCGCTCCTTTTCGCCTGTCGGCTGATAGGTCCATTATAGCACACACACAGCGGACTTGCAATTTCTTTTCGCGCCTGCTACAATAGAAATATACATTCGAAGCACAAGGGAGGCGGGATGATGAATCAGGCGCTGCTTGAACGCCTTTCGGCGCTGACCGAGGAGGAGAACCGCATCCTGTCCGGCGAACCGCTGGCACGAAACGACTACACCGACAGCGCAGCCTTTGTCGTGTCCTCGCGAAAACTGCTGCCGCCCCGCCGCATGATCACCCTGCGTCCGCACACGCGCTTTGCCGCGTTCCCGGCGCATAGCCATGATTATGTCGAAATCCTCTACATGCTCTCCGGACAGACCGTCCATGATCTCCCAGGCGGTGAAACGGTGACGCTCCGCGCGGGCGAGCTGCTGCTGATCAACTGCCGCACCGCGCATAGCATCCGCCTGTGCGGCAAAGAGGACGTGGGCGTCAATTTCATCGTGCAGCCCACCTTCTTTGACGACGCGCTTGCGGCTGTCGGTTCCTCCAACGTACTCGGGCGATTCCTGCTCGACGCCATTATGCGCGGCGGCGATTCTGTGCCATATCTCCATTTCCATGTGGCCGAGCATCAGGCCGTGCAGAGCCTGCTGGAAAGCATGGTGTTCTCGCTTGTGTCCGAGAATCCCGCCGGTCAGCGCATTCTGAAGGCGTCGATGACCTTGCTTTTTCTCTATCTGGTCGAATCTACGTCAGCTTTGACATTGCCGACCTCACGTGGCGACGCGCTGGTGCTGGCGGTACTGGACGAGATCCAGCATGGCTATGCTGCCATCAGCCTCAAGGATGTGGCCGCACAGCATCATGTGTCGCCTGCTTATCTCAGTCAGGCGGTCAAACATGCTACCGGCGAAACATGCACCGTGCTCCTTCAGCGCCGCCGCATGGCCCAGGCCCGAAAGCTGCTCCGCGAGACCAATCTGCCCGTGGCCGAGGTGGCGGGTGCGGTGGGATATACCAACGCCGGACATTTCTATCATCTGTTTCATGATGAAACCAGCATGACCCCGGATGAATACCGACAAGTTAATTCAGGACGCTGATGTTTTTTATCCACGCTCTTCACAGAACGTGGTTTTTCTGATATACTGGATTTGTTTGAAAGGAGGCATCCGAATGCATACATATCTTGCAATCGACATCGGCGCATCCGGCGGTCGTCATATCGTCGGCTGGGTCGAAAACGGACAGATCAAGACGCAGGAGGTTTATCGCTTTGAAAATGGCGCGTCCATGAAGGGCGAACACCTCTGCTGGAATGCCGAGGGCCTGTTCGGTCATGTGGTTGCCGGTCTGAAGGCCGCCAAGGACGCGGGCTTTGCGCCGGTGTCCATCGGCATTGACACCTGGGCGGTGGACTTTGCTCTGCTGGACAAGAACGACCACATGCTGGGTGACCTGGTCGCCTATCGTGACAGCCGCACCGAGGGCATGGACGCCGAGCTGGAAAAGACGTTGTCCTTCGCCGAGCTGTACGCCATCACGGGCATCGCCAAGCAGCCCTTCAACACGGTCTATCAGATGATGGCTGTGCTGCGCGAGCATCCCGAATGGCGCGAGGAGGCTGCGGATTTCCTGATGGTGCCCGAATATCTGTCCTGGCGCCTGACGGGCAAAAAGGCTCACGAGTGGACCAACGCGTCCACCACCGCCATGGCCGACGCCCAGACCCGCGGCTGGTCCAGCGAAGTGCTGGAAAAGGCCGGTCTGCCGAAGCACTGGTTCAACACGCCCATTGTTATGCCTGACACCGTGCTGGGCACGCTGACCGACGAGATCGCCGCACAGGTGGGCTACACCGCCAACGTGATCATGATCGCCACCCACGACACCGGCAGTGCCTACATGGCCGTGCCTGCCAAGGACGAGCATGCGGCGTTCCTGTCCAGCGGCACCTGGAGCCTGCTGGGCACCGAGCTGGCTTCTCCCGTGACCACCGAGGCGGCCTGTGCCTCCGGCTTTACCAACGAGGGCGGCTATAACCACACCGTCCGTTTCCTCAAAAACATCATGGGCATGTGGATGCTGCAATGCCTGCGCCACGAGCAGAACGACGCCTATTCCTATGCGAAGATGGCGGAGATGGCTGGAGCGTCCACCTATCCCGCGTGGATCGACGCGGCAGATAACCGCTTCCTGGCCCCTGCCAGCATGACCGAAGAGGTCAAGGCCGCGCTGCGGGAGCAGGGTGCACCCGAACCCGCCGACTTCGGCGACGTCTGCCGAGCGGTGACGGTCGGTCTGGCCGTGTGCTACAAGGAAGCCATTGCCGAGATGGCAAAGGTGACGGGCACTGAGTTCACCAGCATCAACATCGTGGGCGGCGGCAGCAACAATGTCACGCTGGACCGTCTGACGGCTGAGATCACCGGCCTGCCGGTGTATGCCGGTCCCACCGAGGGCACGGCCCTGGGCAATCTGGCGTCGCAGATGATCGCGGACGGCGTGTTCGCCGATCTGGCCGCGTTCCGCGCTGCACTGCCTGAAAGCTTTGAGATCCATAAGTACTGATAGAGTCAAAAAATGAAAGGAAGGATCCCCATGTCTTACGAATCCGCAAAGGCCCGCTATGCCAAGCTCGGCGTTGACGTCGAGGCTGCCATCGCCACCGCGAAGAACGTGCCGGTCTCCCTGCACTGCTGGCAGGGCGACGACGTCCGCGGCTTTGACACCGACCCCAACAAGCCCCTGACCGGCGGCATCCAGACCACCGGCAACTATCCCGGCCGCGCCCGCAACGCCGAAGAGCTGATGGCCGACCTGGACAAGGTGCTGTCCCTGTGCCCCGGCACCAAGAAGATTAACATCCATGCCAACTATGCCATCTTTGACGAGAGCAACGGCGGATGGGTGGATCGCGACAAGCTGGAGCCCAAGCACTTCCAGAAGTGGGTGGATTTCTGCAAGGAGCGCGGCCTGGGCGCCGACTTCAACCCCACCTTCTTCTCCCATCCCATGTGCGATCCGCTGACCCTGTCCTCGCCCAATGAGGAGACCCGCCGCTTCTGGATCAACCATGGCAAGGCCTGCATCCGCATCAGCCAGTACCTGGCCGAGCAGCTGGGCCAGGTCTGCACCATGAACATCTGGACCGGTGACGGCCTGAAGGACATTCCTGCTGACCGCATGGGTCCCCGTGTGCGCTATCGTGAAGCCATCGACGAGATCCTGTCCGAGCCCTTCGACTTCAATCTGGTGAAGCCCTGCGTGGAGTCCAAGGTGTTTGGCATTGGTCTGGAGAGCTACACCGTTGGCAGCGCTGAGTTCTGCCTGAGCTATGCCGCCATGAACATGGACAAGTGCATTCCGCTGCTGGACAACGGCCACTATCATCCCACCGAGGTCGTGTCCGACAAGATCCCCGCGATGCTGGCGTTCTTCCCGCAGATGGCGCTGCATGTGACCCGCCCCGTGCGCTGGGACTCCGACCACGTGGTGCTGTTTGACGACGAGACCCGCGAGATCATGAAGGAAGTCGTGCGCTGCGGCGGTTTGGAAGACCGTGTGTTCATCGCGCTGGACTACTTTGATGCCTCCATCAACCGTGTGTCTGCCTGGACCACCGGTTATCGCAATGCCCAGAAGGCGCTGCTGTACGCGCTGCTGACGCCCAACGAGGCCCTGAAGCAGCTGCAGGATGAGTCCCGCTTCTCCGAACTGATGGTTCGTCAGGAGGAGATGAAGACCATGCCCTTCGGCGACATCTGGGACGAGTACTGTGATCGCTGCGGCGTGAAGCGCGACGGCGAGTGGTTCGACGAGATCATCGCCTATGAAGCCGCCGTCCAGTCCAAGCGTTCCTAAGGGCGCTGCCCTGGACCCGCGAGGGGTTTCGCGCTGAGGCGCGACCAAGGGCGCTGCCCTTGGATCCTGCCAGGGTCATAGACCCTGGACCCATTCTGCGCCAGGCCTGAGCGCCTTCGGATTGGGTTGCGTGCGCTTGCTTGTTTAGGGCATGCAGCTTGATTGATGGCATGAGGCTGGTGTGGGGCGGAAGTTCATTTGATACAATACGATAAATATAGAAAGAGGTAATGAAAGATGGGTATGCTCGATCTGTCCATTATGAAGCGTTATATCCGTATGTGCAACGATGGCTGGCTGCAGGGCTGGCATGAGCGTAACGGCGGCAACCTGACCTATCGTCTGACCGCTGAGGAAGTGGCCGAGATGAAGCCCTTCTTTGACGAGACGCCCCGCCCCTGGGTGAACATGGGCGTGACCGGCGCCAACCTGGCCGGCGAGTATTTCATCTCCACCGGCAGCGGCAAGTATTTCCGCAATGTGATCATTGATCCCGAGGACAGCCTGTGCGTGGTCGAGATCAATGACAAGGGCGACAGCTACCGCATTGTGTGGGGCCTGGTCAATGGCGGCCGTCCCACCAGCGAGTTCCCGTCCCACTTCATGAATCATTCTGTGCGCGTGGCTGCGACCAATGGTGCGACCCGCGTGATCTATCATGCGCATCCCGCCAATGTGATCGCCATGACCTATGTGGTGCCGCTGACCGACCGTGACTTCAGCCGTGCCCTGTGGAAGAGCGCGACCGAATGCCCCGTGGTGTTCCCCGGCGGCGTTGGCGTGGTGCCGTGGATGGTTCCCGGCGGTGCCGACATTGCCATGGCCACCTGCAAGAAGATGGAAGAGTTTGAGGCTGCCGTCTGGGCCCAGCACGGCCTGTTCGTTTCCGGCCCCGACTTCGACATCACCTTCGGCCTGATGCACACCATCGAGAAGTCTGCCCAGATTTGGGTGCTCCAGAAGTCCACCGGTCTGCCCGAACTGCAGACCATCACCGACGACGCCCTGCGTGCCATCGCCCACGATTTCGGCGTGACCCTGCGCGCGGAGTTCCTGGACTACGCTGGGGGCGCGGCCCCCTGGACCCTGCCTGGGGTACAAATGCCCCCCAGGCCCCGAGGGGTTTCGCGCAGGAGGCGCGACCAGGGTGCTGCCCTGGACCTGCAAGGGGCACAGCCCATTGACCCATTCTGCGCCATGCTCGACTTTCTCCGACGGCTTGAGAGTGCGCGGAGTTTAGAGCATGTTTCTTGATTGAAGATCGAAAAACGATTGTTCAGGGGCCCAACCCTTGAACAATCGTTTTTTCGTGCAGCTTACCTGCTTCCTAAGTTCTTTAGACACTGTGCCCATGTCCGTACTGCACAGGCACCACAAACTCCACCGCACCGGTTTCAATCAACCCGCACGCAAAAACGGTTTGTTCAGGGATTGGGCCCCTGAACAAACCGTTTTTTGCGAACCTAAGTCATGCTGCGGCACAGAATGGGTCAAGGGCCCGCGGCCCTTGCGGGGTGGAGGGGCAGCGCCCCTCCTCGCGCCACAGCGCGAAACCCTCGCGGGTCCAGGGGCAAAGCCCCTGGTTACTTGCAGTCCAGCATGGTCACATCGCCGTCAAGCTGACGACCGGTAAAGGGGTATTCGGAGCCGGTAAGATGGATTTCGCCCTGCTGGTTGTCGTAGGGGTCGAAGCGGAAGAAGTCGGTGGGCGGTACCATGGGCGCCATGTAGCGGCTTGTTGCAACAACGCGCATGGGGTCCAGATTGCCGAAATAGAATGCGTGACGCTCCGGATTGCCGTTGCGGTAGGCGCTGCCGCCATAGCTCGGATCGGCGAAGAGCCAGCCCCAGCCATCAAGGTAGAACTGCGTCCAGTCGTGACTGCCGATGTAGCCGTCGTCAATGCTCATGCCGCTCTGCCAGCGCGCAGGAATACCGCCGATGCGGCACAGAATGATGAACAGCAGGGCCTGCAGGCCGCAGTCGCCCTTCAGGTTGATCGCGCAGTACTCGCCCAGATTGTCGATCTGGAAATAGTCGCGCATGAAGGAATAATTCACCTTCGTGGTCACAAACTCAAAATAGCGCCAGGCCTTCTCCGCAGGGTTTGCGGCGCCTTCTGCCAGGTCGGCCTCGAGTGCCCGCAGATAGGGCGTGAAGCGGATGAAGCAGCTGTCCTCCGCCAGGTCATCCGCCGTTACCGGCGCGGCGTTCGGATACAGCGGAGACGCAGGAGCGGGCGCATGCAGCGGGTCCGCGTAAACGATCTTGCTGGTGTAGCGATAGGTCAGCTTGAAGGCATCCGGGTCAAACTCGTTCAGCACCCGCTTCCAGTAGGCTGTGCGTGCGGGATAATCCTCTGCGGCGATCATGTCCGGCGTGCCAGCCACCAGCTCGATCTCACTCTGCTGGGCAGAGGGTGCGGGGAAGGGCAGCCAGGCTTCGTATTCGCCGGGCACAAAGGCGTCCTTGTCGGCATAAATGCTGGCCTCAATGGTGATGCGGCGGGACAGGCTGCCCTTTTCCTTGATCTCAGCGATCATCGGGTCCAGCCAGGAATCCTTGCCGTCCACCACCTTGCCCGCGCGGCGCATCAGCTCAGGGAACTTCGCCAGCGTCTTGTGGAAGCGGACGAAATAGCGCCTCTCGCCGTTGACATAGATGAAGTCCACATTGCCTGCGTCCTCATAGGCCTGGAACTCCTCGTCGGTGATGCCGGGTACAAGGCTTTGCAGGCGCTCCAGCGCTTCGGCGTGGTTCCAGGGATACTGGGTCGGCAGGCGGCGCAGGCGTTCACGCTCGCAGACCAGACGCTCACGCAGCATCTGCGGCAGCTCGCACTGCAAACGGATGTCAATGGCCTTGATGGCACCGTCCAGATCGCCGGCCCACTTGCGCTTCAATATGTCCTCCGGCAGCGGCATGGCCAGCGTCCGGGATGCGGCATCGTAATTCATAGCGGTTCCTCCTCAATTGGTGGGATAAATATATTGTAGCACAGGTGGGAGACATTTGGGGATATATGGACGGAAAAAGTACAGAAACACACCTTTTTGCCTTGACGGGTGAATCAGTCTGCGTTATGCTCTCTTGGGAGAATCATCATTTTGCATGGAGGCGAGACCATGAAGATATATATCTGCGGCGATTCGACCGCCGCGTCCTACACGGAAGAGCGTGCCCCGCTCACCGGCTGGGGCATGAAGCTGGGGGATTATCTGCCGGGCGTCGAGGTTGTCAATAAGGCCATGGCAGGGCGCAGCACCAAGTCCTATTTGTATGAGGGCCGCCTGACGGAGATTGAAAAGACGCTCGCGGCTGGCGACCTGCTGCTGATCCAGTTTGGTCATAATGACACCAGCGATCTGGTCTGGCGGCATACCGATGCGTATACCTCCTACATCAATAATCTGAGTATTTTTATTGATACGGCACGGATGGTTGGCGCGATCCCGGTGCTGCTGACGCCGATCTGCGTGCGCAGCTTCCGCGAGGACGGCACGCTACGTCCCTCGCATGGCGTGTATCCGGACGCGATCCGCACGCTGGCAGGCAGCAAAAATGTGCCGCTGATCGACATGTATCAGCTGACGTTTGACAATATCGCCAAGCTGGGCGACGAGGCCAGCCGCAAGCTGCATATGCACCTGGAGCCGGGCGTGTACCCGGCTTACCCCGATGGACAGAAGGACGACACCCATACGCAGGTGCTGGGTGCGCAGACCAATGCGAAATTTGTGGCGGAGGGTCTGCGGAAGCTCGGACTGATCAAGGAGGGCGAAGAAGCATGATCTACGTGGTGGATAAATCCGGCGCGGGCGATTTTACGTCCGTCCAGGCGGCCATTGACGCGCTGCCCTCTGGCAACCGCGCACCGACGATCATCCTGGTGCGCATGGAGACGTACAAGGAGCGCGTGATCGTCAATAAGGACAACGTGCGCATCGTGGGCGAGGCACGCGACCGGACGGTCATCACCTGGAGCGGCTGCGCGAAGGATCTGAACGAGGAGGGCAAGCCGAAGGGTACCTTCCTGTCCTATACGATGCTGGTCACCGGTCGGAACGTGGAGGTGGAGAACATCACCATCCGCAATGACGCGGGCGACGGCGATGAGGTCGGTCAGGCCGTGGCGGTGTATGCGGCAGGCGACCGCGGCATGTGGCGCAATGTCCGCATGATCGCGCATCAGGATACCCTGTTCTGCGGTCCCACCATGCCCAAAATCAAGAAGGACGCCGCGCCGCGAGATATTCCGGAGGGCGTGCTCAGCGTGGGAGACTGCCCGCCGGTGAATGAACGGCAGTACTTTGAGGACTGCTTCATTCAGGGCGATATTGACTTTATCTTTGGACCCTATCGCTGCTGGTTCGAGCGCTGCACACTGTTCATGAATGCACGCGGCGGCTGGTACACGGCGGCCAACACGCCGGAGGCCAATCCCTATGGTCTGATCTTCCACAAGTGTAAGCTGACCGGCGAGTGTGAGCTTGGCAAGGCCAAGCTGGGACGTCCGTGGCGGCCCTTTGCCCGCACCATCTTCCTGGATTGCGAGATGGATGGCTGCGTTGATCCGCACGGCTTTGAGGATTGGGAGGGCGGCGCCACGATCACGGAGCGCTGCGGCGAATACGGTACCCGCGGCGAGCGGGCGGACCAGTCCACGCGCCATCCTGCCCAAAAGCGGCTCTCTGCGCAGGAGGCAGCGGCACTGACGATCCCGTCGGTGATGTCTGGCTGCGATGGCTGGCGGCCTGACCGCCGGACGCCCACCTGGTTCCTCTGCGGCGATTCGACCATGGCGGATTATCCGGCGTCTGCGGCACCGATGACCGGCTGGGGCCAGGCGCTGCCGCTGCTGCTGGACGAGCATGTGTTTGTGAATAACTGCGCTGTGTGCGGCAGGTCCAGCAAGAGCTTCATCAATGAAAAGCGGCTGGGCATGATCGAACTGTGTCTGCGCAAGGGTGACAAGCTGCTGATCCAGTTCAGTCACAACGACGAGAAGGAGGATGTGTCCATCCACACCGCGCCGCGATCCACCTTCCTGGGCTACCTGAATATGTACATTGACGCTGCCCGCGGCCAGGGCGCCGAGCCTGTTTTGATGACGCCCATCGCTCGCCGCCGCTTTGATGACAACGGTCAGGTGCTGCATACCCACGGCGAATATCCGGCGGCCATTCGTGACCTGGCGGTGCAACGCGGCGTGCGCCTGATCGAGATGGAGCAGGCGACGGAAGCACTGCTGGCGGAGCTGGGCGACGAAGGCTCCAAGGCGCTGTATACCTGGGTGGCGCCGGGACATCCGAACTACCCCGACGGCGCGCAGGACAATTCGCACCTGTGCTATGACGGCGCATATCGTTTGGCGCAGCTGACGGTGGGCCTGATGAACGATGACAAATAACAAGGGGGATCGGATATGCCCTTTGCAGATCAGGGAAACGGAACCTACGCCAATCCTGTACTGCTGTGCGATTACTCGGACCCGGATGCGATCCGCGTGGGGGATACATACTATCTGACGGCGTCCTCCTTCAATTATACGCCGGGCCTGCCCATTCTCACATCGAAGGATCTGGTCAACTGGACGCTGGTGAACTATGCGCTGCAGGAGCTGCCGGGGACGCAGTTCTGCATTCCGCAGCATGCGAAGGGCGTCTGGGCGCCGGCCATCCGCTGGCATGAGGGATGGTTTTATATCTTTTTCGGCATGCCGGACGAGGGCATCTTTATGGTGCGGACCCGTGACCCGTTGGGTCCCTGGGAGGCACCGGTATGCGTGCTGGCGGGCAAAGGCCTGATCGATCCATGCCCCTTCTGGGACGAAGATGGCAGCGCATGGGTTGTGCATGGATATGCGAAAAGCCGGATCGGTTTCAATAGCGTGCTGGGCATCTTCCCAATGAGCGTCGATGGCATGCAGGCAACGGGCGAGGATCTTATCCTCTTTGATGGTCATAAGACGCAGCCGACCATCGAGGGGCCAAAGGTGTATCGCCGCGACGGCTGGATCTATATTTTCGCTCCTGCCGGCGGTGTGGAAAAAGGCTGGCAGACGGTGCTGCGCGCCCGAACGATCCGCGGACCATGGGAGGAACGTATCGTGCTGGCGCAGGGCTCAAGCGAGGTCAACGGGCCGCATCAGGGTGCTTGGGTAGATACGCCTGACGGGCAGGGCTGGTTCCTGCACTTTCAGAGTCGAGGACTCTATGGACGGATTGTGCATTTGCAGCCCATGCGCTGGCTGGAGGACGGCTGGCCATTCATCGGAATGGCAGACCCGAAGCAGACAAATCCGTATTGCGGCATGCCGGTCGCGACCTGGGAGAAGCCGCACGCCCCGGTTTGCGAGCGCACAAGGGAGCGGGCGTCGGACGATTTCAATGGGCTGCTCGGCTTGCAATGGCAGTTTATGGCGAACAACCGACCGGATTTTTACGAGGTCGGCGGAGGCAAGCTGAAGCTGAACGCGGCTGCGCTGCCAGAAGGTGGACGAACGCTGTGGATGTGTCCGCAGGTTCTGACGCAAAAAATCAGTGCGCTCAGCCTGGAAGCCCGCGTGACGCTGGATGCATCGCATCTGCGGTGCGGAGAACAAGCTGGTCTGGTGATGATCGGTGGGGAGTACGCAGCGGTCATTGTGCGCATGACAGCTTCCGGACGCAGGATTTGCTGGATGACGAGCGGGCAGCAGGAGCTGTGCCAGGAGATCGGCGATGCTCCGGAGCAGATCGAACTGCGCCTGTCGCTCAGGCAGACGGGGTATGCCGCAGCGGAAACGCATTTTAGCTGGAGGACGCCGGATGGTGCATGGCAGTCGATCGGAGAGGCATTTGCTCCGGGGCGGCATACTTGGGTCGGTGCGCGTATAGGGCTGGCTGCGATGCCCTATGACGGCGGAAGCCATGGCGGGTATGCATTGTTTGGCGCGTTTGAAGTGACTGAAATTGAAGCATGATGAGGGGGACTGCCGGGCGCAGTCCCTTTTTCGCAATGAAATCCGAGGAGAATCAATGAATAGAATGTAAATGTTACAAAAATATGTTTTCTGTGTTGACAATTCGAAATAATTGCTTTACAATATATTTGGATTATTTCCGGTAAAATCTGCCGGTTTGATGATTGAGCTACTGGAGGTTATCAGGATGCAACGGACGAAAAATACGCTGGTTCGCCGTTTGGGCTTGGCGGCAGCGACGGCGGCGCTGACCATGCTGCTGACTGTATGCGCATTGGCAGAAGCGTTTCCCTTCAACACGGTGACAAGCGACCAGGTCAATATGCGCCGCAGTGCGTCGTCGGCCTCGGTGGTCCTTGAATCCCTGAAGGCTGGCGAGGGCATCACGGTCACGGGCGAGTCCGGAAATTATTACAAGGTCACAGCCCGCGGACGCACCGGCTTTGTGCTCAAGACCTATGTGGTTGCGCTGGTGCAGGCAACGCAGGAGCCTGTGGTCACCGGTTATCCCTATGTGACCACGACCCGGGATTCAGTCAATCTGCGCGAGAAGGCGTCTACCTCCTCGAAGCTGCTGAAGGTGCTGCCCAAGGGCGCGTCGCTCACCGTGAACGGCGTCAGCGGTGAATTTGCCCAGGTGACCTACGGAAATGTATCGGGTTATTGCATGGCATCCTTTGTCAATATGAAGTCCATCGTGGAGATCACTGCTGCGCCAACGGTCGTGCCTCAGCAGGGGGCGACGGTGGAGGTCGGCGGATATCAAACGCTGCAAAGCGGCAGCACCGGCGATGCGGTCAAGGCGCTGCAATCTGCTCTGGTGGAGTTGGGCTATATGGGCGGCACGCCGGACGGTGTGTTCGGCACGTCCACGGTGAGCGCGGTCCAGGCGCTCCAGGAACAGAACAAGTATCCGGCCACCGGCCTGGTCGACGCGAATCTTCAGGCTTTCCTTTATAATGGCAAGCCCCTGAACAGCAAGGGCAAGGCAACCCAGGTGATGACGCTTCCGCCCATCGGCGATGCAATCATCCGCGCCAACAACCGCGGCGCACAGGTGGAAAGCATGCAGCTGCGCTTGCAGGAGCTGGGCTATTATACCGGCTCCATCACCGGTGTTCACGACACGGCGAGCATGAACGCGCTGAAGGCTTTCCAGAAAAAGAATGGACTGACTGCCGATGGCAAGTGCGGTGCAAACACGACGAAGGTCCTGATGAGCGCCTCGGCGCTGCCGGTCAATGCCACTGCGACGCCCAAGCCCACCGCCACGCCCAAGCCGACCCCGGTCCCGACGCCTGCGCCGACCTTCGACGTGCCGACGGCCACCGTAAAGAACGGCACCAACAGCGCAGCGGCCAAGCAGGTGCAGACCCGTCTGAAGGAGCTGGGCTACTATGAGGGCAAGCTGGACGGCAAGTTTGGCGACGACAGCGTGTCTGCGTTGAAAACCTTCCAGAAGCGCAACGGCCTGAAGGACGACGGCGTGGCAGGCAGCGGAACCTATCTGGTTCTGTTCAGCTATGAGGCCATCGGCGTGGACGACGTGCCCTTCATGACTGCGGCCCCCGTGACGGCGACGCCACGGCCCACCGCGACACCGACTCCGGAACCGATCACCCGTGAGAATGTGGTGACGGTCAAGCTGGGCGTCACGGATGCTGCTGTGCTGCGTTTGCAGGAGCGTCTGACGGCGCTGGGATATTACCAGGCTGCCATGGACGGCGTCTGCAAGGCGGACGACGTCGCGGCCATCAAAGCATTCCAGAAGAAGAACGGTCTGTCGGTGGACGGCGCCGCTGGCTATGCGACGCAGGTCAAGCTGTATGCGGTCACGGCAGTGACTGCCTCCGGCGCGATGGCCGGCGGCACGGTTGATACCTTCACCAAGCTCCAAAAAGGCGATCGCGGCGCACTGGTGACGATGCTTCAGGAACGGCTGATCTCGCTGGGCTTCCTGTCCGGCAAGGCGGACGGCCTCTACGGCACTGCCACGGTGAACGCCATCATCGCCTTCCAGCGGGCCAACGGTCTGACGCGCGACGGCGTGGCCGGTGAAAAAACACAGGCAATGATCTATTCCGTGGCGGCTGTGACGCCTACGCCCGCGCCTACGGCAACTCCCAAGGCGACGGCCACCCCCAAGCCCACCGCGACGCCCAAGACGACGGCTGCCCCGAACGCCACCGCCAAGGCTACCGCCGCGCCGGTGAACTCCGGCGTGTACAAGCAGGGCGACGCGAATGACAATGTCAAGGCGCTGCAGGAGCGTTTGATTGCCCTGGGCTTCCTGTCCGGCAAGGCGGACGGCCAGTTTGGCATCAAGACTTATCAGGCGGTCGTTGCCTTCCAGAAGGCGAACGGCCTTGCAGCGGACGGCATCGTCGGCGCAGCCACGCTCAAGAAGCTGAACAATGCGCAGAACAACACGCAGGTTCAGCCCGCAGCCACCGCGACGCCCAAGCCCGCCGAGAGCACGGTCGTCACGGCGAAGAATGTCAAGGCGTCCATGGTGCAGTATGAAAACTGGTACACCACCGTCAAGGCGAAGTGCAGGGCCTATCCGTATGCCACGGTCTATGATTTTTCCACCGGCATCTCCTGGCAGGTGCATATGTTCAGCCTTGGCGCACATGCTGATTCTGAACCTTTGACAGCGACCGATACGGCCAACATGGAGAAGGCTTTCGGCGGCAACACCTGGAATCCCAAGGCAGTCTGGGTCATTCTGGGCGACGGTACGGTCTGGATGGCGTCCACCCATTCCTTCCCGCATGAGGTGCAGCACATCACCAGCAACAATTTTGACGGTCACCTGTGCATTCACTTCCCACGCACGGCCGCCCAGGTTGCGGCGATCGGCCCGTACGCGACCAGTCATCAGACGGAGATCGACGACGGCTGGAGAAAGACCCAATCCATGAAATAAGTCATCATTCAGGCCGCTTGGGGAGCAATACCTCAAGCGGCTTTCCTGCAAAAGTGTCCCCGGGACAGAAAGGAGGCAGGCTATGCGGCGGTTTGATCTGCGAAGGCATACAGGCGAGCTGGCTATCTTCGCGACGATCCTGCTCAGCATCGGCGTGATCGCCGTGCTGACCGGACGGTATCCCTGGACCTGGAACGACTATAATTCCTACACGCGGCAGGCCTGCGCCTGGCTGTCTGGCCGCCTGGATCTGCCGAAGAACATTGAATGGCTGGAGCTGGCCATCTATGAGGGTCGGTATTATGTCAGCTTTCCGCCCTTTCCGTCCTATGTGATGCTGCCCTTTGCGGTGGTCTTTGGCATGGCGACGCCGGACGGCTGGATCTCGCTGGCGATCACGCTGATGGGCGTGTGGTATGTCATTCGGCTGTATCGCGGCCTGGGCGGGCCAGAAAGTCAAATGGCGTTCTGGGTGCTGTTTCTGTATCTCAGCACAGGGTATCTGTTCATTGCCATGAATGGCTGGGTCTGGTTCATGGCGCAGACGATGTGCTTCACGCTGTCGCTCATGTCGCTGTATTATGCGCTGCGCGGCCGCGGCGGAGTGTCATTGACCTGCTGGGCCTGCGCGGTGGGCTGCCGGCCGATGACGGCGCTGTACTTCCCGCTGCTGGCTTATGTGCTGGTGCTGAAGCTGCGGGACTCGGAACCGGAGACGCCGGTATGGCGGCTCATTGTCCGCCGCCTGTATTGGGCCGTCGGGCCATGCGTGCTGGCGGCGTCCTATATGCTGCTGAATTATCTGCGGTTTGGCAATCCGCTGGAGTTTGGGCATAACTATCTGCCGGAATTCACCCGATCGGAGGCGGGGCAGTTCAGCCTGACCTATCTGGCAGAGAATTTGGGGAATCTCCTGCGCCTGCCGCAGCTGCAAACGGATGGAACACTGTTCTTCTACAATGTAAACGGCGTGGCGTTTTGGCTGGTGAATCCGCTGTTCCTGGCTGTGGGCGCCGCGTGGGCGTACAGCCTGCTGCGCCGGAGAGGGAATGGCGTGCTGAAAATCCTGATTCCATTGGAATCGGTGCTGTATCTGGTGGTGATCTGCTGCCACAGGACGCTGGGCGGATGGCAGTTTGGCGACCGCTATCTGCTGGACCTGATGCCGTATCTGTTCTTCGGACTGACACTGTGGGCGCCGCGCGGCGAGCGGTTCAAAACGCTCTGCACGCCGCTGATGCTCTTTGGCTTTGGTCTGAACATGATCGGAACGGTCATGACCTACAATAACTGGGTTTGAAAAAGTCGATTGCGTGGTGTGATCGGCTTTTTTCGTGGCACAGTATAGCCAAACTGCTCAACGCGCATACTGTGCGGGGAGGAATGCGCGATGAGAAAAAGAGCATTTGGATTGGTGCTGGCCATGCTGATCGGCATGAGCTATTTTTCACCGATGATGCAGACGCTGCGGATGCTTCCGACGACACTGTCGCTGACGGAGGGGCAGACGCACACGCTGCTGCTGGGTGCGCCGCTGAGGCTCAGCCGCGAGCGGGGCGAAGTCACGGTGTTGTCATCGGGGGATGAAACGCTGGAAACCCGCGAGGTATCGCTGGCGGCGGAAACGGCAGGCACGTCCGAACTCATGCTCAGTCTGCTGGGTATCCTGCCGATCCGCCGGGTGGAGGTGCAGGTCAGCGAGGAAAAGCGGCTGATCCCGGGCGGCATAGCGATCGGTGTGGCGATGCGCACGGACGGCGTGCTGGTGGTGGGAACGGGCGAGGTCGGCGAGGAGAGCCCGGCGCTCACGAGCGGAATCCGCGCCGGGGATGTGCTGCGCAAGCTGGATGGCGTGAACATCGAAAGCTCGGAGCAGCTGATGACGCTCATTGAGCGTTTGGGTACCAGGCCTGTTCCGGTGGAGTACAGCCGCAGCGGCGAGATCTACCAGACGACGCTGACGCCGATCCCGGACGAGGCTACCGGCACGGTTCGGATCGGCGCCTGGGTACGCGACAGCACGGCGGGGATCGGCACGCTATCCTTCTATGATCCGACGAACAGCCGATATGCGGCGCTGGGGCATGCGATCACCGACGGTGACACCGGTCAGGTTTTGACGGTGTCGCAGGGACAGATCCTTCATGCAGACGTCGTTGCGGTACAGAAGGGACAGAAGGGGGTGCCGGGCGAATTGAAGGGCAGCTTTCTTCAGTCGCGGGAGGTGCTGGGAACGCTGGCGGATAACAATTCCCTCGGCATCTATGGCACGCTGGACGTACAACCGGTAAACACGTTGTTCCCCGACGGCGTGCCCATCGGCCTGCGTTCCGGCGTGCATACAGGGCCTGCTGAAATCCTGTCGACCGTGGACGAAACAGGCATTCAGGCCTTTGCCATTGAGATCACGCGCGTCAACCCACAGTCAGTGCCCGCACCCAAGAGCATGGTCATCCGCGTGACCGACGAGAGGTTGCTGGAGACGACCGGCGGCATTGTCCAGGGGATGAGCGGGAGCCCGATCATTCAGGACGGACGGATTATCGGAGCGGTTACTCACGTGTGAGTAACACTGATGATACCGATCATCCTTTGGGATTCCCCCCCGATCCTTCGGATCTTTTGATCCAGCATGGCCAGGCAATGTTTCCTCCACACAACGGGATTTGCACAAAAAGCTCAAGTAACTGAAAAGGAGTCGCCAATCATCTGCTATGGATATTCCCTTTTGCGAAAGGGTCTGCATCCGGCTAAAGGGCAATCGCTCGGAGAAGGCGGCAAAGCAAGAGAACCTTTTGCCCTCAAATAAACGACAAAGTTTGTTTGAGGGCGTTTTCTTTTTTGTGGGGAGAAACAAAAGATGACGGACGGTTAGTTTGTGCATAATATCTTTCGAAAAAATGGCAAATCAACGAGTGGGTGATACAATGGTATGTCATATTTGGTTACATAATCATCACAGCAAACATGCTTTGCGGCATGCTGAATAACGTGAACGAACCTGTGCTTAATCAGCGTTTCAGCACCGGATGTTGTTATTGTTTTTCATTGTATTGATTGCATAACAAGTATTCCATTTTTCAAGGAATGGTTGTAAAACGAATGGGCAATTTGCGGGAATGCTTGCTGAAAACTGCAAATCAGCAAAGAAAGGACTGAAGAGCCATGAAGAAACTGATTGCTCTGTGCCTCTCCCTGGCGCTGGTAATGGACTGCTTCACCATGCCAGCCGTGGCTGAAGACTGCTACCTGGGCGTTATGCTGAGCACCAACGTGATGTCCCTGGACACCAACCTGGCCACTGACGGCAAATCGTCGACCTGGTATACGGCATACTTGATCCGCGCATCCGTGTTGCAAAGAAGAGAGGTGAAGGCAGATGGACAGCAAGAAAGTGACGGCAAATGCTTCTGCTCCCCAGGCAGATTATGTACCTGTTGCCGGCGACTTTGACCTGCTGGTGCAGGAGGATATCCGCACTGATACCAATTTCGCCTCTCAGGGTTACTGGAAGGGCGTGTTCGTCCGCTTCTTCCGCAACAAGCGTGCGGTCGTTGGCCTGGTGATCGTTCTGCTGATGATCGTCCTGGCTGCCTTTGGTCCGCTGCTCTCCGGCTATGCGTATGACGAGATCATCAAAGCGCCCAACGCCAAGAGCAAGCTGCGCCCTGTCACCGGCATTGAGCCCCGTATCCCGGCCATCCATCAGCTCATTGCCGGGCAGCCCTATGACGACAACGTGGCAGACAAGATATTCCTGTTTGGCACCGATGACGTGGGCCGTGACCTGTGGACCCGCACCTGGTATGGCGCACGCGTGTCGCTGCTTATCGCCTTCATCACCATCATCATCGACATGATCATCGGCATGAGCTATGGCTTGATCTCCGGCTATTTCGGCGGCAAAACGGACATCGTGATGCAGCGCTTCGTTGAAGTCGCCAACTCCATCCCACGCCTGGTCATCGTGTCCGTGCTGGCCATCTTCATGCCCAAGGGCATCGGTCTGGTCATTGTGGCGCTGCTGCTGACGGAGTGGATCGGCATGAGCAAGATTGCCCGCGCTGAAATGCTCAAAATGAAGGAGCGGGAGTATGTGCTGGCCAGCCGCACCCTGGGCGCCCGCAATGGCCACATCATCTTCAAGGAGATCCTGCCCAATTCCATCGGCCCTATCATCACCCAGGTGATGTTCTCCATCCCCACTGCCATTTTCACTGAGGCTTTCCTGAGCTTTGTGGGCGTTGGTATTCTCAAATCAAAACGCATGATCTGCTTGCATCTTTTCCGCCCTGGCGTCGCTTCGTTTCGGTCTGCTTGGCCAGAACAAAAAATCTGCGGCGCATCTTTATGCATTTTAATGTGAAAATAGTATAAATTCTGTGCCGCTGGTCTTTTTCGGGTCAAAGTGTTGCAAACCCGCACCGTTTTTGGTACGATTCTCTTGAAATGAATGCTGAAAAATGCAGGATACACAGCGAAAAAGTCGGCGGCAGTCAGCGGGAAGGAGGAGAGTCACAATGAATCCAATATACAGGTCATTTCGGGCAGCGGCGCTGTTGATCGGCTCATATGCTGTACTGACCTTTCTGTATGTTCTTCCCGTAGATCATGTTTTGATGCAGCATCGGACAAGCTCTGTCTTTTACTTTGCTTTTGCCGCTGTTATCACGCTTTACTTTGCGATCCGGATTATTGACCAGCGTGTGCGGAAAAATCTGATCTGTGTCGGTGCAATGATCATCCTATGGTGCATTCTCCGCGCTGCGAAGTATATTGCTTTTGATGAGATTGATCGTATCGCGCGGTTTACCTGGTATCTTTACTACGTTCCCATGCTGACGATCCCGCAGTTTTCCCTGAAAGCAGCCCTGGCTGTCGGTGAAACGGAGGATAAAAAGCCGCCGATGATCCAGATGCTTACAAGAGTCATTACGGTGCTCTGCATCCTGATCGTCCTGACAAATGACCTGCATCAGTGGGTCTTTCGTTTCAGGCCGGATTTTGCCAATTGGGATTTCGACTATTCGCGCAGCGTGCTTTTCTGGATCATCACGATCTGGGACTATCTGTTTTTCTTTGCATCCACGGTGGTCCTGTTTCACAAATGCCGGTTGTCCACCAGCAGAAAACTGGCCTGGATACCGGCCTCCTATCTTGCACTGGGCGTGTTTGGGCTTTATCTTCTGAACACTGGTCATCTTCCCCGGATGTGGGGCGAGACGATCGGAGAATTTCCGGATATGGCCTGCTATACCCTCGGCGGATTCTGGGTGCTCTGTATCGCAATCGGTCTGGTGCCCTCCAATAAGGGGTATGAAAAAATAGTGCAGGACGCCAGTCTGGCCACGAGGATCACCGACCTGGAATACAATACGGTATATCAGAACTTTGCGGCGGTTCCGATGACCAGAGCGCAGCTGCTTTCACCCGGCCCGATCCAGGCAGACGAAAACACTGTCGTCTATCGCAGCCCAGTTTCCGGCGGCTATGCATACTGGCAGGTGGATATATCGGAACTGAACCGGATCAATATGGAACTGGAAGAAGCGCAGGAACAGATTGCGGAAGAAGCCGAGCTGATCCGCCGTGCAAACGAAATGAAAGAAAAGCGGGCGCAGATCGACGCAAAATCAAAGGCATACGACCGGATCGCCGTCCGGGTATTGCGGCAGTCGCAGAAGATCGCGGTTTTGTCTGACGAGGCCAGGAAAAGCAGGGAGGCATTCGATCACAATATGCGCCTTGTCGCCATTTACGCCGCGTACATCAAGCGGATGTCCAATATGATGCTGCTTGCCTCCGCGGGCAGGATCAAGAAAACGGAACTGACGCTTGCCATTGCTGAATCGCTGCGGTATCTGAACAAAGCCGGGATCCTGTCGGAGGTCTACGGCGAGCCGGACGAATCCTTGGTGGAGGGCGAGCTGCTTATTGACGTTTATGAAAAATTCGAGAACCTGCTGGAGCAGTCGCTGCCAACCTTGGAGGCACTCCACATCACCTTTGCGGGAAACGTGCTGAAGCTCAGCTTTGAGGGCGCCGTACTGACCGTGCCGGATGATTGGAACGCTGCGGCGGAACTGGACGACAACACCACATTTGTCCGAATCTATCTCCGAAAGGATTGTGATTCAAAATGACGCCATATCTGCATCTTGGCGCGCTTGGACGTAGTCTGATCTGTTTCTGGGCGATCCTGCTCATGTTCAGCTTTATGATGAATATCGCCTTTTCGGTAAGACGGAAGCAGTACATTTCGGCCGCAGTGGCCGGGCTTGCGATGCTTGTACTGTATTTTGTCATGCAGATCTGCCGCAACATATCAAAAGCGCAGCTTGGCAGCGCCCTGCACCCGCTGGCCGAGGCGATGGGCGCTCTGCCGTCAATCGCCTACATCGCTTTATTGGCGGTTCTAACCCTCGCGTATATTGCCCATCTGTGTGCGATCATCCGCTATGCGAATACTCACATTGGCCCCACAGCAATCAAAGAGGCGATGGACAAAAATCCGACGGGCATCTGCTATTACAGAGACAACGGACAGGTCATCCTGACAAATCACAAAATGAATCTGTTATCCTTTGCGGCGGCGGGTCGTGCGCTCCTGAACGGAGCGGAGCTGTATGATGCGGTTCGGGACAAGCGGATCATAGAGCTCCCGGATGGAACGGTGGTTCGGTTTTCTCATCGGGCTTTCACCCTGGACGGCGAGCCGTGTCACGAATTGATCGCTGACAACATCACAGAGCTTTATCAAAAAATCACGACCTTACAGCGGAAGAATGAACGCCTGCTTCAGCAAAACCGGCGAATGAAGGCCTTTGGCGAAACGATTGATGAAACCGTGCGCAGGCAGGAGATCTTGCATGCTAAGACCAGTATCCATGACGAGATGAACCGTTTGCTGCTCTCTACGGACAATGCCATCCGGTGCGGAACCGAAGAAGAAAAGCAAAGAATCCTTGAGACATGGGAAAAGAACATCCTGCTTTTATGCATGGAGGCGGATACGGACAGGAAAAACAACGCATTTTCAGATCTGGATGCATTGGCAAAGCTCATCGGCGTGACGATCTGTTACGACGCGCTGCCGGATACGGAGGACGCGGATACGCTGCGGCTGTTTTCGCTCGCCGCGGAGGAGGCCATGACCAATGCTGCGAAGCACAGCAGAGCGGAAAAACTGTATGTACACATCTGCGAAGATGACAATGCGCTGACTGTCTCCTTTGAAAACGATGGAAATCCCCCTGACCAGACATTTGTCGAGGGCGGCGGTCTGTCCACTTTGCGTCAGCACATTGAGCAGGCAGGCGGCGCCATGCAGATCACTTCGGGAAAGCGCTTTGCCCTCACGGTGAAGATTCCTCAAAGAGGAAACCGGAGCGTCCTGTAATGGGCCGACGCTGCAAAAAGACGGTCAGGTTTTGCAAAAAACTACCCGATTGGGTGATGTACACCGTGGTTGGAATCCGTATAATCATAAGCGGAGCCTGACGCCTGGCTCATCAAAAAACGCTGCCCAAAGGAGGAACAGGAATGCCGTATCGCGTGCTGATCGTGGAAGACCAGATGATGCCCAGACAGCTTCTGGAGATCTTCATCGCCAGCAGCGAGCATTATACGCTGGCGGCCTCCATTTCCAACGCGGCGCTGGCGATCAAGTTTTGCCGAAGCCAGAAGATCGACCTGATCCTCATGGATGTGATGACGGAATTCAGCGCAAGCGGCCTTGTCGCCTCGGCAGAGATCAAGAAGGAGTTCCCTGATATCAGGATCATCATTGTCACCAGCATGCCGGAAGCCACCTGGCTGGATCACGCAAGAAAAATCGGCGTGGATTCCTTCTGGTATAAAGAGGTGGAGAGCTCGCCGATCCTTGACGTGATGGACAGAACGATGGTGGGTGAGCACGTTTACCCGGACAGCCCGCCGCCAGTCAGGATCGGGCTCGTGGACAGTACCGAGTTTACCGACCGGGAGATCGAAATTTTGCGGGAGCTTCAAACAGGTGACAGCAACACGGAAATTGCCGGCCGGCTCGGCATTTCGGCGGAAACGCTGAAATCCAACATCTAATCTCTGCTTCCAAAGACCGGCTTCCACACACGCACCGAGCTGGCGATGGAATCAAGAACGCTCGGAATCGTCATAAAAATCAACTCAGCGACTTAACGAAGCTGCTGAGTTTTTTGTTGGAGAAAATAAAATCTTTTTGAAACCTCCCCAATCGGGTGATGTGCGATTTCCCAAAAACCAGTAAAATGGAAAGGGGCAGTAGATATTCGGGATGTTTCTCTGTCATTCTGCATCCGGAAAATACGCCCTGATTCCTCAACGCACTTCTTATTATAGGGAGGTCAGAGCCATGAAAAAAACGCTTGCTCTTTTGTTGATGCTGGCGCTCGTGTTTTGCGCTGCAAGTGCATTGGCCATATGCGAGACGCACACCTGGGGGGAATGGCAGAACGAACAGTCCGTGAATGTTTACTGCGGCACAGCGCAGCCTATTGGCCGTGTCTGCACTGTCTGCGGCGCCAAAGAACTTGGCTACGGTCCTATCCGTGAGCATTCTTTTGGTGAATGGAGCACCGTCAGGCAGCCCACCTGCAGTGAAGCCGGTGAAGAAAGTCACAGCTGCTCGGTCTGCAAAGTGACTGAATCCCGGTCGATCCCGCCCACAGGCAATCACCAGTGGGGCGACTGGGTGACCGTCACTGCGCCTACCTGCATTGCAAATGGTGTGGCGAAGCGTTCCTGCAGCGTATGCCATAGCGAGGAGACAAGTGCAGCGCCTGCCCTCGGTCATTCTATGGGCAACTGGACGACCGTCAAGGAGCCCAACTGCTATGAATCCGGTGAAGAAAGACGTACCTGCGCCAACTGCGGCGCGATTGAATCCAACACGCTGCCGGTGCTGGAGCATGCCTATGGCAATTGGACAACTGTGACGGAAACCACATGCACCGAGCTTCGCCAGGACAAACGAGTCTGCTGGCGCTGCGATCACGCCGATATCCGTTATGTGAAGTCCAAGAACCATGTCCGGACTGACGCTCTCCTGCGGTATGATCGGTTTGAACTCATGGCCTATTTGGGCTGCCCCGACTGCGGGGAGATTTTCAGCACGGTGGATCTGTCCAAAGTGAAAGAGGATGACTGGACGGAATGGGTCAGCAACGGCAACGGTACCCATTCCCGCCGGCTGAAAGAGAACCCTGCGGTCGTGCAGATTGAGGGCTGCTATCTCATTGATGAGGCGGATATCTTCTGCGGCGCCTGCCATGGGATCTATTTTCACGCCGGTACCTGCGTGGCGCTCACGGATATCACCATGCTCAGTACCCTGGACCATACCAACGATGAGTTGTATGAGTCCACCATCCTGTGCATCATTCCTGCCGGGGCCACCTACTATGTGACTTCCAATGCCGATTTCCCCTCCGTTATCTACAACGGCATGGAGGGCTTCATTTACTGCGATGAGCTCAACTTTGTCTTTGATGGCGCCTGTGTGGCCCTCACCGATATTCCAATGCTCAGCACGCTGGAACATACCAACGACGAGTTGTCTGATTCCACCATCATGTGCATCATCCCCGCTGGAGCGACTTACGATGTGATTTCCGACACCGGCGACTTTGCCACCATCATCTATAACGGCATGAACGGCTATATTGCTAGCCGCCTGGTCACCTATTTGGATCAGTCTGTTCCTCACTGGCTCGACTGGGAATACCTCGGCAACGGAACTCATATTCGTTACCAGAAGGAGGATGAATCTGTGGTGCAGAAGGAGCCTTGCTATCTTCTGGACGAAGCGGATACTTTCTGCGGCGCCTGCCATGCGTCCTATATCCACAGCGGCACCTGTGTAGCTCCCACCGATATCATCATGCTCAGCACCCTGGAGCATACCAATGATGAGTTGTATGAGTCCACCATCCTGTGCACCATTCCTGCCGGAGCCACTTATTATGTGACCTCCAATGCCGACTTCTCCTCTGTAATCTATAATGGCATGGAAGGCTTCATTAACTGCGACGGAATCAACTTCGTGGAAGCAGAGTAACACATTCTCAAAATCAAAAGGCTGTCATAAATGAAGGCATTTGATGTCTGAAACACAGCGGCAGCCAGACCAAAAGAGGATCGATGATCGATTGATGATGATCGACAAATAGAGGAGGAAATAACATGAAACGAATCACAAAAACGCTGGCGATCCTGCTGGTCGTGTGCCTGCTGACGGCTGTTGGCGCGGCACTGGCTGAGGAAACGGTCACCATTCTGCTGCCCATCAATTATTTCTGCATCGAAGAAGACGAGACGACCAGCACGCAGGAGCAGCTGGACGAGCACAGCACGAACGGCCTGTTGTATGAGTTTACGGATGATGGACAGATCCGCTGCACCGTAACCGACCAGGAAGCCGCCCTGCAGGCTGTTATCCAGGACCTTGAAGATACCTTCGCCGAAGCGCAGGATCAGGAGAGCGTCCTGTATGCCAAGTCCTTCCGCAAGCTGGAATACAATGCGGACCTGAGCGAGATCACGGTGATTTGCTGCAAGGACGATTGGGGCTTCCTGGACAGCTTCTATGGCATGATCTTCATGACCAACGCCCGCGACTATCAGCTGTACAGCGGCGTGGCTGAGAATGAACTGAAGTGTGTGGTTCGTTTTGTGGATGAAAACGGCGAAGAAATCGAGACGGAGGACCTTGCCGACTACCTGGATGATGAAGAATGATCCAGCGGCGCCTTTCTCCTGCTGATGGCAGTGGTGCAAGCAGTTTCTGTTGACTACCCTGCGCAGCGTATCCAGGCCAAATCATCAGGGGGCGCTCTCCGCTTTGTCAGGGAGCGTCCCTGTTTCGTATCGTTGCATGAAGGCGATGATAGGCGGCATGAAAGCGTTGCCGACTTGATCATTCATATTGACACGATCTGTAAAGGAAAATCCCATGCCAATACCGTCTGCCGGGCCTGGTGTCATTGCCCTTTTGAACGGCGAAGATCTGCCGCCAGAAGCCAGTCGATTTCCTGCACGAAGCGAACAAACAAGATGATTCGCTATAATTGAGCAGAACGGAGAAAGGCGTACCGGAGCGTTATTTCATATCAAAATAGAAACAAAAACCAGATGAAGAAACAATTGACAAACCAAGAGAGTATGATAAAATCATATTAGATACCCTGTTGAGAAGAAACTAATATAACGATTTGGATTTCTGAACAAAGAACACGTCTTCTTGGATTTTACACGTTTCGGGGCAATGATTGTATGGAGGAGGGTTCCCTATGAAAAAAAGGCTGTTGATCCCGATCCTGCTGCTGGCGGCACTGTGCCTTTGCGGCACAGCCATGGCAGAGGTCGCCGGCCCGAGCCAGGCTGCGTGCAGTCATAGCTGGCGGCTTGACGACCCGATCAGCGGCGCTACCTGCGAAGAACCAGGCTGGGCATACTTCGAGTGTACAAAGTGCGGAATGGGCGAGGAGCATGCCATCAAGGCGCAGGGCCACTCGTATGGCGAATGGATCGTGAGGGAGCCTGCCACCTGTAGGGCCGAGGGCAAAAAGGTGCGCTACTGTGCCTCTTGCCAGAAGGAAGAAAGCGCATCCATCGCCAAAACGGAGCATACCTGGGGCGAATGGAAGCAGACGCAAGCCCCCACCTGCGCTGCTGTGGGCACCGATACCACTGTCTGCACTGTCTGCGGCGCCACCAAGACCCGCGATGTGAGCAAAGTCGGTCACACCTGGTCTGCATGGACGCAGAAGGAGGCCCCCACTTGTACAAGCGAGGGCACGGAGGTTTGTGCCTGCACAGTGTGCGGAAATACCCAGAAACGCGCTGTTGCCAAGCTGCCGCACAAGTATGGCGAATATGTGGTAAAGAAGGCGCCGACCTGCACTGCGACCGGCAAGTCGGTGTCAACATGCCGCACCTGCACTGCCAACGTTGTCAAGAAGCTGCCCAAGATCGACCATGACTATGGCGACTGGACCATCACCAAGGAGGCAACGGATCATACCAAGGGCAAGCGCACAAGAAAATGCCTTACCTGCTCCAGAAAGCAGACCGAGGACTATTACCCCGAAGGCACGCTGGGCAAGGGGATCGACTGCGACGAGGCTGAGGTGGCCGAGCTGCAGCGCCTCCTGACCGCTGCCGGACTGTACAGCAAGAAGATCACCGGCAAGTTTGATAACAATACCGCCTCCGCAGTGAAAAAGTTCCAGAAGCTCAACAAGCTGAAGGAGGACGGTATCGCCTGGCCGCAGACCCGCCGTCTGCTGGGCTTCGGTGCCAAGGCCGGTGAGCCCATCATGCCGGAAAAGCTGGACAGCTATAAGCTCCAGCTGACTGCCGTGCAGACCTCCCCCGTGCAGGAGGTGTATATGCCCGGCGATGTGGTTACCTTTGCATGGACGCTGAAAAATGCCTCCACGAAGTATGCTGCTAAGAACGTACATGTGTATACCTTTGCGGGAATGGTGAGCAACAGCAAGACCGATACGCCCATTGCCGATGTGGAAGACATGAGCAAGGGAGATACCAGGACAGGCGTTTTCTCCTACACCGTTACCGCGGAGGATGCGGTGAAGGGTTCCTTTGCGCTTGGCTTTGTGGCGCACGGCAAGCTGAACAAAAGCAATGCGGCTTCCAATACGGTCGGGTTCACCAGTCCGGCCTTTGAAGGCGGAATCGGCGGCGACTGGACGCCTCCTGTTGACCCGAATGCCGCGGCGCTTACGCTGACCAAGACTGTGGTCAGCACCCCCGAGAACGGCTATCATTATGTGAAGGGCGAAGAAATCGTCTTCCGTGTGGATATAACAAATCCCGGTCCGGCGGATGTGACCGGCGTCATCTGGTCGGACGACATCGTGCCCACTGCCGGTGCGGATATAGGGACCCTGGGCGCAGGCAAGCAGGTCAGCAGTGTTGTCAAGTACAAGGTACGTGCGGCAGACGTGAGCGCTGGCTCCGTCACCAACACCGTGACGGTGTCCTACCATAAGCCGGACGGCACGCTGGGCGAACAGAAAGCCAGTGCCGCAGCCACCACCGGCCTGCCTATCGACGGCCCCATCCTGTACAAGAATGTGAAGAACATGCCGGTGAATGGCCGCTTCTTCCAGCCTGGCGAGCTGATCTGCTTTGAGATCACCATCGTCAATCCCACATCCGAGACCTATACCGCCCTGCGTCTGTATGACCTGATGCTCGGCAGCGACTGCCAGGCCACCTACAAGACGCTGAATCCTGGCGAGAGCGTGTCCTTCCAGTTCGTCTGGTATGTGACGGAAGTGCAGGCGGCTCAAAAGTCCTTGACGAACACCGCCAAGGTGACCTACCGTGCGCCCTCGCTGGTGGATCGCACCAGTGTATCTAACCAGTGCGTGGTGCCTGTGGGCTTTACCGACCAGGACAATGTGACGATCACCAAGACCATCATCAGCACGCCTGAAAATGGCCGTTACTATCAGGATGGCGAGGAGATCCGCTACGAGATCACCGTGACCAACAACACCCTGCAGGATCTGACCGGCGTCGATATCCGTGACAGTCTGGCGATTCCTGACGCCAACGGCCTGCGCACGGTCATCTCCGGCTTGACGATCAAAGCGATGGAGAGCTACTCTGTCCACTTTGCCTATCCTGTCGGTCCTGTCAGTGTAGAAGCCACCCGCGTGCTGAACCAGGCGAGCGTGGCCTGGCAGCCTGTGGCCGGCTTCGAGGTGCAGAACTTCTCCGAGATCGTGAAGGCGCCCACTGCAGGCGTCGCAATGGAACGCAGCGCCAAGCAGCCCCAGCTGGCAGGCGACGCCTGCGAGAAGGTGCTGACGGCCTCCGGTGAGGGCGTTGCCTGGCACGATGTGTCTGAGTGCAATGAGCACGCAGGCACGGCCGAGCAGGCAATGACTGCTCCTGAAAAGGCAGAAGAGTTGTGGCGCAGCGACATTGAGGCGCTGTACACCGAATGGCTGAGTGAGGCCGATGGCGATGGCCAGCTTATTATCGAGGATGATCAGCTGAGTTTTGAAAGCCAGCTGAACGCCTGGGATCGTTCCCTTGGTCTGATCACCGACGCAGACACTTCCGAACTGCTGGTGACGGACGAGCTGATGAACAAGACCGTCGGTCTGTGCTATGAGCTGCACACTGCGCCGGAGGATCGTCCTGACAGCATCGACGCCGAGCATACGGCGTTGGGCGCCGCAGACGAGGCAGCCGAATGCAGCCGCAGCGTCTCCTACGGCAAGGCAGGCGAAGCCCATTACATCACCTGCCAGTGCGAGCTGCACCGCATGACGTCAGAGATCACCAACGAGCTGCTGGCCTGTGCCGTGGATGCAGAGGACCGTGAACAGGCCTGGATCCGCACGCAGTCCAACTGGCTGCTGGAGTTGAACAGCATGTATGATGCCTGGTATCGTTCCGCGGGCAGTGACGACCGCCGTATCATCGCTGCGGATCGCATGTCCTTTGACCGTGCGCTGAATGCCCGCAAGGCTGCGCTGGCGGAGCTGTATCCCAATGACCCCGCGACGGCGGCAGAGGTACTGGCCAGCATCATCATGGAGCGCACGCAGACCATGTGCGCCCTGCTGCACGACGCCGGAATCCTGACCAAGTAATAAAGGAGGCAGACTCATGAGAAATATCCGAAAGCTGACGGTCGCGCTGTTGGCTATGCTGGCGGTGCTGTGCATCGTGTGCACCGCCGCCGCTGCCACTGCCACCAGCGGTCCCTGCAAAGGCGCCGATTCCGTCCGAAACGGCGGCAATCATTCGTGGAACATCGTTGAGCAGCACGATCCCACCTGCACCGAGGATGGTGTGACGGTGAAAAAGTGCGTATATTGCGATGAGACGAGCTGGGAAACCAGGCCCGCTCACGGACATTCCTGGTCTGAGTGGGACGAAATGCATTCTCCTACCTGCACCCAGGATGGTCAGGCTTCCCGCTGGTGCAAAAATTGTGGACTTCGGGAGGATCAGACGATCCCTGCATTGGGCCATGATTGGGGCCAGAGTGTCGTTACCGTGCAGCCCACTTGCACCACCGAGGGCACGGAGGGCCGCACCTGCAACCGGTGCGGCGTCCATGAGGACAAGACGATCCCGGCGCTGGGCCATATCTTTGGCGACTGGAAGGTCGTGAAGGAGCCCACCTGTACCGAGAAGGGCCTGCAGGAACGGACTTGCGGCCGCTGCGGGCTGTTGGAGCAGCAGGAGATTGAGGCCCTGGGCCACAAGTGGGGCCACTGGAAGACAACTGTGGAACCCACCTGCACTGAGAGCGGCCTGGAGAATCACAGCTGCTCCCGCTGCAGCAAGACCAATGAGCGTACGATCGATCCCCTGGACCATGACTGGGGTCCCTGGGTGGTCGTGGATGCTTCCACCTGCATTCACCATGGTAAGGAAGTGAGCACCTGCCGCCGCTGCGGCCTGGAGGGCGAGCGTGAGCTGCCCTTGACCGATCATATCTGGGGCCCGTGGTACATTGTCGTCAAGGCAGTACCCGGCACGCCCGGCCTGGAGGAAAGCGACTGTGAGGTCTGTGGTCTTCCCCGTTACCGCGAGTATGAGGTGAACGGCGAGGACGCGATCCTGACGCCTGAGCTGATCCTGAACGCGGTGGACATCGCGCCTGCTGCCAAGCATAAGCTGGGCGAGACGATCACCTACAACGCGCTGGCCGTGAATGTGGGCGATCTGACGCTGTACGATGTGACCATCGTGTGCCGCAGCGATGACAACCCTGACAGCGTTGGCGTGAGCGGCGTTACCTGCGCCCCCTATGGCGCCGGCTTGGCCGAGGCATTTGGCCATGATGTGACCATCCCCGCCGACTTTGCCGGTACCCAGTATCATGTCGTTTTCCAGGCTTACGGTTTCACGGCGGACGCTCAGCTGATATCCAGCAACGCCGTCCCCTTCACTTATGACATCGACACCGGTTTTGGCTGGGAGCCTCCGCCTGCGGAAGCCATGATCACAAAAAAGTCATCAGTACGCCCGCTCGCCCCGAAGGCTATCAGCTGGGCGAGAAGGTGATCTTTGAGATCGACTATGCTATTGACTGCTCCGAAGACTTCCCGGCTGTGAATGTGACCGTGGAGGACGAGGGCGTCATTCTGGACAGCATGGATAAGATGACCGGTCCTGGCTGCGCCGTGTCCAATTCAGGCGTAGAGAATCCTGGCGTTAAGCTCGTCTACGCGACGTATATGGAGCACACCATCACCGAGGAGGACGTGGAGGCCTGCGTTTTCAGCAATGTGGCCACGCTGAAATGGAGCGATGATTTTGGCACGTATGAGCGCCAGTCCAACACGGTGAGCGTTCCCGTGGTCAAGCTGGACCTGGTGGAGCCCGTCATCACCAAGTATTACACCAATGTTCCCAAGAATGGCATGTATTTCACGCCTGACGAGGTGATCGATTTTGCCATTCAGGTGAGCAATGTCAGTACCACTGAGACCTATCGACTGTTTGTGACCGACCCGATCAATCCGAACGCGGTCGTCAGCGCACCGCAGGGCCAGGCTGCCAATGTATCGATTCACGGCATGGGCGTGACCTGGGACGATCTGGTGCTGGCTCCCGGCGAAACTGTGACGCTGAACGTGCAGTACAAGGTCACCTGGATGGATGCCGAAGACGGATTCATGCAGAATCTGGCCTACTATCGCGGATCAAACCAGGCAGGCGAAGCCATCTTCAATGGCTGCGACCCGGTGATCGTGCCCTGCGGTCATGATCTGCCTAACGTGCCTGAGCTTGAAAAGAAGCCCACGCTGTCCAAGCAGGCGATGACTGCGCCTGCCAACGGCACGTATTACACGGCAGGTGAGACCGTCACCTACCAGATCACGCTGACCAACACCACCGATTTTGCGCTGAACAATGTGTCCTGCACGGACGTGATGACTGGCGCAGTGCCTGCCTTCCTGGGGCAGGAGAGCAGCATCGCGGTCGGCGCCTCCAACAGCTGGAGCTTTGTGTATACGGTGACGGCTGCCGATGTGAAACGCGGCTATATCAGCAACTTTTCCTATGCGCAGTATGACATCAACCAGATCGACGGCGGCGTCATCTCCAACGTCGTGGTGCTGGATACCGATGGCAAGAGCAATGAACCCAAGACAGATCGGGACGGCAAGCGCATCGTGACCCACGGCAAAGCCGATATATGCACCCGCACGCTGGATGGCGAAGCTGAGGGCGTGCTGACCTATGTCCGGCACATCTGCCGCAAGCATCTGGCCGTGGCCAATGAGGCCGCAGCGCTGATCCAGATGCCAGGCAGCGGCGACGAGACCCGCGGCTGGAATGGTGCGCTGCAGCTGTGGCTGAACGCCATTGACGAGCAGTACAGTGACCTGTGCAGCTGGAACAATGATCCGGCAATGCAGGCGCTCATCATGGAGGAGCAGAGCGCCTGGAAGAGCCAGTTCAATGCCTGGCGCTCTGCGCTGACCGGCACCGCTGCGCAGAATGCACAGCAGGCGGCTGAGGCTGCCCAGCGCAAGGCCGAGCAGCTTTGCTATGAGGCACACACTGCTCCCGCAACCCGTCTGGACACCCACAACGATCAGCAGCTTGCTGCCAGCACGGTGAAGGCCGTCACCTGCGGACTGAGCGTGCTGGAACCCGGCATGCCGGACAGCCGTGAGGCAATCACCCTCTGTGCTGACCACCGCAGCGTGCTGACCGAAGCCGGTAACCTGCTGCCCAATGCCCATACCGGCTACGAACGGGTCACCATTTGGAAAGCAGCTCAAAGCCATTGGCTGAACATGCTGGATCAATACACCAATGCATGCTATGCGGCGGCTCCCGACGCTGCTGCCCAGCGCCTGGTCGCTGTGGAACGCGTTACCTTCGGCAATTGGCTCGAAGCCCGCAAAGCGATGCTGGAGGGGCTCTATTCCAGCAATGCAAATGCCGAAGAAGTTCTGGCTAATGAGTTGATGAATCGTGTGATGGAGCATTGCGGCAAGTAAGCCGCAGCGTCAGATAACGCGCAGCAGCCGCAGATCATTGTAGTCTGCGGCTGCTGTTGGTTTCTCGTTGGCTTCGGAGTGCTTGGGAGAATCACTACGCCCATAGGAGGTATCGACATGAAAGCAAAGGCAAACATTGGATGGATCGTGCTGCTTGTTTTGCTGGCTGTTGCATTGCTCGGAACCGTCTCCACCTACAACGGAATGGTCAATGCGTCTGAAAAGGTAGCCAGCGCTGCCGCAAACATTGAGGCCCAGCTGCAAAGAAGGGCAGATCTGATTCCGAACCTGGTCAATACAGTAAAGGGATACATGGAGCACGAGAATGACGTCATCAACGCGATCACCACATCCCGGGAAAAGCTGCTCCAGGCAGGTACCCTGGAGGAAAAAGCGGACGCCAATGACGCGCTGACCAAGGCCCTGAACAGCTTCAACGTGATTGTTGAGAACTATCCCGACCTGAAAGCAAACACGAATTTCATCCAGTTGCAGGATGAGCTGGCAGGCACTGAAAACAGGATCGCCACAGCCAGAAGGGACTACAACGAGGCTGTTCGCGCCTACAACGGTATCATCAAGCGGATCCCCGGCAATTTCCTGGCGGGTCCCTTTGGCTTTACGGAAGCGGCTTACTTTGAGTCAACGCCTGGAAGCGACGCGGTCCCTAACGTCGCGTTTTGACTTGAGACAGGAGTGATCTCTTGACAAGCAAGAAACGGAATGGAAAGCAGATCTCTGCCCTGATCCTGCTGATGCTGCTGACGATCGGCTTTGTCCACCCGGCCGCAGCCGCTGTGATCCCGAATCACACCAAGGCCTTTTATGTCAACGACTTCTCCGGCATCCTCTCGGACGAAAGCAAAGACTATATCCTGAACGTGAATCTTGATCTGCATCAAAAGACCGGCGCACAGGTTGTGGTCGTGACCCTGGAAAGCCTGAATGGAGAAAACCTGGAACAGTATGCCACCGACATGTTCCGTGCATACGGGATCGGCGATCGGGAGAAAAACAACGGCATCCTCCTGCTGGTGGTGACTGGCGACAGGCAGATCAGAATTGAGGTCGGCTATGGTTTGGAAGGCGTCATCAATGACGCCAAGGCGGGACGCATCCTGGACGATTACGTGATTCCGTATTTGAAGGATGATCTCTGGGATCAAGGCATTGTAAACGGATTTGATGCGCTGATCCAGGCGCTGTGTAAAGAGTACAATGTGGAGATCGTATACAATGCCCCAAAGACCCACAAGAGTACCGCTGATGATGCGGATGATGGTACGACAAGTGTCTTGTGGGGCATTCTTGTGATCCTGGGCATCATCATCATGGTTGCCTATGCAAACAGTGACTCTGGCGGCAGCAGCTACTCTGGCGGCAGCAGCCGAAGCTATAGCAGCCGTTCCGGCAGCAGCTATTCTGGCGGAGGCGGCAGCTCTGGAGGCGGAGGTGCTTCCAGGAGATTCTGAGCAGCTTTGTTTCCGGAAGCGTCTGCCGCAATGCTGAAGTGATCGCAAATCAAAAGGAAAGATTTGCTTGCATCTCTATGCAATTTAATGATAGAATAGCATAAACACAACAGGAGGGGATAACAGCCAGATGCTGTTGGTCCCTTGTCGGACAAAAGTAGACGCGATGCCAAAGGTACTGGAGGAAAAATATGAAACGTTCGGGAAAAGAACTTATGCTGCGGGTCATCATTCTGCTCGTCGGCCTGGTGATCGCGCACCTGGGTGTGGCGCTGTTTCTGCTGGCGGACCTTGGCGCCGATCCGTTCAATGTGCTGATCCAGGGACTGTTCCGAACTGTGCAGGGGACTGGGATAACGGCGCTGACCCATGGCAATGTACACATGGGCATCTGTTTCCTGATCATTCTGGCGCTGCTGGGCATCGACCGCAGCTATGTGAAGATTGGCACGCTGCTGTGCATGATCTGCGGCGGACCCATCATTGATGTGTTCACGCTGCTGCTGGCACCGGCGTTTGCAGCGGTACCGGCCATGGCGTTCAAGCTGACGATGCTGGCCGTCGGCTGCGTTGTTCTGGCTTTCGGCATGACGCTGGTCATCAAATCGGATGCGGGCACAGGCCCAAATGATCTGGTTGCGGTGGTCATCAGCGACAAGTCAAAGAAGAAGTTCAGCATCATTCGAGTGGCGGTGGATTTCAGCTTTGTGCTGGTGGGCTTTGTACTGGGCGGCCAGTTCGGCGTGGGCACGATCATCTGCGCTTTTCTGGTGGGCCCGGTGGCAGGCTTCTTCCTGCCCCGGAGCGAGAAGATCGTGCAGAAGTGTCTGCGTTTGCTGTGAACTGCATCAAAGGCGTTCCGTGTAATACTGATATGTAGTGCCAAAAGTCAATAGGAAAAAAGAAGAAAAGCAAGGG
>R21__coassemble_447_pt1 | contig 34266 bp, 31 predicted proteins | sample R21__metabat2_low_PE_059 | metagenome-assembled genome bin R21
TGACTGTGCACTTTGGGTTGAGTGCGCACGCTGCTTAAAAGCTGCGGCTTGCGCGGTCCTTTGCTTCGACGCGTGGTCGGGGCTTTTTTCATTTGTGCGCACAAAAAAGAGGAAACACCCTGTGCCTCCTCTTTTCAATGCTATCATTTAGTCGCCGAAGGAAATGCCCATCGTCTTGGCAATGCGGATCATCTGGTCGTCCTCGGGAACCAGCTTCGGCACACCGGCGATGTCGGACAGCTTGTTGTGGGTGATTTCGTTGCCCTTCAGAGCCACGGTCACGCCATATACGCCGTCGCGGATCAGCTCTGCCGCATGCACGCCGAACTGCGTGGACAGCACGCGGTCGTAGGCGCTGGGGCTGCCGCCGCGCTGGATATGACCGGGGACCACGCTGCGGCACTCGACGCCAGCCAGCTTTTGAAGCTGCGCGGCCACGTCGGCACTGGAGGAGTAGTGCATTTCGGCACGGCGTGCCTCGCGCTCCTTCTTCTTCAGCTTGGCTTCTTCCTTGTTCATGGCGCCCTCAGCCACCGCAATGATGGTGAAGTCCTTATCGTTCTTGGCGCGCTGCTCGACCACGCGGGCAACATTCTCGATGTCATAGGGGATCTCAGGAATCAGCACGACGTCCGCGCCGCCGGCCACGCCGGAATAGAGCGTCAGCCAGCCAGCCTTATTGCCCATGATCTCGATGACCATCGTGCGGCCATGGCTGGCAGCAGTGGTATGGATGCGGTCGATCACATCGGTGGCAATGTCCACAGCCGTGTGGAAACCGAAGGTGAAATCGGTGCCGTACAGGTCATTATCAATGGTCTTGGGCAGGCCGATCACGTTCAGGCCTTCCTCGGACAGCAGGTTGGCAGTCTTATGGGTGCCGTTGCCGCCCAGCGTCACCAGGCAGTCCAGCTTGAGGTCCTTGTAGGTCTTTTTCATCGCAGCGACCTTATCGACCTTATCGTCCTCAATCTTACGCATATTGCGGAAAGGCGTGCGATGGGTGCCCAGAATGGTACCGCCCAGGGTCAGGATGCCGGAGAAATCGCCGCGATCCATCTCCTTATATTCGCCCTCAATCAGACCGCGATAACCGTCGCGGATACCAATAATCTCCGCGTCAAACATCTCATAAGAAGCGCGCGCCACACCGCGAATCGCTGCGTTCAGGCCGGGGCAGTCGCCGCCGCTGGTCAGGATACCGATCCTTCTTTTCATATGTAGACTCCTCCTTTACGCTCACCACGTTGAGTGTATTATACCACGCCATGCCCTCTTTCGCAACTGTGTTTTATCCGTTTTTCTCGTTTTCTATGGCGCTTCCTCTGGGCTTTTCTGCGCCAGCTTTTGGCTTCATTTATTGCTTGCAGGGTTGTCTTGCAGCTTGGCTCAGTTTTCAAAAGCTGAATCAAGCTGCGGCTCAATTCCTATTGATTCGGTTTTGCGTTGGGGCAGCGTAGTCTGCCCGTTAGAAAGATTGCATGATAACCGCTCTAATAGACTGAGTTTTTTTTCGTACAAAAACCCCACCAACTTTGGGTCAGTGGGGTTCGCTGATCAAAAAAATTCATCCAGTGGGCGCTCGGTCGTGCCGACGTAGATGATCTCCTTGCGTGGCTTGTAGGTATCCTTGAATACAGGTTCCCGTTCCACTTCTTTTCCGTCCACCAGCGCCACCCGGTAGCTCTGGTAAACGCAGCCGTCGCGGCCCTCCTGCAAGGTAAAGCTCTCATCCGTGTAATTCACATACTGTTTTTTCTTGTCCTTGCGGGTTTCGGACTCGTAGGGCAGCTCCTCCACCAATTCGGACACGAAGTCATACTTCATACCACCCAGATCCATGCCGTAAATATCGACCTTGGCAATTAGGCGCTTCCGATTGTTGGGGTTGCTCTGCACCGAGCACACGATGTAGATGTTGCCCTCCGTGTTATTCAGGAACTTGAAGTCGATGCGGTGATTGCTATACCAATAGACGGTCGCATCCAGGCCATAGTCCGTGTAATTGACCTTCTCGGAGTGCGGCGTATGATCGGTCACCTTGAGTCCCGCCTTCACCACTGCCTGATACAGCGTCGTGCTGGCCTGACAAACGCCGCCGCCGACGCCGGTCGTCATCTCGTTGTAGGCAATCTCCGGCGCCTCGAAGAAACCATTGGCAAGGCTGCGCTCCCCTACCGTTCCGTTGAAGCTGAACGTCTTTCCGGGCGCCAGCACGGTGCCGGAGATCTGCTCAAATGCGCGGCGGATGTTGTTGTTGCGGCCTTCCTCGCTGCTGGTGGAGATCTCGGTATAGGCCGAGCTTCTCAGCTTCACCGTCGGCTCCAGATCGGCCACCTTCACCTGCGCTTCGATGTACTGGGGCACAATGTCGATCGTGCCGCTCTCCATCGTGGACAGCATCTCATAGATTCTGGTCTTGATGGGGGCAATATCCACCCAGCGGCCTTGAACCGCTTCCACAAAGGTGAACGGATTGCTGCTGTTCGGGTTGAAGGATTCCAGATAAGCGTCCTGCGGCGCGCGGTAGGCCTGCTCCTGAATGGACGCAAGCAGCGCGTCGACGATCGATGTGTCGCCGCTGGGCAGCGCCGAGTAAGCATGGAAGGGCGACTGCTCCAGCGCATCCATTTCAGCGCGGCGCTCCTCTACCGTGCCCTGATGTCCCTTGTACCACGCAGCCTCCAGCGCATCCTGTACGTCCACCGTCATGCCCAGCTGACCGGCGTTCAGCTCCGTCACAAGCTGACCCTGATAGGTCAGCTTGACAGACCAATCGTTGTTCCGCTGGTGCGCCTGATTGAGGACCGTTTCAGCGGCCTGAGCCTGCGTCATGCCGCCCAGATGGATACCATCCACATACACGCCGGGGCAGTACAATGAATTGTATGCTGTCACCGACGCCCGCAGATCCGATTGTTCCTTGATGGTTTTTCCGCCGATCGCCAGCGACGCGACAATCACGATCACCAGCGCCGCAATCACCAGATGGCGAATCATCAGCGGCTTTTTGCCGCCGCCACCGCCGTTTTTCCTGCGGTTCCCGCCCTTGTTCGGCGGCGTCGGAGGTACATAGCCCCGACCAAAGCCGGCCTGATTTCCCTGCATAAATCCCTGGTTCGGCGCGGCCTGCCATCCCTGTTGGAAGCCCTGGGGCATCTGCCCGGCCATATTGGGACGATTCATGGGCTGCATCGAGCCGCTCATGCCAAATCCAGCAGGCATTTGGTTGGGAACCGGCTGGGAGACTGCATGCGGCGGTACCGGCATTTGGCCGCCCGTAGCCATCCGCTGGGCCTGCGCGTTTTCCGCAGCCGCCAGCATGGACGCGTCATAGCCTCCCCATGCGCCCTGTCTGGTCCCGCGAATAATGGGCTGCTGGCTGGCGGTGTTGTGCCGAACCGGCTGCTGAGAGCCGTTCTGCTGCGCCCGCTGCATGGCCTTCGGGACCGGGATATTCTGCTTTCCATCGGTGGAAGGCGTTGTTTCAGGCTTCGTGCCCGTATGCCCGGTCCGCTGGCTGCGGCGCTTCCGCTCTTTGGTATTCTCCTGCGGACCCTGCATCGTCTTCCTCCTTTCCTGTCTTTCCAAATTGATTTGCTTGCTTCTCACGCTTCATCTGAAGCCAGGTGAGTTGATCGGCTTCACACTTCTGTGCTCGACCTGATCGCGCTCAGAAGCGCCTCCGTATCCTGATCTGCCAGACGCCAGTCGCGGCTCATACATCCGATGTGTCCATGCCGGTCATTCTCCTGATGGAAATCGCTCCCGCCAGTCACCAGCAGCCCCATTCGTCTGGTCATCCGGTCCAGCTGCTCCATGCCATGGCTGCGGCTGCTTGGGTGATAGACCTCAACGCCCATCAAGCCCTGCTCCTTCCAGCATTCAAGCAGCGCGATCAGCGCCTGATCCGTCTGGTTCAGCTCGCAGGGATGCGCCAGCACCGGCACAAACCCACTCCGGCGCATCAGCGCCAGTGCGTCCGCCATGCTCAGCTGCTCGTTCGCCACATAACCCGGTTTCCCGTGGGCAAGATACCGCTCAAAGGCCTCCTGCATGCTGGCCACATAGCCCGCATGGACCATGGCTCGTGCGATATGCGGTCGGCCCACCGTCCCACGGCACTTTCTCTGAACCGCTTCCCATTCCAGCGGCATGCCCAGCGCTTCCAGACGCGCCAGCATCATTTTGGCGCGATCCACGCGTTTTTCCGCCAGACGATGCACGGTGCCGCGCAGCTCACGCCCCTCGGCAAAACCGTAGCCCAGCAAATGCAGGCCATGCATATCCCGGATGCTCAGCTCCACGCCTGGGATCACCAGGATCGGCTGCTCATTTTCCCGGAGTTGATCACGGCCTTCAAACGTGTCATGATCAGTGATCGCCATGATATTGACACCGGTGCGGCTTGCCTCATAAACCAGCAGCTCCGGCGATAGCACGCCGTCGCTGCCGGTCGAATGCAAATGCAGATCAGGACAGAACGGCATCGCTGCCCTCTCCATCCGCCTGCTCTCTCTCAGCAGGCATGTCCGTTTCCGCAGGCTGCTCGGCCTTTTCCGGCAGTGCGCCCGTCTCCATCAGGGAGACAAACTCGCTGCGGGTCACCGTGGACTGAGCCTGCAGGGCACGAACGACGGCCTCCAGCTTGTCGCGGTTGTCGCGGATGGTCTGCTTGGCGCGCTCATAGCACTCCTCCAGCAGACGTCGGACTTCCTTGTCGATCTCAGCCGCCACATCCTCGGAGTATTCGCGGCGCTGGCCGATCTCCATGCCGACATAGACCTCCTGGTCACTGCCGGTATAAATCACGCCGAGCTTTTCGCTCATGCCGAACTGCATCACCATGCGGCGGCACAGCTCGGTAGCACGCTTCAGGTCGGAGGATGAGCCGGTATACACCTCGCCCATGATGACCTCCTCGGCCGCGTGGCCGCCCAGCATCATGCAGATGGTCTCCAGCAGCTGGGAGCGGCTCATGTTGTCATGCTCCTCCGTGGGCAGGGACAGGGTGTGGCCTGCGCTCTGGCCGCGGGGCACGATGGTGATCAGATGCACCTCGTCCGTGTTGGGCAGCACATGGCCCACCACCGCGTGACCGCTCTCATGTACAGCCACCATGTACTGGTCCTTCGGATTGACCTTGTGGCTCTTTTTCTCCGGACCCATCTGCACACGGTCGATGGCGTCGATCAGCAGCTGCTGGCTGATTTCCTTGCAATTGGCACGCGCCGCCAGAATGGCCGCCTCGTTCATCACATTTTCCAGATCGGCGCCGGCGGAATAAGGCAGGCGCTTGGCGATGTTGTCCAGATCGACATCCGCTGCCAGGGGCTTGCCCTTGCTGTGGACCTTCAGGATAGCCACGCGGCCCTCCTGGTCGGGATAATTGACCGTCACCTGGCGGTCAAAGCGGCCCGGACGCAGCAGGGCAGGGTCCAGGATATCGCGACGGTTGGTGGCCGCCATCACAATGACGCCCTCGTTGACCGTAAAGCCGTCCATCTCGACCAGCAGCTGGTTCAAGGTCTGCTCGCGCTCGTCATGACCGCCGCCCAGACCTGCGCCGCGGTGACGACCAACCGCGTCGATCTCGTCGATGAACACGATAGCCGGAGCTGCATGCTTGGCCTGATCAAACAGATCGCGGACGCGGCTCGCGCCCACGCCGACGAACATCTCCACAAAGTCAGAGGCTGCAATGGAGAAGAACGGTACGCCCGCCTCACCGGCCACAGCCTTCGCCAGCAGCGTCTTACCGGTGCCGGGAGGGCCTACCAGCAGCACGCCCTTGGGGATACGGGCGCCCATCTCGCTGTAGCGCTTGGGATTGCGCAGGAAATCGACCATCTCCTGCAATTCTTCCTTCTCCTCATCTGCACCGGCCACGTCAGCGAAGGTGATCTTGTTCTTCGTCGGGTCATTCTTGACGGCGTGGCTCTTGCCGAAGGACATCACCTTGCCGCCGCCGCCACCGCCGGACATGCTGCGCAGCATCAGGAACATTGCCGCAATGAACACCAGCGTCATGATCATGCTGGGCAGCAGTTCCATGAACCAGTTGGTCTGCACCGGCGCACGATATTCGAGGGTGAAGGCCAAATCATTGACCGTCACATCATCATAGCTTTTGCCGGTTTTCTGGGCGGCCATGCGCAGCACGGTATCATAGAAATCCGCGCCGATGGTCGTCTCAAAGTCATACTTGTATTCCGGAAAGTCTGCGTCCGCCACAATCGTATTCGTGCGCACGCCGACCAGGGAGTTGCCGCGAATGGCAACCGCCTTCACCTCGCCGCTGTTGATCATGCGGAGCAGCTCCGGGTATTCAATGCGCTTGCTGACGGTGTTCATGCCATTGTTCATCACAATGGCCAGCACCAGAAATACGATCAGCATGATCGCATAAGCGCCGATTCCCCTTGTAGGTCTTTTTTTCAAAGGTCCGTCCTCCTGTCAGGCATTTTCGTCAACCTGTGTATTATAGCACACGCCAGGGGCATGATTCAAGACGAACATGCCGCTTCTGCGCGATTTTACAACGCTGATTTTGTCACTTCTGGTAAATCCGGGGAGACAGCACGCCGATGTCGGGCAGATTGCGGTACTTCTCGTTATAGTCCAGGCCATAGCCGACGACAAAGGCGTCCGGGATGGTGAAGCAGCTGTAGTCCGCTTCCAGCTCCACGCGGCGGCGGGCAGGCTTGTCCAGCAGGGTGGCGATCTTGATGGAGGTCGCGCCGCGGCCTGCCAGGTGCTTCTTCAGATTGAACAGCGTCAAACCTGTGTCCACAATATCCTCGACGATGATGACGTCACGGCCCTTGATACCGTTGGTCAGGTCCATGCGGATACGCAGCTCGCCCGTGGACTCGGTGCCGGCGCCATAGCTGGACACGGACATGAAATCCGTATACATCGGCAGATCCAGTTCGCGGATCAGGTCGCTGTAGAACACCACCGCGCCCTTCAAAATGCCGACCACCACAGGCTCCTTGCCCTGATAGTCCGCCGTGATGCGCTTGCCCAGCTCCTTCACCGCCGCAGTGATCTCCTCGCGGCGCACCAGCACCCGCTCCAGATCCTCATACAATTTTGCCGTATCTTCCATGATGACTTCTCCTTTCAAATCCGCGCCCAGGGCATTTCGCCGCTCCACATCAGGCACACGTTGTCCTTACTTTCATCATATACCGGGACGTCCCCTGCTCCAACGCCGGCAGCCAGCAGCACTTCACTGCCGCGGCACACCAGTGGAAGCCGGTCCCGGAAAGGCGCATCCACACGCCGATTGACCAGATAATCCTGCAAACTCTGTTTTCCGCTTTGGCCAAATGGGCGAATCCAATCACCCTGCCGTCTCGTGCGAAGCTCGCAGCCAGTCAGACAGGTCCGCGGCATACTTTGCCGCCACACTCCGTCGCCGCAGTCGGCCGCAACCCCGGACATTTCCAGCAGAACCCGTCCAAGCCGGGCCTTCGCCGCCGGAAGCATCACCGGTTCTTTCGTTGGCCGCGCTGTCGGCGGGACCAGATGCATACACTGCCAGCCGCGCTGCGCCTGCCAGCGTCCAGGGAGCCCGATCTTTTGGCCTGCCGAACCATTCAGCAGCGCCAGCATGGCCGCAGTTTGACGCCGGTCCAGGCTGCGCTCTGTCTGCCTCTGCCCGACATGCTGCTGCCACCACGTCCGCAGAATCTCCGTCTGCACCGCCGGATGCAGCCGCACAAGCGGCGCAAGCATCAGCCAATCGCTCCCTGCATTCTCCTTGAGAAATGCTTCGCATTGCGCCTGTCTGGCTTCCAGATCACCGTGCAGCAGCCCTGCCGCAGCGGCGATCCTCTCAGACGCGCCCGGGGACAGCCGTTCCATCATCGGCAATAGCTCATGCCGCACCGCGTTTCGCAGATAATGCGAATCCTGATTGCTGGCGTCCTCGCGCCAATCCTGGCCCAGCGCCGTCAGCAATTCCCGCAGCTGCTCCCGTGAGAATCCGAGCAGCGGCCGAATGATCCGCAGCCCGCCGACCTCCGCGTCCGCTGCCATCCCGGCCAGGCCTGTCAGGCCAGCGCCGCGCATCAGGTGCAGCAGCAGCGTTTCGGCCTGATCGTCCCGGTGGTGGGCGAGCGCCAGCGCCTCCGCACCGGTGTCGCGCATCGCCTCGCGGAAGAACCCATACCGTACCTGCCGTGCCCAGTCCTCGCCGGGATTTGGCGGCGGGACTGCCCGGTAGGTCAGCAGATGAACGCCGTGCGCCGCACACAGACGCCGCACAAATTGCTCGTCGCCATCAGACGCTGCGCCGCGCAGGCCATGGTTCACATGCACCGCCTCCAGCCGGATTCCCCGCATAGTGCGAAGGTGAAGCAGCAGCCGGAAAAGCGCCACAGAATCCGCGCCGCCAGACAGCCCGATCAGCACATGACCGGGCAGCGGCTGCAGCGTATTGACCATTTCATCCAATTGCATCATCACTTGGGCCGAATGGGCGAACCGCAGCGGGTGCAGGCCTTCAGCTCGCTGTACTTTGCATCATTCAGCTCAGTAAAGTTGAAGCTATGCGTCAGCGGACGATAGCGCTCCGCCAGGGACGGGCACTCGGGATCAATATGATACTTGGTGCCGCCGTCGGGGTTATAGTACAGGATGGTGCTTGCGTTGCCCGGCGCCGGGGTCGGCGGCTGGGTGGGCATGGAGTTGGTGGTGGTCTCCTTGGTCTCCTCGTTGGAGGCGAGGGACTTGGGATCGACAAACCACATGCCGTCCTCCTTGAGCATCACCACGCGGTACACATACTTGGAGGTCGCATTGCCATTGCGCTTGTCGATCTCGGCAATGACGGTGATCGTGCGACTGGCATCGTTATCAGTGCCGGAAATGCTCTGCATCTCATAGGCCACCGGAATGCGGTTGCCCAGGATGGAGAACAGCTTCATCTTCGGCTCGCTCTCGGAGCGCTGCCAGCTGGGGGCGCACAGCGTCAGCATGCTGTCGGTGTTGTTGACCGACCAGAAATAGAAGAAGGACTGCATTTGCTGGGCACACTCGCCGCTCAGACCCGCGTCCGTGGGCGCAGGCGTGTCTGTGACAGGGGCACTGGTGATGGTGACATTCTCCATCACACCGGGCCCATCGTCATTACCCATGCCGTTGTTTTGCTGGCCCGCGCTCTGCTGCTGGGACGTCTGCTGGCCGGGATTCTGCGGTTGATCGGTCGCATCGGCGGGCGCAGTGGTCGTCAGCGCACTGACGATCGCAACCACCATTGCCAGCGCGTACAACGCAGAGAAGGTGATCTTCATATTTTGAGGCAGCATCGGCTTGAGCCAGAGCGCTGCAACGCTCGTCGCCGCCAGACCCGCAAACACCCATTTCAGCGCTGGGACCGCAGCAGCAAACATCGCAGCAACAAACAGCACCGGCAGCACGCCGCACAGCACGATCATCATGATCCTGTCCAGTCCCATCGGCTGCCGGGTGCGTGCCGCAGGCTGCGGGACCTGCTGATAGACGCCCTGGGGCTGATAGCCGTTGATCTGGTTCGGATAAGCATTCTGCTGCGGCTGCTGATAGTATCCGCCCTGCATGGGCTGCTGGGCATAGCCCTGCTGCTGATAGGGATTGTACTGGTTCTGCTGATAGGCCGCATAGGTTTTTTGTGGTCCGGGGTGATTCTTGTTATAGTCCTGGTTGTGAGTCTGCTGAGTCTGATGTTATGCAGTGTATGGATTCTGCGCAGGCTGCTGATAGGCATTATAGCCGCCCTGCTGACCCTGCGGATTCTGCTGGTACGCAGCGTAACCGCCCTGTTGTGGCTGCTGATAGGCGGTATAGCCTGCCTGCTGGCCCTGCGGATTCTGCTGGTACGCGCCGTAGCCCCCCTGCTGGGGCTGCTGCCCGCCGTTCCATCCGGAACCGCCATAATTGGGTCGTCCGTTATTCATCCGTACATCCTTCCCTTCCGCCGCGCGGCAACGGCGCTATTCCCGTCGCTGTGTCCGGGACCGCACTGACCAGATTGCTCCGGATTGATTCTTCGCCTTCGCAGGAAACCGGTCATTGCGCACAATAGACCTGAACTTTCCCACGTCAAAAGGAATGGAGACACCACTCCGAGCATAAGTATATCACAATTTGCCTCAATGTAAACAGGCAGAACGCAAAATCGCGCCGTGATCTTGTAACAAACATGGCATTTTCCCGGCTGAGGTACGCATACACTCAGGACAAACCAGCTTGAAAGGAGATCATTTTGCATGACTGATCCGCGTTCTGCCAGCAAACCCTGCAGCTATGAATACACCGTGCGCCGCGGCGACAGCTTTTATCTCATTGCCCATCGGCTGGGCGTGCCGCTGCGCGACCTGCTTGAGGCCAACAGCAAGATCAATCCCGCGCGTCTGATGGTCGGCGATGTGCTCTGCATTCCCACCGCCGAGGCCAAGCCTGCCTGCGATACGCCGGAAACATCCACCGATCAGGCCGGGACCACCGCTGATTCCGCCGCCCCGTCAGCGCCCGCGCCGGAAGCTGCGCCCTCCGACGACATTCAGACCGCCGACGACACCCCGTTCCCCGACACGGAAAACGAGCCGGACGATCTGCTCGATCATCCGGCCGAGGGTGACGAGCCTTCCGCCAGTCCTGCCCCCGTCGAAAAGACCATGCACACCGTTGCCCAGGGTGAAACGCTGACTGACATCCAGATCGCCTCGGGACTGAACCTGCATACTCTACAGGCAGCGAATCCCGAAACAGACCTCGACGCACTCACCGCCGGACAGACGCTCTACATTCCGCAGACCAACGAGCCCTGTCCAATGATCGACACCTACACGCTCCGCCAGGAGGATACGCTCGAAAGCACGGCGCTGCGGCTGAACGTCTCCATCGGTGCGCTGCTTCGGGCAAATCCCTGCCTGGCTCCCAACGACTTTGTGCCCGGCATGGTCATCTGCATTCCCGAATAAGCACGCGCACGCAAAAACGTCCGATCGTTCAGTTTTTGCCTGAATGATCGGACGTTTTTTATTATTACATTGTTTTGTAAAGAGTTACGCTCCTATATTGTCTGGCTCCATGAGCGACTTAGTAACTTGTTCTGTAAGTGCCTGTGTTTTCTCTTTTGAATATTGCCGCTTTTTCTCCGCCCAAAGCACAAACAGATGCTGGTTGTGCCATTTCGTTTTATCTCTTGAAAAATGGATAAAGAAGTGCAGAAAAGAATGGTACTGCGAACCCGATTAAAACAATTGATATTATCGCCGTTGAAATATAACCGCGTATTCTTTCTTCTCTCTTTTCTTTCTCTATTTGTTTCAACTGGTTCTTTCCGTTGTTGTCATCATTAGAACATGCTTCCCAATCTTTTCCGCACGCAGAACAGAACCCTATAGTTTTGTACATCATTGCACTTCTATACCTTGTATTCCCCTGTTCGTCCTTGTAACTTGTTCTGTTTGTCCCGACTCTTTCACGCCTAAATGTTACTGCTTTCTCTCCACAATACGGGCAAATTGAAGTTGGCTGAGCCATTCTTTTCTCCTTTTCTGACGAACATAGCGTCTTTTGTTCATTCTTTCACACTACAACCTGTTCATACGCTATATTATCATGGTCGGAACAGCCTGACAGGAGCGTATATAGGAGGATTCTGAACATGGATGCTTTGACGCCTGCAATTATCGAACTTCTCAACTCACTTAATAAAGGTGATCTTGTTCACATCCTGAGAATTGTGAACGCATACATCAACAAACACGCTCATTGATATTCGGAGGCAGCTTCTGCTGCCTCCTTTTTGCTTAACTCGAATCGTATTTTTCTTCTCCGCAGCGCTTATTCGCTCTGCGCATGATGCAGCTGCTTGTTCTCATACATCTTGCGGTCGGCCTGCTTCACAAAATCCTCCAGCAGGTCGCCGTGCTGCGGAACCGCCGCATACACACCGATGCTCGCTGAAATGCGCATTTCGTCGTCATGCTCACGATTGATCTCATCAATGCCTTCGTTCAGCGAAAAATACAGCGTGCCCTCGTTCGTATCCTGCGGCTGCGGGCCCACCGCGACGAACTCATCACCGCTGATATGCACGCAGGTCAGGCCGAAATGCTCCAGCACGCGCATGGCATTGCCCATGCGGCAGATGGCCTGATCGCCCGCCAAATGGCCCAACCGGTCGTTGATCTGCTTCATGCCGTCCATATCGACGCTCACCACCGCAAAGCTGCGGCCGTTCCGTCCCGCCTCCGCAAACAACTCGCGGCCGATCTGCTGATACCCGCGGCGATTGTACAAGCCTGTCAGCGGATCATGCACTGACATATGCTCCAGCGTTTCCGCATAGGAGCGAATCGTACTTTGCAGCGACAGGTTCATCAGCGCACCGTCCAGCATCGACATCACCGACAGCATCGTCAGTGCAGAACCCATTTTCATGTCGAACACCGCATAGCCAAGGATATGATCCAGATAGTACAGCGGACAGAACACCAGCGCCGCCGCGCGATCCCGTTCTTCCTCCAGCATTGGCAGGAGCTTTTTCGTCTCGAAGCTGCACTGCGGCAGGATACGGCCCTTGCTGTAGCTGGACAAGAGCAGCATCCGATCGGGATAACCGCTGCTCCTGGCCTCTCCGTTATGATGGAGGAACCAGGGATCCACGCAGATGTGCATCTCCTCCACGCCCCACTTTTGGGCATACTCTGAGATGACCTGACCGATCTCCTCCTCGCTGGACACGCCGACCAGCGCGTTGGAGAAGGACGTCATGCGGATCAAGCCGCGCTCAATTTGGAGGCGCTCGCTCCACACATCCCGCAGATAGCGCCGGGAACGATCCAGGCCACACTGCGGGCAGCCGCAGCTGTCGCCGTGGATCAGCTCCGTGGGCAGATTCTGATACTGGCCCTTGGGCTTGCTGCCCTCGATCCAGTCACACAGCACATTGACGGCCACATTGCCGGCCCGTCTGGAAGGACGGCGAACCGTCACCAATCCGCGTGCAACCGCCTCCGCTTTTGCGTCATAGCCGGTGACCTTGACCTGCTCCGGCACCTTGACGCCAGCCTCCTCCAACCGCTGAATCACGCCGAAGGCCATGTCGTCATTGCCGCAGACGATCACCTCCGGCAGCGGGCGCTCCTGCTTCAGCAGCTTATCTGCTGCTTCATAGCCGCTTTCCCGCGTCCAACGGCCCTCGATGATAGCCTCCTCCGGCAGATCGCCGCCGTAATTGCGGACCATGCTGATGCTGATCTGCGCACGATCCCGTGCCACCCGATGGGCCAACGGACCGGTGACCACCGCAAACCGACGGTAGCCGTGCTCCTCCAGCAGGTGCGCCATCAAGGCGCATTCACTGTCGCTGCCGTCGTAATTCAGCATCACGGCATGCGGCTTGTCCACATCGACCACGACCAGCGGCTTGTCAGGCATGCTGTCCAGCATCTCATTGATATGCCGCAGTGTTTCCTCATGGGGGATCGTGGCGCACAGCGCCGTGATTCCGTCAAAATCGTTCAGATCAGGCAGGTCAAAGATCGCAAATTCTCCTGGAGAGCGTACCATGCCGAACTCCGAGAATCCTTTGCAATTGAAAATGCACAGATCGACGCCTCGCGCCTGCGCCGCCTCTGCAAGTCCGCTCGCGTAATCACGCTGGTATTCCTTCTCAATACCGGCCATCAACGCGGCGATGCGTTTTCGTCTCATCGGATCACTCCAGATAATTCAGAATCATTCTTCGATGATAATCTCATTATATCACTTTTCCGGTCAATTTCAAGCCATCTTGTACATTTTTGTGATTCCATTTCTGACTATTTATGTGCTTTTTGTCGTTCAGTCATCCGCCCATGTGAAACCGCCGTCTCGGAGATAGAGCACGGACCGGCACACCAGAGAGATGATCGAAATGACGTCCTCTCTCCACTTTCCTGCATTATTCCACATTTTCCTCTTGACGAATCCCTCTTTATGGTTTATACTACGTAAGCGTATGCGATAGCAATGGCGCTAAGCTGTTTCTATTGGCATGCGTTTTTTGTTTTTCCGACTTGTGTGAAAGGGGACCTGACCATGAACACCAAGTTTATCTTCGTCACGGGCGGCGTCGTTTCTTCTTTGGGCAAGGGCATTACGGCAGCGTCGCTGGGCCGACTGCTCAAGTGCCGCGGTCTGCGCGTTTTCAATCAAAAGTTCGACCCCTATATCAACGTGGATCCCGGCACCATGAACCCCTACCAGCACGGCGAGGTGTTCGTCACAGACGACGGCGCCGAGACCGACCTGGATCTGGGCCATTATGAGCGCTTCATTGATGAGAATCTGACGCAGGCCTGCAACGTCACCTCCGGCCGCGTCTATCAGACGGTCATCAACCGTGAGCGCCGCGGCGAGTATCTGGGCGCCACCATTCAGGTCATCCCCCATATCACTGACGAGATCAAGCGCAACATCCTGCTGGTTTCCGGCCATGAGGACGCGCCCGATGTGGTGATCACCGAGATCGGCGGCACCGTGGGCGACATTGAGTCACTGCCCTTCATGGAGGCCATCCGTCAGATGCGGCATGAGGTGGGCTTCGAGAACAGTCTGTATATCCATGTGACGCTGGTCCCCTATTTGAAGGCTGCGGGCGAGCTCAAAACAAAACCCACTCAGAACTCCGTCCGCGATCTGGCCGGCATCGGCATTCAGCCCGACATTTTGATCTGCCGCTCCGAGCAGCCCATCTCCCCCGAGCTGCGCAAGAAGATCGGCTTCTACTGCAACCTTCCTGCCGACCGCGTGTTCGAGAACCTGAACGCTGACACGATCTATCAGGTGCCGCTGATGCTGCACGAGGAAGGCCTCGATGACAAGGTCTGCCAGATCCTCGGTATCGACGCCGGTCCCTGCGACCTGACCGAGTGGACCGCCATGGTCAACCGTCAGCTGAACCCCGTCAAAGAGACCACCATTGCCCTGGTCGGCAAGTATGTGGAGCTGCCCGACGCCTATCTGAGCATTGTCGAGGCTCTGGGCCACGGCGGCAACGCGCATAACGCCAAGGTACACATCAAGTGGATTCAGTCTGCGGATGTGACGCCGGAGAATGTTGCCGAAAAGCTGGCTGGCTGCGACGGCGTGCTGGTGCCCGGCGGCTTCGGCTCCCGTGGCCTGGAGGGCAAGATGACGGCTGTGCAGTATGCCCGCGAAAACAAGATTCCTTTCCTGGGTATCTGCCTGGGCATGCAGATGGCGGTGATCGAGTATGCCCGCCATGTCCTGGGTCTGACCACCGCCAACACCAGCGAGACCGATCCGGAAACCAGCGATCCGGTCATCGACCTGATGCCCGACCAGAATCTGCAAAACCTGGGTCACACCATGCGTCTGGGCAAGTACCGCTGCCAGCTGGTTCCCGGTACCAGGAGCGCTGCGGCCTACGGCATGTCTGAGATTGGCGAGCGTCATCGTCATCGTTATGAGTTCAACAACAATTACAAGCAGCGCTTTATCGACAGCGGCATGGTCATCGCCGGCGTGAACCCGGACCGTGACCTGGTTGAGATCGTCGAGCTGCCCGATCATCCCTGGTTCGTCGCCGTGCAGTTCCATCCCGAGCTCAAGTCCCGTCCCAACCGTCCGCACCCGCTGTTCCGCGATTTTATCGGTGCAGCCATCGAGCACGGCAAGGCATAAGCAGCATCGCAAAAGCCATGGTCTCCGCAATGGAAACCATGGCTTTTTCAATGTCCTATGCTCGGCGCTGTGTAGAAATACCGGCGAACATTTGCGCTTATGAAACCCGTCCGCGCCGCTCCATTCTGCGCTTTCGCGTCGTCACCCGGAGCAGCGGCGGCTTTTTTGCTTTTTCGGCCTGTTGTTTTTCCATCGGCGTCCACCTCCGGAATCAAGTCTGCCGAAAAAATGCATTCCGTATTCACATTGCGTGAATCTTTGCCAGATCTTCAGCGGGCGTCGGGCTGTGGAACATGGCCGTGCCCATCACTGCCACATCCAAACCGCGTGCGATCTGCTCCGGCAGATTCGACATGCCCACGCCGCCGTCAGTTTCGAGCAGGCCCTTGTAGCCCAGTTCCCTTGCGCGGCTCAGCTTGTCCATCATGGCCGGCTGGAATTTCTGGCCGCCAAATCCCGGTTCCACGGTCATCACCAGCAGCAGGTCGATCTCGTCAAAGTATTCTGCCGCCGCCTCGATGGGCGTTCCTGGCTTCACCGACAGGCCCGCCTTGCAGCCCAGTGCATGGATCTGCGAAAGCATCGCGTGAATATTGCCCGGGATCTCGGCATGGATGGTGATATTCCACGCGCCGTTTTGAGCAAACGCCTCGATGTAGTCGCCGGGATTATCCATCATCAGATGCACGTCAAGCAGCGCCTCCGGGAAACGGTCATGCAGCGCCTTCACCGTGGCGGGACTGTAGGACAGGTTCGGCACAAAATGCGCATCCATGATATCCACATGCAGCATGTCGCAGCCTGCGTCCAGCATGCGCTGCACATCGCTGCCCAGCGCCAGCGCGTCGGCAGCGAGGATCGACGGAGCAATCTTAATCATAGCGTTCCCTCCATGCCTGGCGGACGTCCGCCAGCAGGCTTCTGTATCGTTCAAACCGTTCCCCGTTCAGCTTCCCTTCAGCTACGGCGGCACGCACCGCGCAGCCCGGCTCCCTGTCATGATAGCAGGGAGCAAATCGGCACTCGCCCTCATATTCGGCAAACTCCGGATAGCTTTCCTTGAGGGTGATCGGCTCCGTCTTGCCGTCCAGCTCCAGCAGGCTGAAGCCCGCCGTATCCAGCACACGCAATCCATCCTTCATCAGCAGCTCGGCGTGGCGCGTCGTGTTCTTGCCGCGCTCGATCTTGCGGCTGATTTCGCCGGTTTCCAGCGTCAGGTCCAGAAGCGTGTTCAGCAGCGTGCTCTTGCCGACGCCACTCTGACCGGTCATGCAGCACAACTGGCCCCGCATGGCTTCCTTCAGCTTGCTGACGCCAATGCCTGCCCTTGCGCTCACCGCATAGACCGGCGCGTCGGCTCCGGCATATTCCTGCCTCAGACGCTTTGCCAGCGTGCCATCATCCAGGTCGCACTTGTTGATCACCAGCAGCATCCGCATGTTCTGCTTTCTGGCGCGCACCATCAGTCGGTCCACCAGCAGCAGGTCAGGCTCCGGCACCGGCGCCACCACGATCAATTGCAGCGCCACATTCGCCACCGGCGGCCGCAGGCATTCGCTGCTGCGCGGGAGGATCTCCTCCAGCCAGCCGTGCTCCTCGCCCTCGCCGGGGGTGAACATCACCTCGTCGCCCACCAGCGGCGTCATGTGCATATGCCGGAATTTCTTTTTGCAGCGCAGGGTATACTCCTCGCCGTGCTCGTCCACCGCGTAATAAAAGCTGCCGACGCCGCGAATGAGCGTCCCCTGCTTCATGGTATTTTCCGTAGGCTGTTCCTCCATTTCAAGGCCCGGTCACTGAATGTCGATCTGCTTGGAGTAGGCAAAGCTGCCGTTGCAGTACACACGGTAGGTGTAGGAGCCGGACAGCTGCGCCGTCAGCGTCACCGTAGGATGACGGCTCACGTCTGCCGGGAATTCGCCCTGATAGACCGTGTACTCGCTGCCGCCTTCCTCCAGCGTCACGCGCACCGAGATCATGCCGTCGCTCACCGGCAGGTCCAGCGTCACTTCCTCGCTGTGCGTCATGCCGGGTACCTGATAGACCGTCAGACTGATGCCGGTCCCCTGAATGACCTGCGTTCCCTCCGGTATCGACTGCTGGGCTACTGTGCCGTGCAGCATGCGATTCTCCGTGTCCACAAACTGAACCGTCGTGCTGACCGTCAATCCGCAGCCCGTCAGCAGCTCCTGCGCATCAGACAGCTTGCGTCCGCCTACATTGGGAACATTCACCAATCCGCCGGAAACTGTGACCTGAATGATATCGCCGGGCTGGCATTGCGTGTTCGCTTCCGGCACCTGGCTCATCACAAAGTCTGCCTGCACATCGCCGGACACCACGCGTTCGACCACCGTGATCGTCAGTCCCAGGGCTTTCGCCGCAGTGATGGCGTCATTGATCGTCATACCGACGATGGGCGGAACCAGCTGACTCGCCGGGCCCTTCGACACCGTGAGGACCACCGTGTCGCCCTTCTTCATGGTCGTGGCCTTGTCCGGGTTGTATTCGGGCGCCTGCAAAATAACGACGCCCGCCCCGATGGTCGGATGATTGATCTCGACCGTCTCAATTTTGAGGCCCACGCGCTGGGCCGCGCGCTTTGCATTGGTGACCTCCATGGTCACAAAATCCGGGATCTCGACGCTGTTGACCACCTGATCATAGATGGCCATGCCGCCCGCATATATCCCATAAAACACGCCTGCAGTCACCAGCGTCGTCACCAGCCACCACACGATGTTGATGCGCCGACGCGGCTTCTTGCGCCGCTTCTTGCCCTGCGCCTCCATGCCGGACAGCGTGTCGCCATTTCTCGGCGCTGCCGGGCCTCCGGGCGCTGCCACGGGGCTCATGGGCATTTCCGTATTCTCCACCAGCCGCGGCTGCATCTCGTCGTCGCGGCCCTCCAGGGCCATGCGCAGCTCTGCCGCCATCTCCTTCGCGCTCTGGTAGCGGTATTTCGGATTCTTCTCCATGGCCATCATGCACACATGCGAGATGGCGTTGGGCACCTCGTGTGAAATGCTCTCCACGGGTGCCGGCGGCGTATACATATGCTGCATGGCGATGGACACCAGCGTGTCGCCGTCAAAGGGCACCTTGCCCGTCAGCATTTCATAGAAAACCACGCCCACGGAATAGATGTCACTGCGTACATCCGCCGCCTGGCCGCTGGCCTGCTCCGGGCTATAGTAATGGACAGAACCCATCACATTGTTGCCGGTGGTCAGGGTCGCGCTGTTGGCCATGCGCGCAATGCCGAAGTCAGCCACCTTGATGTGACCGTCCGCGTTCACAAGGATGTTCTGCGGCTTGATATCGCGGTGGATGATGCCGTTTTGATGGGCATGCGCCAGGGCAGACAGAATGCGGATGGTGATCTGTGCTGCCGTGGTGGGGCTGATGCGTCCGCGCTCCTCAATCACCTGCTTGAGCGTCTTGCCCTCCACATATTCCATCACGAGATAGCGGTTTTCGCCGTCCATGCCTACGTCCAGCAGGTTGACGATATTGTGGTGGGTCATTTTGGAGGCCGCCTCGGCCTCGCGCTGAAAACGACTGACGAACTCGGCGTTCTTGCAGAACTCCGGCCGCAGCACCTTCACCGCAACATTGTGCCCCGTTCGCTGGTCGATAGCCCGGTACACGATGGCCATGCCGCCCATACCGATCTGCTCGACCAGCTGGTATCGGTCTGCGAGGACCTTGTTGATTGCAACGCTCATCACTCGCCCTCCTGATCCTTGAGGATCGTCAGCGTGATGTTGTCGCGTCCGCCCGCATCCAGCGCAGCCTGCATCAGCAGGTCAGCCGCCTTTTCCGGCGGATTGGCGCTCAGCAGCTCCTGGATCAGCGTTTCAGGCACCATGCCGTGCAGACCGTCAGAGCAGACCAGCCACACGTCGCCCGGCTTGCGCTCGACCGTGATCAGATCTACCTCGACGCCTTCCTCCGTGCCGACCGCGCGGGTGATGACATTCTTCATGGGATGTACCGCCGCCTGCTCCTTCGTCAGCGCACCGGCGCGGACCATCTCCATCACCAGGGAATGGTCGTCGGTGATCTGCTTCATTTCGCCCTCGCGCAGAAGGTAGCAGCGGCTGTCGCCCACATGGCCGACATAGATATTCTCCGCGCCAACCCACAGGACCGTCAGCGTCGTGCCCATGCCAGTAAGATTTTCATCCTCCAGCTGCCGCAAAAACAGCTTGCGGTTCACCGACTTGATGGCCTGAACCAGCACGCCGGGGTCCGGCTCGCGCTCCCGCAGCAATTCGATCAGCTGATCACGCGCACCGGCAGAGGCCGTCTCGCCGCCCTTGTGGCCGCCCATGCCGTCCGCCACGCCGCAGATCAGGCCGTCATAGATGACCGCGTCCTGATTGGTCGCACGCATCTTGCCGATATCTGTGCGAGTGACAACGACGAAGGGTTCATCCTCCGTCGTCGGAGCCGCAGCCGCTGTGTTCGCGTCGTTCTCGACGGTCAAAACGGCAGGCTGCTCAGGAACCGGTGCCGCAGTCTCCTCGGCTTCCTTTTCCAGATTCACGTCCTGCTTTTCTGCTGCATCAAAATGCTCGACACGATCCTTGCTCTCTTTGCTGAAACGAAAGCGATGCTTCTTCATTGATTACTCCCCTGTTCCGGGTACATTCCCGGCCTTGATCGTTTTGCGGCGCAGTTGTCCGCAGGCGCCCTCGATGTCGTCGCCCATCTCGCGGCGGCGACTCACCGAGATATGCAGATTTTCCAGCGTCTGCATGAAGCGGCGCACGGTCGCTTCGTTGACGCTTTTCAGTTCGCGCTCCTCCACCGTGTTCAGCGGGATCAGATTCACGTGGCACTGCATGCCGCGCAGGCGCGACGCCAGCTCAATCGCGTGCTTTTCCTCACTGTTCACGCCCCACACCAGCGTGTACTCAAACACCACGCGGCGGCCTGTCTTGTCGATATAATTGCGGCAGGCCTTGAGGATCTCGTCGATGGAATAGACCTTTGCAATGGGCATAGTCTGTCGGCGGATCTCGTCGTTGGGTGCATGCAGGGACACGCTCAGTGTCACCGGCAGGTTTTCCTCCGCCAGCTGGTACATCTTCGGCACCAGGCCGCAGGTGGACAGGGAGACGTTGCGCAGACCGATGCTCACGCCGTCCTCCTCGCGCAAAAGGCGCAGGAATTTCATCACATTGTCATAATTGTCCAGGGGCTCGCCGGAGCCCATCAGGACGATGTTGTGCACGCGCATGTCCTCCGGCGCCATGTCCGGCGCGGCATGCTCCTGCATATAGCGGTTGGCGCACAGCACCTCGCCCAGCATCTCGCCGGGCGTGAGGCTGCGCACACAGCCATCCAGCGTGCTGGCGCAGAAGGTGCAGCCCATGCGGCAGCCCACCTGGGTGGAGATGCACAGCGTGTGGCCGTGATGATAGCTCATCAGCACACCCTCCACACAGTTGCCGTCCTTGAGACCAAAGAGGAACTTGACTGTCTCGTCGATCTTCGATCGACGCTCCTCGATGATCTCCACCGGCTGGGCAATGGCGATGCTTTTCAGCTGCTCGCGCATCGCCTTGGGCAGATTGGTCATGCCGTCGAAATCGACGCTCCGGTGGATCCAGCTGAAGATCTGCTTGCCGCGGAAGGCAGGCAGACCCTGCTCCTTGCACCAGGCGGTCAGTTCGGCAGGATTCATTCCGGTCAATTCAACCATCAGCGCTTCCTCCGCATGCGGCAGATGAAGAAGCCGCCCACATGGTCACGCTGGGGCATCAGCTGGAGGCCGGTGCCAGCCTGGGCGCGGAACTGCTCCGGGATCGTCTCGGGCAGCGTATCCAGCACAAACTCAGGATTACGTGCCAGGAACGCCGCCACCTGACGCTCGTTCTCGTCCTTCAGCACCGAGCAGGTGGAATACACCAGCACGCCGCCGCGTTTCACATAGGCCGACACGGTGTCCAGCAGCTTCTTCTGCGTCTCCACCAGCTCCGCCACGTTCTCGGGCTTCACGCGATAGCGCACATCGGGCTTCTCGAGCATGTCGCCGGTACCGGAGCAGGGCGCGTCCAGCAGCACGGCGTCCATGGATTCGATCATGTCCTCGCGCAGCTTCATCGCATCGCGGGTCATGGGACGGATGTTCTCCAGGTGCAGGCGCTTCTGCTGCGCCGCCACCAGATCCGTGCGGTGCTCGCGCACCTCCCAGGCCTGTACACGACCTGTGTCGCCCATCATCTCGGACATCAGGCAGGTCTTGCCGCCGGGTGCCGAGCAGGCGTCCAGCACCAGCCAGCCGCGCTTGGGCGCAACGGCCATCGCAGCCATCATCGAGCTCTCGCCCTGGATGCTGAAATTGCCGGAGGAGAAATCGCTGTCCTTGCTGATATCGGCAATGCCGCGCACGTGGTAGCTGTGCGGCACCGTGCCCTTGTCCCACTCCCAGACCTTCTTGTTCAGCAGTTCTTCAAAGGCTGCGTCATCGAGCTTCATCAGGTTGGGACGTACCGTCACATAGTTGACGTCCTCATGGCCACCCATCAGCGCGTCGGCTTCCGCCTCGCCCCAGTCAGCCGTCAGGCGCTCCACCAGCCATTCCGGCACGGAATACTTGACGGCACGGGACTTGACCGCATCCACCGCAGGATCAGGCCAAGACAGCTCGTCCTTCTGCCGGATCAGATTGCGCAGGATGCCGTTGCACACGCCCGCCAGGCCTTCCATGCCCAGCTCCTTGCACAGGTTGACGCAGGTGTTGGTCGCCGCGCTCTCGGGGATGCGGTCCATAAACAGGATCTGGCAGGCGCCCAGGCGCAGAATATTGCGCAGCTTGATGTCCGTGTCCTCGCGTGCCATCACCTGGCTCAGCGCGTGGTCGATGGTCATCAGGTGTTCGAGTGTCTCGTACACCAGGCGGGAGGTCAGACGGCGGTCCGCCAGAGACAGGCCGCAGTTCAGCAGCTTTTCATCCAGGAACAGGGACGCATACGCGCCGTTCTCGGTCACATTGCGGATGACGTCCAGCGCAATGCGGCGGGCGGGCATGCCGTCGGTCGTGCCTGGACGCTCCTTGCGGGGCGCATCGGTGCTCGGGCGCTCAGGGCGCGGACCATTCGGACGACCGCCCATCGGACGGGTGCCCGCAGGATGGAAGCCGCGATTGCCACCAGCTGGGCGGCTTCCGTCACGATTGAAGGGACGATCCCCACTCTTGTGTTCAAACTGATTGGTATATGCAGGCTTATCCCCACTTGGACGGCTGAAATCGCCATTTCCAGGACGATTCATAGGACGTACAGGACGTTCATCCCCACTCTGCGGGCGATTCTCGCTGCGGAACGGACGCCGTTCCCCACTTGCAGGGCGATCACCGCCCTTGAAGGGGCGTTTTTCACCAAACGCAGGACGATCGCCACCACGGAAGGAACGATGTTCTCCCTCTGACGTACGACGATCCCCACGATTACCAGCGAATGCAGGATTATCGCCGTGACGTTCCCCACCAAAGCGTTTTTCACCGCTGCGCGTTGCATCGCCATTCCCACGGAAGGAACGATTCTGCGGACGATCACCGCCGCGCACCACACCCTGGCCAAACTTCTTGTATGCAGGACGGTCGCCATTTGAACGGAAGGGGCGGCGCTCGCCATCAAACTTCTTCACAGGACGACCCTCGCCGCTGCGTTCCGGGAACTTCTTTTCTTCATTATCCATTCAGGTTTTCCTCTTTCAGTACAGTGCCGACGGCCATCGGGTGGCCGCGCAGATAATCTTTTGAGTTCATGGGCTTGCCGCCGGGCGCTTGAAGTTCCAGCACATTCAGTGCGCCTTCGCCGCACGCGATGGTCAGGCCCGTTTTGGGGTCCGCCGCGATGATCTCACCGGGCTCGCCCACACCGCCGACCACCTTGGCGCGCAGCACCTTGAGCCTTGCATCCTGCCAGGCCGTGGAGCAGGCAGGCCATGGATTCAGGCCATGCACCAAATGCGCGATTTCGCTGGCAGGCTTTGTCCAGTCGATCACGCCCATGGCCTTGTCCAGCTTTGGATCGTAGGTCATCGCCGCCGCATCCTGCGGAACGCGCGTCAGCGTGCCTGCCTCCAGCGCCTTCATCGTGTCCATCAGCAGCGCCGCGCCCATTTCGCTCAGACGAACCGTCAGTTCTCCCGCTGTCTCGGTCTCGCCGATGGGCGTGGCCGCCTTCAGCAGCATATCGCCGTCATCAATGCCGGCGGCCATCATCATCGTGGTCACGCCTGCTTCCTCGTCGCCCTGCATGATGGCCCAGTTGATGGGTGCGCTGCCGCGATGGCGCGGGAGCAGCGACGCATGGACATTGATGCAGCCCAGCTTCGGAATATCCAGCAGCTCCTGGCTCAAAATCTGGCCAAACGCCGCTGTCACGCACAGATCAGCCGCCAGCGCCTTGATATCTTCGACGCTCTCCTTGCGGATGCGCACGGGCTGATACACCGGAATGCTGTGCTCCTGGGAGTACACTTTGACCGGCGGCGGCGTCATCTTGTTGCCGCGGCCTTTGGGCTTGTCCGGCTGGGTGAAGACGCCGACCACCTCATATCCGGCTTCCACCAGCGCACGCAGCGACGGCACGGCAAAGTCCGGCGTTCCCATAAATACGATTCTCACTTTTACTCCTCCGAAGCGGCCTGCTGGATCTCCTCGCGGGTCAGCTCACGGTCCATCACGTCGATGTACAGCCGGCCGTCCAGATGGTCGATCTCATGGCAAAGCGCACGGGCAAACAGACCCTCGCCCTCCACCTCGAACTCGCGGCCCTTGCGGTCCTGGGCCTTGACCTTCACGCGCATGGGACGGGTCACAATGGCCTGACGGCCCGGCAGGCTCAGGCAGCCCTCACGGCCCGTCTGCGCTTCCTCGCTGCGCTCAATGATTTCGGGGTTGATCAGCTCGACCAGGCCCTCGCCCACGTCGATGACCACCACACGGCGCAGGATACCCACCTGCGGCGCGGCCAGGCCGACGCCCTCTGCCTTGTTCATCGTGTCCGCCATATCCTTCAAAAGCGTCCACAGGCGCAGACCAAATGTTTCCTGGGGCTTGCATACCTTGCGCAGCGCCTCGTCGCCCAACTCAACAATCTTGCGAATTGCCATTGTTTTTCTCTCCTTACATCATTGTCGTTGGATTATATTCAAAATACGTTTCCGTCTGATCGTCTTTTTCTTCCCGTGCCATTTCCGTCAGCACTGCCGCGAAGGCCTCGCCATCCGGGTGGACCAACAGCTTGAACATCACATGCCACCGGTACTTGCCGCGCAGGAATGTCACCGACGGCTGGTCCAGACGCATCATCAGCGTGCGCCGCTTCCAGGCCGGATGCTCCGCCAGGAGCGTCTGGCAGCGCTCCATCAGCTCTGCCGCCCGGATCTGTGCCGCCCGCTCGTTCGCGGATTCCACCAACAGCCGTGCCAGTACCGTGAACGGCGGGTAAAGGCCCATGCGGCGACGGCTGAACTCCTCCTCAAAGAAGGCGCGATAGTCCTGTGCCGCCGCACACATGATGGTCTCATCCTCCGGCTTGTAGGTCTGGATCACCACCCGGCCCGGCGTCTCGCCGCGGCCTGCACGGCCTGCCACCTGTGTCAGCAGCTGGAACGTGCGCTCCCTGGCGCGATAATCGGGCAGGTTCAGCGTCATGTCTGCCGCTACCACGCCCACCAGCGTCACCTTTGGGAAATCCAGCCCCTTGGCGATCATCTGTGTGCCAACCAGGATCCTCGCCCGCCCGGAACGAAATTCATCCAATAGCTTGGCATGACCGTCCTTCCCGGAGGTCGTGTCGATGTCCATTCGCACGACGCCCACGTCCGGGAACAGCCTTTTCAGTTCCTCCTCGACCTTTTGGGTGCCGGCGCCGAAATATCGGATATAGCGGCTGCCGCACTTGGGGCAGATGTCCGGCGTGGGCTGCGTATGGCCGCAGTAATGGCAGTGCAGCTGCCCGTCGCCGCCGCCCACATGATAGGTCATGGAGACGTCGCAGTTCGGACACTTGATCGCCTGACCGCAGCTGCGGCAGCTCACAAAGGAGTTGTAGCCGCGCCGATTCATCAGCAGCATGGCCTGCTGCCCCTGCTTCATGCATTCCCGCAGCCGCGCCGTCAGCGCACCGGAGAACACGCTCTTGTTGCCGATCTCCAGCTCATGCCGCATGTCGACGATCTCAACCTCCGGCATCGGACGTCCGAACACGCGCTGCGGCATTTCCAGCAGCATATAGTCGCCGCGTCTGGCCTTGGCAAAGGACAGGATACTCGGCGTCGCACTGGCCAGGACCAGCGTCGCATGCTCATTCTCGCACCGCCACGCCGCTACATCGCGTGCATCATAGCGCGGATGACGGTCGCTGAGGTAGGTCGTTTCATGCTCCTCGTCCACCACGATCAGGCCCAGTTGCTCCATCGGCGCAAACACCGCCGACCGGGCGCCGATCACGACCCGCGCCTCGCCATGCCTGATCCTGCGCCACTCGTCAAAGCGTTCGCCCGCCGACAATCTCGAATGCAGCACCGCCGCCACCGCGCCGAAGCGCGAGCGGAACCAGCTGACCATCTGCGGCGTCAGCGCGATCTCCGGCACCAGGATCATCGCCGTTTTGCCCATGCGGATCGTCTGCCGCACCAGGCGGATGAAGACCTCCGTCTTGCCGCTGCCCGTCACGCCATTCAGCAGGAACTTGCCTCTGCCGCCAATCAGCGCAGGCGTCATCACGGAGAGTACTTCGGTCTGCTGCTCTGTCAGCGGCGGGTCCTCCACCGGTGTTTCCGGCGCGTCACCGCCCGGCCTGCGGAATACCTCCTGCAAGCCGACCTCGACCAGTCCCGCATCTTGAAGCTGCTTCAGTGCATCCATTGGATCACGCACCAGCAGCTTCAATTCGCCCACCGGATGGACCTCGCCATCCCTGAGCAGATTGAGCAGCATGCGCCTCTTCTGCGAACGTCCCTGCTTCGCCAGCGCTTCCTCGACGTCACTCGCAGGGATCGCCAGGCGCACCACCGGCTGCTGCTTGACCTGCACACGGCCGCCGCGCATTTCTGCCGGCAGCATCAGCCGCAGCGTCTCGGCCAGCGGACAATGGGCTTCCTCCGCCATCTGCTCCGCCAGCTTCAAAAGCGGCGGCAGGATCGCCGGATAGTCCTCCAGCGGACTGATCACATCCTTGATCTTCTCCGGCGGCAGGTCCGCCGCGTCGGTCAGACCGACGACCACGCCCTCCTTGCGTCGGGGGCCAAACGGCACCTCGACGCGCTGACCAGCGGACAGCGCCATCCCATCAGGCACACGGTAGGTGAAGGTATGCGCCACATTCTCATGGACAATATCCACGATCACCAATGCGTACACAGCCTCACCTCCATACCAATCCATCTTCCATTATACCTTTTTCAAATGAAATGCACAAGGGGCACCGGTGGATTTTCAGCGCTTTCTTCCCGCAAATTCTGCCGCAGCGTCCAACCATGCAATGACCTCAGCGTCCAATTCCTGCACGCTGCGTATAAACATGTGATGCATGAAGCGTCCCGGATAGGGCTCGACCTGCATCCAAATGCGTTCATTCACCACTTTCCCCGGCAGACAGAATGAGAGCTTCAGCGCGTCGCCATCCTTTTTCCGGCGCGGCAGCCACGCGATCGCGAACAACAGCGGCCGTCCAAAACCGATCTGCATCTTTTTAACGCTGACCGTCGTCCCCGGATACCGCGTCATGATCAGCTCACGCAGCACCGCATAGGCCGCCAGCGCATTCGGAAACCCATCGAAGAATAGCACTTCCTCCTGATTCATGCTTGCTCCTTTCCCCGAAACACAAGAAAACCTCCGTCAGTCGCACAACTGACGGAGGATTCACTTGCGGAATGGATTAGGCCTCGACTTCAGTCTTGGTCTTAGGCAGAGCGCGCTGCACATTGCCACTGCGGAGGCAGCGGGTGCACACGTTCATGCGCTTGACAGTACCATTCATGACCACGCGGACGCTCTGCACGTTGGGCGCCCAAATGGTGTGGGTCTTGCGGTTGGAGTGGCTGACCAGGTTACCGTTCAGCGTGCCCTTGCCGCAGATCTCGCAATACTTTCCCATGAGAATCCACCTCCTCGTTGGAGTTTGAACACATCAAAGCTCAATTATTGTAACATGGAACTTACGAAAATGCAAGCGGTATTTTGCGCTTTTCTGCAAAAATGTTGGCGTCAGGAGAACATTTTTTCCAATTCCTCGTATTTTTCGTGGGTGATCAGCGCGTCATGCGTCGTCCCGTTGAGACGAACGATGTACGTCCAGCGGCCATAGGGGGTGATATTGCTGATCTGATTCAGATTGATGATGTAGCTCTTGTGGCAGCGGAAAAACACCGCCGGGTCCAGCTTGGCCTCGGTCTCGCCCAGTGATTCACTGGTCACATAGCGTCCGCCGCCTACGGTGTAGATGACCGTCGCCCGTTCCTCGCGCTGCACCAGCAGGATGTCGTTCATGCTCACAAAGCTGACGCCCTCTTTGTGGCGCAGCATCAAACGGCCGTTGGCCACCGCCGACGGCTTGGGCAGTTCAGGCAGCGGCGCCTCGTCGATGCGGCTGATGCGGTCGCGGGCGCGTTCGAGGGTCTGCATCACGCGGTCCACCTTGAAGGGCTTGATGAGATAGTCGAAGGCATAGACCTCGAAGGCGTCGCCCATGTACTGGTCATGCGCCGTGGCAAATATCAGCACGATGGACGGGTCCATGTCCTGAATGATCCGCGCGCACTCCACGCCCGTCTTGCCCGGCATCTCCACATCCAGGAACACGACCTGCGGATGATGCTCCTCCACCAGCGACAGCAGCTCATCGCCGTCCTCGGCCTCGCCCACCAGCATGAAACCATCCACACGCTCGATCATCTTGCGCTCGATGAGGCGCATGCCCATGTCGTCGTCCGCAATGACCACCCTGATCTCGTCCATTCTCCACACCCCCGGTATATCTTGACTTTCTATTTTCTTCAAGCGTCGGCCTTTTTCCTGCTGCCATATCTTTTTCTAATCATTTCGGCATATCTTCGCAAGAAAAAAGCATGGCCGTGAAGCCATGCTTTGAAGTGAAACCATTGTTTACCGCTGACGGTCGCAGGGACGCTTGAGTACCTCCTGCATCACAAATGCCTTGACCAGGCCCTTGCTGTCATCCCAGTCGAGGGACAAGGCAGGCTGCGGTGCCTGAGGTTCCTCCTCCGCTTCGAGAGAGCGATTGATGATACGGTCGCTGTAGGTCGAGGGCATACGCACCTCGCCCAGTTCGCTGTCGTGGCAAGGATCCATCCCTTCATGCGAGTCGGCCTTCATGCTGCCCTCAAACATGCCGCCGTGGTCATGCTTGGAGACCTCGACGGTCGTCGCCACGCGCGGCTTCATCTCGCCGCCCTTGGGCGTGTTGATCGTCTGTTGCGGTTTGGGCTGTGCCTTAGGCCGTACTGGAATCGCAGGCTGTGCCTGCTGCATTGCGCTCTTTTGTGGCTGTGCCGCCGTCGTCTTCTGCGTTCCGTTCTTCTGCGCTTTCTTTCCCATCTTTGTGAGAGTCACAAAGATGAAAATCATAAACAGGACCGGAAACAACTCTGCCACTGCCCTCACCTCCTTTCAAAGTGCGCGTCATGCATCACTTCTTCATGTCGGTGGTGGGAGCGGCGGTCTGGGGAGCGCTGGCCTTGGCAATGCTCTCGCGCATCTCAGTGTCCGCGATGGTGTTCTTCATCTGGTAGTAATCCAGCACGCCCAGCTTGCCCTCACGCAGCGCGGCAGCCATTGCCTTCGGCACCTCGGCCTCGGCCTCGACGACCTTGGCACGCATCTCCTGCACGCTGGCCTTCATCTCCTGCTCGTGAGCAACAGCCATAGCGCGGCGCTCCTCAGCCTTGGACTGAGCGATGCGGCGGTCGGCTTCGGCCTGATCCATCTGCAGCTGAGCGCCAATGTTGCGGCCAACGTCCACATCGGCAATGTCGATGGACAGAATCTCGTAGGCAGTACCGGCGTCCAGGCCCTTGTTCAGCACGGTGCGGCTGATTAGGTCGGGATTCTCCAGCACCTGCTTATGGGTCTCGGCAGAACCGACGGTGGTAACGATACCCTCGCCGACACGGGCGATGATGGTTTCCTCACCGGCGCCGCCAACCAGACGGTCGATATTGGTGCGCACGGTCACGCGGGCCTTGGCGCGCAGCTCAATGCCGTCCTTGGCGATAGCTGCAACCACGGGGGTCTCGATGACCTTGGGGGTAACGCTCATCTGCACAGCCTCGAACACGTCACGGCCAGCCAGGTCAATGGCGCAGGCCTTCTCAAAGGGCATCACGATGTTCGCACGCTGAGCGGCAATCAGGGCGTTGATAACACGGTCGACATTACCGCCGGCCAGCATGTGGGTTTCCAGCTGGCTGATGTTCAGGTTCAGACCAGCCTTGTTGGCCTTGATCAACGGATAGACCAGACGCTCGGGCTTGATGCGGCGGACCTTCATGCCGATCAGGGAACCGAAAGAGATGTGCACGCCGCTGGCCAGGGCGCGGATCCACATGCCGAGCGGGATGAAGCGCAGCAGCACAAAGATCACGACCAGCGCGATCACAATGATCGCAGCCAGTCCGGTCAGATCAGGAGTAGAACCATAGTAACGCATTTCCAAAACCTCCTATTATTTCAGCCGTTTTCCGCGGCTTGGAATCAGATTTCCTTCACCAGCACACGGCTGCCCTCGACGCGGATGATCCGCACCTTGCATCCGGGCTGGATAAAATCACCTTCGCTGCACACGTTCAGACGCACGCCGTCAAACTCGGCAATGCCTGTCGGGCGCAGCACGCTGGACGTCACACCCTCGCGGCCCACAAACACCTGCATATCCTCCACCGAGCGATAACCGGCCTCGTCCGTCTCGCGCTCCTTGAGAATCATGCGGCTCTTGCTCAGCCGCCCGTTCGCCACGCTCCGCAGCGACATCGACACGGCGATCGCCAGCACCATCAGGAATACCAGCAGCACCAGCAGCGCTGACAGAATGCCATGTCCCAGATACGTCATGATCACCGACGCCAGGCCTAGTGCGATACCGCAGGCGCCTGCCACGCCGAAGCCGGGCATGAATGCCTCGATAATCAGCAGGACAATCCCCAATACAAAGCAGATCACAATCGCCAAATTGGCACCGATCAAACCAATCAGATCCATCGTTCAGGACTCCCTTCTTCTTGGTGTGATCAGTATAGCACAACTCGCATTCTCCCGCCATCCGTTTTGCATCAAAGATACACTTTTCCGTTCCAAATGTCATCGGCCTGCTGCGTCCAGCACAGCCTTTAATCGCCGCAGATCATCCTCATACACGCTTTGCAGCGAACGATTGTAGATGATCGACGCCGGATGATACAGTGGGAACACGTCAAACACCTGATGCCGGTTTTCAAAGCTCACGCCCGCCTGCTGATTTTCGCCGTGGCAGGCGCCGATCACTGCGTCCGGCCCCATCACGGCCCGCAGCGCCGTATTGCCCAATGTCACGATCATTTTGGGCTGCACCAGCAATATTTCTTCATATAGATAAGGCGTGAACAGCAGCAGCTCTTCCCGGTTCGGCGGACGATTGGAGACAGTGCCCTTGGCGCTGATCTTCACCGGACGTACCTTCACCACATTGCTGATGTAGATGTCCTCCCGTTTCAGCTCCACCGCCTGCAAAAATCCGTCCAGATTTTTGCCCGCCTTGCCCACGAAGGGCCTGCGCTGCAAGGTTTCCTGTTCGCCCGGCGCCTCGCCGATGAGCATGACCGGCGGATGATCCCACCGGCCCTCGCCAAAGACGAGTACCTTTTCCTCTGCCGGCCACAGGGACCCAAAGAATCCTCCGCATTTCTGCTGAAACAGCTCCATCGCCATCATTGTCTTGTCCTCCCCGACCGCGCTTTGCTCTGATTGGCGGCAGAATTATTCTCTGCCGGGCACGAAACGCTCATTCACCGTAAATATCGCTGTACAGACCAAGCTCCATCAACCGGTCGCGCAGGGAGATCATATCGTCCCAGGCTTCGCGCTTCTTGCTCTCGTCGCGCAGCAGCGCCGACGGATGATACGTCGGCATCAGGTAGACGCCGTTGCGCTCATACCATTTTCCGCGGTCCCGTGTGATGCGGACCTCCGGCCCCAGAATATTCTTCGCCGCCGTAGAGCCCAGCAGCACCAGCACCTTCGGCTTCACCAGCGCCACCTGCATCCGCAGGTGCAGCTTGCAGGCTTCCGCCTCATCCGGCTCCGGCACACGGTTGTTCGGCGGGCGGCATTTGACGATGTTGCAGATGTACACCCGGTCGCGCGGCATGTCGATGGCATTCAGCATCCGTGTCAGCAGCTGCCCCGCAGGGCCGACAAACGCCAGTCCTTCCTCATCCTCCACCTGTCCCGGACCCTCGCCAATAAACATGAGCGGCGCATTCACGTCGCCCTGACCGGGAACCTTGTGGTGGATATGCTCGCACAGCGGACACATGGTGCATGCTTCTACCTGACTGTGCAGCAGTTCCCAGCTGATCTCCGCCATCCGTTTTCCTCCTCCGTCAGGTCGTTCACATCCATGTTTGCAGCAGCGTGAACGACTGCGTCATGTCCGCCCAGACCCAATTGACCAGACTGATGATCAGCGCCACCAGCAGCAAAATCACCAGCATGCCCAGGATCACGCCGAAGAAATCAGCCACGCCCGCCGCCAACTTCCAGCGATCGCGCCGGTTCAGCGCCCGCTCCTCCTCATAGGTCAGCGGAACGTCGTCCGGATAATCCTCATCGTCCAGATCCTCCGGCACAGGCGCTGTAAACACAGGCTGATGCTGCGTTTCCTCCTGATGCTGAGAAAAATAGGCCATGCTCTCGCCTCCCGTCAAACGTAATCCAGCCACGGCGCGTCGTTTTCCTCGCGGCCCGTCAGGCAGCCTTCGCTCGAAAGTCCTGGGAAATCCAGCTGGCGCAGCGCTTCATACAGCACGATCGCTACCGAATTGGACAGGTTCAGGCTGCGCGCCTCCGGACGCATCGGAATGCGGACGCACCGGTCATACACGCGCTCCAGCAGGTTCTCCGGCAGTCCGCGCGTTTCGCAGCCGAACACAATAAAATCGCCGTCCTGATAAAACGCCTCGTGATACCCCCGCGGCGCCTTGGTGGACGCGAAATGCATCCGGGCATTGGGATGCTTCGTCAAAAAATCCTCCATGTCCTTGTACACATGGTAGGTCATCAAATGCCAGTAATCAAGCCCGGCCCGCTTGAGGTACTTGTCGCTCAGCGAAAAACCCAGCGGCTCGATCAGGTGAAGCACCGCGCCGGTCGCAGCACAGCTGCGCGCTATATTTCCCGTATTCTGCGGGATCTCCGGATTGACCAATACAATATTCAGCGCCATTTACCGCACCTCCGTTTCTATTGTACCATTCCGCCGCCGCTTATGCAAGCGGAAATCACCTGCTGCGTGGCCATTCGCCTCTTTTTAGCAGTTATTCCCTGTATTTTGGCATTTTCTGCTTGACACACGGTCTGTCCGCATTCTATAATTCAATCAACTCATTGATGGGAGGTTTGATTGATGAAAAAGATCTTTGTCCGCCTGCTTTCCTTGGCGCTGTGCCTGATGCTGCTGCCCATCAGCGGCGCCTTGGCCGAGCGTGTTTGGCTGATTCCCGACAGCGACCACCGCGAGCTCACCGAGGCCGAGCTGTGGGAGTGGAACTATGAGTCCCTCGGCTACATCCTCAACGAGATTTTTGCCCGTCATGGCTTCGTGTTCAGCTCCGGCGGCGAGTATGAGCATTACTTCAAGTGCATGCCCTGGTATGTGCCGAACAAGAATCCCGACAATTCCGCCGCCTGCTATCCGCAGCTGTCGTCGCTGGAATGGAGGAACGAGCGCACCATTAAGAAGGTCCGCGCCGACATGCGCGCCCAGGGCACGCAGAATCCCACTGGCAAGTCTGTGTGGGACAATTTCTCCACCGGCTTCAGCACGCTGCAGGGCTTCGATTATGCCACCATGCCCGCCGGTCAGCGTCTGGCGGTCTATTCCGCTCCTGACGCAAGCTCCTGGCGCGGTGCCGACGGCAAGGCGACCGTCAACACCAACGGCGCGGTTTATTCCGCCGGCTGGGAGAACGGCTGGCTGCTGATCATGTATGAAACCAACAACGGCGCCGTCCGCGTTGGTTATGTGGACAGTCATCAGATGACCGGTACGGTCTCCGAGAGCCGCATGCTCAATTTTGACTACATTCCCGCCACCGTCACCGGCGACCGCTGCCAGTTGACCGATGATCCTGCCCGCAGCTTCACCACCGTGATGAATCTTTCCAGAGGCGATCAGGTCACTTATCTGTCCTCGTTCTTCAACAATTACGCCTGGGACTACGTGGAGACGACCATCAACGGTCAGGTCGTGCGCGGCTTCATCCGCTCCGGCAATCTGGAAATGCAGCAGTCCGAAGACCCGGAATAATCCTAAATTCATACACAAATACGCCCCGGAG
>R21__coassemble_488_pt1 | contig 32422 bp, 30 predicted proteins | sample R21__metabat2_low_PE_059 | metagenome-assembled genome bin R21
CACGCGGACATAGTTGTCCAGGCCCACATAATTGTTTTCAAACGTGCCGTCCATCAGCGAATAATAGATTCCGCCGAAGAATGGTATCACATAGAAAAGCAGCAGGCCGCACAGCCCCGGCATCAGCAGGAGCCAGACGATCTTCTTGCGGTGAAACAAGGAAAGCCTCCATCAAAGGTCTGCCAGCCGGAGAATACATCTCCGGCTGGCGCGTTTTCATTTGGTTTTCGATCAATAGTTCTCCATGCGGATCATGAACATCTTGTTGTCCGCCTCGCGGATAAACTGATCCAGAGTGATCTGACCGGCGTTGTAACGCTCGATCAGCGTGTTCAGTTCAGACATGGCGTCGTCGGCATTGCCAGTCAGGAAGGTGGGCTTGGACACGTACATGTGGGGAGCCAGTTCCGTCAGATAGCGTTCGATTGCCTCGGGAGAGATCGTGTACTTCCACTGCTCCCGATAGCGCTCGACGTAAGCCAGCTCATTGTCCAGATAGGACTGCACCTCCTGCTTCTCCGACTCCTCGCAGCTTTCGAGGGTCTCGCGCAGGCTCTTGATGTATTCCTCCTCACCCCTGACGATATCATCATAATAGGGATTGACAACCGGCTCAGTCTCATCCATGAACAGCACATGCTTGTCGTGGTCATTCATGCCCTCCAGCATGCACTTGAGCATCTCCAGGGCCAGATCCATGTTCTTCGTGCGGGGATTGATGAACATGACATTCAGCTCAACACCGGCAGAAAACTCGGCATTGGGAACGATCGTCATGGGCACAAAGCGATAATATTCGTCCTGGATGTCAAAGTTGCCGATCACCTGCTGACCGTTGCTGAACAAGCCCATGTAATATACATCGTTCTCCCAGTCGCTGACCTTGATGTTCTCGCTGTGAATCCCCTCCAGCGCCGTCATCACCTCTCGGAATTCGGGCGTGTTGAAGGTCACATCCTTGCCATTGGCCGTGCACCAGCCCATGTAGGCCTGGAGTACCTCCGGGAACAGCCACTCCTTGATGTTGCCGACGTATTCAAAGAGCGTATATTCGTCGTTCTCGTCTGCCAGTTCCGCATTGAAGCGATTGATGAACGCGCAGAGATCCACAAAGTTGGTGGGGATATCGTCCATCGTCAGCCCCAGGGCCTCCATGGCATACTTGTTCACATACCAGCCCCAGGAATAACCGTTCACAGGGATGGCCACCAGCTTGCCATTCTTGTCCGTCACCGTCTCCCGGAAGCAGGGATACATGCGCTCCACTGCCGCCACCAGTTCCGGATCACCGGACAGATCAGCGCAATAACCCTTGTCCCGCATCGTCAGGAAGGAGGAGTAGCTCACCGTCATGGACAGGATGTCCATGGCGTCGTCTCCGCTGATCATCGCTTGATTCAGCGCCTCCATCGTGCTGTAGTAGCTCTCGCTGTCATACACAGGCACGTTGGGATAGCGCTCGCTGAACAGGCGGCGGCCAGCGTCGTTCCAGGTGCTGTACAGGTTCAGATAGCGTTCAGTGGAAAAATCATCGTTCACATCGCGGGCAGTGATTCCGCTCCAGCCGCTGATCAGCATCGTGTCGCCCATCATCAGCAGCGGAATGTTGGTGTAATTGCTTGTCACCACAAATCCATACTGCTTCGCCTCGCCGGTGGTCAGCGAATGGCCCATGATACGGTTGGCCTTCAGGTACATCACCGCGTCAAACTCTGCAGAATAGCCAATGCTGCCGCTCAGGTATTCCACATCAAGTTTGCCTGCCTCCTGTGCCGTGTCGCTCTCCGGGTCGTAGAGCACAATCACAGGGCGCTCGATCGTACCGTCCTCCTTGTAGGCGTTCATATCGTCCCGGCAGACGATCAGCGCCTTGCCGTCCTTGCCGGCAACAAGCGCCTTGGAGAACTCGACCTTCGCCGCCGTCACATTGCCGGTGGTCAGATCGGCCACCACCACGCGGGAGGTCTCATAGCCGGCATTGTCCCAGTCGGTGATCTGCGTCAGCAGCTTGTTGCCGACAACCGCCATACCGTTTTCGCTCGGCACATAGCTCCAATCTTCTTCCTTATGGGTGAACAGCGACAGATCCTTCAGCGTCACGATGTCCTCATAAACCGCCTTGCCGTCCTCCACTTTGATGGAGAACACCAGGCCGTTGAGATAGTTCAGGCTCATCAGTCGCTCGCCGTCAGTGAACAGCGTGCTGTACGCATGGATCGGGTCGACGTCAGAATCTGCCATACCCGCCGCCAGCTCGTTCAGGTCCGTGTCAAGACCATAATTCGTCGACCGCACCATATTGCCGCAGAGCATTTCCGGCGCGTCCATGCCCTGCTTCCACTGGTACAAGCCATCGCCGTCTCGGCCGGAGATCATGAAATAAGCCGTGTCTCCGACCAGGCAGCCGCTCTGGACGTTAAAATATTCCGTGTCGCTCTGCGGCTCCATCAGCGTTTTGGAGAGGGCCGACGCGCTGGCCATGCTCAGGCACAGCAGCAGCGAGATCATCATCAAAACAATGCGCTTCATTATAATATCTCCTCTTCCGGAGACGCTTTCCCGTGTCTCCATCTATTAGACGAATAACCGCTGCGATTTGTTTCACAATCTCCGCAAAAAAGGAAATTTCCCCGCATGATCGTTAATCCAGCAGAAGCAGCGTCCGGTCATAGAGATTCAGCAGCGCATTTTGAAGATCTGTCAGCTGATTGGCCGTGGACATGCCGGTGATCAGCTGATTGTTGTAGGCCTCGATCTGGGCATACAGTTCGTTGAACACGCTTTCCTCGATCAGATTACCGCCCTTGCCGCCCATCACACCGTTGGTGCTGCTGAGCATCTGCATGCCATAGATGCTGCTGCGGATGCGCGCCAGTTTCTCATAGGAATTGGTGCTGGCTGTCAGGCTCATGGTCTGAGAAACGTCATAGGCCGACTTGCACTCCGTTGCCATGCGGTTCACAATGAACGTATGGGTATTGTTTTTCGCGTTGATCGCCGGGACGCCGATCGCCAGCGACACCGCCAGCGCAGCCGCCAGCACGATCATGATGATCGCACGCAGCCGCACCATCGACTTGCTCGCCCCGGACGTCGCCACCGACGCCCGTTTCTTTCCGCGCATGGAAGAATATCGATTCATTTCAATCTCCTCCTTACATTATATAACAGCCTTCGCTCTGTTTTGCCTATCACGCTTCGTATATCATAGCACATTTTGCCTATTTCGTAAAGAGACCCCCACTTTGGCAGGGATTTTGGCGCTCTGCGTATCGTTTCCGGCCCACCTGGGCACCATTTTACTGCCAGCGGCGGACCGGAAACAGTCTCCGCTTCATCACGCCCGCATCGGGTTTTCGGAGGATGATTATGCTGCTTCGCCTTCTGAGCTTCGCCGCCGCATTTTTTCTGAGCGTCTCCAATCCTGTCCCTGCGCTGAAAAGCGGCGAATTGCTGCGCATGCACGTCGTCGCCCATGACGATACGCCTGCCATGCAGTCCGTCAAGCCGATCGTGCGCGACGCCGTCCGCGAAACCTACGCTGCGCTCCGTCCCGACGACGCCGATTCCATGCTTGCCGCCGCCGATGCGCTTCTCCCGCAGCTGACCGACGCCGCGCAGATCGCTGCCCGCGAGGCAGGCTTCTCCCTGCCCGTCACCGTCGCCATCGAAGTCGTTGATTTTGACGAGCGCACCCTGGATGGCCGCAGGATTCCCGCCGGATCCTATCCGGCGCTGATGATCCGACTGGGCGACGCCCGCGGGCACAACTGGTGGGGACTGTTGGACCCGGGCATGGCCCTTTGCGCCGCTGCCGTCGAGACCGGCAGCGATCATATCGAATGGGACTGGTCGCTGACCGGATTCTGGACAGCGCTGTGCCATTGGTTTGGAGGCAACGCCCATGCGTAAGACTCTTCCCACGCTGATGCTGTCCATTCTTTTGGTGCTGACCACGCTCCTGCCTGCCAGCGCTGCGACCCTCGCCTGGGGCAGCACCGGCGAGCAGGTTCGTCAAGTGCAGCAAAAGCTGATCCAGTACGGATACCTGTCCGGCGACGCCGACGGCGTCTTTGGCCGCGCCACCTACGATGCGGTCATCTGGTTTCAGCAGAAGAACGGCCTGACCATCGATGGCCGGGTCGGCGCAGCTACCGCTGCGGCCCTCGGCCTGACGCTGAACGGCGGCACGCTTTCCGCAGGCAGCTACCAGTCCACCGAGCTGGAGCTGCTGGCCCGCCTGGTGAACGGTGAAGCGCGCGGCGAGCCCTATATCGGTCAGGTCGCAGTGGCTGCCGTCGTCCTCAACCGTGTGCGCAGCGCCGCTTTCCCCAACACCATCAGCGGCGTCATTTTCCAGACCGGCGCCTTTGACGCCGTGTGGGACGGTCAGTTTGACCTGACGCCCAGCGACAGCTGCATCCGCGCCGCCCGCGACGCCATGAACGGCTGGGACCCGACCGGCGGTTGTATCTACTATTATAATCCCTCCACCGCGACCAATGCCTGGATCTGGACACGGACCGTTCAGTTGTCCATTGGCCGTCATGCGTTCGCGGTGTAAACCGGAGGTGCTGACATGAAACGAATCCTTCTGCCGATCCTGACCACCGTTCTGCTGCTGTCTGCCGCCGCGCTGGTCGCCTTCCGCTTCACCGACGCCCGGCAGAAGCAGCACGCCCTGTCCGAGATCTACCTGGCGGCCCTGGATGAAGCGCGTGAATCCCTCGATGATCTCTCCCTCACCCTGGAAAAGCTGCTCATCTCCGCCGACTGCACCCAGCAGTCCCTTCTGCTCAGCCGGGTCAGCCGTGATGGACAGGACATGAATCGCAGTCTGTCCATGCTGCCGGTCGATCATACCACGCTCATCGAGACCATGTCCTTCGCCAACCGGGTGGCAGATTACGCAGACAGTCTGCTGCCCACCGTTGTGTCCAGCGGCATGCTGCCGGACGATGACCGGCGGCAGCTGGAAGCAGAGCTGACTGCCTGCGCCCGACTGTCAAGCGAGCTGGCGCTGGCAAATCAGGACTTGGCCCAGGACATCTTTGCGCTCCGGCTGGCAGATTCGCCGCTGGGCTTCCCTGTGCCCGAATACAGCGGCGCCTATAGCCGCGCCGTCCGTCCGATCGCCCTGACCGGCCCGGAATGCTCGCCCGATGAAGCCGCCGCCATCGCCCGTGAGCTTCTCGGCGCTGATGTCATGCCCGCCGGCGAAACCAGCGGGCCGCTGCCCGCCTATGAGTTCACCGCTGCCGACCCAAGCCGGACCATCGCCATCACGCGCACCGGCGGTAAGCCGCTCTGGATGACTCAGGAGCAGGCAGGTTTCTCCCCGCAGCATAGCGAGGACGACTGCATCGTCTCCGCCGAAGTGTTCCTCTCCAGGCTCGGTGCCGAGCCCATGCGCCTGGTCTGGCAGCAGACCTATGACGGTCTGTGCGTGCTCACCTACGCCGCCGTCGAATCGGAAATCATCCTATATAATGACCTCATCCGCGTTCAGCTTCGCATGGACACCGGCGCAGTCGCTGGCTTTGACGCATCGGCCTATTGGGCCAATCATGTCACGCGCACCCTTCCCGCCCCTACGCTTACCCTCGCCCAGGCCGAAGCCTTCGTCTCCCCCGATGTAGAGATCGGTCAGAGCGCCCTGTGTCTGCTCCCGCAGTACGGTCAGGAGGTCCTCTGCTATGAATTTCGCGTCACCCGTGCAGGCGAATCCTATCTCATCTATCTTGACGCCCAGACCGGCCGCGAGGTGCTGCTGCAAAAGATCTTCATCACGCCCGGCGGCAGCTTCCCGGCATAATCCGTTGCCCGCCCGGGCATACTGTTTCAGGAACGGAGGCCGTCTATGATCTATTGTCAGCTCAACCCTCGCGCCAAGGCCAGCGTCGGCCAGACCGTTCGTCTTTCCGACGTCGCCGAGATCACCGACGGCGGCGTGCTCGAAGCATTGACGATTCCCTGTCCGGATCGGGTCGGCGTATGGCGCTTGAAGGCCATGACCATCATTCGTCTGATTCAGCAAACCTGCCCCGGCGAGGAATTGACCATGCTGGGCGCTCCGGCCTGCTGCATCCATCGCGTCCGCGCCGATCACGCAGACCCGACCCATCCGCTGCGCACCTTCGCCGCCTTTGCGATTCTTGCCATCGGCAGTGCGCTGGGGTTGGCATGGTTCCACAGCGACGTGGACATGCCCGGCGCCATGGAGCGGGTGTACGCACTTGTCACCGGTCAGCCTCTCGCGCAGCCACGGCTCATCACCATCCCCTACATCATCGGCGTCGCACTGGGCGTCGGCGTTTTCTACGCGATCCCGTTTCCCAAGGAGGTCACGCCCCTGGAGGTCAAGCTGACCGAATACCAGGAGAAGATGGAGTCTGCCGAAGCGGAGGACATCCCCGATGAATAATCTTGCCGCCGTGCTGATCGGTCTGCTGACCGGCAGTGCAATGTCCGTCGCCGTCAGCTGCGCGTGGTGCGTAATGCATCTTCCTGCCAGGCTTCAGGACCGCTTTCAGGCAGGCTCGCCCCGGCTCTATACCTGGGCCATCGCAGCAGGCTTGCTCCTCTCAGCCACTCAGGCAGGCACAGACTTCACCCTGGGCCTGCCGGTCTGGTGCGTCGTTCCTGTCTTTCTGGCCGGTGGGATGTTCGTCGGCATGCTGGCTTCCGCGCTCGGTGAGATCCTCGAGGTGGTACCGGTCATGATCCGCCGGTTTCGTCTCGGCAATGTTTCGGCCGGCATGCGCGTTGCGCTGATGATCGGCAAGGGCGTTGGGGCAATCATTGCCTGTCTCGCCTTCACCTTTTAATGTATTCAGGGAGGTCCTATGAAAGACCGATTCACCGGCATGACCTGGACGCCCATCCCACAGCCTGCACCCGGCCATCGTGAGGTCCGCTTCCGGCCTGGCCGTTCCCACACCGATCATCGACCCAAGGAGGGAAAAATGCATGTTTGAGAAGAAACCCAAGCTCCCGCCTCCGCTCCAGGCACGCATGCAGCGCTATGCAGAGCTGGTCCAGCGCCTTTCGCCCCGCTCGCAGATCGCGCAGGGGCTATTCCGCGCCTTCTGGGTCGGCGGCGGCATCTGCTGTCTGGGCCAATGCCTGGCGGAGCTTGGCCGCGGCCCTCTGGGCATGATCGACAGCGTGGCCTCGATGTTCTGTTCCATCATTCTGGTTGGCATCACCGCCATCCTCACCGGTATCGGCGTGTGGGACAAGATCGGTCAGTACGCCGGTGCAGGCGCTTTTGTGCCCATCACCGGGTTTGCCAACGCGATGGTCTCCCCCGCAATGGAGTTTCGCCGCGAGGGCATGGTGCTTGGTCTTGGCGCCAAGCTGTTCACCATCGCCGGTCCCGTGCTGGTGTGGGGCGTAAGTACGTCGGTGCTGGTCGGCGTCATTTACTCCTTCTTTCCCTGGTAATTTTGAGGCAAAACCCACATTTTTTCATCAGGCGGTGCATAATCATGAATAGGCTTGGTTCGCACACGATCCTTCTCGCCAATCGTCCCAAACTGGTCACCGGCGCCTCCATCGCAGGCGAAAAAGAAGGTGCCGGTCCGCTGGGCTCGCTCTACGATCAGATCATCGAGGATGCGCTTTTCGGTGAGGAGACCTGGGAAAAAGGCGAATCCCGTTTCTTCTACGCCGCCTGCTCCAAATGTCTGGAAAAAGCCGGTCTCACCGCCGAGCAGGTGGACGCCATGCTCGGCGGCGATCTGCTCAATCAGATCATGTCCGCGTCCATGGCCGCCCGGGAGCTGCACATTCCCTTTCTGGGGTTGTACGGCGCCTGCTCCACCATGGCAGAGAGCCTGTGCATCGGCGCCATGCTGGTGGACGGCGGGTATATGCAGACAGTCCTGTGCGCCGCCAGCAGCCATTTCTGCTCCGCCGAGCGGCAATACCGCTTCCCGCTGGAATATGGCAACCAGCGGACGCCGACCGCCCAATGGACCGTGACCGGCAGCGGCGCCACGCTGCTTTCTTCTGATACCACCTTGCCCGCCATTGCCCGCGCCACCCATGTCACCGTCGGGCGGGTGATCGACCTGGGCGTCAGCGACGCCAACAATATGGGGGCCGCCATGGCGCCCGCCGCCGCCGATACATTGACCCGCCACTTCGCCGACACCGGACGTACCGCCTACGATTACGACCTGATCGTCACCGGCGATCTGGGCCAGGTCGGCCACGACATTCTGCTCACACTGATGGCTGAACGCGGCCAGCCGCTTGTTCCCGCGCGTTATCTGGACTGCGGTCTGGCGGTTTTCACGCCCGAGCAGGACGTCCACGCCGGCGGCAGCGGGTGCGGATGCTCAGCCATTACGCTGAACAGCCTCCTGCTTCGCCGTCTGGCCAGCCGCGAAGTCACCCGCATCCTTTTCATGGCCACCGGCGCGCTGCTTTCCACCACGTCCAGTCAGCAGGGCGCTACCATTCCGGGCATTGCCCACGCGATCGTTTTGGAGGCAGAAGCATGATCTGGTCCCTTATCAAAGCATTTCTGGTCGGCGGCGCGATCTGCACGATCGGCGAATTTCTGGTCCTGAAAACCAAGATCACCCCTGCCCGCATTCTGGTGGGGTATATCGTTGCCGGCGTGCTGCTCAGCGCCGTCGGCCTCTACGGTCCCCTCGTTGACTTCGCCGGCGCCGGGGCCACCGTTCCGCTGACCGGCTTCGGCCACGCGCTGTTTACCGGCGTCCGGAAAAGCGTGGAGGAGATGGGATTCTTGGGTGCCTTCACCGGCGGGCTGTCCTCCACAGCCGGCGGCATTACCGCTGCGGTTTTCTTCGGTGCACTGATCGCCATGCTTTTCAAACCCCACCCTAAGACTTAATCTTTTTGGGCTGCATCATTCTATCAGTACAGTCTGGTCTTTAGGTCTATGTCATTTTTTCATTCCTTTGGGTAAAATATGAATTAATATTGACCCAAGGAGGTACGTAATATGGATTATAAAGATCTCGGCTCCCGCGTGCGCATTATCCGCCGTCAGCAATCCCTGACACAGGAGGAGCTGGCCGAGAAGGTCGGTATCTCCGCATCTTTCCTCGGGCACATCGAGCGCGGCACCCGCGTGGCCAGTCTGGAAACGCTGGTGTCCCTGTGCAACGTGCTGGATACGACGCCCGAATATCTGCTCAGCGCCAGTCTGCACAATTTTGACCGCAGCATGCCCGAAGGTCTGACCGACAACGAGCGAGCCAAATTGAGCGAGTTCCTGCGTCTGGCCCAGGATACGGTCCGCAACTGGAACGACGGCTGATCCAATTCTTTTATCACCACGGCATAGATAAACGCAGATTAGCTTATCTGCGTTTTTTTATCGTCATTTTTTGCAGAAACATATCCATTTTTCTCACCATTTGTCTATTCCGGTCTATCTTCTCCCTTTTTTATATCAATTCGTCTCTTCTTCGTTTTTCTCATTTTTGCATCACACAATTCATTTCCTTCATATTTCACCACTTTAGTTTGCTAAAAAGCTGTTTGTGTGCAATGTTTTTCTTTTTTCCCAGTGATTATTTTTGTATTTTGCATGTATTTGACTTGCATTTTTGCAGATTCATGCTATAATAGCGTTCACAGGAAGGGCATCGACATTCCATCTGAAACCGGTGCGAAGATCGTTCCCTTTCCATTATCTTTTCAGGGAGGTATCCGTTATGAAAAAGCTGCTTTCTCTGGTTCTGGCTCTGACCATGGTGCTGGGTATTTCCGCCTTCACCACCGCAGGCGCCACCGAGCTCACCGATATCAACACCTGGGAGCTCGCGTCCAGCGAGATCCAGTCCTTCTGCTATCAGCACACCCAGGTCGCCACTGACCTGCGCGTGCTGGCCAACTGCCTGGAGAACCTGCTGACCAGCGACATCCACGGCAATCGTATCCCCAACCTGGCCGAGACGGTCGATTCCGGCGACGGCTCCGTCTGGACCTTCACCCTGCATGACGGCATCAACTGGGTCAACCAGCAGGGCGAGATCATGGCGCCCGTGGTGGCCGAGGACTGGCTGTGGGGCCTGGAGTTCACCCTGAACTATGCCAAGAATGAAGGCATCAACACTTCCATGCCCTCCGTCATGATCAAGGGCGCTGCCGATTACTACAAGTACACCAAGGAGCTGGCCCAGACCGAAGGCGTCGAGGCCGCCAAGGCGCTCGGCCTGGAGAAGTTCAAGGAGATGGTCGGCGTTTCTGCGCCCGACGACAAGACCATCATCTATGAGCTGCTGGCCAAGCTGCCCTACTTCGACTCCATCGTTGCCGGCAACTCCACCTCTCCCATCTCCGGCAAGCTGCTGGAGCAGCTCGGCCCGGATGGCTATCTGGCCGTCATGCCCGATACCATGTGGTACAATGGCGCCTACACCATCACCGAGTATGTGGCTGGCAACAGCAAGACCCTGACCAAGAACCCCAACTACTGGAACAAGGATGCTCAGGTGTTCAACTCCGTCACCTGGCACATGGTTGAGTCTCAGGAAGCCGCCTTCCAGCTGTTCACCACCGGTGAGGTCGACTACACCACCCTGACTGCTTCTCAGCTGTCCACCATCTACAACAACCCCTCCAACGAGTGGTATCCCTACCTGGTTGAAGCCCGTCCCACTGCCTTCTCCTACAGCTTCCACTTCTGCTATGCCAAGCTGAACGAGGACGGCACTCCCGACGTCAACTGGAACACCGCCATTGCCAACGCGGCCTTCCGTAAAGCCATGTACTATGGTCTGGATCTGACCGATTATCTGGCTCTGAACAACTTCGTGAATCCCCTGTCCTGCGAGAACTATGTCTACACCGCCAACAACGTGGTGTCCAATTCCGCCGGCCGTGACTACACCATGATGGTCTTGGACGAGCTGGGCATGACCTATGACCGCGAGACCTACAACCGTTTCGACCCCGAAAAAGCTGCCGCCTACAAGGCACAGGCCATTGAGGAGCTGACCGCTCAGGGCGTCACCTTCCCTGTTGTCATGGACTACTATGTGCAGGGCAGCAACCAGACCAAGGTCGATGAGGCCAACGTGCTGAAGCAGATCTTTGCCGACTTCCTGGGCGAGGACTTCATCACCTTCAACATCAAGTCCTATGTTTCTTCCCTGGCGCAGGAGGTCCGCAATCCCCGTCTGGCCGCCGTGTACATCAACGGTTGGGGCGCTGACTTCAACGATCCCGTCAACTTCCTGGGTCAGGAGACCATCGGCGACGACAACGCCTGGTATTCCATGTATTACTCCAATGCCAACGACATCACCGATCCCGAGCTGATCGCCATCTATCAGACCTTCACTGACATGGTGAATGAGGGCGCTGCCATCGTCACCGACAACGACGCCCGCTATGCCGCCTTCGCCAAGGCCGAGGCTTACTTCGTTGAGAACGCCCTGACCATCCCGCTGAAGATCGACATCTCCTGGAAGCTGACCACCTGGAACGATTATACCCATCCCACTTCCCGCTTCACCAACATGGACACCAAGATGGAAGCCTACACCACCGAGGAGTATGCGACCTTCAAGACCATGTACGAGAACGGCGAATATTGATTTGACAGCTTCATTCCTTGAAGCCTGTTCATACCTCTCCCGCCCGGATGCCCTATCACCAGGGGCTCCGGGCATTTTGTTTTATTCGGGAAAATCTTTTCCAAATCTTACCCGCTGCACTTCAAAAATGCAAGTTGTCCATGGAAATCATTCAGATTTCACTGTGATAAATCATTGTCAAAGTGTTGATTTTCCTTGTTTTTGCCATCATTCCGTCATCCGGAATATGTATTTCCCTTGTATTTCATCTTGCAAATTTTCTATTTCATGATATAATACCGCTCATAGGAAGGAGCGATCATGTTTCTTCCGAGACATATTTAGGGAGGTATACCCATGAAGAAGCTGCTGTCCCTGGTGCTGGCGCTGGTCATGATGGTGAGCATGGCTTCCGCGAGTGCTACCACTGAGCTGAAGGAGCTCAATACCTATGAGACCGCTGCCCGCGAGATCGAGACCCTGTGCGTGAACTACACTCAGGCTGCCGTCGATATCCGCATTCTGCTGAACTGCCTGGAGAACCTGCTGGCCTCCAACATCTAATCCAACAAGGTCGGCGTGGCCGCCAAGGAGTGGAAGGTCGATGGCAATGTCTGAACCTTCACCCTGAATGACGACATGGTCTGGTCCAACCAGGCCGGTGAGGTCATGGCTCCCGTTGTGGCCGAGGACTGGCTGTGGGGCCTGGAGTTCACCCTGAACTATGCCAAGAACGAAGGCAACAACGTGTCCATGCCCGGCGAAATGATCGTTGGCGCTTATGACTACTACAACTGGACCAAGCAGTACACCGACGAGAACGGTGTGGAAGCTGCTCAGGCTCTGGGCCTGGAGAAGTTCCTGGAGATGGTTGGCATCGCCGCTCCCAACGAGAAGACCATCGTCTACACCCTGACCGCTGAGTTCCCCTACTTCGGCGACGTGGCTTCCGGCTGCGCTACCATGCCCATCTCCGGCAAGCTGCTGGAGCAGATCGGCGCCGCTGGTTATCACTCCGTCACCGCCGAGACCCTGTGGTACAATGGTCCCTACATCCTGACCGAGTACATCCAGGGCAACACCAAGACCCTGACCAAGAACCCCAACTACTGGAACAAGGAGACCAAGATCTTCGACACCTGGACCCAGCACATGGTTGAGGATCAGGCGACTGCCTTCCTGCTGTTCCAGACTGGCGAGATCGACGCCATCACCCTGACCGCTTCTCAGCTGAAGACCATCTATGAGAATCCCTCCAATGAGCTGTATCCCTACCTGGTCGAAGCTCGTCCCGCCGGTTATTCCTACCAGCTGCACTTCGTTTACAGCAAGAACAACGAAGACGGCACTCCCGACGTGAACTGGAATACCGCCGTTGCCAACGAGAACTTCCGTAAGGCCATCTACTACGGCATGGATCTGACCCAGTACCTGGCTTACAACAACTTCATCAACCCCTACTCCTGCGAGAACTACGGCTACACCATGGTGAACCTGGTTTCCAACAGCGAGAACGTCACCTATGACCAAATGGTCCGCGACGCCATCGGCCTGCAGTTCGACACCACCAAGTACAACCGCTTCGACGCCGAGAAGGCCGCTGCTTACAAGGCTGCTGCCATCGAGGAGCTGACCGCCAAGGGTGTGACCTTCCCCGTTGTCATGGACTACTATGTCATGGGTGGCAACCAGGGCAACCTTGACCAGGCTGAGATCCTGAAGCAGATCTTTGCCGAGTGCCTGGGCGAGGACTTCATCACCTTCAACATCAAGTCCTACGTTTCTTCTCTGGCTCAGGAGGTCCGCAATCCCCGTCTGGCTTCCGTGTACATCAACGGCTGGGGCGCTGACTTCAACGATCCCATCAACTTCCTGGGTCAGGAGACCTATAACGACGTGAACGCCTACTATGCTACCTACTACTCCAACATCAACGATGTTGATCCCGAGCAGGAGCCCGAGCTGATCGCCGCCTACAAGGAGTTCACCGAGCTGACCAAGGCTGCCGCCGCCATCACCGATGACACCGATGCCCGTTATGCCGCTCTGGCCAAGGCCGAGGCCTGCTTCCTGGAGCATGCCCTGACCATTCCCATGAAGATCGACGTCTCCTGGGAGCTGACCTGCTACAACGACTACACCCATCCCAACACCCGCTATGTCGACCTGGAGACCAACGCTGAGATCTGGCAGACCGCCGATTATCAGGGCTTCAAGGCCAAGTTCGACAACGGCGAGTATTGATCTGACTGATCGGAAGATCATTTAAATCAAGCAAGCGAGCCCCGGAGCGAAAGCTCCGGGGCTTTTTGATGCATTGGAGAAAAACGGAGGTGACGAGGTTTCGCACCACAGGCGCGACCAGGGACGCTGTCCCTGGACCCTGCAAGTGCCGCAGGCCCTTGACCCATTCTGGGCCACTGCTTGGCCCAGGTTCGCCCAAGTGAATTGTTCAAGGGCCCAAACCCTGACCAATTCACTTGGACGTGCTGGTTGGTTGTAGCCGCAGCGTTGGAGTTGGTCGTGCTGTGGCTGCAAAACGATCTGGCACCAGCCCACTATCTCCAACCTTGCAAGCAAAATCGTCTGTTCAGGGATCAGACCCTGAACAGGCGATTTTTGCTATCCTTATTCAAGAAGCATGCCCTACCTCCACGCAAGCTCATCCTATCGGAGAAAGTCAAGCAAGGTGCAGAATGGGATCAAGGGGGGCATGCCCCCTTGCAGGTCCAGGAATACGCCTGCCCAGCGGAAAGTATTTCGAAGCGCAGCGTAGGAGGGGCAGCGCCTTATTCTCCCAGAGGGCAAGTGGCAGCACTCCTGGTCGTTCCCTGCTCCACACAAAAACCCTCCGCATCTCTGCGGAGGGCAATTTTTCTGAAACCAGGAACTTACTCCTTGACGCCGCCAACGGCAATGCCAGCAATGATGTACTTGGAGAAAGCGAAGTACACGATCATCAGGGGCAGAGCGGTCAGAGACATGCCCAGGAAAATGGAGCCATACTCGGTACGATAGATATCGCCGCGCAGCTCCTTCACCATCATGGGCAGGGTCTTCATGTCGTCGCGTGAGAGCAGCATCAGGGGCGTCAGGTAGTTGTTCCAGCTGCCGATCACTGCCATGATGCCCATGGTCGCCATTGCGGGGATCATGATGGGCAAAACAATGCAGTTGTAGGTGTAGAACTCGCCTGCGCCGTCGATACGTGCAGCCTCAACCAGCGAGATTTGGAAATTCGCCTGCAGGTACTGGCGGAAGAAGAACACCGTGCTTGCAGCAGCAATGGAAGGAACAATCAGAGGCAGATAGTTGTTGGTCAGGCCCAGCTTGTACATGAACATGAAGAAGCCGGTACCGGTGACCTGGCCGGGGATCATGATGATGGCCATGACCACAGCCCACAGGAACTTCTTGCCCTTGATGTTGTACACGGTAAAACCGTAAGCAGTCAACGCAGAGAAGTACACGCTCAGCAGCGTAGAACCGAAAGCAATGATTGCACTGTTCTTGAAGCCGACCGCAATGTTGAAGTTCTTGGAGGTCAGGATCTGCCAGTTATTCGCAATACGATTGCCGGGGATCAGGCTGATACCATCCTGAATCTGCGCAGAAGAACGGGTCGCATTAACCAGCATGATCCAGAAAGGCAGAATGGCAAGCGCACTCAGGAAGATGCAGAAAACATAGATCATGGAGCGCTTGGAGTTCTGCATGCAGGTCACATTGATGCCGAGGGCAGCAATGGGCAGAACCAGCAGCGCCATCGCAATCACGGGATTGATCACCGCGTTGCTGTAAGGCAGCTTGATGGGGAACGCGATCAGGCGCAGCAGCGTGTAGCCGATCAGAATGATCGAGGCTAACGTCGTAAAGCTGGCGAAGGTGTACAACTTGTTCACAATGCTGTTGCCCGTCAATACAACCATGATGATGGTGATCACCAACAGCGCAGCAATGATGTAAATGATGGTGTTGTACTGATCAATGCGGCCATCCAGCGGATATACTTTGTTGTTGTTGATCAACTGTTCATCCAGCTGAAGTTCAGACGGGAAGCCGCTGGGCAGAAGCGCATACTGAATGCCGGCGCTGTTGTCAGCAGCCATGCTCGCCTGCTGGGCCAGCAATTCATCCAGTTTGGCCTGCTGTTTTTCAACCTGGCCCTGCTGCTTGTCAATGTCCGCCTGGGACTTATTGTTGTCCTTATAGCGCTGGAGCTTGTCCTGTGCGTCCTTCACGCGGCTCTCCTGCTTTTCAATGTCCGCCTGCATGGCAGCAGAGGAGTTGTCATTGAAGGAGGCAACGGGCAGGAACATGCACACCAAGGTGAGCAGCAGCACAACGATCAGAGCGATCTTGGGAGCCTTTTTCATTTCTTGGCACCTCCCTTAGCAGGGACAGCATCGCGGTCACTCATGATGCTGTTCAGGATCAGAGAACCAACCACAATGATGATGAACAGAATAACGGACGCAGCGCTGGCCGTGTTGAAGTTGTTCGGTGCCGTGAAGCCCTGAGTGTAGATGAAGCGGGCAACCGTGTTGGTGGTGTTGTTGGGATTGCCCTGGGTCATCAGGTGGGGAATATCGAACATGGTCAGACCACCGACCAGGGAGGTGACCAGGTTGTAAAGCAGAATGGGCTTGATCAGCGGCAGAGTGATCTTCCAGAAAGTCTGGCGGGCAGAGCAGCCGTCCACCAGCGCAGCCTCAAACAGAGCAGGGTTGATGCCGTTAATACCAGCGATCATGATGATCATGGTATTGCCGCACCACATCCACCACTGGATGAAGGAGATCAGCCCGCGGGCAGCGATCGTGTTGCGGAAGAACTCGAAGGGCTGATTCAGGATACCCATCTGCTGGAGCATCGTGTTGATGGGAGCAATGGGATAGGAGAAGAAGGAGAAGAACAGCATACCGATGGTAGCTGCGGTGATGATGTTCGGCATGAAGATCATCACTTTGAAAGCGCCCTGGAACTTCAGGTGGATTCGAGCGTTGGTAAACCAGCTGGCCAGAAGCAGAGCGAAGCCGATCTGGGGAATGAAGTTGCACAGCCACATGATGACGGTGTTACCCATCGCGCCCCAGAAGAAATCAAATGTTGCGCTGGATGGATCGAAGAACTGCTGGAAGTTGACAAATCCCACATAGGAATTCTCGTTAATCTTTGCCCAGCCTGCCGCATCTGTCACAGAGGTCCAGAACGTGAAACAGATGGGGTACAGCTGGAAGATCAAGAACACAATGAAGAACGGAGCAATGAACAGATAGCCATACTTGTCGTACGACACACTTTTGCGCTTCCTTGAGGTAGTGGGAGCAGGCGCGGCCTTTTGCATTATATCACCTCTTCATAGCGATGATCCTGCTGTCAGACAGATGGCGTGCAATTCCGCTCCAGCCTTCGGGCCGGAGGGCAGTCTGCTTCCACCGCCATACAGGATTGAGTGTTTCCCTCGGATGAAGAAAGGGGCTGTCCCCTGCCTCGCCGGCAAGAGACAGCCCCTGTTTGGACGCTCAGAAATGAGTCAGTTGATATTACTCAACGACCAGTTCCGGGAACTGGGCAGCCACAGCAGCCTTGAAGTCAGCAATGGCGGTGTCCTTATCCTTCTCGCCCTTGATGTAGGGCTGAGTGCAGTTGCCGTCGAACAGGCTGTTCATGGTCTCGTCATACTCGGTCATGATCTTGCCGTTGGCCAGGTTAGCAGCCACAGCGAAAGCGGAGTAGTGGTCCTGACCGCCCAGGAAGGGGTTGGGGGTGCCACCCTCGGCCACGATCTTGTCAACAACAGCGTTGTTGGACACGAAGTCGCCGGACTCCATGGCATAGGTGTACAGGAAGTCGGGGTTCAGAGTGAAGTAGGCAACCAGATCCTTGATGGCGGCCTTCTTGGCGTCGTCAGCGGTAGCAACCTTGGCAGCGTTGGTGCCAACCCAGGTGCCGCCCCAGCTGTAGCCAACGGGACCAGCAACCATGCGCCACAGGCCATAGGTGCCTTCGCCCTCAGCAGCCTTAGCAGCCAGCTCTTCCTCGGTCATGGTGTCGCCGCCAGACACGCAGTGGGGCTTGATGGTGTAGTGCAGGCCCCAGGTGGGCAGCAGGAAGCACATGGTCTCGGTGTCGCCGCGCATGCCAGCGTACCAGGTTTCAGTCCAGGCAGAGCCCTTGTTGTACAGGTCGTCTTCCTCAGCGACCTTCAGCATGTCCAGGTAGTCCTCCAGAACGGGGTCGATGACCAGCTTGCCATCAACAACCCAGCCCTGCTCACGGTTGTACTGATAAGCGTTCCAGATGTCGCCGGTAGCGCAGAACATCTTGCAAGCGCCGTTGGAAGCCTCGTTCAGCTCAGCAGCGGTCTCCATGAAGGTATCCCAGTCAGCAACCTTCTCCTGGAACTCTTCAGGAGTGGTGACGTTCAGATACTTCTCGGCCAGGTCAGCACGATAGAACAGAGCGCCGGGGGTGGACTGCCAAGCCAGGCCCTTCTGGACGCCGGTGGCGTTGTCCTGACCAATCTCCAGCATCACGGGGATGCAGGTGGCGAAGTCATCAGCGGTGAAGCCAACGTCAGCCAAGTCAGCGGTCACAGCACTGTTGGTGTACTTCTTAACGAAGGCAGCCTCCAGGGTGAACACGTCGGGAGCTTCGGCACCAGCAGCATCGGCAGCCATCAGGGTGTCGACCTTGGAGGTGTACTCGCCGCCATCAGTGGGATAGATGACGAAGTTGAACTCGATTTCGGGGTGCTCGGGAGCATAGTACTTTTCGATCATGCCCTGGAACTCGTTGGTGAAAGACCAAACGTTCAGGGTGATCTTGTCCTCAGCGGACGCGAAGCTAACGGTGCCCAGCAGCATCATGACTGCCAGAGCCAGGGCGAACAGCTTCTTCATGTTGGGGTTCCTCCTCTAATCATTTTTTGCGGCTATGCCGCTATTCTCATCCGGCAAACACGCGCCGGTTTTGAGCGCTTGAAGCTGAAAGACTTCTGCCTCATTACAGAATCCTTCTTCTTTTTATTGTGCGATGTCTTTCAATGCTCACATGTACAATATCACACTTTTGTTGAAAAAGCAAGTCCATATTTATGTCATTTTAGCTTGTTTTACTAAATACGCAAATATTAAATGCTTTTTTCCGCAAATTCTGATTAACGTTGTTAAGTTGTACAAATGTAAGTATTTCCAATTTCCCACCTTTTTTGTACTGTTTGACGCCCGGCCATAAATCCAATCCTCTGTTCTTTTTGTGTATCATTGGATACATAAAACCGCAGTCCCCATCCAACCGGATCGAGGACTGCGGTTCCGATATTTCTTTCATCTATTTCGGGAAATTCGCACAGCTTTCGCTGCTCTCCCGGCTAATCTGACTCAGCCCTTCAGGCCCTTCAAGTAGGCGGCGATCGTCTCGTCCTGGCACACAGGATAGAACAGCTCGGCAAAGTGCTCGCCGGAGATGGTCTCCTTCAGGAAGTCCTGGTCGATGTCCTTCAGGATGTCGATCAGCGGACGATAGGTGATGGCCTTCACGCCGTCCAGGATCTTCTTGTTGCGCTGTTCAGGCACCACGCGCTCCTTGGGATAGCCATTGCCATGGCCGAAGCCGAACAGCTGCTGGAAGATCATCTCCAGCTTCAGCTCGGCGCCCCAGCCGAAGTCCTTGGCAAAGGGCAGCGCCACGCAGTTGCCGTCATTGATCTGGGCAAACATGTAGCCATCAGAGGGATCGACCAGATGGCCGCACAGCACGCCGGGGAAGCTGTTGCAGGCCAGCATCGCGCCCTCGCCGGTGCCGCAGCCAGTCACCACATAGTCAGCCGCGCCGGTGGTCAGCAGCAGAGAAGCCAGCAGGCCGACCTTGACATAGGTCAGCTGGCAGGCGTCGTCGGCGGTGTACATGCCATAGTTGACGACCGTGTGGCCCATGGGCTCGACGACCTTCTTCAGGCAGGCCTCGATCATGGCGTTCTTGGCGCCCTGGCTGTTTTCGTTGATCAGTGCAATACGCATAGGTTTGTACTTCCTTTCCGCGGGTTTGCCGCGCATTTTCTACTAATTATATTAGTGCATGATGACGGTGTAGGGCTTGGTGCTGTCGGTGACGACCTCGGCCTTGCCGTCCTTCATGGTCACAGTGTAGGTGGCAGCCACATTGCCCTTGAGGTCGGGCACGGTGACAGTCACGCTCGCACCGTCCTCCACCTGGAACACATGCAGCTCCAGGCCATCCTCATAGTCATAGTCCGGCTTGCTGTCGCACTTGCCCATGGGCAGCACGGTGCCGGGACGGACCATCAGCGGCAGGGACATGAAGTCATGGATCTCAGTCTGCCAGTGACCGCCCTCGACGACTTCGCCGTCCAGCAGGCTGGTCCATTTGCCGTCGGGCAGATAGTACTGCACCTGACCGTCCTTGCGGAAGATGGGCGCCACCAGCAGGCTTTCGCCCATCATGTACTGACGGTCGAGGGTGTCGCAGGCGGGATCATCCGGGAACTCCAGCATCATGGGACGCATCATGGGCGTGCCCACGTTGTGCGCCTCGGCCATCGCACCGTACAGATAGGGCATCAGGCGGCACTTGATTTTGACGAACTTGCGCACCACATCGACGCTCTCCTCGTCGAACATCCACGGCACACGGTAGCTGGTGGAGCCATGGAGACGGCTGTGGGAGGACAGCACGCCGAACTGCACCCAACGCTTGTAGACGTCAGCGGGCGCTGTGGACTCGAAGCCGGAAATATCGTGGCTCCAGAAGCCGAAGCCGGAATGGCTCATGCTCAAGCCTGCGCGCAGCGTCTCCGCCATGGATACATAGGAGGCGCTGTTGTCGCCGCCCCAGTGTACGGGGAACTGCTGGCAGCCTGCGGTGGCGCTGCGGGCAAACAGGATCGCCTCGCCTTCGCCGCGCACCTCCTTGATCGTCTCAAACACCATCTGGTTGTACAGGAAGGTGTAGTAGTTATGCATGTGGAGCGGGCTGGAGCCGTCAAAATAGGCAATGTCCTTGACGGGGATGCGCTCGCCGAAGTCCGTCTTGAGGCAGTCGATGCCCATCTTCAGCAGGCGGCGCAGGTAATCGCAGTACCACTTGCGGGCAGCGGGATTCGTCACGTCGACGATGCCCATACCGGCCTGCCACATGTCAGTCTGCCACACGTCGCCGTTGGTCTTTTTGATGAGGTAGCCATTCTTCATGCCTTCCTCAAACAGGGGCGACTGCTGCGCGATGTAGGGATTGATCCAGGCGCACAGATGCAGACCCTTGTCATGATAGCGCTTGAGCATGCCCTCGGGATCCGGGAAGGTGTCGGGGTCCCAATCAAAGTCGCACCAGTTGAAGCCCTTCATCCAGTAGCAGTCAAAGTGGAACACGGACAGCGGGATATCGCGCTCGGCCATGCCGTCGATGAAGCTGCTGGCGGTCGCCTCGTCATAATTGGTGGTGAAGGACGTGGACAACCACAGGCCAAAGCTCCACGCGGGCAGCAGCGCCGGACGGCCGGTCATGGCGGTGTACAGGTTCAGCGTCTCCTTGGGCGTGCCGCCGTAGATCACGTCATACACCAGCGTCTCGCCCTCGCAGGAGAACTGCACGCGCTCGACCTTCTCGCTGGCCACCTCGAAGCTCACGTCGGAGGTATCCTCGACAAAAATACCGTAGCCGCGGTTGGTCATATAGAAAGGAATGTTCTTGTAGGTCTGCTCGGAGGCGGTGCCGCCGTCGGCGTTCCACATGTCGATGCTCTGGCCATTCTTGACATAGGGCGCAAAGCGCTCGCCCAGGCCGTAAACGCACTCGCCCACGTCCAGCATCAGGCTGTCGATCATGTAGCTCTTGCCGGTGTCCTTGTCCAGGGCGCGTGCCATGCCGCGGAAGCTGGAGGAGGTCAGCACATGACCGTCCTCGGCCACATAATCCACCTGCCAGGCGCCTTCCTGCTTGAGAACACGTGCAGTCAGACCACCGCTGGTGAAGGACACGGAATGCTCGTCCTCCGCGATCACGGGCTGATTCTCGGTCTCAAACACCTCAAAATGCGGGGCATTGTCCACCTTGCCTGCAAAGTGCGTCACCTTCACGCGAATCACATTCTCCATCGGAGAGGTGAACGTCACGTCCAGCGTGCCGCCGTCCAGAATATCGCCGCGGCCGCGCACCGGGCGGCAGGCCGACAGCACATGCAGCTTCTTTTCACTTTTGTTCACGCGCACGCACTGCGTCGCGTAGCTCATGGTGAAATTCGGCCGCGTCATCCAATAGCCATTTGTAAACTTCATCAGAATCGCTCCATTCGAAAATTAATGGGACACGATGTTTTTCCATTCTTAATTATACCATATCTGACCAAAACTGCAAGTGCTTCCGCATCTTCCCGGCTTCGGCAAATCCGGCCAATTTGTTCCGTTTTATACTATACATTATCAATAAATATGTTCAATTTGTTCTTTTGTGGTCATTGTTTGACTTTACTAACTCCATTGCTTACGATATAATATTTCCACAGGCAGTTTTACTGCCAAGTAACATTAAAGAGGGTATTTCTTTATGAAGAAGATCCTTGCTCTGGTTCTCGCGCTGGTCATGATGATCTGCGCCACCGCCGCCTTCGCTGACGGCGTCGTTCTGGGTCAGGTTGAGTATGCCGCCCACGGCACCTCCTGCTTCGCTGTGCTGACCGTTGCTGTCGATGGCGACACCATCGTTGCCGCTCACATCAACGAGTATCAGTTCATGGACGCCACCACCGCTGTTGGCGTGCCGAACTCTGACGCTTCCTTCGGCGAGAACTTCCCGGAAGGCAAGGTTCTGGCCTCCAAGGTCGTAAACAACGAGCTGTACTCCGGCAACATGGCCACCAAGGCTGGCGCTACCAAGCAGCTGGCTGAGGGCTATGCCACCATCGAGGCTTTCGTGACCGGCAAGACCGTTGAGGAGCTGGAAGTCTTCGTTGCCACCCAGACCAAGGAGTCTGTGCTGGATGCCGTTTCCGGCTGCACCCTGGTCGACACCCTGGGCTACATCAAGGGCCTGCTGGCTGCCGCCAAGACCGTTGCTGCTGACCAGACCGGCGTTTACACCGTGTACAACAAGACCGGCGAGACCGTGACCGAGGTCACCATCACCATCAACGAGACCGGCGAGCAGACCGTGGTTGCCACCGATGTGGCTGCTGACGCCATGCTGGTCATCCCCTTCACCATGACCAACGCCCTGAATGGCCACGGCGCCCTGACCTTCGGCTTCAAGACCGAGGGTGGCTACGAGGCTGCCTTCGAGCGTCTGTCCATCGAGACCGCTCCCATCACCATGCTGTCTCTGGACGCTCTGACCGGCGCTACCCCCATCAGCTTCTTCGCTCCTGCCGCTGAGTAATCAAACGCATTGAGCACTCGCTGTCCCTGCCGCCTGGCGGGGACAGCTTTTTTTGCGCAATTCAAAGCCCATCGCAGTTTACACGACCGATGGGCTTGATTGTTTTACGCTTTGTACTTGTTCTCAATCCAGATATATGCGGCCATTGCGCCGATCACCAGCAGCGGCATCGCCAGCACGATCAGCAGCATTTCCGGCGCATTTTGCTTGGCCGTGAGCAGCGGCAGGCCCAGCAGCTCCATGACCGCCGCCAGCACCATCCAGACCTTCGCCACTGCATGGTTATAGGCTCGGACGTCCTTGACCTTGGGCGCCGCAACGCCGGCGAAAAAGCCCACCGCGTCCTTCGACAACCAGGCTCGGATGCCAATGCCCGCAAGCAGGCACGCGCACGCGCTCCAAATCACAAACGCCATCAGCATGACCTTCGCCTCCCGCTCACAGCTGGATCTCGTCGCACTCCGCCAGCCAGGCAGCGCTCTGCGCGTCGCTTGGCATGCGCCAGTCGCCGCGGGGGCTCAGCGCAATGGAGCCGATCTTCACGCCGTCCGGGATGCAGTTGCGCTTGAACTGCTGGTTCCAGAAACGTCGATAGAAATTCTTGAGCCACTTGAGGATGGTTGCCTTGTCAAAGTCCTCAGCAAAGGCCGTGCAGCACAGCTCGAAGATCTTCGCCGGACGGAAGCCAAAGCGCACCACATAATACAGGAAGAAGTCATGCAGCGCATAGGGGCCGACCAGATCCTCGGTCTGCTGGGCGATGTTGCCGCGCTCGTCCGGGGGCAGCAGTTCGGGGCTGATGGGCGTGTCAAGGATATCCTCCAGGGTCGCCTTGGCCGTCGCGAAGGCCGGATTCTCGCTGGCCGTCTGTACGATCCAGCGCACCAGCGTCTTCGGGACGCCGCTGTTCACGCCGTACATGCTCATATGATCCGCGTTGTAGGTACACCAGCCCAGCGCGATCTCACTCAGGTCACCGGTACCCAGCACGATGCCGCCGAAATCGTTGGCAACATCCATCAAAATCTGCGTACGCTCGCGAGCCTGGCAGTTCTCATAAGTCACATTACGGTTGGCCTCGTCATGACCGATGTCGCGGAAGTGCAGGCGTACCGCTTCATGGATCGGGATCTCACGCTGCTGCACGCCCAGAGCCGTCATCAGATCCAGCGCGTTTTGATAGGTGCGGTCCGTCGTGCCGAAGCATGGCATGGTAATGCCCAGAATATTGGTGCGCGGCGCTCCCATCAGGTCCATCGCCCGGGCAGCCGCCAGCAGGGCCAGGGTCGAGTCCAGGCCGCCGGAGATACCGACCACCAGCTTGCCGCCGGTGATGGACAGACGGCGAGCCAGTGCGGTCGCCTGCATGTCAAAGATCTGACTGCACCGCAACTGCCGGGAACCCTTGTCAGAGGGAATGAAGGGATGCTTGGCCACACGCAGGGTGGTTGGCACCTCATCAGGCAGCATCAGGTCCTGATCCATTATCATCACAGTGGAGCTGCTGCCCCAGATGGCAGCGCTGTCGCCAAAGCTGGTCTGCTCCACGCGGTCGGCGTCAATGCGGTCCAGATCCAGGTCGGCGACCATCATGTAATCGTCAGCGAGGTAGCCGTCGTTCTCCTTGATGATGCTGCCGCTGCACGCGATCATCGAATGGCCGGAGAACACCAGGTCGCTGGTGGACTCGCCGTTGCCTGCGGACACATACACATAGCCGCACAGGCAGCGCGCGCTCTGCTGGCGGATCAGCTCCTGCCGGTACTCGCGCTTGGCGATCAGCTCGTTGGATGCGGACAGATTGACGATCACCTGTGCGCCATTGAGCGCCATAATGGTGCTCGGCGGCAGGGGCGTCCACAGATCCTCGCAGATCTCAATGCCGAATCGCACGCCGTCGGCGCTCTCATACACCTGGCAGGGCGACATTTCGAGGGTCTCGTGGTCCAGCAGCACCTCAGCGCAGTCGTCCTCGCCGCAGTCATTGCCTGAGCGGAACCAGCGCTTCTCATAGAACTCGTTATAGTTGGGCAGATAGGTCTTGGGCGTAGCGGCGATCAGCTCGCCATGGGTCAGCACCACCGCGCAGTTGTATAAACCGGAGCCGTCCGCCGCCTTCAGCGGTGCGCCAACCACGGCGGTCACGCCTTCCGGGCACGCATCGGCCAAGGCGTAGAGGCCCTTGACCACATCATTTTGAAGCGTCTTCTGGAAGAACATATCGCCGCAGGTATAGCCCGTCAGCGACAGCTCCGGGAACGTGATCAGGCCCACGTGGTTCTCCCCCGCCTGCTTCAGCATGGCGATATGTGCCTCGACGTTTTTCTTCACATTGCCCAGATAAAGATGCGGCACCGCCGCGGCAACACGGATCAATCCTTCCATTGTGTCCTCCTTCCGGGGAGCCAGGGGCGCTGCCCCTGGACCCTGCCAGATGGTCATAGACCCTCTGGACTCCCTTTCTGCGATTGAGTTGGGTGATCTCCGAAATCCTGGTTCCGCATGCGGCGCTGCCGGGCGGACCGAGTTTTTTTATACCTTATAGAGCGTGGCGTTGGCCTTGCCGCCGGTGATGTCCAGGATGGCAAAGCATCCGTCCTGCGCACAGCCAGGATTGACCAACAGCGTGCGGCGCGGCTCGACGTTCGGCTCATGGGTGTGACCATAGAGGGCCAGCGTGCAGCCGGTGCCTGCCGCCTCGTCGTCCAGCCAGGTCAGCGTGCGCTTGACCGAATAGTGGTGCCCATGGCACAACAGCACATTGGCGCCGCCAAAGCGGAAATTCTCCTGTACCGGTGCCTGATCCTCATCGAGCCAGTCGCAGTTGCCGCGCACATAATGCAGCTCAGCAGCGGGATCATGGGCCTTCATCACGTCGATGGTGCGCAGAAAATCGCTCACGCCGTCACCGCAATGGATGTAGGCGTCGATCTTGCCGGGATGCATCGCCCAGATTCGTTCCAGCATCAGCCGGAATCCCGAACCCATGCCGTGGGTGTCGCTCACAACGATCGCGCGCATTACTGATGCAGCTCCTTCATGATCTCGAGCATCTTCTCGGAGGCGCGGGCACGATGGCTGATGGCGTTCTTCTCCTCCTCCGTCAGCTCGGCAAAGGTCTTGTTCAGCGGCTCATAGAGGAACAGGGGATCATAGCCGAAGCCGCCGTTGCCGCGCTGTTCGTAGAGGATTGTGCCGGGGCACAGGCCCTCGGCCACCAGCGCCTCGCGGCCCGGGATCTTCAGCGCGATGGCGCAATGGAAAGCCGCGCTGCGATCGGTGACGTCCTTCATCTTATCCAGCAGCTTGGCGTTGTTTGCCGGGTCGTCGCCGTGATGGCCGCAGTAGCGGGCCGAGTAAACGCCTGGTTCACCATTCAGTGCATCCACGGCAAGACCGCTGTCGTCTGCCAGGGTCGCCATGCCGGTCGCCTCACACACGGCCTCCGCCTTGATAACAGCGTTGCCCGTGAAGGTGTCGGCGTTCTCATCAATGTCGATGTCGCAGCCCATGGTTTTCATGGACACGACCGTGTAGTAGTCACCGAAGATATGCTGGAGCTCCTTGATCTTGTGGGCGTTGCCGGAGGCCACGACCAGCGGGGGCTTGGCGCACATACGCGCGGCACGCTCGCCCAGGGCTTCCCTCTGCGCCTGCATCAGGCCCTCAATGCCCTTCTTGCCCAGCGCCATCAGCTTCGCCAGCTCGTCCGGCGAGAAGGCGCGGCCTTCGCCTGTGCCCTGAAGCTCAATGAACTCGCCCTTCTCGTTCATGACAAAGTTCATGTCCACCTGTGCGCTGCTGTCCTCCACATAGCACAGGTCCAGGCTGGGCTCATTGCCCACGATGCCGCAGCTGACAGCCGCCACCTGATGCACGATGGGCGACACGGCCAGCTTGCCTTCCTTCATCAGCTTGTCGATCGCGCAGGTCAGCGCGACCATCGCGCCAGTGATAGACGCGGTGCGGGTACCGCCGTCGGCCTCCAGCACGTCGCAGTCCAGGGTAATCATCCGCTCGCCCAGCAGCTTCATGTCCACCGCCTGCCGCAGCGAACGGCCGATCAGGCGCTGAATTTCCACACTGCGGCCATCCTTCTTGATGCCGTCGCGCTTCTTGCGGGTACCGGTGGACGCAGGCAGCATGGCGTATTCCGCCGTCACCCATCCCGAGCCCTTGCCCTTCATCCAGGCAGGCACCGTCTCCTCCACCGACGCCGTGCAGATCACGCGGGTATTGCCCGTCGCGATCAGGCAGCTGCCGGCTGCCGTGCGAACAAAGTCCGTCTCGATCGTTACTTTTCTTGCCTCGTCATAATTGCGTCCGTCTGCGCGCATGTTCATTTCCTCCTACTGCTCTCATATTGAAAAGAATTTGATGATTTGCCATTTTGGTGGACAATCTGTGCCCTTTGTCGGCAGGTTTTTTATTGGTTGACAGCGAATAGTAATTCAGTAACCCACAGCCTACCTTCCGGCAGAAAGGACTCCACCTTGAAAGAAGCAATCCGACAACTGTTTACTGATGTATGGAACGTGCCCAATGTGCTCACGATGATCCGCCTGGCACTGGTGCCGGTGTTCGCCTGGGTGCTGATGGCCGGTCATCCCATCTGGGCGCTTATTATCTTCTGCATCGCCAGCTTTACTGACGCCCTCGACGGCTTTATCGCCCGCAAGTACCATCTGATCACATCCTTCGGCAAGCTCATGGACCCGCTGGCCGACAAGCTGCTTGTGGTCACGGCGCTGATTTGCCAGGGCATCCGCGGCGTGCTCCCCTGGGCCGCCATCGGCATCGTCATCGCCAAGGAGCTGTACATGATCGCAGGCAGTGCCTACATGCTCAAGAGCGGCATCGTCGTCTCCGCCAACTACCTGGGCAAGGTCAGCACCGTATGCTTCATGGGCGCCCTGATCCTCAGCTTCTTCCACACTGAGCTGGCCGCCACGACCCTCCCCTTCGATCAGATCCTGGTTTGGATCGCCGTTTTCTTCAGCTTGTGCGCCATGGTCTCCTACTCCGTGGCCGGCAAGAAGTCGCTCAAGCAATAACCGATGCATTCCTGCTCCGCGTTCGGCGGAGCTTTTTTCATGCAGTTTTATTGTCCTGTCTTGTCTTTCGCCGCGCGGCGTGCGCCGCTTTTCGGCAGCGTCAGATGATAACTGTCGTTCACCAGACGCATAATCTCCTCGTCCGTCATACTGCCATCCAGAATGATGCTGACCCAATGCTCCTTGTTCATGTGGTACGCCGGGACCACCGCCGGGAAAATCTGCTGCCAGAGCAGTACGGCCATCGGCTCTGCCTTCACGTTGATCCATATGCGGCCTTCCCGCTCAAAGATCATGGCAAAAATCTTGTGATTGCTGCCATGTCGCATGACTGTCCAGTTCGCGTCATCGAAGGGGTAGGCTTCATAGGCGCCAGGCAGCGTCATGCATGCGTCGACAGCCTCCCGGCGGTTCATCATGCTCACTGCTCCGGCACCACCGCGAACAGGATCAGATCCTCCGTACCGGCGTTCAGGCAAGTGTGCGTGTGGCCCTTGGGGCAATGATGTGCCTGACCTGCGGGCACGATCTCCTCCACGCCGTCGATGATGAATTTCGCCGTGCCGGACACGATGTAGGCGGTTTCGCTGTTGGTTTCATGGGTATGCATGCCGATGGTGGAGCCCACAGGCAGGCGGCCCAGCATCACACGGTTCTTGCCGTCAAAAAACATCTTGGCATAGGTCGTGCCCTCGCCGCCCTTGAAGTGCTCGAAGGCCTGTTCCTGCATGGTCGTGTAGTCGAAGATCATGATTGTATCCTCCTTCATATCATAATCGCCCGCCAGCGATGATGAGCCGACGGGCGACAATGCCGGTCGCCCGGCTTATTCAAGCGTGATTCCGTAAATGGCGGCGTTGTCCTTGCTGCCCTGCACGCCGATGACCAGCGTGTTCTTGTACACAGCGGGAGACGCATTGATCTTGCCCTTCAGCACCAGCACGTCCAGCATTTCGCCGGTCGCGCCGTCCAGCAGCAGGATTCTGCTGTCGTTGCTGGCCTGCACGATCCAGCCCTTGCCCGCGTCGTTGTACACGGCCACGGGAGAAGAATAGCTGTAAGAACTCAGCTCATAGGTCCAAACGATCTCGCCCGTCGTCTTGTTGGCGCAGATCAGCACGCCGCTCTTGGCGCCGCTCATGCCCAAGGTCTTTGCGCCGTTCTTGCTGACATTGGACACAGTGAAGTACACATAATCGCCCAGCTGGTTCTGGCCGATCACGGGCGATGCCATCACACCGGCAATGGACTTCTTCTGCTTGGCCACATTCACTTCGATGACCCAAGCCTGTTCGCCGTTCATCGCATTGAAGCAGCGGATCTGGCAATTGCCCTTGCCGCGGTTTTGCAGCGTGTTGGCCGTATACAGCCACAGCTGACCGTTCTCATCCATATCCAGCGCGATGGAAGCCTCCACCGCATCGCCGGTCGCCACGGCCCACTTGGTCTCCATGGTGTCGGTATCGACACAGCGCAGATAACCGGCCATGTCCGCAAAGAACACATAGCTCTGGTACATGGCGATCGAAGCCTCGATGGCCGTGTACTTGTTGCTCTCCTTCTTCACCTTGGACTTCATCGCGATGCTGGAGGGAGAGATGCCCATGTTGCCGGTATTGCTGTTGGCGTTGTACTCAAAGCTGGAATTCAGCTTGGTCAGGTACAGCATGCCGTTGCTGCCGGCGGAGATCATGGTGTCGGACGCCGCGTCGATCAGGGAAGAAGTCTCGAAGGAGCCCACCGAATAATAGGGGCGTTCATAGCTCTTGTCCAGACCGTCGATCATCGCCAGCTGCTTCTGATTGACCAGACTGTAGATACGCATGCCGATGTCGCCGGTGCCGCTGGCCATCTTGCGGGCAAACTGGCCCACAGACATCAGCGGGAAGCCCAGCGGATGGATGCTCGGCGTGCTGCGCATGGGATAACCCAGGTTGATCGCCTCGCGGGTTTCCTGGCCGTCCTCCAGGTCCAGGAAGTAGATGCGGCCATCCTCGCCGGCAATGATCACTTCCTTCAGTGCAGAAGTATCACACTTTTCCGCATTGATATTGGAGATCTCGCGGACCTCCTTGGTCCACTTGACGATGGCAGGCTGGCCTGCCCAGCCAATGCCGTAATAGGTGGTGCTGCCGGAGCCGCGCACGCTGCCCGCGGGCGTCCGCCACTTGGTGGACAGGGTGGTGAGTTCAACATCGCCGACCGTGCCGGAAGCAGCATTCTGACGGAATGCATCGTTGCGGAAGGTCAGCACGCCATAAGCGCGGGGCGTATACTCGTCGCCCGCCGGCATGTTGATGGCGTCCTCGCCCTCGCGCTGGTAGCTGTTCAGCTTCTTGCCGCCGTCATAAATGACCGACTCGGCGATCAGCTTAGGAGAAGAATTCTCCGTATAGGTAATGACCAGCTTTCCGGAAGCAGGTTCATCGCTCGGCACGGCCTCCGGTTCCAGCTCGACGACCGTCTCATCCGGCACTTCGTCGCCAGTTTCCGCAATTTCGCCGACCTGGGGCTCGTCCACGATCTCATCCGGGATTTCATCACCGTCAAGGGCTTCGGGTTCGATCTCGTCCGGCATATCGGTCGCCACAACGATCATCACCGGCGCCTGAGTCACCACGGTTTCCCCCGGGACAGTCGGCGTGGCGGAGGGGGCCAGCGTCGGCGTCACCTCAACGACCGCTGTGGGCGCGGGCGTCTCCGTCTCCACGACAGGCTCCGTCTCGTCAGGCCGGTCGTCAATCGCCGCAGCGGGCACTTCGTCGGGCTCAGCGGTGGGCGCCTCGGTTTCCATCGTCGGCGCTTCCGTTTCAGGAACTGCCGTGATGACCGCTTCAGTCGGGTCCGCAGCGGGCGTATTCTGCGCCTCCACCAGGATACCCATGCTCATTTCGGTGTCCACCCATTCGTCGCCGTTGGCAATCTGCACGTGAACAGCGCCGTCATAGGCTTCGGTGGTATTCAGGTTCATGATCCAGATCATGCTGTCCGCATTTTCAAACATGCTGGTCATGGTCGGCAGGACGCTGCCCTCCTCGTCCACCAGGCGAACGCCGGAAGCATTCTTGGTGGTCGTCAGGGTGAAGGAGATCATCTGACCGACCGTCACCTGCGTGGGCGCAGCAGAGAAGTCCAGCGCTTCGGGCTGCTTGGCCGCAGTCTGCGCAGGATCGTTCTGTCCGCGATTGAACAGACCGGCCACCGTCGTGCGGACCTTGCCCAGCACGCCCGTGGCGTTTTCGGGGATCATCAGTACACCCAGCAGCAAAACAGCCACCAGAAGCACCGCGATCACCGCAGCGATCAGCCCGGTGTGACGACGATTGGTCTCCACCGATTCAGCCACTCGTTCTGTCTCATCCAGCATTTCCGGACGAACAGGCCGACTCACGCGAGGCTTGCTCACCGGAGGCTTCTGGCTGTAGCCCGGCGCACTCACCGGGCGGCGCAGGGGCTGCTTGCCCTCGCTCTCGCTGCCTGCGGTCTGACGGCTCTGGTCGGCACGCTTCAGCGCCTCGGGGCGCGGCACGCCCTGAGAACCAGGCCCGCCTGACTGGGCACGGTTCAGCGCCTGAGGCCGCGGGGCCCTTCTTGCTGCGTTCGTCTGATCGGCAGCCTTCTGCACATCTGCGCGCAGGGGACGGCGTGCCGGAACGGCCGACGTCGCGTCAGTCACTTCACTGGGCGACGCAACCGTGCTCGGCTGCTCGGACGGCGTTTCTGCGCGGCGGCGTCTGGCAGTCGTGGTCGGCTCCGTCTCATCCACTGTAGGAACGATCCTTGTCATCTGTTCGGATTCCGGATTCGGGTTCTGCTGATCTTTGTTTTCAAAATCGCTCAAAGTCTTTACTCCTTTGCGACAAAAATTTGCAATCCAACAGCTTCTATTATAACGTAAAAATGTCATAATCACAAGTCCGAAACCCGAATCTTTTGTAAATCCTCCGCTTTTCTCAGCTGGCAGGCTTCTCCCGCTCCGTCTCAACGCGGATTTTCTCCAGCATGGCCTCGTCAATTCGCCGGCTCATCTCCCGAACCGACTCCATATCCTGCTGTTCCAGGGTGTTTTCCAGCATCTTTCGCAAAAAAATCGTTTCCGTTGGCTGGGTCATGTTGCTCATCCTTCCTGGTTACGTTTGGGTTACATCGCGATTATACGCATTTCCGCGCAAAATGCAATCGGGAAAAAGCACATGTTTTGTCGAAATCAGAACTTTTCGTGAATTTGTTCTTACTCCCGCGAATCAGATATGATATAATGACTGCATACGACACCATTCTGAAGGAGGCAATGCCCATGGATAAGCACCGTGTTGTGCTCGTTCCAATCAGCACCTATGAACTAGCAGAAGTCGACGCTGCCGTTGAAACCGGCTTCCGACTGCTCGGTGGTCTTGAGCAGTTCATCAA
>R21__coassemble_502_pt1 | contig 31987 bp, 22 predicted proteins | sample R21__metabat2_low_PE_059 | metagenome-assembled genome bin R21
GGTGTACACAGTCCCCTTGTCGGCCTCGCCGCCGGCGGTGGAGCCGTCGCCATTTTTGACGCTGCCCTTGCGCTTCCATGAGCCCAGATGCATCTCATAAATATTGACAGGCTGCGTAAAAGCGTCCCAATTTTTCCGGCGGGTCATCCACTTTTTGTCCTGCCACTTGTAATCATCCAGATCGCACAGCACGCTCGCCGTATCAGGCCGCTGCTGCATGGAGAAGCCAAAGGGGTCGGCACGGTCATGCCAGGTACCGTCGGCCGTCTGCACCGCAAACTTGTAGGTGCGGATCTTCTTTTCGGCATCTTTGTAATTGTAACGCGCAGGATCGGACGCCACATCGAACTGCTCCGCAGGAACACGAACCTCCCATGTGCCGTCGAACTGCTTGGTCATGGGGCATTGTTCCTTGTCCCAATGGCAGAATTCACCGATCAGCGAAACCTTTTTCGCATTGGGCGCCCAAACGGCAAAATGCCACATCGGCCTGCCGTCCTGCTCCACCGGATGCGCGCCAAGCATTTCATAAACATGTTTGTTCGTGCCCTGATGGAACTGCTCCCTGACGTCTGCGGTAGGAGCAACATAACGCATAATGGCAATCCCCTTTCATCATTCTGGGATACGATAAAACTCTGGACTTATTCTCTTTTCTGTCTTTCTTATTGTACCCGCAACCATACATTTTCGTCAAGCCATTTTGTGTTTTTTTTTCAAACTGTTCAACATTCACGGTTGTTTTTCGGTCAATTTTTCTCCCGCATCTTCCATCTGCGGGCCGCATATTCTATTCTGATCCATTCAACTTCAACAAACCGCAAAGGACGGTGAATCATGATGCGTAGTGACCGCTCCGCCAGACTTGCCCTGGCGCTGCTCGTGTGTTCTGTCTGCTGGGCTGCCGCCGGTGCGCCGCTAACCGCAGAGGATTGGGAAGGCCTTCCCTCTGCGGCTTCCATCGCGCTGAACCAATCGCCCATGCATGCCGCGAGGATCATTCGCTGTTGGATCGCTTTTCCCTGGAAACGGGCCGCGGCGGAAACAGCCATGCTCCCTCATCAGGGCATGACGATCTCCGTTTGGGACGCTGTTCGGGACGCCGTTGTTCCCATGCCGCTGGAGGACTATGTGCTTGGCGTCGTGGCGGCGGAAATGCCTGCAAGTTATCACTCAGAGGCGCTGAAATGCCAGGCTGTCGCCGCCCGGACGCGAGCCGCCTGGAGCTGTCTTGCCCTGGGCGGCAGCGGATGTACGGAACATCCGCTGTGCGACATATGCACCGAAAGCAGCTGCTGTCAAGGGTACTTGGCACTCACGGAAATGCACACAAAATGGGGCGATGACACCTCCCGCTGGCTGGCGCGAATCACTGAAGCTGTCGATGCGACCGCTGGGCAGATCCTCACCTACAACGGTCTGCCGATCGAGATCATGTATCACGCCTGCTCCGGCGGCCAGACCGAGGACGCCGCGGCTGTTTTCAAGCAGTCGGTTCCTTACCTGAAAAGTGTCGCCAGTCCCGGTGAGGAGTCCTTCCGGCACTTTACCAGCGAGACCGTCTATTCAAGAAGCGGTGCGGCTGCGATGCTCTGTGCCGCCTTCCCGGACGCCGGAATCACCGCTGAAAATCTGCCCGGTTCCCTGGAATTGCTCTCAAGCACCGCTTCCGGGCGGATCAAGCAGGCGCGTGTCGGCGATATGACGGTTTCCGGAAGCCAGCTTCGCAAAGCGCTTGATCTGAACAGTGCGCTCTTTACCTGGGACGCTGACGAGGAGACCATCACCTTCCACATTCGCGGCTCCGGTCACGGTGTCGGCATGAGCCAGGCAGGCGCTCAGGCCATGGCTGCTGCCGGAAGCACATGCCCACAGATCCTTGCGCATTATTATCCCGGCACGGTGCTGACAACCCTCCCGGAATAATGCATGAAGCGCACATTCTCCGGGAACGCTATGGTACCGGAGGTGACTGTCATGTCAGCACGAAAACGCTGGGAACATTTCAAAAAAGGCTATTGCGATTTTATCGAAAAGCGGGGATTTTCGATCATCATCTGCGTGTGTGTGGCTGTGATCGCACTCAGCGCCATGCTCTCCGGGCACACGACGCTGACAAGCCCAGCACCGACGCCGCCCGTGCTGGATGCCAGTTCTGTAGCGCAGTTAATGCAGGAGTCCCTCGCAGACGCCATGGCGGCCACGCCAGCCCCCACTTCCGCTCCGTGCCGCTGGCAGGCGCCGCTGTCCGAGACCATTGTACTGCGCGAGTTCCAGCCAGACCAAATGACCTACTGTGAGCAAAACCGAATCTGGTCGGTACACGATGGTGTGGACCTCAAAGCAGCCAATGGTACCCCGGTGTACGCGATCGGCGACGGTGTCGTTCTGCGTGTGTCTGAAAAAGGACTGGATGGCGCTTGCGTCGTGGTCGAGCACCGGGATCATGTGGAAGCCGAATATGCATCCATGGTACTGACCGCAGGCTTGCAGCCCGGAGATCCGGTGGAATGCGGGCAAACGCTTGGGTTTGCAGGCAATACCAGGCAGGACGAGGTCACTTTCGGACCGCATCTTCATCTGCGCGTGACGAAAAATGGGAAACCCATTGATCCTGTGTCTTTGTGGTTTTAGTACAGACTTTGGTCTGTTGTGTTGTTCTTTTGACAATTCTGTTTGAGATTTGCCGCCGATTATGCTATAATCACGCTGCGGATGAAACTCCGAAAAAACTTTTTCTCTTTTTTTGATTTTTGTGCATGAAAACAGGAGGCAATCTCGTTGTTATTGTTGAAGAAGCCGGACGACACGTCCAGAATTCCTGTGTCTCCGGAAGAGAGCATGGAGGAACGTACAGTGCAGCAGGCTGTCCTTGAGACTCGCAGCAGTACGGCCACCTTCGACGAGCTCTACGAACGCTACGCCACGGATGTCCTGCGCGTCTGCTACTTTTATTTGGGTGACAGGCAGCGTGCAGAGGATGTTTGTCAGGATGTGTTCGTCAAGCTCATCACCACCGCGCCGCCGCTGCAGGAAGGGCGCGAGAAGGCATGGCTGCTCAAAGTCGCGCTGAACCGCTGCCGTGATCTATGGCGCGGCGCATGGCTCAAGCGCGTATTCCTCGGCAGCGGGACGCCATCCTTTGAGATGATCCCCGCCCCCGACGATCTGGATGAAATGTCTGACCAGCAGGAATTGATGGATGCTGTCAATCAGCTTCCCGCAACCTTCAAAGAGGTCATTCTGCTTCATTATTATCAGGGCTACGGCATTACCGAGATCTCGCAAATGATGAATCTGCCCGAGGGCACGATTTCGTCCCGTCTCAGCCGAGGCCGCAAAAAACTCGAAGCCATTTTGAAAGGAGATGATGTCCGGTGAAGCGACTGGAAATGCTGCCGGAGATCACTGACAAGGCGCTCGGCGGACTGAATGCCGACGACAACATGAAAGAACGGATTCTGGCTCATGCCGCTGCCGGCACGAGCCCCGCTCGCCGCAGGCCGTGGGCTGCTGCGCTCGCCTGCGCACTGGCGCTGGTCGTGGGCCTGTCTGTCGGCATTCCTTCCCTGACACACCGCACCGGCATCAACACCGCTCCGCTGATTGAGAGTCAGCCGCTCGGCACCGGCGAGGTCGGCAACGAACGTGCGCTGCTGGATCTGCGCAGCGGCGATGTGACGATTTCCGCAAGCAACGGGACGCCGAAATACCGCAGCATCTGGAGTGAAAACAAGAACGGCTCCTTCCCGCTCCTGGGTGTGAACGGCCGCTATTATCGTCTGCTCACCTCTCCTGCCGCGATGGATGAAAGGCTGCTTGGCCGCTCGCTTGGCACGGTTTCTGAGTTTACCAAGGAGCCTGCGCTCTCCAGCACCAACGGGCTCATCAGCAACATTCTTCCCTCCGGCGCTGAGGTTTTCGGCGTCAGCGGCATGGAGAACACGCTGGTCGCCGCCGTCATCGACGGTTCCTATCGCGTGTTCCAGCGCGTGAGCTTCAATGGCGACGCCCTGCTCGGCAAGGAAAAGCTGAGCGACACGCTGGAGATCTCCGGCCATGTGATCGCCATGGAGCTGAGCGACGTTGGCATCGTCACGGACAAGAATACCTGTGATTCTCTCATCAAGACGCTCATGAAGAAGGCCTCCTATGAGAGCAGCGGCAGTATCAATGGCAATCAGTCCCTGCTGATCGCCCTGGACAATGGTCTGACACTCCAGCTTACCGTCAAGAAAGACAAGCTGGCCGGCTGCGGCGTGTGGAGCTGCCCGGAGTTTATCGAAGCCTTTGAAGCAGCCGCGGAGTAAGCCATTTCATGATTCACCACGGAGCAATGTTTATTCATTGCTCCGTTTTTCATCCAAAGCAAAAGCAGTGGCGGGAGGTTCCGCTCACTGCTTTTTGTGGATTCGCTTTTTCTGCGGTGCATTCATTCCCTCGGCTGCCGCTTTTGCCACTGCCAATAAAATGTGAAGGACATGGCCGTGCCGACAAACCATCCGATCGGCCATGAGATCCACACACCATTGCTCTGCCAGATCGGCGCAAAAGCAAACGCCAGGACCACACGGAGAATCAGGTCGGTCATGGTCGAGATCATGAACGGCGTCATGCGTGCCAGGCCACGAAGAATGCCGTCACTCATCAGCTTCACGGCAATCACGCAATAGAACGGCGACACGATACGCAGGAACATGACGCCCACCTGCTCAGCTTCCAAATTACCGTCAGTAATGAACAGCCGCAGCAGCGGATGCGCCATCAGCTGGAATACCGCTGTGAACGCGACCGCGATCACACAGCACATCAGCGTGCCGTACTTCGCGCCCTGTCGAATCCGCCCGTGACAGGCTGCGCCATAGTTCTGCGAGGTGTAATTGGAGATGCCGTTGCCCATGGCCGTCACCGAGGTGATGCACATATTGTTCAGCTTCACCGCCGCGCCGTATCCGCCCATGACCGCTGCGCCCATCCCATTAATGACGCTCTGGATCAGAATGTTGCCGATGGAGATGCAGCCCTGCTGAATCGCACTTGGCGCGGCGATCCGCAGGATCTGGGCCAGACGGCGTCCGGCTAACAACCGCGACTCTCCGCCTTCCAGCTTTCTCACCTTCCAGAGCACGGCAACCAATGCCGCCGCTCCGCTGATGCTCTGGCACAGGAACGTCGCATAAGCCACGCCCTTCACGCCCAGGCCGAAGTCGCGCACGAACACGATGTCCACAAAAATGTTCGCCACCGAGCTGACCGCCAGAAACCAGAACGGCGTCCTCGAATCGCCCAGCGCCGAAAAAATACCCGTCGAGACCTGATACAGGATCAGGAAAATGTAGCCCCAGAGATAGATGTTCAGATACTCCTGCGAATCGCGCATCAACTCAGCCGGGGTGTTGATCAATGCGAGCATCCGCCCGGAGAGCATTGTTCCCGCAGCCGTCATGAACAACCCGAGCCCTGCGGCAAAGATCAGCGCCGTGTACACCGCCGTCCTGACCTGCGCGAAATCCTTCTGACCAAAGCAGCGGGCCGTGATCACCGACGTACCCACGTTGCAGCCGAAGGCCAGAGCAATGTAGATCAGCGTGATCTCATAGGAGTTACTGACCGAAGACAGCGCGTTTGTGCCGATATAATGGCCGGCCACAAAGCTGTCCGCAATGTTGTAGAGCTGCTGGAAAATAATGCTCCCGAACAGCGGCAGCGTGTAGGTGAAGAGTACCTTTCCGGGATGACCAACAGTCAAGTCCTTCAAATAATCGCCTTCCTCGAAGTAATAAATCACAGGAAAACCGTAGGATATTATACACTTTTTTCCGGCAAAGTAAAGCCCTCATGCGGTTTCATCCACATGAAGGCTTTGACATGACCTGTATTTCTGTGACATCCACGGTTCCACATGGAACAAGTCACAATTCGCGCTTAATCGGCAATCGCAGCCAGCACGCCGCGGACCTTGGAAGCCACATCGGCAAACTCAGCGGGCGTCAGGGACTGAGCGCCGTCGCACAGAGCATGCTTGGGATCGTTATGAACCTCAATCATCAGGCCATCTGCACCGGATGCAGCAGCCGCCAGCGACATGGGCTTGACCATACGGTTGATACCGGTGGCATGGCTGGGATCGACGATCACCGGCAGATGGGTCAGTTCATGCAGCACCGGGATCGCACTCAGGTCCAACGTGTTGCGGGTCGCCGTCTCATAGGTGCGGATGCCGCGCTCGCACAGAATGATCTGCTCGTTGCCGCCGGCCATGATGTACTCGGCGCTCATCAGCAGCTCCTGGAGCGTATTGGCCAGGCCGCGCTTGAGCAGGATCGGCTTGTTCACCTTGCCAAGCTCCTTGAGCAGCTCAAAGTTCTGCATGTTGCGGGCGCCGACCTGGATCACATCCACGTCCTCGAACAGCGGCAGATGCTTGATGTCCATGATCTCGGTGACGATCGGAATACCGACTTCCTTCTTGGCCTTCAGCAGCAGCTTGATACCATCGCCATGCAGGCCCTGGAAGGCATAGGGGGACGTGCGGGGCTTGAACGCACCGCCGCGCAAAAGGTTCGCACCGGCTTCCTTCACAGATTTCGCCACACTGATGATCTGCTCCTCGCTCTCCACCGAGCAGGGGCCAGCGATGATCTGGAAATTGCCCGCGCCAAGCTTCACGCCGCCGCAGTCGACGATGGTATCCTCGGGGTGGAACTTGCGGTTAGCCTTCTTGTAGGGCTCGGACACACGGCGCACAGCGTCCACCGCGTCCAGGGACGAGATCAGGTCCGCATCCACGCGGGTGGTATCGCCGATCAGACCCATGATGGTGGAGTGCTCGCCGGTGGACATATGGACCTTCAGGCCCATGGTGCCAAAGAACTCTGTCAGCTTCTCAATCTGGTCCTGCCGTGCTTCCTGCTTCAAAATGACGATCATGTTTTTTCCCTCCGTACTACTATACTACATTCTGATACCGTGGTCAAAAGAAAAGCCCCGCAGCGTCTTTGCCGCAGGGCGATGGAGTGTCACGCCAAAGCACGCCCTGCATCAATCATACAGCGCGTAATAGTAATAACCGAAAGCATAAGCGTGCATCGGGACATCCTCCTTATTCTTCGCAATAGACATCATACACCATCTCCCCCGCTTTTGCAAGGGGCTGGATTGTATTTTAATTGTCGTTGTTTTCCTGGAGGAACTTTTCCAGCTTGCGCTTGACGCGCTGGAGGGCATTGTCAATGGACTTGACATGTCTGCCCAGATTGTCGGCAATCTCCTGATAACTCTTGCCATCCAGATACTCCTGAAGCACCTCCTGCTCAAGCCCCGACAGCACTTCATTGATGCGGCTGTTGATGTTGTGCAGGTCCTCCTGACTGATGATCAGCTCCTCCGGATTTGCCGCGCGGCCCTCGACGATCACGTCCAGCAGCGTGCGATCCGACTCCTCGTCGTAGAGGGGCTTGTTCAGGGAAACATAGCTGTTCAGTGGAATATGCTTCTGACGGGTGGCCGTTTTGATGGCCGTGATGATTTGGCGGGTGATGCACAGCTCCGCAAAGGCGCGGAAAGAACTGAGCTTGTCAGGTTTGAAATCGCGGATGGACTTGTACAGGCCGATCATGCCCTCCTGGACGATATCCTCATGGTCAGCGCCGATCAGAAAATAGCTGCGTGCCTTGGAACGGACGAAGTTCTTGTACTTGTTCAGAAGATACTCCTCTGCCATCTGGTCACCTTCGTGGCAGAGATCGACCACTGCTTCATCCGCCAGCTGCGCATAGGCAGAGTTGCTGTCGTCGTCGGCAGCATCGGACGACATGCCGTCATCAAAACGATCGGGGTCTGCTTCATCTTCAAGCCCTTCGGCTTCCTCATGCTGCATCGCCCGTGCCTGCCTGATGGCGTTCATAGTCTCCAATTCTTCATCGGTGAAGTTTGACTTACGGTCGTCCATTTCTTCCGTTCCTCTGTCTCATTTTTGCTTGCCGTTTCCACGGCGCATCGCTTCCAGCACCCGGCGCGTCTCCTCCGGCAGACGGGCTTCCAGCTTCGATCGCTGCAAGCCAAGCCGACCGCTCTCATGGTTGGAGATGCCCTGCTGGCGCATCTGACGCAGCTCGCGCAGGAGCTCCCGCGATGTCATTCGCACCGCGCCGGTGCCCAGCACCTGGGACTGTTCCAGCCCATCGGAGGTAGCCACGCGGACCATCCGGTACTTGGGCGTGATCGCCACCAAGCGCTCGATGTAGCTGTCCGCCGTCTCAGCATGCTTGGTATACACGATGGTCACATCGCCGCGCAGTTCCTCCGTACGGACGCGCCGGTCCGACATATATCCGTCGAACACCAGCACGATTTCCTCGCCCGAGTAACCGCTGTAATCCTCCAGATGATGCAGCAGCTGGTCGCGGCTCTCGTCCAGCGACCAGTTGTGCTTCTCCGCTTCCTTCCATGCGCCGATGACATTGTAACCATCGACAATCAGCAGCGGCTTCATGCCCTGCGGGAAGAAAGCACGCGATACATCATGACGCCAGCGGCGACGGATGCATTCAGGCTGTCAATGCTGCCGGCCATGGGCAGGGATACCTTCTGATCACAGTTCTCCAGGGTCAGACGGCTGATGCCCTCACCCTCGCTGCCGATCACCAGGGCGACGCCGCCCTTGAAGTTGACCTTCTCATAGTCCATGCCGTCCATCGTCACCGCATAGGCCCAGACATTCTGCTTTTTGAGCTCCTCCAGGGTGCGGTTGAGGTTGGTGACACGAGCGACCTTCATGTGCTCGATGGCGCCAGCGGACGCCTTGACAGCAGCCGGGGTCAGACCGACACTGCGGCGCTCAGGCACGATGACGCCATGGGCGCCCACGCACTCGGCGCTGCGGATGATGGCGCCAAGGTTATGCGGATCGGTCACGCCGTCCAGCAGGATCAGGAAGGGATCTTCGTTCTTCTCGCGGGCCTCAGCAAGCATCGCCTCGACCGTAGAATACTGGTACGCAGACGCAAAGGCCAGCATGCCCTGATGATGGGGCGCCAGCTCGTCCAGGCGGGTCTTTTCGACCTCCTGCACCGGTACATGCGCCTCGCGGGCCATCTGCACGATCTCGCGGGCAGAGCCGGTCAGCTCGCCCTTCTGGACCAGCAGCTTCTCAATGTCGCGGCCGGACTTCAGCGCCTCACGGATGGGATTGCGGCCAGCCAGCAGATTCTCGTTGGTCTGCTCCACCTGCTCCTCCATCACGGGCATGACAGGCGCGGCAGGACGGTACTCATTGTCCAGGTAGCTGGGACGAGGTGCCACATCGTTGGCCAGACGACGGTCATCACGATGGAAATCACGCGGACCACGCTGAGGGCGATCATTGCGGTGGAAATCACGGCGGTCGTCACGACGGTCATCGCGATGGAAGTCACGGCGGTCGTCACGACGGTCATCGCGATGGAAGTCACGACGGTCGTCACGTGGACGATCATCGCGGTGGAAGTCGCGGCGGTCATCGCGATGGAAATCGCGCTTGCCGTCGTGATGGGGACGTTCGGAATTGGGGCCAAAACGGCGATTGCCGGCATGGCTGCCGCTGTAGCTGGAGCCTTCCTCTTCCCACTTGCCTTCGCTGGCAAAGTCACGCTTCTTAGGATAGCGCGAAGGCGCCTTATCATAAAATGCCATTTGTTTTCTCCTTATTCTCCCTGCTGTTCAGGGACGTCATTCTGATTTTTCTTCATTTGTTCAAGCAATTCTTTCCGGGCCGCACGGATCGCAGGCAGCTTGCCGCAGGTCTTTTCACCCTCCGGGCAGGCGCCGCGCAGGCACCCGGGACCGGCGTCGGCGAACAGGACCGGCGCGACCTCCATGCACAGACGATGCATTTCCGTCGCCAGCGCACGGATCTCCCACTGCGCACGGCTGCACATCCGCAGCGCAAAGAAATGCCTCAGCTCGCGCACGTTCATCGTCATCATCACGCGGGTCTCGCAGGCGTTTGGAAGCACGAAACGTGCGTCCTCATTGCTGCCCTCGCCTGTTCCCAGCTTTTCCTGCCAGGCGCAGTACCATTCATGCATCTGCTGCATCTGTGCTTCATATTCGCGCACCGCATCCTCGCCCAGCGCCTCGATCTTCGGCGGCACGATATAGTCAAAGCCGCCGGCATAGGACACATAGCGCTGACTCTGCACCGAGAAGCTCGCCAGACGATGACGGGTCAGCTGTGCCAGCAGCACACGACTCACGCCCTCGGCTGCAAACGTGAACGAGGCATGCTCAAACACCGATTCATGGCCCATGTCCAGCAGGCGCTCCACAAAGGCCGTCTGATCCTTGGCGGCAATCTTTTCCGTCAGATCAGCCACCGTCGCCTTGGAATAGCAAAGCCGTGCGCCCAGCGCGACCGTCTCTTCGGGAGATAGCGTGTGCCTGATGAGCACAACCTTCATTTTTACTGCGGGCACGACTCATTCCTCCTTTTGTGTGATCGAAAACAGCTCCAGCAGACGCTCGTCCTGACCGGATAAATACAGATACCCCATGAGCGATTCAAGCCCGGTGGCCGCCGCGTAATTGGCAGGGTCCTGGTTCTTGGGCACCGGATGCCGCGCGTGGGCATTACGTCCGCGAAGCACGATTCCCTGCTCGTTCTCCGTCAGCACGCCCTCCAGCTTTGCAAGGGCCGCCGCCTGGGCCGCCGCATTGACGCCGCTGACCGCTGCCTGATGCATATGACGCACATTCAGTCCGCGGTAAATGAGCCGCGAGCGGATCAACAGATCCCAGATGGTATCGCCCATATAGGCCAGCTGCAGCGGGCTCATCATCCTCGCTTTCTCCTCCGGCATTGGCGCCGCTTCACGCAAACCCATTCCGTCGCCTCCTTACATGCAGACATAGTATTATATCATACTTGCCGATATTTGAACAGTCCTGAATTGACTTGAAATGCACTTTTGCGCAAAAAAACCTTATCAGTCTCCTGATAAGGTTTTCGTACACCTTGAGGGATTCAGACCCTATACGCAATGATTATGAATCAAGTACACAACCACAAACATGCACGACGGCTGCGACGAAACCGAATGGAGATAGTCCGCATAAAGGTTTGACGTCAGTGAAAAAGGACGCATTGCAAAACGCCTCCTAAAGCAGTTTCAAGCTCATGCCCATCCAGCCGCCATGTACGCCCAGATTTGATCCCCGTTCAAGACGTTCACGTCAATGCGTGTACTAATGAAGCCCACCTTGTTTTGTTGCAGATCGCCCCAGAGGAAAATCCCATGAGATAACCACAGTTCAAACATTGATGGAGACGCCGCTCTTTCGAAGGCGTTCATTTGCAAAAGATAGTTCTATCCCTTCATACGTAAGGCGTGCTCCCCACTTTCCCATTAGAAAACCGCCGGAAGGCAAGTCCTTCAGGCGGTTCCTTATTACAGCTTTAACAGCTTGCGGGCATTGAGACTGCAAAGCTGGTCTGCATATTCTTCATCAAAATGACTGCATAGATAGTCGTATGCTTTCTGCAAATGGCACGGACGCGATGATACATTATGCGCGTCCGAACCAATGACGTCGATCAAACCGTGCTCCAGCACCTTCTTAACCCAGCGATCCTCGAAGAAGCCCTTCTTGGCATAAACCGTGCGGGAATTCATCTGCATGGTCACGCCATATTCATTGCGAAGTTCCTCGATTTTCTTGGTCGAACGCAGTGCCTCATACCGCTCAATATGTGCAAAAACGACATTGTAGCCTTGAACGCCAAACAGGCGCGCCGCTTCTTTCATACGCTCATAAGGCGTATCCGGGCCAAACTCAACCAGCACCGTCCACCCTTCAGCCAGCGTCGGAATAAATCCTTCTGCGACCATACGCGCCGACGAATCCGTGTAGAGGATCTCGCAGCCGCTGTGCACCTGAATCGGGAGTCCTTCGCTCGTGCACCAAGTTTGCGCCATCTGCAGGTGGCTGAGATAATCTTCCACCGGGAAGCGCTCGATCCCCGGAGTCGCATGCGAGGTACAGATCACATGCTCGACACCCTGCTCGTGTGCAAGGCGAAGCATGCTCTGCATTTCCTCAAAATCCTTCGCCCCATCGTCCACGCCAAAAACCGCATGACAGTGAATATCTACAAATCCTGACGTCACTTTTCCGCGTCCTTGTTGTTATCCAAACGGTAATACCCGTAGGTATACTGCTTGTAATAACCCTTGTTGTAATACTTCTTTGCCGAGAGCGTGTCCAAACGGACCTTATTGACGATGCAGCCCAGCACCGGTGTGCCGGACTGTTCCATCTGATGCTTACACTGCAGCAGATCGCGCACGTGGGTTTTATTGTACTCGACAATAAACACAACGCCATCGCAGGCACTGGCCATCACCGCCGCGTCAATAACCATACCGACAGGCGGCGCGTCAACCAACACCACGTCAAACTCCTCGGCCAGCTGATTCAGCATATCGTCAAAATACTCCGAATCAATCAGCGCCATGGGGTTGCTGACGTCCCGTCCGGCAGGAATGACACATGCGCCATACAAATTGGTCTCATATACAACCTGATCCAAATCGCACTGACCTGCCAGATAATGTGCCAGGCCAAGCAACTCACCTTCCACCTGAATCTGGTAGCGCTTGACCATGAACGAACGACGCATATCGGCGTCCACCAGGACTACCCTGCGTCCGCGGCGAGCCAGGTTCTGCAGGATCTGTATCACCATGAAGCTCTTGCCTTCGCTCTGAATATTACTGGTGAAAATGATCTTCTTCACATTGCGGCCAGCAAAGGAAAGGTTCGTGCAGATTGTGTTCAGCGACTCAATGCCTGAGTAATCCAGGTCATTCAGCTGATTGACTACTGCCTTTCTCATTTCTTTGCACCGCCCTTCTTGTGCTGCTTTTGAGACGTCACATCGCCCATCTGGATCGGCATCATGCCCAGCACAGGCATGTTCAGACGTTTCTCGATCGTCTCCGCAGAACGGATTCGATCGTCAACCAGGAAACGAATCACCAGCACACCCATGGCCAAAATCATGCCGATCAAAGTACCCAGCAAGATATTGCGCGTTTTGTTCGGCGACGTTGGCGACTTGGGAACGCGTGCCTCCTCAAACACATTTGGCATCACCGTACCCATGCGGACGGAAATGAACTCGCGCGCCACTTCACTGTAAGCATTTGCCAGATCACAGGCCTCCTGCGGGTCCGGTGAAATCGCCTTAATGTAGATAATACGCGTGTTGGACGGATTTGAAATACTGATCATGTTGTTCAAATCCTTGTAGGAATAATTCAGGCCAAGACGCTGATCTACCAGTTCATGGACATGCCAGTTCTTGAAGACCTCCACATAGTCGTGGGCCAGCTGGCTGCCCAGCTGAAGGTCAGACAGATTGATCACAGAACCGCTGTCATTCAGAATGTACAGTTTTGAAGTTGCCTGATACATCGGAGAGACAAACTCAAAAGTATACACACCAGCGATAATCGCACCGACGATTGCAGCCAAAATGATGTACTTTGCATTTTCCAGCAAATTGTACATCAACTCAACCAGGTCAATCTCCAGTTCGCTATCGTCCGCAACGGAATCTGCCTGACCAGTCATCCTCAGACCTTCATCAGGATAGATCTTATTGTTCAAAGCCATGTTTTTCCTCCATCAGTGAGAACAGTCCCACACACGGTATTGCGAAAGAAACTTTTCGACATTTGCAGAAATGCCAATGAAAGCATCACTCCATTCGGCTGCATCGGCAACCCAGTGCAACCGAATGGAGCGAGAAGTGGTTTAACCGCTGAACAAATTACTTGCTCAGAACGATCATGACGCCAGTGTTATCCTTCATTGCAGCCAGGGCATCGACGGTGAACGCAACAGTCAGAGTGCCGTCATCGTTCACAGTGTTGTCCAGAATGATTTCGGTGTCCTCAACCTTCAGCACGTTGATAACCGTCTGATCGGCGGTGTACTCCGTGGTGAAGCCGAAGGTCACGTCAACAGGCTTGTCGGACTTGATGGCAGCCAGGGCTACCAGCTCGCTGGCAACCAGTTCCTTGATGTCCACGTTTTCGGGCAGCAGAGCCGTAATGGCATCCTGGGTTTCCTGCTTCAGCACAGCGGCATCATAGTCGGCAGCGCTCATCTCAGCAGCCAGAGCCTCAGCGGCACTCTGGTCCTCCAGAACGGTCACAACAGCTTCTTCCAGCTCCTCAACGACGGGATTCACAACGATGGGCTTGGGGCTGGGGCTACCGGCGGCCAGAGCAGACACGGCAGACAGCACCATCATCGCAGCCATGAGCAGAGCGAGAATCTTCTTCATTGGAACCAACTTCCTTTCTTATAGATTCTTATCTTTCAATCCGCCGCACAAAACCGTGGATGCCCAGCTTCATACAGTGAATCTGAAAGCAGCAGATCAGTGGATTCTGTCTGAATTGATACCCAAAAACAGCCAGAGCACACCACTCCAGCTACAAATATACCACAGCAACCTTTTTCTGTCAATATTCTTCACGCCTGTTTTTTTATTCCTTCCTGTTTTTATTCATTTGTAATACTTTGAACGGGGCTCTTTGTTATTCATTCACAGTTCCGCCCTTGCTATTTCTCCATTTTTTCGCTATACTTTCCGGGAGGTGAGCAGAATGGATCATGTTGTTATCAGCGATGAAGACGGACTTCGTCTGCGCGAGCTTCTTCGCCGGATTATGGGTGTCAGCTACACTGCAATGAAAAGCGCAAAATGGGACAACCGTATTCTGGTGGACAGCATCCCCACGCCAGTCGATCATTTTGTTCATGCCGGCCAGATCGTCACCTATCTTCCCAAAGAAGAATGCCCTGTCTATCATCTGAGTCCATATCCGCTGCCGCTGACGATCCCATATCTCGACGAACACCTGATGATCATCGACAAGCCTGCGCCGTTGGCCAGTCAATCCAGCCTCGGTCATCCCAACGATTCCCTCGAAAATGCTGTGTTTTCCTATTTCGGATGTCCTGACCCCTTTATCTATCGCCCCGTCAATCGCCTGGACAAGGGCACCAGTGGGCTGATGGTCATTGCGCGGAACAGTCATGCGCAGCATCGTCTACAGCAGCTGCTGCACACCGCTTCGTTTCGCAGAATTTATCTCGCCATCACTGATGGCATTCCAGAGCCCTCTGCAGGAACCATTGATCAACCGATCGCCAAGGTTGATGAAGCCAGCATTCGCCGGATTGTGTCCCCCGACGGACGTCCTTCCGTCACTCATTATCAGGTTTTGGAGACTTACGGCGAACGTGCGCTCGTCCGGCTTGAGCTGGAAACCGGGCGAACCCATCAAATTCGCGTCCACATGAGCAGCATTGGTTGTCCGGTTTTCGGTGATTTTCTGTATGGCACGGAATCTAATCTGCTACCCGGACGCTTCGCGCTGCATTCATCTGAGCTGATCCTCGTCCATCCGATCACAGGTGAACAGCTACATTTGATATCACCGCTCCCAGACGCTCTCCGCGACCTGATCCGCTGACAAAACAACCCCATGGATCGTCACATTACGACGCCATGGGGTTGTTTTCATCGCATATTGTCCATCAAATCACAGCGAAGGGTCAATCTCGTGCGACCGCCCACCGTGCAGGTGAGCAGCGACAGCGGATAGTCGCTCCCCACCAGTCGGGACGCTTCCGTCGGCTTGAGCACCTCGATCTCCGCCACCGCATACCGGAACACATGCTCCTCCATGTCTGTGAAGATCACTTCGTCTCCGATATGCAGCTCCTTCAGCTGGCCAAAGTGCGTCTCATAGTTATGGCCGATGATGACCAGGTTATTTTGATACGCTGACCCGGAATACCGGCAGGGTGCCACCTTCAGGTTCGGATAGCTCCATTCGCTGACGACCGGCAGTCGCAGCTGCAGCGCCGGCACCTCGATCACGCCAACGTAATACACGTCGTCGATCTTTACCTCCGGCATGGGGATTTCCGGATGCCGCACATACAGCGGGACCTCTGGCAGCACCAGCGATTCCGGCACGATCGTCATTTCCGGCACAACTGACGTTTCAGGCTGCGGCGTTTGTGCCGGCAGTTCCTCCTCAATCAACGCGGCTGGCGTTTCTTCTGACACGCCAGTCTCCGCCGGAACAAGTGTCGTTTCAAGAACCGGTGCGTCCGTCACCGTCGGCGCCGCAGTCTCCCGGATCCGCTGTTCCAGCGCCTCCAGGATCTGTGCAGATGCTTCCCCGGCTTCCTTCTCCGTCCGGAAATTCGCCATCGTGAGCAAAAGGGCTGCGATCATCATCAGCAGCCCTATGAGCATCATTGGAATGCCCTTACGATTCTTCATGCTCGTCTCTCCACTTGCGATGCGCCACAAAACCAAGCAGGAACATCACAAACCCAAGACCGGCCAGCAGCGGAACCGGCCACCAGGTCAAGCCCGTCTTGGGGATGGGCGTTGGGGTAGGCTTCGGCTTGCTGGTGGGCGTCGACGTCGGCGCCGGCGTCGTCACAACAGGCGTTGGCGTAGGCGGCACGATCTCGTTGGTGATGAACACAACATCGCCGTCCAGCTTGGTCGACATCGTGTAACCCGCAGGTTTGCGCTCCTTCACCGTCCACGTTTCCTTCACGGACAGGCCAGTAAAGGTGTACATCCAGTTGTTTTCACGATTCAACTCTGCCGACTTGAACAATTTACTGCCCCGATAGAGATCAACCGTAATGTGGTCCGGACGCTTTTCTTCATAGCCGACGTCCTTCCAGATTTTGCGGACCTCCAGCTTCTTGACCTCATCCTCGGTCGTGAAATACTTCGCCACGGCCTGCACATCATAGATGTACTCGCCGTTTTTCTTGCTCGGCACGGACACCACGAAAGCCGCGAATGTGTAAACATTCTTGTCAAACGTCACGGGATCAGCCACAGCCAGATACAGACCGGAAGCCACATCGGCAAACGCAGCCTTGCCATTCTGATCGGTCGTCGCGGTCGCATCCACGGTATGATCGAGACGCTCAGTCATCACATTCGCCGTGAACGCAGTCCAGTCGGAAATGTGAAGCAGATCCGCCTCACTGCTCGTCCAACCGGGGAGCATCTCCAGCTGCGCTTCGTCGTTCAGCGTCGCGACCCTGTAGATCTCAAACGCCACACCGGGAATGGCCTTGCCGCCATCCGCAGCGTTGATCGTCAGACTGCCCGTCGCTGCCGGATCAATGACCGCAGCAGAAGCCGTCGCGAGGGTGAAAAGGCAGAGTGCCAGGCACAGCATTGCCCGAATGCACCGAGTCATGTTCTTCATTCTGCCACTCACCGTTCCTTTCTCTTTTTATTCCCGCCGCTGGTGGAGACCAGCAGAATGATCAGCAATAGCAGCAGGATGGGGGCAGCCACCACCGGAGCAACCAGCAGGGGCTCGATTTGGTTGGCGTCGGCGACAATTCTGATCTGAACCTCTGCTTCGGGATTCTCGATCAGATGGCCGCGCACCAGCATGCGATGGGAATTGATGCCATAGGGAGTGCACGTAACCAACGTGCAGTAGGTTTGTTCCGGGTCAATGTCGAGGTCTTGCAGCTCATTGGGGAGAACAATGCGGATCTGATCGACCTCGTAGGTGAAAACCCGATCCAAAACTCGAATTGAGAATACATCCTCCATTTGTAATTGATCAAGGTTTGTAAACAGACGCGCAGACGGTAATCCTCTATGACCAGAAACAGCCACATGCTCTCCTATCATACCTGTCGGCAGAGAAGTGCCCTCGATATGACCAATTGCAACCTGTAGTACTGCGGTATCTGTACCATGGTATATGGGCAGCGACACAGAAATTTTCGGAATCTCTATGTACCCCATTACACCCGATTCAGCAACACCCAGCAGTGAGTTATACCTCTCCTGCTTCGCCATTCCCTCTGGAGTATCCAAATCGAGAATGAATCTGTTCAAATCACCGATCAATGAGCGATTATACTCTTCCGCTTCCTCCCAAACCGCCGAATAGTCAACTGCTTCCATTCTGTTGATTGATTCAACATATTGTGCAATTGCGCGCGTTTGATGAAGGGAGTTGTAATAATCGCTGAACGTTGGATATACCAGCAGACCAACGCCCACAAGTAGCACCAACACAAGGAAAATCGTGGATAAATGCTTCCTCATGGGCTTTCCTTTCTGCTTGATTGGTCAGGGAGACCCTTTACGGGTCTCCCTGACACCGAAATCTAAGTAAATTAATTAGTTGTTAATCTGAGCACCAGCGCGACGCTTGGTCACCAGCAGAACAACCGCAACCAGCACCATCATGCCGCCGATAACATACAGGATGGTGGTACCCATGCCGCCAGTCGTGGGCAGTTCGCCGCCCTGAGCGTTCTTCACGTTCACCTGGAGTTTGCCGGATTCCGAGCTGCCATTTTCACCAGCCACGGTCAGCGTCACAGTATTAAATGCAGCAGCCTTATCATCAGTGTTTACATTCTGGCCATTGGCAGAACCCACCCAGTTCTGACCAACACCCAGGTTAGCAGACACGATCAGTGTCAAATCTTCGCTCAGCTTATTGTAACCAGCGGGTGCTGCAATTTCCTTCAGGTAGTATGTGCCGGCATCAATGCCCTTGATGGAAATCAAGTCTTCAGTCGTAGAGGTGTAAATGTCGCAATTTTCGCAGGTAGTCCAGTCGAAACCTTCAACCGTATCGTCGATCGCAACCCAGGTCGTAACACCATCAACGACCTTGGCATACTTCTTTTCACTATTTTCAACCTTGTAAACGACAAACTTAGCATCAGCCAGCTTGGTGGTACCATCCGTCTTCGTCTTGTTCACATCAATCTGATAAGTAAACACAATGACGGTATCAGTGGGCGTCTTGCCGGTTTCGGAGGTGTCATTGGGGTTGTTGGTGTACTCCAGCTGAACGGTGTTGGGCTCGCCACCTTGGGAACCGGTTACTGCATTCTTGGTCAGTTTAGCAGTGTAGTCCACACGGATAGCTTCTCCCTCGGTATACTCCGTTTCGCCGTCTTCCTTCAGCACAATTTCAATCTCGAAAGTGCAGCCATCATCTTCCAAGCCAGTGGTTTTAACAGTGTAAGCGGTATTCGCAAGCTCTACCGTGTCAACCATAACCTTGAAGGAGTCAGCATTCAAGCTCAGGTTAGCAGACATGGTATCATGGAAGATGAACTTGTAATCATCAAAATACTTCATCTCCGGAACCTTGGAATACAGAGCAAACGGAACATCATCACCATAGTCGTAGTTGGCAACGTCGTTATACTTATCGCCATACTTGGTTTTATCTTCGTCGGAAGAAGTATAGGTTTCTTCCATGACCTTCTTTTCGACAGAAGGCATGTCAGACTTCTTTGCAATTGTAATCGTATCGGTGACCTGCAGGAGATTCAAGTTAACATAGTTGTTGTCATCAGGATTCTCCACTGCGTCAACAATCAGGTAATAACCAGAATCGACAGTCACAGAATTGGCAGTGGCGGCAATATCAATAGCCTTTGTAGTATCAATTGCACCAGCCACAGCAATCGTAAACTGCTTTGCAAGGCCTGCAATATCCGACGCCAGAATCGCAGCAACAGCGCTGGCATCGGTCACATCCACAAACAGGGCAGCAACCGTCTTTTGGTCAGGATCCGTACCAACCACAGTGGTATCGGCCTGCAATGCAGTCACTACAGCAGTGGAATTCACGCCATCGCCCCACTCAATGTCACCGAGAATCGTGCTTCCCTCAGCCTGAGTACCAGAGAAAATCTGATATGCCTTATAGGGATGATCGGTATTGTTAATCACCGTAGCCGCACTCGCAGAACCAACCATTGCCAGCACCATCATGATAGCCAGCAGCATTGCAAGGAACTTTTTCATTGTGTTGTCCTTCCTTTCTTTTGTCCGGTTCCCCCGGGGCCGATTCCCCGGGGGTGTATTGGGTTTCCAGAGTTACCAGTTAGAAGTGTGGGTTACCTTGGTCCAATCTTCGCGCATCAGTTAGGATCTCCCTTCCCTCCTTCTGCGCTTGATTTGGTTATACATCAGCCCGCAGGACGCCAGAAGCATCATGCTCAGGCCGAGTGCATACAGGGGGGTGGTTCCCGTGGAACCGGTCTCGGGGAGGCTGTAGCTGGGCTTCAGCGTGTTGGTGATCTCCAACGTGCCCGTGCCGTCCGTCAGCACGACAGCATCGCTGTAGCTGGCCTCCAGCAGTGCGCCCGCGGTCGTCATGTACACCTTACTGCCGCTAAGCAGCGTGTAGAAATCCTCAACCACGGTGTACGTGTAGGCGTTACCCTCCGTGTCGTACACCGGCAGTTTGTCGATGTCTACCGACGCTCCGTCAATCGTCCATGCAGCAGTTGGCGTAGTAGGCTTGGTAATCGTACCATCAGCTACTTGTTCATCATTCCGCTTGACAATGAAGTGGATAGACATGATGCTCTTGTTTGCGTAGGTCAGCGCATCGTCATCCCATTTCTTGGTGACCGTCAGTCCCGTGCTGGGCTGCGTGTTCGTGATTTCGATGTCGCCATCGCTTTCAGCGTCCAACGGCTCACAGGTGCTGCCATCGGTCATGTCAGAGGGCGAATAGGTCACCTGGAAGCCACCAGCATTCGTTTCCTCGATGTAGTACTTGAAGGTGTAGGTGTAGGTGTCATCGACCATCGGCAGTGCGCCGAACTCGAAAGACGCATCGGTCCAAGAACCCGTGTCAGCAATACTCAGCGTAAAGCTGTCGGGGGCATTCGTGAGCGTCTGCTCGCCCGCCACACTGTTGATCTGACCATTCACACCATTGACCTCGACACGACCGTTGTAGACAATGTCGCTGTCGTTCACCTTGTTTCCGTCAAGGTACATGACCTGATGCAGCTCCACGGTGATGGACTTTTTGACACCATCAGCTGTGGTAATTGTGTCGCCGTTCACGTCGACCCACGTCTTGCTGACAGTCAAGGTGAACGGATCAGGAATCTTGTTGATCACCTTGATCGTGTCACCGGTTGCGCTGGCCGCAGCGGAAGGCGCTTCATCCTTGTCGGTACCGTTGAGCTGGTAGACCACAGATGCCTGGCTGTCACCGATGGCGACGAAATTGCCCGACGCATCCTTGTAGCCAGCCTCAACAACATAGTAGCTTTCCTTGCTCAGGTTCTTCACACTGATCGTGGTCCAGGTGTCGCCGCTGGGCTTGCTCACCAGGTAGGTCACACCATTCACGGTGTCGAGCTCGCTTGCCGTCAGCGAATACTGACTGCAGTTTGCTTCCGTAATATCAACGGGCGTACCGTCAGCCTTGTACAGTCTGAACAGGACTTCCTTGATATTGGTCGTGGGCTTGCCCTCCGCGGTCTGGTACTGCCATTCCTTGGTGATGCTGATGTCAATGTCCGTCACCGGTGCCACATTCGTCAGCGTGATGAGCGCTGAGCCGTTTACGATCTGGATCGGGTTGTCAGAACCATAGCCATCGCCATCCTCTGGCGTCCAGGGTTCAGGCACATTGACCTCAACAATGTAGTACTGTGCGTTACGGTCGATCGTCACACCGTTGGCCAATGCAGACCAGGACCAGTCATTCGCGGACGTCAGCGAGTACTGACCGACCAGCTCGTCGTTTGCGGCGGGAGCCGCTGCGCTGCGCGGTACGACGCCGCGAGGCTGCATGCCACGCGAACGGGCAGTTTCCGTCACAGTGGGCGTACCCGCAGAACCATTGTCGCCAAGCGTCACAATCAGCATGACCTTGTTATCGCCGCTCTGCACCGTATAGCTCGAATAATGGAGTACGTAGTGATGCGTGCCGTCGGAGAAGCCTATGTATTCACGATACTCATCGGTAACCTTCTGACTCCATTCGACATTAGCAATCGTGGTCTCGGCGCCGTTGTTAATCTTCATGGACATACCTGGCGTCCAAGTCCAGTATTCATTGTTATTTGCGATTGAAACTGGCAAGTCGATACTCAGGATCGTTCCCGCTGCGTATTGTAAGGTTATCGGCGTGGCATCTTGGCCAACATAGATTTCCACCGTTTGGAGCTCATCATCGGGTTCCTGCGGCGGCGGTTCCGGCTCGCTGCTACCACTACTAACCTTGTAGAGTTTGAAGGTCACTGCGTCGACGCTCGGGTTTGTGACGACCGTGCCATCGGCGAGCTTCCATTCCTTCTTGACCTGCAGGTCAGCGGGGCTCTCAATGGTGTTGGTAATGGTCACCGTCGGCGGATTGCTGTCAGAGGGCTGCACGCCATCAACAGGCGACACGATAGTCGACTGGATGGTGACACCCGTGGGAGAGATCTCACGCACGTAGTAGGTCATTTCGGGATCCAGCACCAGCGGATTGCCATCAACGTCGTTTGCCGTGAGGGAATCCCAGATCTGGGCGTCCTTGGTCAGGCTGCCGGTGGCAACGACCACTTCCCCTCCTGCTGCCCTGCTGTTGGGCTGAGAGACAACCAACGGATAACCGGCTTCACTGGGCGACCAATCACTGTCCATGTAAATGTCGATCGTATCGACATCTGGCAGCTCGCCTGCATTCAGATTCCATGTGAACACACAGGCACCATCTACTGTATCCTTTGACGTATGAACACGATTGATGCCGCTGTGGTTCAAGTACAAGTTCATCCAGTGCAAATCAGTAGCAGTCTGTCCGTTGATCGACAGCGTAATTGTGACCGGTTTTTCAGGATCAAGCGTATATGTTGTTTCGCCGTTCAGATTCAGCGAGCCACCCTTATAGGACATGGTGAAGGTTACCGGCTTGCCGCTCTCAGCGGTGTACACCTCGAAGTCAACCTGGCTCACTCCAGCAGGCCAATCAATCGTTGCACCGTCGGTGTTCTTCCAGACCTTCGTGACCTTCATAGAGGCGGGATGCTGCTCGGTGTTGGTAATGGTCTCAGTACCACCGTCCGCCATCGGCTGAGGCATACTCGCGCCACCATAGGTCGCGGTATAGTTGACGTTTGCTTCCTCCAGGAAGTAATACTTGTAAGTGACCTCGCGGTCCTCTCCGTCGATGTTCTCTGTACCATTCTTGGGCAGCTTCCTGAACTGGAACGTCTCACCGCTCCAGTCTGTATCCGCCGTGCCGTTCAGTGTGTACACACCGTCGACGGGGCCTGTCACATTCTCGGAGGTTACCACACCGGTCGTCCAGACGACAGCCGTGTTGTCGTAAACCGTTCCGTTCGTATCACAGGATACGCGGTACAGCTTACCGGTCACAGAGGTAATCGCGGTCGCGCCAGAAGCCCAGATCTTCTTGACCGTCACTTCTGCCAGATCCTCACCGTTGTTGAACACAACAGTGTTGTCAATGCTGGTGGAGTCAATGGTGGCGGAGGTATTGCCCTTTTCTGCCGTACCATTGGTGGTCGTGGTTGTTGCAAAACCATCCACCTTTTCCTCACGCACGCGATACACAATGGGTCTGCGAACCGTGTCGTTGAAGGTGGACAGGTTCTTGAACTTCACAGACACGCTGCTCCAGTCAGCGACATCGTTCACACGCAGTGTGTAGGTACCGTTACCGTTGTCATTCACCTGCATGTTGCCCGTTACTTCGTAATCGGCACCCGGGACAGAAGCATAGGTCACCCAACGATTGGTACTGCTCTCAAGGTAAATGGTGATCTCATTGGGCATGCCAGAGGTCTCCCAATTCTTGGAGACAACGATGTTGATCGGTTCAGCGACTTTGGTGTTTGTCACGGCCTCCATACCGCCGACCATTTCTTCAGGCTGCGCACTGTTCGCACCATAGCTGGTCACGAAGCCATCCATTACATCCTCAAGGAAATAGTAGTAGTACTGTACATCGATGTCATAGCCGTCCAGATTAACCGTTCCGGTCTTGGGCAGCTTATTGAAGGTGAAGATGGCATTTTCCCAATCCGGCGCATTGTTGACACGCAGGGTGTAGGTTCTGTCGGCAGTCGGCTGCTCCAGTATGCCACCGTATTCGCCGCCGAGTTCAACCCCGTCAAAGAAGGGCTGGCGCGTGTCTTCGAACACTTCACCCGTGGAGGTCTTTGCAACACGCATCAGCTTACCGCTGATGGACCGGGGCGTATCAGCTTCGACTGGATCCCAGATCTTCTTCACTGCAACAGCGGTATCCTCGCCCTCCTCCATGTTGCGGATCTCAATCTGCGGATTGAGGATCGTAGTGGGAATGGCATTGGACTGCTGCTGTCCATTGACGAAGTACTTGGAGTAGTAACCATCAATGGTTCCCTCAACAACACGATAGCTGTAGAGGATCTCACCATTCTTGGAGTAAGGCAGGTCGTTGTACTCATACTTCCAACCATGGTTTACACCATTGATCGTCTTGAACTCCTCGCCCTCGTAGCGATAGTTGGATTCGATACCCGTCTTGAGATCCGTCTGATACAGATAGAGATTGATCGAATTGACGCCGTTGAAATTCTCCACGGGCTGCCCGTTCAGATCATACCATTTCTTCTCCACACTGATCTTCGTGAATTCGTAGGTGGAATCAGTGCGGGTATTGGTCATCTGCACAGTATAACCATTTTCGGTCGTACCGAGGATCTCAACTTCACCATCATAGCCTTCGACAAGGGCCTCATCCACTGCGTAGACATAATGGACCGGCACGCCGTTTTCCACACCAACGGAGAACAGGTTGTTCCATTGCTTGGCCCAGCCGTTGCTGCCATTGAGGCTTACGGTGTCGTAATTAAGCTCCACAGAAGGATGGTTCTTGATGGTATTCCATGCCGCATCCGTGTAGGAAGTGACATATTCCTTATCACTGCTCGAGCCGGTTCCTCTGTCGCTTACCGTCAGTTCCCAGCCATCCAGGTTATTCGACCAGGTACCGCCATCGCTGAAAAGGAGTTTGATGAATATCTCACTCACGCCATCGGGAATGGAATAGTTGTACGTATTGTTCGAGCCGCCAACAATGTTACCCAAACTCATTCCGGTATCAACACCATTCACAATGATACGCGGCGCAACCTTAGCAGCCCAGCTGTTGATTTCCGTATTCGGGCAATAGATCGTGAATGCGATATCACCGGCTGTCTCCACCGTCCTGGTGATTTCCGAACCACCAGGCTGCATGTAGCCGCCGCTGTTGCTGCCGTTCTCCAAGTGAACGGTAACATTACGCTTTCTGCTGATTTCCTTCACCTCGGTGGCCAATCCAGCAAAGTCAGCGTCATTCAGCGCATAGCGCTTCAGCGTCACACGAATGGAGTCCGGACGATGGCTCTTGTCGTTGTCATCGTCCCAATTCTTTCTGAGCAGGACTCTTGTGGGGGTATCCTTTTCATTCGGCACAAGGATCGGAGGCACATTGCCGCTGCTCAGATCATAGATCTGTTCGGGAGGGATTCCAGCCAAATTGCTTTCTACCCATCCGCTCGGAGCCTGGTTGTTCAACCAGTAGAAATAGATCGGCGTGTTGTCAATCCTGTATCCGGCAGGCGCTTTTGTCTCGACCAGATAGTAGGCCTCATTCCAGTCGTAGAGCAGCTTACCATCGACTTCAAATGTCCTGTCCAAGTAGAACGAGCCATCGGTGGCCTGGTAAACATACAGGGGGGTAGACGGTTCGCTCTTCTTATAGACAGTGAACTCGGCGCCAAGCAGCTTTTCACTGGGCTTGCCAGCTTCGACCTTGTAGACAGCAACGCCGCCCAGGTCAATGCTCGAATCCTCTTTCTTGTACTCATTCTTCGATTCGGAAGAATCGTTGTACTCACCCTGCAAAGTCGCAATGTTTTTACCGTTGATCGGCTTATTCAAGTACACGCCGTTCACGCTTTCCATCTTGACTTTGTAATCATACTCCAGGATATAGGCATGACCATCGGGTACGCTCAGAGTCATCGTCGTCTCAAGAATGTTGGAAATCTGATTCGGATTACCCCAGATGTACTCGTAGTCGAGACCACCAACCTTTTCACCAATTGACGTGTTTTCATGTACATGGGTACTGATATCAACAATATCCCACTGAGACGAGGAGACCGGTGCGCCCTTGAGCAGCTGTTCCTCACCGTCCACGTTCTGGAGAATAGGCTTGCCATTGGCGTCCAAGCTGGCGCTGTAGAGCTTGATGGACGTCTGCTCCAGCCACGCGAAGCGATCATAGAAATGATCATTCGCAATGTATTTGTCATTGATATAGAAGCTGTCTGTCACCGTCAGCGGATTGCCGTGGTTGAGCTCCTCACCGTTGCGGTTGATTTCAAGGCGGTAATGCAGCGTATTGTTTTCAAAGCCGCTTTCCCAAGTGACAGTCTTCTTCAACGCCTGCGCTTGCGGGGGTTCAGGCTCGGTGTATGTGATCGTCTGGGTCTGCGATTTGGGCGGAATCGAATTGTCGTTCTCAATTCTGACGGAGTTTTCCGCAACGATCAGCTCTACAGTGTCACCCACATTCAAATGCAGATTTGCAAGAATCTCGTCCAGATCCTTGATCTGGCACTCGTACATGATCCTGTAGGCATTGTCCGTCCTCAGCGTCTGTCCTTCAGGCGCAGTAATCTCCACCTTGACCGTCTGGTATTCGACACCGTGGTCATCGGTCTTCATTTCCGTTGTCGCCTTGACATTAACGCCGTCGATATTACGGATTTCACCGGTCGTGGGCAGGTCGTTATTCGAGAACGACAGCTTGACCAGTTCAATGGCAACTTCAGCGGATGCGGGCAGCGCGTCCACGATCGTGACCGTGTTGACGTCACTGTGCGGCGCAACGTACTCGACGTACCAGGTGATCTTGTTTTCGTTGGAGATATCCTGAGTAGAAGGCTGGGTCTGGTAACCGCCGTTCTTCTTTGTCAGCGGAATCTTGCGAGTCCATTCGCCAACCTTTTCCTTGTCATTCTCTTCCAGTTTGTTCCGGAACTTAGTCTCATTGTTGGAATTGCGAATGTCAAGCGTAATGACAGCGACTGACTCATAGTTGAACTCAAGATTCGTCATGTTGTCGAAATGCCTGCTCGCGGTGATCTTGAACTTGAAACCGTTGTAATGAACGTCATCAGAGATATTGTCCCATGCAATTACATCGGTACCATTCATCGCGCTGACGTCAGCCGTGATTCCCGCCTGCAACAGGGCCTCCTTCACGGCCTTCACCTGTGCGCCGGTCATGTAGTGCTCGTCGACATTCGCACTATACGCATCCACACCATACAAGGTGTCGGTAAACACCGTGTCTGCCAGCAGCCAGCCGTCCGCGTTGACATTGATCACGGCCTTCCAGGTCAGCACCTCGTTACCTTCGGAATTCGCGAGGTTGCTGATCACAGACTTGTCCAACCAGTTGATACCGTCTTGAATGCCGGGAACGGTGACCGGCGCATCCTTGAACTTGTTTTCAAAATCAACACGGTTGGGGTATGTCGTATCCTCCGACGGATATCTCTCGTTTTCCGCCAGGTTTCTGCGATACGTGATCCTGTACGTGACCAGCTCATTGGCCGTGCTGCTGCCAATATAGGTCAAGCAGCCAAGCTTATTCGTTTCATCCTTGCTGAACTGCCAGTCCGCCTGCCAGTTGTAGGTATTCTGTTGGTCACGATTGGGACCCTTGGTGATCGTGATATTGCTGGCGTCAAAAGCATACAATGCATTATCCGTCAGCTTTTTAGGCGTTTCTTCTTCCCCGGTCGCCAGCTCATAATGGTCGCTGGTTATATAGACATTCCACTCGATGTAGTCGCGATCGGGCGTATGCAGCCAACCAGTCTTGTCCAGATCCAGGCTGCGCGCAGAAATACCAACCGTGTCACCATCCGAAGCATTGCCCAAGCCTGCGGTATTGCTATATTCCGCAGGTGTTTCAGGATAGCGATCCGCCTCGGGTATCTTCTCCACAATGGTGATTGTATAGGAGTTGTAGTCTTCAGAACCATCATGCTTCAGACCATCGCCATCCTTGGTCCACACGTCGGGCTTGCTTGTACTGTTGTTTCCGCTGTCCGTGGCAGTCCAGGTAATCGATTCGATCTGACGGTTGGGATGGACGGGATCGTTGAACATGGACTCCGTCAGTGTCTTGTTCGCAAGATCGGTATGGTCATTATTGATCTTGATTGTCCACGTGATCGAGGAGTGGTCATCCTGCTTCAGAGAGCCGCTCTTCTCAATTGTGAGCGGCTTCACCTTATCGATCTTGACAGTGATTCCGCCAGGTTCTTCATCGAAGGTATAGCTGTTTGGAATATACTCATCCTTATCCTGCGGCCACTGCTTGTCTGTTTCCACGGCCGTGGTATACTCGAAGACATAGCTTCCCTTGTCCATGGTCTGTTTGTTGGTCAGCGTACCGGCAGACTTATTAAATTCCCAATTTTCCTTATTCGGGGTAATGGTAATGTCATCCCAGGCAATATTCGTCAGGAAATCATCCTTCAGCACCTTGCCGCCAATGTTGGTGTCGTTATTGGTGACGGTGATCCGCCAGGTAATGCTCTTGTGATCAGCACTGAGGCTACCGCTCTTGGACGAAGTCAGCGTGCGCTGCTTGGTCAGATCGTTCACCGTGGAGTCGGCCTCGTCCGAGATCTTCTTGGGCGAAGTGCCAATCGACGCTTTGACATGGTTCGTCACAGAATCGATTTCTCCCCCGTCAATCAGGTCCGTCACATCATAGGAGACACGGACAACATAACCTGTGTTGTTGTTGTCTGCGACCGCCGGCAGCGACGCTTTAAATCCATCGGACGTCTGAGTTATGTTCAACGCTCGGAATTGGTTCTCATCCACACCATAATATACGAGACCGTTATTTTCATATGTTTCTACAGGCGCATATTTGACGCTGTCAGCAACAAGAGTCATGCCTGTATTGGCGGTGGTAAACTGGTCGCTGATATCAATGGTCTTTCCGAAAGTGCCGCCCATCTGAAGCGCTGCGATGGTGTACTCAACATAGTACCGATCCGTTGTGGTATCTTTTTTGATCGAACCGCTCTTTTCAGCCTTAATCTTGTGCTTACCAAAGGAGTCGCCAGGTTCGGTCGTCAGCACCGGGATCTCGCTCGTATCTGTTCCGACATAAATCGGCACCTTACCGTCATCCCGGATATTCTCTTCGCGAACCTCCGCACTGAATGACATGGAACCATTGAGCGTGGATTTATTCCAGTTCGCGTCGATATATCCTTTTTCGAACTTCATCAAAATACTAAATGTACCGTCAGAATTCTTCACGAACTTATACTGGAATGGCGCGCCTTTCCCGTTCCAAGTAGCATCCTTACCATCACGCCATTTGTTGAGCAAACTGTCAGGTACATCCACGCCACTCATCTTAGTCGCCAGCACTGTGTTGCCAGGACCGATAACGGCTTGTCGCGCATCAGCCACTTTCACCTGGACCTTTGCAGACATATCGACCTTGAAAGTGCCGTCATGCTGGTCATTGATCGAATCAAAAATAATGTTGGTGATGCTCGCTGATGCGTTGGGTACATAACTGTAACCGGGTTCTTCCAAGGTCACAGCGGCGAACTCGTCCTCTGTCTCCTCGATGAGATCTTCGAGTTCATCTGCTTCCTCAACTTCCTCGACATTTTCCACCGCTGCGGATTCCATGGGCAGCAATTCAGGCACGTCAACCACTGCCGTCGGTTCCTCAATGGAATCCGAAGGAGTTTCGACCACAGTCGGTTCTGTGGTTTCAATATCGACCTCGGTCTTTTCCGTTTCCTGATCGACCGGCACATCGGACACATCAATCGGCTGTTCCACCGCATCTTCTGTTGTTTCCGATTTATCTACCGTCTCTTCTACAGGCAGATCAGCAGGATCCTCCGCGACATTTTCGATGACTTCCGCAGCCGCTTCACTTCCTGCGTTTTCCTCAGCATTCACCACGGTCTCGATTGTTTCTTCATCGATTTCATTCTGAGCGGTTTCCGTCTCAATAACGGTTTCAGCGGTTTCGTTTTCCAAATCAACTTCTGTCGTTTCCTCGGCATCCACGACGCTATCATCCACTTCAGCAGACTCCGGCTGCATGGTTTCATCCGGTGCCTTCGTTGCTACCGCGTAGCAGAGCGCCTCATCATGCACATGCTCCGTCAGTTCACAGACCAAAGTCTGTGTATAGCACGTCTCGCTGTGCTGATGTCCGGGCACAGCTGCGTGAGCCGTCCAGCATTCCTCCGAATGCTGGTGCTTGGCGGGCGTGCGATAACCGCAGATACAGATCCGGCGGCTCTCCTGGCCCTCGGCAACAACCTCGTCAACATAGCAGGACGAATGATGCGTGTGGTCCGGATAATCGCAGATGATCTCATCATTCATGGCATAGCAGCCCGCAGCGACGCTGTGCTCATGCAGGTCGCTGGGCGTAGCCGACTCCAGAACGACAGGTCTGGTGCAGATCAGCGCGCCAGGCGTCTTTTTGTAGCAGGCGTCACTGTGGAAGTGACGGGCCCCCAGCTTGCAGACGCGGTTGCCCTCTGCGTCATAGCAGAAATCGTTGTGCGAGTGCAGCACAGCTTCATTCTTGCCGCAGATGAGGTGGCTCGACTGGCCATCATTTTCGGGGAGGTCATAGCAAGCCTGCGTATGCTTGTGCGGCTTCCAACTGCACGTGAACGAGCTGTAGGCAGCCGTTCCCTCGCTTTCCTCCTGGCCGCATGTCAGCACCTGCTGATAGCAGCTGGCGTCATGCGTATGCTCAGCAAGGCCGCAAGTCGTGTCGCGGTTCATTGTCACGCCGGGTGCCATCAAAACATAGGTGGTGCTCAGGGCAACAACCACCGACAGAGTGGCCAGAATCTTGTCGAATAGCTTACGCTTCTTGGTTTGTCTGATATACTGTTCAGCCTGCTTGTTCATGTCAGCTTTCACGGTAAACCAGCGCCTCCTCTTTATCCTAATCTGTCTTGTCGTCAATTAATAGCTTTATGTAATGGGACCGATTGATTCAAACGGCCAAACCTTGAATACCACGTGACCGACGATCTGCTCCTCCGATACACAGCCAACAGCTGTGCTGCGGCTGTCGGTCGACGTCAGTCGGTGATCGCCGAGGACGAAGATTCGTCCGTCCGGTACCTGGTATGGCAATTCGATGTTACAGTACCCATAGGATTTTTCTGACACATAAGGTTCATCCAGCATCACGCCGTTGACTGAGACATTTCCGTCCGCGTCGATGTCGATCCAGTCACCCGGCATACCGATCACTCGTTTCACGAGGATCTTATTATTATAGTAGAAAGCCAGTACATCGCCAGTTTTGCAATCGTTGGATTTGAGTGTTACTACAATATCTCCATCCACCAGACAGGGGGTCATTGATGTGCCATAGATTTGAAGGACAGGCATAAACAGCATGGCAATCAGAATTGCAACGGCCGCGACTGTGACCAGGGTGAAAATCGTACTTCGCAATAAACTGTTGTAGCTTCGCCGATACTTTTCCCGTTTCAGCTCCTGCTCAAGCTGATCCAATGATGGTCTTTGCTTGATTTTCTGTTTTTTCATGCTGTTCCTGCTTTCCTTGTGCAATAGATGCGCCAAAAGAATCATTGCAGGCAGAATCCGCCTGTTTTGACAATATGAATTATACTATATCTGGATACATTTTATCAATTCATTTAGGTAAATTTTTCTTCACAAAATTGAAGATTTTGTAATTTTTTCGGAACCGATGCCAGTAATTTGTGGTTGTTTTCATTCCCTTATCCTCTATTTTGCGTTTCATTAACTTTTGTTAGTTTGTAAAGTCGTAATAATTAGTAATATTTTCATAACAATTGTATCATGAAATATTCCACATTTCCATCGCTTTTCCACCTTTTTTTCCATTCTATTTGTGCTATTTTGCTTCATGTAACCGCCGCGCAACCTTTTGGTGCTCGAATCATTTTACAAAAACGCAAAAAATGGTTCTTCACGGAAAGTTAGGCTAAGGAGAAAAAAGAGGAAGCAAAAAGAGCA
>R21__coassemble_511_pt1 | contig 31654 bp, 32 predicted proteins | sample R21__metabat2_low_PE_059 | metagenome-assembled genome bin R21
CCGATGAACAGCGTATTGGTCGGCAGCGGGAAGTTGGCAAAGGCCGCCTTCAGGCCGAACGCGCCGACAATGATTGCCAGCAGCATGCCCACGCCATAGGGCAGCAGCGTAATAATCGACTTTTTCAGCTCGCTGAACAGATGCGTGATGCAGTGAATCAGCGTATCATAAATGCCCATCGAAACCATCATGGTACCGCCGCTGACGCCGGGAATGATGTTCGCCAGACCGATCACGACGCCCTTGAGCATTTCCAGAAGCCATTTCATCTTGGTTTCCCTCCAGAATCAAATTATCAATCCATCATATACTATAACATGTTCGTCCGCATCCGTCAAAGGGTTTCGGGAAAAATTACACATGCAGATCAAAGGTTCAGCAAGACCAGCGCCGCGGCAATCACGCCGATCGCCGCCCATTGACGGCGGGTCAGGCGTTCCCGGAATGCAGCCACGCCGATCAGGCTGACCACCGCAATGGTCGCCACACTGTAGGTCGGGTAGGCCACCATGGCAGGCACGGTGCTCAGCGACTGGAGCAGGAACAACGCGGAAAAATAGTTCGGCACGCCGATCATCAGTCCGTCCAGCCAGTCTGCCTTGGTCATGCGCTGCTTTTTCACCACCGCCAGCGCTGCGCACAGGATCAGCGCCACGCCGAAGGTAATCAGCAGATACACGCCCTTCCACTCCGCTGCGCCCGCCTGCTCGTAGATTTTGGACATGCCGTCCGTCATTCCGCCCGCCAGCAGCAGGATCACAAGGCCACCCAGACCCTTGACGCGCTCGCCGCTGCCCTTCAGATTCATCATGATGATCGCCGCGACGGTCAGCAGAAGGCCGATGAGCTGCGTAATCTGCGGCTGTTCATGGAACAGCACGACCGCCATCACCGTCGGCACCAGCACGCCCAGCTTCATGAATGCCGCCGAAAGGATCACGCCGCTGCGGCCCACGCACCATTGAAGCAGCACAAAGCTGCCCAGGTACAGTACACCGCTGATCGCGCCGATTCCCATCGCCGGTCCCAGGCCCTCGGCATTCAGTCCGCCAAACCCGGCGAAAATGGTCGCCATCGCCGTGCAGACCACATAGTTCACTGCCAGCATCGGCACGCGTCCCTTGCCGTGGCGCTCGCTGAAACGCATGCCCACAGAAACCAGCGCGCTGCTGATAATGGCCAGAATCAAGCTCAGCATCTTATTCCTCCGCTGCCTGGACCGGATCGATGTCCTTGATCCAGTTGATCAGCGACCACGGCACATGGCAATAGCCGCCGGGGTTCTTGTCCAGATATTTTTGATGGTACTCCTCAGCGGTGTAGAAATGCTCCAGCGGCAGCGCCTCCACCGCCAGAGGCTTGCCGATCTTCGCCTCTAACGCAGCCAACTCCGCACGGACCGTCGCTTCGTCTGCGGCGTCGCACCAATATACGCCGGTACGATACTGGTGTCCGACATCCTCGCCCTGCTGGTCCACCGTCGTGGGATCAATGATCCGCCAGAACAACTTCAGCAGCGCCGTCAAGGGCAGGACAGCTTCATCATAGGTGACATGAACGGTCTCGGCATGGCCTGTATTCTCATGCTTGACCTGCTCATAGGTAGGTGCGACGGTATTGCCATTGGCAAAGCCGACCTCAGTCGCCAGCACGCCCCGGATATTGGAAATGTACTTCTCGGCGCCCCAATAGCAGCCGCCGGCCAGATAGATCTCGCGCATGTGCATCCTCCTGCTGTTCGTTTTTGCTCATATTTTGTCCGAAAAACAGGGACGCCCACATTGCGGACGTCCCTGTTTGAAATTCTGAAACGATTAGTCGTTCAGCGCCTTGGTGTCGATCTTCGCGCCGGCTTCCTCGACCCACTTGTGGACCTCGGACTCATACTTCTCGTTCTGCTTGGCAGTCAGCAGAGAAGACTGGATGCCCTCGCGCACAGTCTCCAGATCGACGGAGCCCTCCACCACATCCTCAACGTACTTGATGATGTAGTAGCCATTGCCCTCGCTGCGGACCTTGTCGGACACGTCGCCAACCTTCTCCAGGGCCATTGCTGCGGCCACGAAGTCGGCAGGACGGTCGCTGGAGCTCTCGCACACTGCATAGCCGCGCTCAGCAGCAGCGCTGGTGTCCTGGTTGTTGGCAGCCATGACCTCGTCCCAGTCAGCGCCGCCTGCCAGCTGTGCCAGCACCTCGTCGGCCTTGGCCGCGATGTTGGCATAAGCAGCCTCGGTGGCGGCAGCAGCCTTGGCTTCATAGGCAGCCTTCAGGTCGGTGGCAGCCCGGTAGTCGCGGACCAGCTGAGCCAGCTCGGTGTCCATGTCTGCCGCGAAGGAATCGGCCGTGGCGGCGGTCAGGGTCAGGTCGGCGCCCTCGCCCTCCTCAGTCACGGTGACGGTCACCTGGGCAGCCAGGGCGTCAACGTCCAGATCAGCGGCATTCTCCGTCGCGTTGATGGAAGCCAGCATGGCAGAAGCAATATTCGCCTGCTCGCTGGCCTTGGTATTCATGGCAGTAGCCACAGCGGTATCGTCGCTGCTCGGCTTGAGCTGAATCGCCTTCACCAGACGATAACCGGCGGGACGATAGTACACGGTGGAGCCGCTGTTGGCAGCAGAACCGTAAGCAGCCAGGCTTTCGGTGTAGCTGGTCTTGGCAGCCTCGACCTTGCTGTCGAAGTCAGCCTGGATCTCTTCCTCGGTGACAGTGACGTCCTTGACCACAATTTCCTTCAGCTTGCTCTGCTTCGCGCTCGCCTCCAGGCTATCCTTGGTCACGCCGAAGTTGGCTGCCACGGCGGCTTCCACCGCCTTATCCAGCTCCTCGCCCTCCAGCTCAGTATCGGCGAACAGATAGCTCTTGATCAGATCGGCATACATCTGATAATCGCTGTCAACGCTCTGCTTCTCCTCTTCCGTCAGCTCACCAGCGCCCATCTCGACGATCTTCTTGGACACGACATCGTTCTCGATCAGGGCATTGATGACGTTTTCCTGTGCCTCGGCAACGGCCTCGGCGCTGGTCACGTCAATATTGTATCCATAGTAGCTGTAATAGTAGGACTTCATCTCCGCCAGATAGCTGGAGACGGCAGACTTAATCTCGCCCTTGGTGTGGACGGTTTCGCCCACCCGGATGATCTCGGTGGCGTTATCGACCGCCTCGTCCTTCACAACCAGCGCGCAGCTGGAAAGCAGCATCGTACCGGCCAGCAGGCCAGCCAGCAAAGCCTTCTTGTTCATGAAACATTCTCTCCCATTCTGAATATCGGTATTGGGGCACTTTATCTATTATAGCGCATGATTCACATGCTTGCAAGAACTATCGTCGATTTTTTGTGAATAATCGGTTAAAAATCTTGATTTTTTGCCATCAGGATGCTCAGTACAGACCGTCCGTGAGTCCATAATAGCGCTTCACATAGCCGTCCAGGTTGCCATATTCGCTCACGCTCAGCTCACTGATCCTCATCCGGCGCATGCAGGCGATCAAAATGCAGACGCCGTGTACCACAATATCCGCGCGGTTCGGCTGAAGGCCGGGGATCTGCAGGCGCTCCTCCACGCTCATATCTGCCAGCCGACGCGCTGTTTCTTCCACCTTTTCCAGCGTCAGCACCGTTCCGTGCATATACGGCCGCTCGGTCCAATGGATGCCGCGCACGATCGCCGCCAGCGACGTAAAGGTACCGCCGGTACCGAACCATCGCGCAGGCATTTCCAACTCCGGATACTGGTTCAGCTTCTCCTCAAGGAGAGCAGTTGCCCTGGTCGCAACCGCTTCGACGTCCGCAGATGAACGGATCGGCACTTCCCGGAACAGGCGCACCGCGCCCATCTGGCAGCTGAAGGAGCACGCCGTCCGCTCCTCATCGCCGACGACCACCTCGGTGGACCCGCCGCCAATGTCAATCACGCCGCAGTATCCGCCGCCGGTCGCGCCCAGGAAGGACAGCGACGCCTCCTCCTCCCCTGTGCAAACCGTCAGCTCCACGCCGGCGCGTTCGCGCAGAAGCTCCGCAAATTCTTCCTTGTTCGCCGCGTCGCGGGTCGCTGAGGTCGCAAACAGCCGGACCTCCGCCGCTCCCTCTGCGCGGGCAGATGCCGCCATCGCCGACACAGCGTCCACAGTTTTTTCCATGGCAGCACAGTCCAGCCGCCCTTCGGCGTCCAGACCTGCAAACAGACGGGTGCCCGCCCGGTCGCGGCGAATCCGCTGGCCCTTTTTTCCCTCCACCTGGGTCACCAGCATCCTCACCGAGTTGGAACCAATTCCGATCACCGCAATCTTCATGGCCGCTCCCCCATTCGCTTTGGTATTCATGGGTCACCCTTCAAAAGCGCAGACCCCACACAGGTCTGCCGTCTCTCCGCTTTTGATAAAAAAATGCCCGTGCCAAAGCACAGGCTGATCCTGCTGTTATCGTCCGGTCCATGCCAGTTCTTCCGTGATGACCTGCGATTCTTCCGGCAGATAATTGCGCAGCGTGTCGCTATTCACAATCTCAAAGCGCAGCTCGCCCGGCTTCATATAATCAAGCACTTCGCGCGCCGTCGCTTCCACATAGCTGTCGGAGCCCACATTGTCAATGGCATTTTGAAGCGCGAGCTTGCGCTGCTCCAGCTGCGTGAGGGAATACTGCAAGGTAACTTCCTTGGCCTTTGCTTCGCGCAGGTCGATGCCGTTTCGTCCCATGCCATAGGCAAACATGCCGATCATCAGCACGCACACCAGCGCAAACGCCGGCCAGGTCACCACTACCTTCTTCATGTCCCGTCACTCCCCGCGCCTCTCCGAACCAAATCCGGATTCTTCGTCTTGTTATTATTCATCGCTGCATGTGTTTCTTCCTGCTTTTGGGAACGAATTATTTTCAATCGGTTTTTGAGCCATTCGATCGTCTGCCAGATCCCTGCCATATACAGCAGCAATCCAACAGCAAGCCCCAATAAACCGTAGAGCCGCAGGCCTTCGCCGCTTTCCAGCATCACCGCAAACCAGCCGACTGCCAGGGCCGTTGGCGGCAGCAGATCCCAAAGACCGCGCAGCACACCGCTCCGCCTGCGCAGCGCTGTGCGTAGCTGAAGCGAAACGCCAAAAAGGACGCCGCACAGCACCATCCGCAGAAACGTCTGGCCCTGGTTTGCGTGGACGAACAGCACCTCCAGCATGGCGTCAGCGCCTCCCGAACAAGCTGCGGCGTTTCTCGCAGGCGCCGTCGTAGGACGCGCTGTCGATCTCGCCGTCGACCATCAGCCGGCCATCGTCCAGCAGCAGCGAGGACACATGCAGCCCATTTCCTGTCAGGATCAGCCGTCCCCCGTGGGTGTGCAGGACCACCGCTGTCTCATCGAAGCTCTCCACGTCCGTCACGCCCGTGACCGTCGCCTTCTTCCGCCGGTCGATCACCAGACTGTAGGCCGGATCTGTCTGAGGATTCACTTTGGTCATACGCTCGCCTCCTTGCGCGAGTATATGCCCCGCCGCGCCGATACATGCTGCCGCGGTCACTTCTCGTCCAGATGCTTTTTCCAGGCGTCCAGCACTGTTTCCAGGCAGGCCAGCCACTTGGCGTTGTGCTCCGTCTCCCACAGCACGGACTCCGCCACCAGATGCTGCATTTCCAGCACGCCGACATAGTCACGCTTCTCCAGGCTGGCCATCATGCTGGCATACAGCGCCTGACCATCCTCAACCTCAAGGGCAATCGCATTCAGGTTATCCATACAGCTGCGCAGCAGTTCCTCGATGGTCATGTCCGACTCCTCGCGCTCCAGCGTCTTTTCCAGCTTTTCCAGACGCGCGACCGCCTCCTCCGGCGGATAGCCGCACTCATACTGCGGGATCAGCCACAGCCAGCACTCGTTCATACCGTCCCAGTTATCCATCGTCTCGCCGCCAACCAGGATGATCTCGCCCTTGTCCAGGCCAAACTCCCACGCCGCACGCTGGGCAACCATCAGCACTTTTCCGCAGCGCTTGTGCAGATCCAGCCACTCATGGATCTGGAACTGGTTCTGACTGTCGTAGGAGAAGCAGGCCGTCCACAGACCACAGGGTTCTTCCTTGATATTCAGGCGGCAGGTGCCCGGCTCTGCGTCGCCATAGCGCATGGTCGACAGCATCTCATAGGCAAAGGTGTCAAACTCGTCCGCGTTCTCGCTGGTATACTGAAGAATCATTGCCTTCAATTCGTCCAGCGTGAGCTCAGCCCGATCCTCCTCGTCCTCCGGCAGCAGTGCGCCGCAGTTGCTCAGCAGCACATGGCACAGATTGCGCATGTCCTCCTTCGTACCAACTGCGCATACGCGCACGCGATTCAGCATAATCATTTCCTCCATCCGTCAGCCGCGCCAACGCGGTCTGATCATTGATCTGTCAGAACATACTGATCTGACTTGTCTCGTCCAGTCCCTCCAGCGAGCCGTGGGCGCGCAGCAGGTCAATCACGCCGGACGACGCCTTGCCGCGCAAACGCAGATCCTCGATCGACATGAAGGGGCCGTTTTTGCGCGCCTCGACGATCGGGATGGCCGCCGATTCACCCAGGCCGGTCAGGCTGGTGAAGGGGCAGCGCAGGTTGCCGTTCTCGATCCTGAACTTGCTCACGTCGCTCTTGTACAGGTCCACCGGCAGGAATTTGATACCGCGCATGTTCATTTCCAGCACGATCTCCAGCGCCGTCTGCTGATCCTTGTCCTTGGCCGTCGCCTTGTCCATGCTGCGTATTTCGAGGATCTTCTGGCGGCAGGTATCTGGGTCGATCAGCATCGTGCAGGCGTCGAAGCCGTCGCCGCGCACGGTGAAATACGCACAGTAATAGGCCGCCGGGAAATGCAGCTTGAACCAGGCTACGCGAAGGCTCATCGTCACGTAGGCCACGGCGTGGCCCTTGGGGAACATGTACTTGATCTTCTTGCAGCTGTCGATGAACCATTCGGGCACATCGTGCTCGTTCATGGACTGCTCCATCTCCGGCTTGAGACCCTTGCCCTTACGCACGCTCTCCATGGTGGTGAACGACAGCTTGGGCGGGCAGCCCTTGCTGATGAGGTAATTCATGATATCATCGCGGCAGCACACGCATTCCTTCAGCGTGGCGGTGCCGCTGGTGATGATGTCCTGAGCATTGCCCAGCCAAACGTCTGTGCCGTGGCTCAGGCCGGAGATTCGCACCAGCTCCTCCATGGTGGAAGGCTGCGTGTCATCGAGCATGCCGCGGACAAAGCCCGTACCGAACTCAGGCACGCCGTAGGTGCCGGTGTTGCAGACGATGTCGTCCGTCGTCACGCCCAGCGCCGCCGGAGAATGGAACAGACTGCGCACGCCGGGATCATCCAGCGGCACGTCCTTGTAGTTGATGCCGGTCAGCTCCTCCAGCATATGCATCATCGTCGGATCGACGTGACCCAGACAGTCCAGCTTCACCAGAATGTCATGCATGGAGTTGAAGTCGAAGTGGGTGGTGATGAAGTCGCTTTCGAGGTCGTCCGCCGGGTGATTGACCGCGGTGAACTGGTAGATCTCGTACTCCTTGGGCACAACGACCATGCCGCCGGGATGCTGGCCCGTGGTACGCTTCACGCCCTCGCAGCCGGCCGCCAGGCGCTCCTTTTCGGTAACGCCCGCCTGAATGCCGCGCTCCTCCATGTACTTGGCAACGTAACCGAAGGCCGTCTTGTCGGCCAGACCGCTGATGGTGCCCGCGCGGAACACATGGTCATGACCAAAAAGCTCCTCGACGTAATGGTGGGCGGTGTTCTGCTCCTCGCCCGAGAAGTTCAGGTCGATATCAGGCACCTTGTCACCCTCGAAGCCCAGGAACACCTCGAAAGGAATGTCGAAGCCATCCTTCAAAAGCGGCTGTCCGCAGTCCGGGCAGATCATGTCCGGCAGATCCACGCCCACAGAGTAGAGCGTCTTGTCCACATCAAAAAAGCCCTTGCGGCAATAATTGCAGCGATAATGCGGCGGCAGCGCGTTCACCTCGGTAATGCCGCACATGCGCGCCACCAGCGACGAGCCGACGGAACCGCGGCTGCCCACCAGATAGCCGTCCTCATTGGACTTGGTCACCAGGCGCTCAGCGATGTTGTACAGCGTGCAGTAGCCGTAGCCCACGATGGACTTCAGCTCCTTTTCCAGACGCCTGGACACAATCTCAGGCAGCGGGTCGCCGTACATCTGCTTTGCGGTAGTCCAGGTCATGTTCTGGATATTGTCCGCGGCATCCTCCCAGAGGGGCTGGAAGGTATCCTCATTCTTTGGATGCTTCGGGAACAGGCGCAGGTTTTCCACCTGGTCTGCGATCTTTCTCGGATTGTCGATGACCACCTCATGACACTTTTCAGGGCCCAGATAGGCAAACTCCTCCAGCATCTCATTGGTGGTCTTGAAGTACAGCGGCGCCTGCTTGTCGCAGTCATCAAAGCCCTGGCCCGCCTGAATAATGGCACGGTTGATGGCATTATGCGGGTCCAGGAAATGCACGTCGCCGGTGGCCACCACGGGCAGGCCCAGCTCCTCTCCCAGACGGACGACGGTGCGGTTATAGTCGCGCAGCTCCTCCTCGTCCTTGGCGGTGCCGTTGCGGATCATGAATTCGTTGTTGCCGATGGGCTGGATTTCGAGATAATCGTAGAAGCTCGCGATCTGCTTGAGCTTCTCCCAGCTCTCACCGGCGACGATGGCGCGGAACAACTCGCCTGCCTCGCAGGCGCTGCCGATAATCAGGCCCTCGCGGTATTTCTGGATCACCCAGCGCGGCATATGCGGCCTGCGCCGGAAATACTCGAGATGGCCGATGGACACCAGGCGGTTCAGGTTGACCAGGCCTTCCTGCGTCTTGACCAGGAGGATGATATGCCAGCTTTCGCCGATGGCGCCGCCCTTCAATTCCTTGTTCAGCTGAACAAAGTTGTGGATGCCGCGCTCCTCCACCGTGTGGTACATAATGGCCAGACACTTGGCCGTCGCCATGGCGTCATGCACGGCGCGATGGGCGTTTTTCAGGCTGACGCCCAGGTTTTTGCAGAGCGTGCCCAGCTTGTGCGTTTTCAGTTCAGGATAGAGCTTGCGGGCAAAGGTCAGGGTGTCCAGAATCGGACCGTGCCATTCCATCCCCAGGCGGCGAAGCTCCGTGCGCAGCAGTGCGCCGTCAAAGTCGGCGTTGTGCGCCGCAATAGGGCAGTCACCGATAAACTCCATCAGTTTTGGGATGGCAGTCTCCGCCGTCTCCTTGTCGGCCAGCATGTTGTCGCTGATACCGGTCAGCTCAACAATCTTGGGTTTCAGCGGCTCCTTGGGGTTGACCAGGATCGAGAGTGAATCCGCGATCGTTCCCGCCACCAGCTTCACCGCGCCGATTTCGATCACATGTGCCGTGGAGGTATTCAGACCTGTGGACTCAAAGTCCAGCACCACAATGCCGCTTTCCAGATCGTGTTCATCGGCATCCTGCACGATCTGACGCTCGTCGATCAGGTAGCCCTCGCAGCCGGGGATCAGCTTGATCTTGCCCTTGGCGGCACGGAAGGCCTCCGGGAACGCCTGCACCACGCCGTGATCCGTGATGGCGACGGCGGGATGGCCCCACTTGACCGCGCGGCCGATCAGATCGCTCGCAGAGGCCAGCGCGTCCATGTTGGACATTTTGGTGTGCATATGCAGCTCGATGCGCTTTTCCTCGGCAGTATCCTCGCGCTCGATCTTCTGCATGGGCACCAGATCGCGCACAGAGATGGACAATTCATGGGCAAAGTTGTCATAGAGGCACTCGCCGCGCACCTTGACATTCATGCCCATCTTGATCTGATCGACCTTGTCCATGACCGCCTTGCGTTCCTCGTCGGTGATGGGCGGCGGCGGCTCATCGTCCGCGCCGCGGCGGCCGAAGCTCTTGCGGAAGCGCATAAAGGTCTTGCACAGGATCGATGAGGTATAGTCAGTGATGGCAAAGGTCACCAGCAGCAGTTCGCCGCCCTTCAGCTCCTTGGTTTCGAGCTTGAAGATGTCGCCCTGCACCACCACCAGGCCGGAATCGGAGGCCAGCTCCTTCATTTCCACCGGGCGGTCCGCAATACCGCGGCCCATGATCGGCTTGCCGATGACGGTGTTGGTCATCTGCGGCATCATAGGATCGCGCTCAGGCTGCGGCTTGACAAAAGGATCCTTGCGCTCCTTGACCTCCTTCGGAGCAGCAGGCTTGCGCTCCTTCTTCTCCTTGGGCGGGGCGCCTGCGGCATTCTCGCCGTAGCGCTCCTTCAGCTCGGCGGCGGTCACCGCATGGCTCATGTCCTTCGCACGCTCGTCGCGGATCGCGGCCAGGCGCTTCTCCTGGTCGCCGGAGACGGTCAGTTCCACCGATATCTCCAGGGCAAAAATGTCCTTTACCGCCTGGGCAAGACGGCCCGCCACGTTTTGACGGGCCATGTATTCCATCGAAAAAGCGTCCGGGAACGTCAGCGTCACGCGACCGCCGTCACAGCGCCAGTCAATTTGATCCATCCAGCTGACCGACGCGGGATAATTGCGCTTCAAAAAATCCGTCAAAACGGGCTTGTAGCTGCCGATATTCTCCAGAAAATCATCCGCAAGGCCGGGGCTGACCACGCGCAGCGCCAGCGGCTTCTGCGGAAAAATACGCCGGAGGATGGCCTCCATTTTGAGGAAGGTCGCTTCCTCCACCAGCGTCATGCTGTCAAAGGTGATATAGACCTTTTCCTGTGCACGCACATACACCACGCGCGGCGACTGCAATTGCCCGCGAAGGTGCGGCAGTTCGCCATAGATCAGGCCCAGCAGGTCCTCGTAGCTCATACGTTTGCCTCAGCTTCGCGGCGGGCAGCCAGCTCGCGGACCTCCTGCACCAGGATCTCCGCCAGATCGCCCTCCACACGGCGCGGCGCTTCGCCCTTGATGAACAGCGCACCGACGCCGTCGCCGCCCGCAATGCCGATGTCAGCCTCACGCGCTTCGCCGGGACCGTTGACCACGCAGCCCATCACCGCCACATGCAGCGGCACCTTGATGTCCGCCAGCTCCTTCTCCACGCGCGCGGCAATGCCGGGCACGTCGATGCGGGTGCGGCCGCAGGTCGGGCAAGATGTCAGCTGGACGCCGCCCGTCTGACGCATGTTCAGCGCGCGCAGAATGTCCCACGCCGCCTTGGCCTCCGGCACAGGATCGCCGGTGAGGCTGACGCGGATGGTATCGCCGATGCCCGCCGCCAGCAGCGCACCGATGCCGATGGCGCTCTTAATGGTGCCCTGACCGGGCAGACCAGCCTCCGTGACGCCGACATGCAGCGGGTAGTCACACTTCTGCGCCGCCAGCTGGTAAGTGTCGATGGTCATGCGGACGTCGCTGGCCTTCATGCTCAGCACAATGTCCTCAAAACCGGCCTTTTCCAGCATACGGGCGTGATTCAGGGCACTCTCCACCATGCCTTCGGGTGTGGGGCCGCCGTACTTGGCCAGAATGTCCCTCTCGATGGAGCCGCTGTTGACGCCGATGCGTACCGGGATATGGTGCGCCTTCACGCAGTCCGCCAGCTCGCGCACATTGGCCTCGCCGCCCACGTTGCCGGGGTTGATGCGGACCTTGTGGATGCCGTTCTCGACAGACTTGATCGCCAGCTTATGGTCAAAATGGATGTCCGCCACCAGCGGCACAGGCGAGCCGTCCACCAGGTCGCGCACAGCTTTAGCGCAGGCGTCATCATAGACGCTCACGCGGACAATATCGCACCCGGCTTCCGCCAGGCGGCGGATCTGATCCAGCGTCGCTGCCACATCGCGCGTATCCGTATTGGTCATGGACTGCACCCAAACCGGGTTGTGGCCGCCCATCGTCAGATTGCCTACCCGGACCATTCTGGTTTCGTACATCACACATTCCTCCTGTAGCCGTCAGGCAAAACGCCTGTAAACTGCGCAGGCCTGCCCCTGCGGACAGGCTGTGCATCGTGTATTCAAATCAAGATCAATGGAACAGATTCGCCACATCCCTGAAGGTGAAGAAGATCATCAGCGCAAACAGGAACGCCATGCCTGCCAGATGCACAACGGCTTCCTTCTGCGGCGGGATCGGCTTGCGGCGCACAGCCTCCAGCACCATAAACAGGAAGCGTGAGCCATCCAGCCCGGGGATCGGCAGCAGATTCATCACGCCCAGGTTGATGGAGATCAGCACCAGCAGATTCAGGAATGCCTCCAGACCGCCGCTCTCCACCTCGCGCGATACCAGGGTCACCACGCCCACAGGTCCCGATGTATTCTCGAAGCCCTGACCGGTGGTCACCAGCGCCTTCAGCGTACTCAGGATCATCGTCCCTGCCTGCACGCAGTTGTTCCAGCTGCCACTCAGCGCCGTCCCAAGACTGATCGGTGTGCGCATCAGCTGGCCGTCCGCTGTCGTTCGCGGCGCAGCGCCAATGGTGACGCCCGCACGATAGCGGCCATAGGCCTCATCAAAGAAGGGCGTCAGATCCATTTCAATGGGCTCGCTCCCTGCCCGGCGAACAACCAGATGCAGCGGCGCTGTCCCATCATAGCCGCTGATCGCAGCAATGACGGTCGTGGTCGTGCCATCCAGCACGCTCACACCGTTGATGGATTCGATCACATCATTTGCCCGCATGCCCGCCTCATAGGCCGGGCCGCCAGCTTCGACGTCCATGATCACCGGATCATAAATCACTGAGCCGCTGATCCAGAAGAACAGCGCCAGCACCACAAATGCCAGCACGAAGTTCATGCCCGGACCCATGATGACCGAGAGCATCCGTTTCCACACCGGCTGCTTCGCATACGCCCGCGGATCGTCGATGTGGTTGCCTTCTGCGTCGTCCTCGCCGTAGAATGCGCAGAAGCCGCCCATGGGGATCAGCCGCACCGAAAACTTCGTGTCATATTTTCTGCTTTTCCACCCGAACAGCTTCGGGCCAAATCCCACCGCGAACTCGGACACCTCGATCCCGCACATGCGGGCAAAGATGAAGTGACCAAATTCATGCACCACCACCAGGATGCCAAGAAGCAGGATGGCGGCCAGGACATAGAGTATGCTCATCACAGAGCTCCTTTCACCTTAGGCAGCAGCTCCGCCACCACACGGCGTGCTTGATGATCTGCATCAAAAATCTCATCCAGATTTCCCGCAGGCAGTCCGGCCAGACGTTCGATCGTTCCCTCCACCAGCGTGTTGATTGCGCCAAAGGGGATTTCATCGTTCAGGAAAGCTGCGACCGCCGCCTCATTGGCGCCGTTCAGCACGGTGCAGGCCGCGCCGCCCGCATTCAGGCACTCCCCGGCCAGGCGCAGCGCCGGGAAACGCTCGATATCGCCGCGTTCAAAGGTCAATTGACCCAGTGCAAACAGATCCAGCGGCTTGCCGCCGGTGGGCAGACGCTCCGGGTAAGCCATCGCGTACTGGATTGGAACACGCATGTCCGGGATGCCCAGCTGGGCGATGACCGCACCGTCCGCAAACTCGACCGCAGAATGGACGATGCTCTGCGGATGCACCACCACCTGGATCTTCTCCGCAGGCATATTGAACAGCCAGCGCGCCTCCATGATTTCAAGCGCCTTGTTGAACATGCTGGCCGAGTCAATAGTGATTTTAGCGCCCATGGACCAGTTCGGATGATTCAGCGCCTGGGCACGGGTTGCCTTGGCGATTTGATCCTTGCTCCAGGTGCGGAAGGGACCGCCGGAAGCGGTCAGCAGGATCTTGACCGGCTGATTGCCTTTCGCGCCCTCCAAACACTGGAAAATGGCGCTGTGCTCGCTGTCCACCGGCAGGATCGGCTTGCCGATCTTTTCGGCGGCTGCCATCACCAGATGGCCGCCGGTCACCAGCGCTTCCTTGTTGGCCAGCAATACCTGACGGCCAGCCGTCAATGCGTCCATGACGCTTTGAAGGCCCGCAATGCCAACCACGCTCACCAGCACCTCGTCCGCAGGTTCCTCCGCCGCAGCGGCATGCAGTGCCTCGCGGCCCATCACCCACTTGCAGAAACGAAGGTCCTCCGGGATCTCCTCCATGGAGATCGGTTCCGTCAGGCCCGCCAGCCTCGGACGAAATTCGCGCACCTGCTCAAACAGGCGCTCCTTGTTCCGATTGGCTGTCAGCGCCGTCACCTGATAACGATCCGGATGCAGCCGGACCAGCGAGAGCGCCTGGGTACCGATGGAACCCGTAGAACCGAGGATCGAGATGGTCGTCATGACAATTGCCTCCCCATCACCTTATGCAAAATCCATCGACATATTCCTTACACCAGCAGGCGAATGCTGTAGATGACCAGCGCCATGAACAGGATGCTGTCCAGACGGTCCAGCATACCGCCGTGGCCGGGGAACAGATTGGAGAAATCCTTAATGCCCGCATGGCGCTTGATCAGCGACGCAAACAGGTCGCCCATCTGCGACGCCACACCGCCCACCAGGCCGATCAGCATGATCTTCCACCAGGAGGGCAGACCCTTGCCCATCGCGACCACCTCGGTGATGGCATTGCCCGCCTCATCGAGCAGCTCGCCGGTCAGCTCCAGGGTGATCTGCGGACTCACGATATAGGCCACCGCGCCGACCAGCAGTGCGCCCAGCGCCGAACCCACCAGGCCGGCGATCGCGCCGGAAATCGTCTTTTTCGGACTGACTGCCGGGCACAGCTTCGGTCCGCGGACACGGCTGCCCACGAAATACGCCAGCGTATCGCCCAGAATCGGTACCACCAGGATCATGCACATGAGCGTTCGCTGAAGCGTCACCGGCTCCACGCGGGAAACGCACATGATGCCCATGCACGGCAGCACCAGGTGGAACATGGGCAGCATGCTCATCATCATGTCGATCAGGTTGGGCTCATAATCCCTGCGGAACACCTCGCAGACCGCACAGGCCAGGCAGGCCAGCAGCACCATCGGCATCACCGACTTGTCGCCCAGCACGTGAATGATCGGCAGACCAACCACTGAAATCACCCAAATCGGCCATTCCATCGGATGGTGCCCGGCAATTTTAAGCGCTTTCAGCTCCTCATGCACCGCGATCAGCAGACAAACTGAGACCACAATGCCCACCGTCAGTCCGCCCACGGCGATCATCAGCGCCGCAAACACCAGCAGGATCGCACCGGTGATCACTCTCTGCATCAATGTACATCCGCCCTTTCAGGTTCTTTCCATTCAGCATAACAAAGGAACATGAACCCTCTGTTTCATCAAGCCTTGCGTCCGCCAAAACGCCGGTCGCGGCTGCCGAAGGAAGCCAGCGCCTCATCATAGTCCGCCACCGTGAAGTCCGGCCAGAGCACCTTCGGGAACAGGAATTCCGCATAGGCGCACTGGTACAGAAGGAAATTGGACAGGCGCATCTCGCCGCTGGTTCGGATCATCAGGTCCACATCCGGCTGACCGCGGGTGTACAGATGCTCGGACACGGTGCGTTCGGTAATCTGCTCCGGTGCCAGCTTGCCCGCCTGGACCAGCTGCGCGATCTCGCGGGTCGCCTTGACCAGCTCGTCGCGGCCGCCGTAGTTCAGGCAGATGTTCAGGCGCAGACCGGTGTTCCCTGCTGTGCGCACCTCGGCCTCGATCATGGCGTCACGCTGCTTCTGGGGCAGGCCCTGCTTGTCGCCAAAGATGGTGATGCGCACATTCTTGGCGTCCAGCTCGTCGATCTCGGAATTGAAGAAGTCCAGGATCAGCTGCATCAGCGCCGCAACCTCCTCCGGCGAACGATTCCAGTTCTCGGTGGAGAACGCATACAGGCTCAGCGCGCCGATATGCAGATCGTCGGTATGGCGAATGATCTCGCGCAGGTTCTCCGTGCCCGCCCGGTGACCCTTCGCAATGGCCAGCTTGTGCTTCTTGGCCCAGCGGCCGTTTCCGTCCATGATGATCGCCACATGCTGGGGCAGCTTGTCAAAATCCTCGCGGGTCTTGGGCTGGGCCTTCATGCCCGGGATCGTAAACTTATTCATCGTCATACCGCCTTTTAATGGAAAATGCGCAAGCCCCGCTTGGAACCTGCGCATATTTCCCTTGTCTTGTATAAAGGTTCCAGAATCAATTGACGCCGTCTTCGGCACGTCCCGGCTGACCGTCCATGAATGCGCTGACCGTCAGTTCGTTCTCACGGACGCGGATCACACGCAGCGTGCCGCTCGCCCTCTCGGTGCGCGGGGCGCGGGTTTCCACCACGGTGGGCTCGATCCCTTCCTCACGCAGCAGCGCCAGCGCCGCCTCCAGCGTCAAGCCAAGCACTTTCCCGGAGATCAAACTTCCATGATCTCCTTTTCCTTGGCCGCAGCGATCGCATCGACGTCCTTGATGGCCTTGTCGGTGATCTTCTGCATGTCCTCCTCGGCCTTGCGCTGATCGTCCTCGGTGATCTCGCTGTTCTTCTTCATCTTCTTGACCTGCTCGATGGCGTCGCGGCGGATGGAGCGGACAGCCACCTTGGCTTCCTCAGCGCTCTTCTTCACGACCTTGGTCAAGTCCTTGCGGCGCTCCTCGTTCAGTTCGGGGAAGATCAGGCGGACGACCTTGCCGTCGGTATTGGGGTTCAGGCCCAGATCGCTCTTCTGGATGGCCTTCATGATGTCATTGACAATCTTGGTGTCCCAGGGGGCGATGACCAGCATGCGGGCCTCGGGAGAGGACACGCCGCCCAGCTGGTTGATGGGAGTGGGAGTGCCGTAGTAATCCACGGTGATGCGGTCCAGCAGCTGCGGATTGGCGCGGCCTGCACGCAGGGCCACCATCTCACGATGGTACACATCAATGGATTTGTTCATCTTCTCTTTCGCGGTATCCTGAATCTCCTTAATGGTCATATCGGATCAACCTCCTCTGGTTGGATTTTCACTGCCTATATTGTACCCGCTTTTGGGCAGAATGGCAAGTACATTTTTCGTCAGGGATGCACAAAGGTACCCATGTCGCTGCCTTCCAGCACACGGACCAGGTTTGCCGGATCATCCAGACCAAACACGCGCACCATGGGCACCTTGTTTTCCGCACACAGCGCGAAGGCAGAGGCGTCCATGACCTTCAGGCCGCGGTTCAGCGCTTCCTGATAGGTGATGTCCTTGATGAGGGTGGCAGTGGGGTCCTTGCGGGGATCAGCGGAGTACACGCCGTCAATGTTCTTCGCCATCAGGATGGCGTCCACCTGCATCTCGATGGCACGCAGGGCAACAGCGGTGTCGGTGGAGAAGAAGGGGTTGCCGGAGCCTGCGGCAAACAGCACGATCTTGCCATCCGCCAGATGCTCACGGGCCTTCATGGCATTGAAGGGCTCGCAGAAGCGGTCCATGTCCACGGCAGACATGACCACCACATCCAGACCGGCCTTGCGCAGCGCATCAGACATGCACAGGCAGTTGATGACCGTGCCCAGCATGCCCATCTGGTCCGCCACCACGGCGTCCATGTTGGCAGACGGGCCCTGACGTCCGCGCCAGATGTTGCCCGCGCCGATCACGATGCCGATCTCTGTGCCCATGTTGTGCATGTCGCGAATGATCTCCGCCGCCTGACGGACCTTGTCAAAGTCGAAGATATTGCCATCGGAGCCCAGCGCTTCGCCGCTCAGCTTGAGAAGAACACGATTGTAAGTCGTCATACCGTTGCTCCCCCTTCTTTTGCTTGGATGATCTGCTGTTGTTTCTTTTTCGTCAGGGACTGGAAGCCCGTCTGCCAGGCATGGTCCATGATCACACGCAGCACGTCGTCCGGCACATTGCCGTCTGCACGCACGGAGTTCCAGTGGACCTTGTTCATGTAGTAGCCCGGGATGACATCTTCATACTGGCCGCGGAGCAGCTCGCCCTCATCCGGCGGCAGCTTGACCGTAATCAGGCTCGGCTCGCCATCCTCCCAGCGGCAGCACAGTGCGGCAAAAAATTTCTCTCCGACATAGAACCGGTGCCAGTTCCAGTCGGTCTGCCAGTTGTCGCTCACGCCGGGCTTGGACAGCAGGTATTCCTCCACCCACGGATACTTCACGCAAAGCACCCCTTCCCTGAAAAAAGGGAACCGCATTCGTCATGCAGTTCCCTTGCAATGTTTGGATCAATTAGCCCTTGGTGATGGCAGCGATCTCGGCAGCCAGGTCGTCCTGACGCTTCTCGATGCCCTCGCCGCGCTCGAAGCGAGCGAAACGAACGATGTCCACAGGAGCGCCGGCAGCCTTGGAAACCTCGGCCATCAGACCCTTGATGGTCTTGTCGGGATCCTTCACGAACACCTGATCGATCAGGCAGATCTCCTTGTAGTACTTCTCGATCTGACCCTCGACGATGCGGTCGACGATCTTCTCGGGCTTGCCGCTCTCCAGAGCCTTGGCGCGCTGGATTTCCTTTTCCTTCTCCAGCTTGGTGGAGTCGACTTCCTCGCGGCGCACAGCCTCGGGCTTGGCAGCAGCGATCTGCAGAGCCAGGTCGTGAGCGAACTGCTTCACTTCCTCGGACTCCTTGCCCTTCTCGTCGGTGGCAACCTCAACCAGAACGCCGACCTTGCCGCCCATGTGGATGTAGGTGGACACGACGCCCTCGGTCTTATAGCGGGCAAAACGACGGACGGAGATCTTCTCGCCGATGGCCACGGTGGCATCGGAGATCATGTCAGAGATGGTCTTGGTCTCATCGTCGACATACTTCTGGGCCAGCAGCTCATCAACGTCGGCGGGATTGGCCTTGGCGATGTGCTTGGCAACAGCAGTGCAGAAGTTCTTGAAGTTATCGGTGTTGGCAACGAAGTCGGTCTCGCAGTTGACCTCAACCACGACGCCGGTGCAGCCGCAGGGAGAAACGAACTGAGCCACAGCGCCCTCAGCAGCCACGCGGCTTGCCTTCTTGGCGGCCTGAGCCAGGCCCTTCTCACGCAGCCAGTCGATGGCCTTGTCCATATCGCCGTCAGAGTTGACCAGCGCCTTCTTGCAATCCATCATGCCGGCGTTGGTGCGCTCGCGCAGTTCCTTGACCATAGCAGAAGTAATAGCTGCCATTATGAGTCACCCTTTCACAAATCTAATGAAGTAAGGCAGGCGGCCGGAGCCGCATACCTGTCAAAACGGTTGCAGGCACTTCCGGGGGTTCGCCTCAAAAGTGCCTGCGGATGAGACCATTAGGCCTCAGTCTTTTCCTCAACCTTGACGTCAGCGTCGGACTGCTCGCCCTGCTTGCCTTCCAGCACAGCATCGGCCATCTTGCCGGTGATCAGCTTGACAGCGCGGATGGCGTCGTCGTTGCCGGGGATGACGTAGTCGATCTCGTCAGGATCGCAGTTGGTGTCAACAATGCCCACGATCGGGATGTTCAGCTTGCGGGCCTCGGTCACGGCGATGTGCTCCTTGCGGGGATCAACGACGAACAGAGCGCCGGGCAGCTTCTTCATCTCGCGGATACCGCCGAGGTTCTCCTCCAGCTTCTCACGCTCGGTCAGCAGCTTGGCAACTTCCTTCTTGGGCAGCACGTCGAACTGGCCGGCCGCCTCCATCTTGTCGATCTGGTTCAGGCGCTCGATACGAGTGCGGATGGTGCGGAAGTTGGTCAGCATGCCGCCCAGCCAGCGGTTGTTGACATAGTACATGTTGCAGCGCTTGGCCTCGGACTCGATGGACTCCTGAGCCTGCTTCTTGGTGCCGACGAACAGGATGGTCTTGCCCTCCATCGCGACGTCACGGATGAACGCATAGGCCTCGTCGACCTTCTTCACGGTCTTCTGCAGGTCGATGATGTAGATGCCGTTGCGCTCAGTGAAGATGTACTGAGCCATCTTGGGGTTCCAGCGGCGGGTCTGGTGGCCGAAGTGGACGCCAGCCTCGAGCAGCTGCTTCATGGAAATGACTGCCATTGTGGTTTCCTCCTTGTTTTTTCCACCCTTTGCCCTTTCGTGAACGCCACCGGATCTCCGGCACAAGCGGTCACAAGGCAGAGGTGCGTAATCGTATGGATTATATCATGCCGACCATAAAAATGCAAGACATTTTTGCAAAATGACAGCAGAAATGTGAAGACCGCCCCCCGCTCTGAGCTGCGTCTCGATTGTCGAATGGCCCGCTCCATGCCAGTGACGTCCATTGTCGACCAGCGTCGACTGCTGGTTTCTTTGTGTCGTCTGGATGGAGATTCGCGCAATTTTCACCAAGCACTTCACCAATGTGCTATAATGCATCCATCGCAGCAAAAGCCAAGGAAATATAGGGATTTGAAAGGAGATCGGACGATTATGGCAGACATCAAAGTATTGCTGGTGGACGACAATGCGGAGCTTCGCGCAGCCATGCGCACCTACCTGGACCGCCAGGAAGGCGTCACCATCACCGGCGAATGCAGCAACGGACGCGAAGCCCTGGAGCAGATCGAAAAGAGCTGCCCTGACGTGGTGGTTTTGGACATCATCATGCCGCAGATGGACGGCTACGGTTTTATGGAGGAACTGAACCGCCGCCAGCTTGACAACGCACCGCATGTCGTCGTGGTCTCCGCACTGGGTCGGGATGACTTCATCATGCGGGCAGTGGATCTTGGCGCGAAATACTATATGATCAAGCCCGTTGAGATGACCGTGCTCCATGCCCGCATCCGCGAGGTCTGCGGTCAGGGCGTGCCGCGCGCCGAGTTCTTCCGCACCGCCGCCATCGGCACTGCGCCGAGCATCGACGAGCGTTTGTCGAATCTGTTCCTGACCATCGGCATCCCCGCCCACATCAAGGGCTATGCGTTCCTGCGCGAAGCAGTCAAAATGGTGGTCGAAAACCCCGACATCATCAATCGCATCACCAAGGAGCTGTACCCCGGCATCGGCAAGCGTTTCAACACGAGCGCAAGCAAGGTCGAGCGTGCCATCCGCCATGCCATCGAGGTGGCGTGGAGCAGGGGACGCATCGACACGCTGAATAAGGCGTTCGGCTGCAAGGTGGCGACAAGAGAGGATAAGCCTACGAATGGGGAATTTATCGCGATGCTGGCTGACAAGCTGGCGCTGGAGCAAAGCAAAGTGTCGTAAGGGGAATCAGCAACTGTTTCCCTATCAAAACGGTATGACGAATGTCATGCCGTTTTTGTCTGTCTGCTTTTACCCCCTGCCACCGCATTCAGCAGGGAATCCTGCACCGTTCCGCAAATTCCACTTTCCTATCTTGCGCATTTGTGTTATGATATAGTTGTGTAAAGAATTTCGGGGGGTATGCCAATGGCCAGCAAGATCAAGCGCCCATTTGAGGAAGTATATGACGAACACTTTTCGTATGTCTATAATCTGATCTACATGCACTTATTACACCTTGAAAAGGCCGAAGACCTGACTTCCGAAACCTTCATCAAGGCGTATGCCGCCTATGACCGGTATGATCCGGACTTAGCTTCCGAGCGCACCTGGCTGTGTACCATTGCCAACCGTCTGTTGATCAATCACTACCGCAGTGCGGAAAGAAACCGTGCAGATCTGGTCGGCGATGAAGTACTGAACGTGATCCCGGACGAAGACGAGACCCTGGAAAGCGTGACCGACGGCGCCAATGAGACCGTGAAAGCCCTGCTGGCACGCCTTACCGACGAGGAGCGTCATCTGCTGATCATGCGTTACTATCAGGACGCCAAAAATCCTGAGATTGCCGAACGGCTGGGGATCAATCCCAAGGCTGTCAGCGAGCGCTGCCGCCGTCTGATGGTGAAGTGCCGCCGCATTATGGATGAGCTGGGCTTGTCCGATGATTGGCTGTAATGCAGGATGACTTCGCAGCTGAGGAAAATAATCCGCAATGTTGAAAAAATCTGCGTGGATAAAATCGTCCCGGCGTGTATATATGGATGCGAGCTGAATTATCCAGCCGCAAATGCCGAAATGAAGAAGGAGTTTATCATATGAATGAAATTAAGATAAGGAACATGCTGAACGGTGCCGATTTTTCCAAGGAGACTGACTTGAAGGAGCGCCTCCGCGCCCAGCTGTTTGGCGCAAAGGTTGTAGCGTTTCCCACGCGTCGCCAGCTGGCAGACGATGATCTGGAGTATGTGAACGCAGCCGGCCTGCCTGACAATATGGAAAAGCCCAAGAAGGATATTCCCGAAGAATGAACCCAGGTCGGGATATGAAATGCCTGGCAGAAAATATGGGATGCTGTGAATATGACCAAAGCGCGGCTTGTCGTCACAATGACGGCAAGCCGCGCTTTGCTGCTGCCAAACAAAAATGATTTCTGCTCCCCCGTGGATTTCTGATTGCTCATGTGTATATTAAGGCGTCAGGAGGGAAAAGACTTCTGACAGAAACACAAGACGACAATGCCCACTGAGGCAAGGAGGATAAATCTATGAAGCACATGATCACGAAACTGGCCGCTGCTGTAATCCGGGTGAAAATGGCGATTGCCCACATGCTTGATACCTATGAGAAATCCCTCAACGAATTGATCGGGACCCCCGCCTATCCGCAGCTGTTTGAAACCTGCGAACTGATGTGACAAGCGCACCGTGGCGATAGATCCAGAATATGATCAATGTTATCACTCGACAGCACCATTTGAAATGATCAAGGAGGGCACACGTCCTCCTTTTTCTGCTATTTGAATGCACGCCTGACTTGCTGAGAAAAAACATTGTCATTCAGCCGCGGAATGTGCTATACTCATAGGGAAGCACTGTACATTATGCAATAATCATTGATCGTACAAGGACCTGAGGGGATCGCATATGTCAAACGAACGCCACATCAAGAAACGCTCCGGGCTGCTGATCGTCATCAGCATCGTCATCATTCTGATCAGCCTGATCACCACCGCGTCCGTATCCTTCATCAATTATCAGCAGTATCTGGACGCTGTGTATTCTGTGCATGCCACCGAAGCCATGAACGCTGCCAAGCTCATTGAGAGCTATTTGACCACGGACGAGTGGGATCATTATGCCCAGGCGCTGATCAGCCATTATCGCGGTGAGCTGCGTCAGCGGGACCTGGATGCAATGGCCGAGGATAACTCCTTCGTCGAAGCCTATGGCCGCATCCAGACGCTGACTGACAACATGGAGCTTGAAGGCGTGACGATCTTCACCATCGACCAGGACGCCATGAACCGTACCGTGCCGGAATCCTTTGTGGATACCGACAGCGACGTCCTGCTGTTTATGATGGACTTTTACATGTCCGACCGGGATGATCCGGTGTACGAGCTCGGCGATACCGATTACTGGTGGAGCGATTTTGCAGACTTTGACGATTACCGGACTTTGTTCACACAGATCATCAGCAGTCATGAGGACAGTTCCCTGCACGAAGATTTGTCGGATGGTACGCCGCTGCTGACTGAATACTACCCGATCATGGACGGCGACCGTTTTGTCGCCATGGTTTGTGTCAGCGTCAGCGTAAACGAAATCCGTGGATTTATGCACAGCTTCTTCATCCGCTCGCTGCTGACCGGATTGGGAATCACACTGGCGCTGGTCGCACTGGCGATCGCATTCTTCTATCTGCGCATTGTGAAGCCGCTGCGCGTGATGACCGAAGAAGCTGACCGGTTTATCGCCAGCAATACCGTCGTGTCCGAAAAGCTGCCGACCATCCGCACCCACGATGAATTGCAGCAGCTGGCCGAGAGCTTCCTGCGGATGGAGATCGACCTGCGCACCTACGTCGAACAGGTCACCAAAGTGACCGCCGAAAAGGAACACATCCGCACGGAGCTCAGCGTCGCCACAAAGATCCAGGAGGACATGCTGCCCCGCATTTTCCCGCCCTATCCCGATCGGACGGAGTTCAGCATTTTTGCTTCTATGGACCCCGCCAAGGAGGTCGGCGGCGACTTCTATGATTTCTTCCTGATCGACCACGACCACCTGGCCATGATCATTGCCGACGTTGCCGGCAAGGGCGTGCCTGCGTCCCTGTTCATGGTCATTGCCAAGTCGCTGTTGAAGAATCGGGCGTTGATGGGCGGTTCTCCCGCCGAGATTCTGCGCGACGTGAACTATCAATTGTGCGACGGCAATGACGCCAACATGTTTGTCACCGTCTGGATGGCCATTTTGGACCTGACCTCCGGCCAGGGCGTCGCTGCCAACGCCGGTCATGAGCATCCGATTCGCCGGAATGCGGGCGGCGTTTATGAGCTGGTTGAGTACCGCCACTCCCCCGCCGTCGCTCTGTTTGACGGAATGAAGTTCCGCGAGCATACCTTCGAGGTCAAGCCCGGCGACCGGATCTTTGTCTACACCGACGGCCTGCCGGAAGCAACCAACGCAGCCGATGAGCTGTTTGGTACGCAGCGCGTGCTGGACATTCTGAACCGGAACGTCAATGCACCGCTGACCGACATACTCCCCGCCATGACCGCAGCCGTTGACCGTTTTGTCGGCGAAGCGCCGCAGTTCGATGACCTGACCATGCTGGTGTTTGAGTATCACGGACCACAGACCCAGGGTCCTGATAACCATTGACTTTCATGTACTTGAAACGCAAAAAGCCTGCCGAGTTCATTTTTTCGGCAGGCTTTTCTTCTGTTAATCCTGTTTGCTGCTCCAGCTGCACATCTCCTGCGTGCAGTCGCTCAGCATCATTTCGATATATGAGCCGAAGGACGATGAACCACCTGCCGTCATCCAGAGTTCACGGGCCGGGTGGTCGATCAACTCAGGGTGATGGGCGATGGTGCCGGCAAAATACGCTTCATGGAGGTCCACTGAGTAATTCACCATGCTTTCCGCGTCCTCTGCGCTCAGGGACAGTTCTTGCAGCGAGCGCCCCATCTTCGCCGCCGACACGCTGCGGAAGAACGCGCGGCTCGCCTCCAGCACGCCCTCCGGCAGATGCTTCTGGCAGACCGTCTCCGCTCCGTAGCTGATCGCGCCATCAGGCGTCACGGTGATGATGGCATAATGATGCGGCGTCATGCTCCAAGCACCGGTGGCAATGTCGGTCATGCGGCCAAGCGTCGTGATGTGCTGCATGTGCATATGGCCCGAGAGGTTCAGCCGGCAGCCCGCCCCAACCAGTGCGCCCACCGCCTGCTCGCCGTACCAGACGCGATAGGCGTCAGAGGCGAAGGATGTGTGCGGCACCAGCGCCTGATGACTGACAGAAATCATCGTTGCTCCGGCCTTGGCGGCCGCATTTGCCGCTTCATTGACCCATTGCAGATGCCCGGCCGTTGCCAGGCCAAAGGAGGAAACGGCGCCGTTCTCGTAAAGACTGTAATCGCCCATGGCGAGCCACACATCGTTCGTCACGCGGAACAGGCCGCAAAAACCCGGCCCCGTCATTTCCTCCGCCGTCAGGCCTGACCAGATCTCACCAAACGCCTGAGAATCCACATTGTCAGTCGGCTCATAGCTGTAGGGCAGATAACGCACTGGCGACGGGCTGTTGATGTCGTGGTTGCCAGGGATGACAACGACAGGGATTCCTTCTGTGGCAAGGCTCCGCATGGCGTCCGCCAGCTCCTGATGGCTGAGCCGCTCGCCGTTGAAGGTCAGGTCGCCTGACAGCACCAGCACATCCGGCTGCTGATGACGCGCTTCATCCAGCAGCGCGGCCAGCAATTCCTTGGAGTACATGGCCGCCTTGCCATCTGCCGCTGAAATCAGTTGGGTGAAAATCTGACTGTCCTGGTAGAGCTCCGGCGCCAGATAATGCAGATCGGAGGCCAGCATGATGCGGACGCTCCCCTGCTCTGCCGCAGCCGGCAGGGCAAACGTCAGCAGCAGGCAGAGAAAAAGGATCAAAAGGTGTGTCTTCATTATCCAATCCCACGCTTTCAGTTGGTTCTGTTTTGATTATATCCAGTTTGTCAGCCGCTGTCAATTCAATATCCGCAGCAAAAAGCCGCCTGCCCCTCCGGACAAGCGGCTTGATATTTGCTTGGAGGATTACTTGTTCTTCTGATCCACCATGGCCTTGACCTTCAGCGGCAGGCCCAGCAGGTTGATGAAGCCCTCGGAATCCTTGTGGCTGTACAGATCCTTGGAGTCGCCGAAGGTGGCGATCTCTTCCAGGTACAGGCTGTTGGGGGACTTCACGCCGGCGTTCATGCAGTTGCCCTTGTAGAGCTTCAGCTTCACGGTGCCGTTCACGGCCTCCTGAGTGCTGTCAACAAAGGCGCTCAGAGCCTCGCGCAGGGGGGTGTACCACATGCCGTCATACACCAGCTCGGCGAACTTGTTGGCAACCAGCTCCTTGTAGTGGCTGGTCTGACGGTCCAGGGTGATCATCTCCAGCAGGTGATGAGCCTCATACAGCATGGTGCCGCCGGGAGTCTCATACACGCCGCGGCTCTTCATGCCGACCAGACGATTCTCCACCAGGTCAGTCATGCCGACGCCATTGCGGGCAGCGATCTCGTTGGCCTTGGTCAGCAGGTCGATGGCTTCCATCTTCTCGCCGTTGATGGCCACCGGGACGCCCTTCTCGAAGTCAACGGTCACATACTCGGGCTGATCGGGGGCCATCTCGGGACGGACCATGGTCAGCAGCAGATCCATCGGGGGCTCGTTCCAGGGATTCTCCAGGTCGGCGCCCTCATGGCTCACGTGCCAGATGTTGCGGTCCATGGAGTAGGGACGATCCTTCTTCACGGGCACGGGGATGTTGCGGGCCTCGGCGTAGTCGATCTCTTCCTCGCGGGTCTTGATGTCCCAGATGCGCCAGGGAGCGATGATCTTCATGTTGGGGTCGAAGGCCTTGATGGTCAGCTCGAAACGGACCTGGTCATTGCCCTTGCCGGTGCAGCCATGGCAAATGGCGGTGCAGTTCTCCTGGTGAGCGATCTCCACCAGGCGCTTGGCAATCAGAGGACGGGCGAAGGAGGTGCCCAGCAGGTACTTGCCTTCGTACACGGCGCCAGCCTTCATGGTGGGCCAAATGAAGTCCTCGACGAACTCCTTGCGCAGGTCAGCGATGTACAGCTTCTCAGCGCCGCACTTCTTGGCCTTCTCATGCAGGGGCTCCAGCTCCTCGCCCTGGCCAACGTCGCCGGCAACGCAGATGACGTCGCAGTCATAGTTTTCCTTCAGCCACGGCACGATGATGGAAGTATCCAGACCGCCGGAATAAGCCAGCAGAACACGCATCTTAGCCATTTCAAATCTCTCCTTAAAATCACAGTTGGTTCCCACTTCTTCGGAACGGATGATAGTATACACCTGTTTGCATAATAATTCAAGTGTTTTCGCAAAAAAAGTATTGATTTAATTGTGTCATGGCAAATCCGTCCAATTCTCTTCCATATTATCAAATCTTTCTGTTGGATGTTCCATCTCCCCTGCCCCATACCCCAACCATGCGCCGCGCCCCGCACGCTCACAAGTTCCAAGCGCGTTCAAGCCGTAGGGAAAAGTCAAGCATGGCGCAGAATGGATCAAGGGGCTGCGCCCCTTGCAGGTCCAGGAATACGCCTGCCCTGTGGGCAGTTCTGCGCAGCGGAAAGTATTCCGAAGCGTAGCGAAGGAGGCCCAGCACCCTGGTCGCGCCACAGCGCGAAACCTTCGGGTTATAGGGGACATCGTCCCCAGGCCGGGTCCAGGGGACTGCGCCCCCTGGTTGACAAATGCGGGTTTCGTGGTATGATAAATAGGAGAATTTGTGTTCTCTTGGATGAGGTGGAAAATGATCGTATTGGGGATCGACCCGGGATATGCGCTGATGGGCTGGGGCGTGATCGAGGTCAATGGCAGCCGGATGCGGCTGATCGACTATGGATGCGTGGAAACACAGGCCGGAACGCCGATGCAGCATCGGCTGAGGACATTGCAGCTCGGTCTGCGTAACCTGGTGAATATCTATAAGCCCGACGACGTGGCATTCGAGGAACTGTTCTTCGCCAGAAACGTCACGACTGCCTTGATGGTCGGCGCTGCCCGCGGCGTGGCGATTATTGCGGCGACTGAATATACAGAAAATCTGTATGAATATACACCCATGCAGATCAAGCAGGCCGTCACCGGCTACGGCAAGGCCGATAAAAAGCAGGTCCAGCAGATGGTCAAGCTGCTGCTGCACCTGGACAGCATCCCCAGGCCCGACGACGCTGCCGACGCCATCGCCTGCGCGATCTGCCATGCTCAGGCCGGCGCCGCCAAGGAACAGTTCCGTATGAAATAATGAAAGGGGCGCTTGCCCATGTACGCATTTATCGAAGGTCAGGTCTGTGAAAAAGCTGGCGGCACCCTGGTACTGCTGGCCGGGGGCGTTGGCTACCAGCTCGCCTGCTCCATGAACACCCTGCAAGCCGCGCCAGCCATGGGCGAAACCATGCGCTGCTATACCTGGCTCTCCGTCCGCGAGGACGCCATGGAGCTGTTCGGCTTCGCCACCAAGGAGGAAAAGGCCGTGTTCCTGCTGCTGACCTCCATCAGCGGCGTTGGTCCCAAGATGGCCCTGGGCCTGCTGGGCGCCATGAGCCTGCACGACCTGAATATGGCCATCATGCTGGGTGACATCGCGGCCCTCAGCCGTGCGCCCGGCGTGGGCAAAAAAACCGCACAGCGCATCGCCATGGAGCTCAAAGACAAGGTCAGCGCCGGTGTACCGGATGCGGCTCCCGTCGCCAGCAATCAGGCGGCTGCGTCAGTCGCCATGGACGGTATCTCGGAGGCCCTTGAGGCGCTGGTTGCCCTCGGCTATTCCTCCGACGAGGCACGGCATGCCCTGTCTTCCGTCAAGGATAAGTCCGACAAGGCTGACGAACTCATCCGCCTGGCCCTTCGTGCGATGGCAAGTATGTAATGCCGATGAATAATCATGAAAGATCGACCACAGGAGGACGCGTTCATGGATGAAGAACGGATCGTGACCGGCAGCTTTCAGCGGGATGACGCTGCCATTGAGAACAGTCTGCGCCCGCACACCCTGCGCGAATATATCGGTCAGCAGGCGGTCAAGGACAGCCTGAATATCTATATCCAGGCCGCCCTGAACCGCCACGAGCCCCTGGACCATATGCTGCTCTACGGACCGCCCGGTTTGGGCAAGACCACGCTGGCCTCCATCGTGGCCGCTGAAATGGGCCAAAACATCCGCGTGACCTCCGGCCCTGCCATCGAGCGGCCCGGCGACCTGGCGTCTATCCTCGCGAACCTCAGCGAAGGCGACGTGCTGTTTATCGACGAGATCCACCGCCTCAGCCGCTCGGTCGAGGAGGTGCTGTACCCCGCCATGGAGGACTTCGCCATCGACATTATGATCGGCAAAGGCCCCACTGCCCGCTCCATCCGCGTGGACGTGCCGCACTTCACGCTTGTCGGCGCAACGACCCGCGCAGGACGTCTGTCCGCTCCCCTGCGCGACCGTTTTGGCATCATCTATCGTCTGGAGATGTACAAGCCCGAGGAGCTGGCGCAGATCGTCAGCCGAAGCGCCAAGATCCTGGACGTAAAGCAGGCCGACCCGGAGGGCATCCTCGAAATTGCCCGCCGCAGCCGCGGCACGCCCCGTATCGCTAACCGCATGCTTAAACGTGTGCGCGACTACGCCGACGTGATGGCCGATGGGCACATCACCCGCGCGGCTGCCGACAAGAGCCTGTCCATGCAGGGTGTTGACCAGCTGGGGCTGGACAAGACCGACCGCAGTATCCTGGCCTGCATGATGGACAAGTTTGCGGGCGGTCCCGTTGGTCTGGACACGCTGGCCGCCACCACCGGCGAGGACGCCGTGACCATTGAGGACGTGTACGAGCCCTACCTGATGCAGCTGGGCTTTGTGATGAAAACGCCGCGCGGCCGTGTCTGCACACCCGCTGCCTGGGCACACATGAACAGAACCATGCCCGCCAGCGCCGCTGCAGAGCATCAGGCGGCAACCGACGACGGTCAGATGAAGCTGGATATTTAAGCTGAAAGACAGTTGGAAAGAGGGTGGATCTCGTGGATTTTGAACCCAAGACGATCCTGTTGAAGAATGGCCGCACCGCCATCTTCCGTGCCCCGCGCGTGGAGGATGCCTCAGAAATGCTCGCATTCCTGAAAACAGAATGCGGTGAGACTGATTTTCTGCTGCGCTCCGCCGAGGAATGCGAGCAGATGACCGCAGAGATGGAGGCCGCATGGCTGAAACGCGCACTGGAAGATCCCGACACACTGCTGATCATCTGCGAGGTGGACGGCGAGATTGCAGGCAACTGTGAGATCGTCTTTAATCACCGCGCAAAGACCCGTCATCGCGCCACCATCGGGATCGGATTGCAGAAGAAATATTGGAATCTGGGCATTGGCACCGCTATGTTCCGCGAGATGGAGGCCGAGGCACGCCGTCGGCCCGGAATCATCCACATGGAGCTGGAGTTCATCGAGGGCAACAGCCGCGCCCGTGCGCTCTATGAGAAGATGGGCTTCCGCGTCGTCGGCATCCACCCCGACAACATCATGCTGCCCGGCGGCCTGGTCAACGAGTATTTCATGCAGAAAAAACTGTGAGGCAGATAATATGAAAACATCCGATTTTGATTATATCCTCCCCGAGGAGCTGATCGCGCAGACGCCCGTCGAGCCCCGCGATCACAGTCGCCTGATGGTTGTCCACCGCAAGGACGGCACCCGCGAGGACAAGCATTTTTACGACATCCTTGACTATCTGAATCCCGGCGATGCGCTGGTCATCAACGAGACGAAGGTCATCCCCGCCCGCTTGCTGGGCGTGAAGGAGGAGACCGGCGTCCCCGTCGAGGTGCTGCTGCTGCGCCGTCAGAATGCCACCGACTGGGAGGCGCTGGTGCGCCCTGGCCGCAGGCTCAAGCCCGGCACGACGGTGTCCTTCGGCGATGGGCTTTTGCGCTGTGAGATCCTGGACAATGTGCAGGAGATTGGCGGGCGCATCGTGCGTTTTATCTACGACGGCGTGTTTGAGGAACTGCTGGACAAGCTGGGTGAGATGCCGCTGCCGCCCTACATCCACGAAAAATTGGAGGACCGCAGCCGCTATCAGACGGTCTATGCCAAGGCCGAAGGCTCCGCCGCCGCGCCTACTGCCGGTCTGCATTTCACGCCTGTGCTGCTGGAGAAGATCCGTGCCAAGGGGGTGACGATCGTTCCTGTGCTGCTGCACGTGGGTCTGGGCACCTTCCGCCCGGTGAAGGAGGACGATGTGGACGCCCACAAGATGCACAGCGAGTTCTATCAAGTGACGCCCGAAGCTGCCGAAACGCTGAACGCGATCCGTGCCGCCGGCGGCCGCCTGATCTGCGTTGGTACGACATCCGTACGCACGATCGAGACCGTCGCTACTGAGGATGGCATTGTACACGCCGGCAGCGGCGACACGGCCATCTTCATCAAGCCTGGTGTGAAGATCAAGGCAGTGGATGCACTCATCACGAACTTCCACCTCCCCCAATCCACGCTGCTGATGCTGGTGAGCACCTTCATGGGCCGCGAGGAAGCCCTGGCCGCCTACAACGACGCCGTTGCGAAGCGCTACCGTTTCTTCTCCTTCGGCGATGCCATGTTCATTGAGTGATTTGCTTTTCGGGAACTTCGATTATCCTTTTTGATCGGAGTTCCCGAAAAAAAGAAATTTTTTTCAAAAAGCCCTTGACAAAAACAAGAAACAGTGATATAACTTAATAGCCGTCTGGAACACCAGTTCCAACAGCAAGATGTGGGCTCGTAGCTCAGCTGGATAGAGTGTTTGACTACGAATCAAAAGGTCGTG